>Ga0066836_10000157_pt1 | contig 28387 bp, 21 predicted proteins | sample ETNtaG_18_FD_71568 | JGI IMG/M metagenome (GOLD analysis project Ga0066836, IMG submission 71568) | Marine microbial and viral communities from oxygen minimum zone, Eastern Pacific Ocean - ETNP201302SV91 | ecosystem: Environmental > Aquatic > Marine > Oceanic | place: Pacific Ocean: Eastern... | reverse complement strand
AAACTAACTTGTTGGCCAAGAGTTGAAGCTCCACGTTCAAACGAAAGAGTACCCATCGCTACCTTCCATCCATTACCCTCTCCGCCGACGACTAGATCATTGTCAGTTACTGCATCATCAAAAAACGTCTCATTAAATTCAACTCCGCCGGTTATTTGAATAATCGGCCGGATTGTCACTCCTTCTTGGCCCATGGGTACCAGTAAGTAGGAGAGCCCTTTATGTTTTTGTGACCCTTTCTCAGTTCTTGCTACAACAAAGATCCAATCTGCGAATTGCGCTAAGGATGTCCAAATTTTCTGGCCGTTAATTATCCAGTGCCCATCAATGCGTTCTGCTTTTGTGTTGACATTTGATAAGTCGGAACCTGCATCTGGTTCGCTATACCCCTGACACCAAAGTTCTTCCCCCGCCAGGATCTTAGGGACGAACCGCTTCTGCTGCTCTGATGAACCAAATGCCATTAACGTCGGGCCTAGGAGAGTGACCCCCATATTGGGAATTCTCCCTGGAGCTTTGGCCTCAACGTAGGTTTTATGGAATAGAACCTGTTCAACCAAGGAACATTCGCGTCCCCCTATCGACTTTGGGAAATCAATACCCAACCAGCCTCCTGAGGCTAATTCTTTCTCCCATGCAATTTGCAGTTCAGGGTCAACATCTTCATGCCCTGTTAGACCTCTGCCTTGTAGTGTCGCGAATTCACCCTTCACATGATCCTGAAGCCAAGTTCGTACCTCATCTACGAACTCAATTTCTGATTTTGTGTGCGTGAAATCCATTGTGATAAAAGTAGCTGCCTTTCAACGATTTAGGGTACTACCGAGACTTTCTCCTTTGAAGGTTTCGTTTTTCTGCCTGTTCTTGTAGTTCTTCTCTTAAACGTAAATATCTTGAAAGTTTATTTTGGTCAAGGGTTCCATTGTTCACGGCATTCACCACAGCACAATTTGGCTCTGCTGTATGGGTGCAATCCTTGAAGCGGCAGCGCTGTGCTTCCGTTGATATATCTATAAATACTCTTTCCACTGCCTCTTCCGCATCCCATAATCCAACTCCACGTATACCTGGCGTATCTATAAGAATGCCGCCAGTTGGGATCGTCAGTAACTCCCGGGCGACCGTGGTGTGCTTACCTTTCTTATCTCCGAAACGGACTTCAGAAGTCTCTTGAACTTCTTTCCCCATCAGCAGGTTCACCAATGAAGATTTCCCTATACCCGACTCTCCCAAAAGTACTAAAGTATGGCTAGGTGCTATTAAGTTCTGAATCTTTGCAATACCGCTTCCCTCTAGAACGCTAGTTTCTATAGATCGTATTCCAGGAAAACCTTCTACAACCCTGTTCCATTCTTCTGGGATACCCAAATCTTGTTTCGTGAGAATAAGTATGGCTTCTGCTTGACTGTTTTCTGCCAAAACCAAAAATCTTTCAATCCTCGCTATGTTGATTGGGCGGTCTGCTGATGAAACAATTCCTACGAGATCTATGTTGCTAACCATGACCTGAGCTTGTTCTAACTCAGCTGGGTCGCGCCGCACGATAGATGAGTACCGAGGTAATACTGTTTCCACGAGAAACCCCATATCAGGATCTTCTAGAATCTCAACCCAGTCTCCCGTTGTTGGAGCTGTGCTTACGGAAGTCCGTTGACTATCGGAAAGAGCACGAATATCTCCCATTTCAGTAACGACATCAACTTCTCCGCGGTCTACGCGACGAACTCTTCCTAGAAAACCAGCGCCTAAATCAGGATCATGATTTTCTCGATAGTTCTCCCATCCCAATTGGTGAAGATCGGTCATGGCTTCATTGTTGCATTTAGTTTTTGTGGAGTTCTTCGTTGAGACCCTGCCAACTAGAATCGTCCCCTCGCATTAGTGCCTCAACTGCTCCAGTAACTGAATTGCGTCGGAATAGCAGATTATCTATCCCCGAGAGCAATTGTGCCTTAACCGTTTCTCCATCAGGGGTTCGTACCAGAGTCCCAGCAGTGACATACAGTCCAGCCTCTACAACGCAATTATTCCCTAAAGAAATGCCGATCCCTGCCTCTGCACCGATTAAACAATCTTCTCCAACTGAGATTATTTCTGAGCCGCCGCCGGAAAGAGTCCCCATTATTGAGGCACCCCCTCCCACATCTGAGCCGTTACCAACTACAACACCTGCGGAAATCCTTCCTTCAATCATGGATGATCCAAGCGTTCCAGCATTGAAGTTACAAAACCCTTCATGCATTACTGTCGTTCCTTCAGATAAGTGTGCGCCCAACCTAACCCTATTGGCATCAGCAATTCTCACTCCGGAAGGAACAACGTAATCCGTCATCCGAGGAAATTTGTCAAGACCGTGCACATAAACATCTTTTTTGGCCGCTAGGAGTTGGACACGTTGAGTTTCAAAATCTTCAGCTTTAAATGGTCCAAGATTAGTCCAAACACAATTAGTTAATTTATTGAAGATTCCAGATAGGTCAATCTCATGAGGTTTTACGAGACGAGTTGATAAGAGGTGGAGACGAAGGTAGGTGTCTATCGCATCTTCTGGAGCATCTGTCTGTTTAGCGATATAGCTAACAACAGCGATTTTTTCACCACCAGGGGCATCCGTGTGCAAAACCGCATTCGCAATCGCTGCAAAGGTAGCCGATGACGACTCTTTGAAGTCTTCGTTTCTCTCAACGTCCTCTAGGGCAGTAGCTAAATCTGATAAAACGCTGGATGCAATTTCATAATTTGCTGTTCCCCCATCCCACCCAATTGCCTTCGCGAGCAGTGCGCAGGTGAATGGTTCTGTTTGGCGTTGGGGAGAGGGGTAGAAAACGTCAAGAATCTCTCCACTGGGACTTTTTGTCGCAACCCCAACACCAAATGCAAATGGTTGAGTGTAATTTTCAATGCTTGATTCAAGTGATTGTTGCTTTTTGTGGATTTGTTCAAGGGTTTGGATTTCTGCCATAGCAATGACGTTAGCCGGTAAATTCGCCATCTGGACCGTTTGGGGTACCGTTATCTAGTGCGATCTAGAAGGTTCGGAGCGAAACAGGAGCATTTGGTGGATTCAACCCCGCCTGAGCTTTTGTTTGTTTTTGGTGCAATTTCACAATACCTAGGCGCTGCGCTCGCTTTTAGCCTTTTTGATGACTTAGGTGTGGGCATGGTGGCTACATTGCGCGTGATCGGTGCAGCGTTTATCCTGATTGTGTTGCGGCGATCTTGGAATCGTTCTTTCAAAGATTTAGACATGTACTGGACTGCGGCTTTTGGGATCGTTCTCGCAGGGATGAATCTTTGTTTCTATCTGGCTATAGAGGAATTACCCCTCGGGAATGCCGTTGCAATAGAGTTTATTGGCCCTATTGCTGTTGCTGCAGCAGGGCGCCGGTCCGCAAGAAATTTGATTTCATTACTCATAGCGGCTCTAGGTGTTCTCTTATTGGCTGAAGTAACGCCTGAGGGGACAATAACTGGCTTTATATTTGCTTTGTCAGCTGGAACGCTATGGGCCTTATACATAATTCTCGGTAGTAAAGTTGCGGTAACTGGAGCGCACTTAGATGGACTTGGTATCGGAATGCTCATCGGTGGATTGGTGATATCACCTGCTTCATTTGGTTCGCTTGGTCTCATCGTTGATTCGCCGCTATTGATACTGTTGGCTCTCTTCACAGGATTTCTATCGAACGTAATTCCCTACGGAATTGACCAATTAGTATTCCGGATAATACCGAAATCTCGTTTTGCATTCTTGCAATCATTACTGCCCGCAACTGCTATGTGTGTTGGCATAATAGCTTTGCAACAGCGACCATCCGTTGGGGAATTATTTGGGATTAGCTTGATAATTTTTGCTATCGTCCTCCGAGGACGTGAAAATAGAATCTAATTGGAAAGATCCAAAATCCTTCGAGCTTGTTTAGCTAAAGCTTCGTCAACCATTTGCCCATTAAAAACAATTGATGCTGAGCCTTGTGCGACCGCATTTTCATAGGCTAAAAGTAACTCTTTAGCTCTTGTGACTTCTTCTTCAGATGGAGAGAATGATTTGTTGGCAAGAGGTACTTGAGAGGGATGTATGCACAATTTTCCTGTGAAACCCAACGACCTAGCTTGCGCCGCTTCATTTGTGAATCTTTCACCATCGGAGAAGTCTGCGACAATTTGATCAATAACTGGTACTCCGGTCAGTCTTCCCGCTATTCCCATCTGTGATCTGGCGAAAAGAACTTCTTCATTGCTAGCTGTCCGAACACCTCCCAAGTCTGCAATGTAGTCTTCTGCGCCGAAATACGTCGCGATAACTGAACTGCTTGACAGGATCTGCTGAGCAGATACTAAACCTTTCACGGTTTCAATTCCCACTACGATGCGAGAAGCAAATGAAGTTGAGGAAAGCACTGTTTCAGCTTTTTGCAATTCCTCTACACTGCTGATTTTCGGGATAACAATTCCATCTAGATCAGATCCAGCTGCTTGGATGTCAGATTCAAAAAATTTTGAGGAAACCGGATTAACTCTCGCAAAAACGGAGAATTTCTCATCTTTGAAAAAGGTGCCGAATTTTTGAAGATTTTCCCTAGCTGCTTCCTTTTCAGAATCTGGTACAGCATCTTCAAGGTCAATTACTGCCGCATCAGGTTGTATCTTCGGGAATTTCTGAAGAAGTTCTGCTTTGTTCCCTGGTGCAAATAACATGCTCCGCAATAGTTGCGTCATTGAAGTTCCTCTAGGTCTTTGAAATAGTCTAACGCTTCAGGATTTGCTAATGCTTCCGTATTCCGAACTGTAGTTCCTTCGACTACAGCTTTCACCGCTAGTTCTGAGAGTTTCCCGCTTCTCGTTCTCGGCAAATCTGGGACAGAGATGATGATGGCGGGCACATGTCTTGGTGATGCTTGGTCTCGGAGTGCCTTTTTTATTTTTTCTTTTAGTTCAGCATTAAGCTCATTCGTGTCTGATGTGGTTACAAAAAGCACGATTCTGTTATCCCCATTCCATTCCTGATTTATCACTACACTTTCATGCACCTCTTTCAGAGCATCAACAACGCTGTAGATTTCTGCCGTTCCAATTCTGACTCCGCCTGGATTCAGAGTTGTATCTGACCTTCCATGGATAATTACGCCATTTGTTTGAGTCCATTCAGCGAAATCCCCCTGATGCCATTTCCCTTCATATTTTTCAAAATATGCTGACCGGTATTTCTCTCCCGTTTCATCATTTAGAAAGGCAATGGGCATCGATGGGAAAGGGGTTGCACTGACTAATTCTCCTTGTTGCCCATGCCTTAAACTATCCCCTGTTTCGTTAAGGATTTCAATCCCAACACCTAACGCTGGTTTTTGAATTTCCCCCCTATGGACTGGACTTGTTGGGTCTCCTGCTACAAGGCATCCGCATAGATCTGTTCCTCCTGACATTGACTGCAGGTGAACATCATTTTTTATATGGGTATAAACGTATTCAAATCCCTCAATTGCGAGGGTAGAGCCCGTAGAACAAATTGTCCGAAGGCTCGTTAGGTTATGCGTTTCTATTGGGGATATTTCAGCTTTCGCACATGAATCTATATATTTTGCGGAGACGCCGAGCAGCGTAATGGAAGTGTGGTCAGCTAAATCAAATAACGAATTCGGAGTTGGGTAAAAGGGGGATCCATCATAGAGCACAACGGTGGCTTGACTTGCTAGAGCAGAAGCTAACCAGTTCCACATCATCCACCCAGCTGTTGTGTAATAGAAAACTCTATCCCCAGGTTTGATGTCGCATTGGAGTCCATGTTCCACTAAATGTTTGATTAAGACCCCTCCCGAACGGTGGACAATGCATTTTGGCTTGCCCGTTGTTCCAGATGAGTAAAGGATGTACCAAGGGTGGTTGAACTCTTGTGGGAAAAATTCAACGGGTTTTGGACTATGCGCACTTAAGAAATCATTCCAAATAATTCTTGAATCGCCAATAGGTTGAAATCCTTCATTTTGATATGGAACGACGATAGTACGCAATAACGATGGGAGCCCTAACTCAACATCTTCTAATCGGTTAATGCATGAAAACCATTTACCTCCATATGAATACCGATCCGTTACGAAAAGAACTTTGGGTTTAACTTGAGTGAAACGGTCCAATAATCCTTTTGCCCCGAAATCAGGAGAGGCCGACGTAAAGATAGCTCCAATGCTCGCAGCAGCGATCATGATCGCAATGGTCTCTGGTCGGTTTGGCAACCAAGCAGCGACGCAATCACCTTGCGTTACACCCATTTCAAGAAGCCCCTGCTGAATGAGAGATACCTGATCGTGGAGTTCCGCCCATGTGAGGTCTAATGAATCCCCTGTTTCACTGAACCAGATAATCGCTTGGTTTTGATCGTTTCTTCTAAGCAGGTTTTCAGCAACATTGATTGATGAGTCTGAAAAGAATACTGAATCTTGGAATGACTCTCCATAGGTAAGAACTTGACTCCCCTTAGAACCTATGACTCCTAGATAATCCCATGCATGCGTCCAGAATTCCTTCGGAGAATCCGTACTCCACTTATGGATCGCATCATAGTCTCGGAGCTCGAGATTGAATCGCTTTTCTGCTTTTCGGGCGAAATCCATTAATCGAGAGTTACTTATCTTTTTTTCAGATGGTTCCCAAAGCTGGCTCACATGCCCATCATAGTCTCAGCCAGATGTTGATAGATAGGTAGGTTCACAAGACAGAACGGAGTGGAGCTGAGGGGAGTCGAACCCCTGGCCTCCTCGATGCGACCGAGGCGCTCTAGCCAGCTGAGCTACAGCCCCTAATGATTTTCTCTCTAGATTAGTCAGAAAACCTTTGTTAACAGAAAGTCGTTTAAAGGCTTTCTGTTCCCGTGGCAGCATAGCCCAGACTTGGAGTTTCATAAGTTTCGTAGAAGCTTTGCTTGCCTTGTTCAACCAAACGTTGATAATGGACCAGTGCGAGAACGTATGCGAAAAGGAGTGTGTCAGAGAATAGTTGAAGTGCAATGAAGCTCCCGCCTGCGACGATTGCTAAAAGAAGCGTAAATACAACTAGTCCAACTAAAGAAAATAATACTTTCCTTCTCCGAATACGTGCTTGTTCACTTGTTATTTCCATGGGATTTATCCCCTTTTGTCTCATATCGAGTGGAGGCTCGATTAACGAATGTCCTGGTTGGTGTACAGATCCCCATGTGTTTCGAGGTCCTCTAAGAGGTACTACTACAGCTCTTGTGCTTCTCCGGAAACGTAACCGGCCGCGAAACTCTCCGATCGCCATTGCGGGAGCAGCTATACGGTTACGTAACCAATAAACTCCTGCACCTAACCATAAAATAGCTAACGCCACCAGCAGCACTACTCCACCAAATCCTCTCAGCTGTATTAGTAAAATTTTTGCACTATTTAGGCAATAAATGGTGGATAGTTCAAGGATTCCTTGCGTTTTAGGATGGCTTACAAATAACTTGATTTCTAATTGAGGTGACTGTTTTCAAGTTCTTTTGTATGGCCCTGATTTCCCACCAGTTTTTTCCCATAACGCTAATTCAGAAATAACCATTTCCTTATCAGCGCTCTTGCACATGTCATAGATGGTTAATGCAGCAATTGAACATGCAGTTAATGCTTCCATTTCTACTCCGGTTTGACTGAGAGTTGTCGCTTGAGCCTCGATGGAAACACTTTTTTTATTAATCTCAAAGTTTATTTCTACGGTGTTCAGCATAAGCGGGTGGCATAAAGGGATCAGTTCTGAGGTTTTCTTTGCAGCTTGTATCCCTGCTACTCGAGCAATAGCGAAAACATCGCCTTTGACTATGGTCCCTTGAGATAAAGAGTTCAGAGTTTCTTCCGACATAGAAATCTGCGCCTTTGCAAGAGCTTTCCGCAAGGTTGGTTCCTTCGGGCTAACATCTACCATTCTGGCCTCGCCACGAGAATTCAGGTGAGTAAATTCTTGTTCTGCCATATTATCCCCCGATCTGGGACATGGATTTACTTGGCCGTATAAAGACTGGCTTCCCTATCTGATGTCCCGCCCATTTTTCCCTGACAGCATTCACAAAGAGGTTGGCAATCTCATCATCATCTGCCCCATTCCGGAGTAGTTCTCTAACATCATAATCTTTCAGAGCAAAGAGGCAGTTGCGAAACTTCCCATCTGCCGTGAGCCGTATCCGGTCGCACGAATCGCAGAATGCTTCTGAAACAGTCGCTATCACCCCGACCTCACCAGCCCCATCTTCGTACCTCCATCGTGCTGCCGGGGAATTGCCTCTCTCAACGGGTATAAGTCCATGCGCTTCGGAGATAATTTCTAAGATTTCGCTTAGAGGCATCACCTTTCTTTGATCCCATGCCTCATCAGCATCAAGTGGCATAAATTCAATGAATCTCACGACCACTTTTTCTGCACGACCGAATTCAACAAAATCTAGTATCTCATCATCGTTGATCCCTTTCATCACAACCATGTTGATTTTTACGGGGTTAAATCCGACGTGAGCAGCGGTTGAGATTCCCTCTAGAACTTGTTCGAGATTATCTCGTCTAGTTAATTCAGCGAATCGTTCCCTTTGTAAGGAGTCAAGTGAAATGTTGATTCTTTTGAGACCGGCTTCTTTCAATCGGTTTGCTGCCAAAGAAAGAGTCGCTCCATTTGTTGTCATTGAAAGGTCCACGTTCAACTTTGCCAGACGAGTTACAAGGTCGCTGAGGTTCGCTCTAACTGTTGGTTCACCTCCAGTGAGTCGGATGCTTTCCACTCCGAAACGTGTAACAAGAAGACTTGAAAGTCGTTCAATTTCTTCAAAGGTAAGAAGCTCTTCACGGGGAGCCCATTCCAATCCATCTTCCGGCATGCAATATGTGCATCGGAAGTTGCACCGGTCCGTTATTGAGATCCTGAGATCTTTGTGGACTCGTCCATATGTGTCTATGAGTTGATGCTTCATATGGCTTTCATGGTAGCGCTAACAAGTCAATCAAGGAAGAAGAACTGCAATGAAGAACCTGCTGGCACCCCTTCCCCATCCGGAAGAACAACTAAGGCATTCGCTTCAGCCATCCCAGTAAGCTGATGTGAGCCCTGCCGTCTAGCTGAATAAATCTTTGGAGGTGTCTCTTCCAACGATGCGACGGCTCGAACAAAATGGGTTTTTCCATCTTCTCTCCGCTTGAAATCTCCAATGGTTTCCCCCCTGAGAAAGGTCGGGGATACTTTGACATGACCCATCATCTTTTTGAGTGCTGGTTTAGTCAGGAGTTCATAAGAAACCATGGATGAAACAGGGTTTCCCGGAAGGCCGAAGACTGGGACACCATCTACCATTCCAAATGCAAAGGGTTTCGCTGGCTTGATCGCAATCTGCATCCAACGCATTTCCGCTAGCCTACTTAACACAATTTTTACGAAATCGTAATCACCCATACTTACTCCGCCAGTTGTGATTATTGCGTCACAGTTTTCAGTGGCTTTTCGAATGGTTTGCTCAATAGCTAATTCATCATCGGCGATGAGGCCTAAATCTATTGCTTCAAAACCATCCCTTTCAAGAAGCGCTATGAGAGAAAACCGGTTTGAGTCTCGAATTTGACCAGGTTCTAGACTTTGGGAACCTTCAATAAGTTCATCGCCGGTTGAGAAAACTGCGACTTTGGGCTTTCGGACCGTTTCAATTTCATAAATTCCTACGCTAGCAAGTAAACCCAGGTGGGCAGGATTGAGAAAAGTTTGTTCCGGGATGACAAGGTCATTAGGAAGAAGATCTTCACCAGATTTGCGAATATGGTCTCCCGCCGAAACTGCTTTTGTAATCTTTACATGATTCTCACTTTCACCTGGTGTAGACCATTCAACCATAACAACCGCGTTCGCCCCATCTGGAATTGGTGCACCTGTCATTATCTTTGAACACGCGCCCGCCTTAATAGATTTTTCTGGAGCAGTTCCAGCAGCAATTGACTCAAGAACAGTCAAGGTTACTGGAGAGTTATTACTAGCTCCTTGGGTATCTGCAGCGATAACTGCGTATCCGTCGACCGCTGTATTATCAAAGGGAGGAATACTTTCCGAAGAAATTATTGGCTCTGAAGCAACTCGATCCCTAGCATTGAGTAGGCCTACTCGCTCAGTTCCAAGTCTCTGCACGGTCTCAAGAACATAATTTTGAGCTTCTTCTAAAGGAATCATATTTAATATTAACAAATGAGCAAACTTGTCAGACACTTGATCAGCTTTATGGGGACTATCATAGGAACGTGACATGGTGGTGGCTTCTCGTTCCTGCGAGTTATATTCTTGGTACTTTCCCAACCGCTCATATAGTTGCTGGTTTCGTTGGCCATGACCCTACGATCGAGGGGTCTGGCAACCCGGGCGCTTCAAACGTTTATCGGGTGGCCGGTGCCAGAGCAGGCGTAATCGTCCTTCTTGGGGACTTACTTAAAGGTTTCGTCCCTGCTCTTGTCTGTTTTTTTATTGAGGGGCATACTCTGGGGCTTGCCTCTGGATTTGCGGCGATGCTGGGCCACATCTTCCCCATCACAAGAAAGATGAGTGGAGGGAAAGGGGTGGCAACGCTTGGAGGAGTAGGCATCGCCCTATACCCGCTTGTTGCAGTTGTCGGAGTGTGTATATGGATTCCAATTATGAAACTATTCCGAAGGGCGTCAATAGGTTCACTAACTGTGATCGCAATTTTCCCATTCGGGGTACTTATTAACTCTGGAGGTTCATGGAAAGAGTTCGGAATTGCGAGCGGGGCATCACTACTTGTTCTATCTAGACATTCAGAAAATATCGGACGATTGCTTCGTGGTGAAGAGCAAGCTATTGATTGAGGAAATCTCACGGTAGAGTTCCTCTTTGTAATCTATACAGAAGCAGTCCTACTGCTTGACCATGGAGAGAGAACGTGCCCACTTACGATTACCGGTGCGATACATGCGAGAACACTTTTGAAATCTTTCAGTCTTTCTCTGAGGACCCTTTGACTTCATGCCCCTCCGAGCAGTGCTCGGGTTCAGTTAAAAAAATATTCTCAGCTCCCGGTATCTCCTTTAAAGGTTCTGGCTTCTACAAGAATGACAGTAGGTCCAAAAGCTCATCATCTACGTCAGGGAGTGCGAAAAAATCTGAGAACACCGAGTCCTCAGCTACGAAAGATCCGGCACCGGAAAAGCCAAAGAAAGCTGAAAGTGCAAGCTCTTCAACCACGACCACAAACGACTAAATTTTTAGAAAAAGCCTATTGACAGTAGCAGGATAGCGATCAAGCCGATAAGAATCCTGTAATAACCAAAGACGGTAAAGCTTCGTTTCTCAAGCCAATCAACCATCCATCGCACTGAGATGACCGCAGAGATGAAAGCAACTGCCAGTCCAACTGCCGGTGACAGATACCCGAAATTATTGATGATTTCTGTCCCATCGCTTCCCATTTCATACACTGTGGCGGCGGTGAGAGTCACTAACCCGAGAAGGAAACTAAATTCAACTGCTGCTTTAAGCGATAAACCGATCATTACTGCAGCGAGAATTGTGACTAAACTCCTGCTAACACCAGGCCATAGGGCTAAGGCCTGGACTAAACCTATGATTGCAGCTTGTTTGAAACCAAGAGCCTCTATGGTATTTCCCTGATTTTGGAATAATTGTTTTTTCTGAACGAGAAGAATACAGATACCTCCCACAATCCATGCAGCAGCGACTGGGGAAAGTCCATAGAGTTCATCTTTCACGAAACCAGAAGCTAGGAAACCGATCAAAGCCGTTGGGATAAAGGCAACGATGAGATTGGTTAGTAGCTGGCGTCCTTCTGGGCTATTCCCTTTAATACCTTGCATCATTTGGCTTAGGCGATTCCGGTACAAAACCGCTACTGCGCAGATAGCTCCGATTTGGATACTGACGATATAGCTATCAATCGCTTTCTCTGTAGCTTCAGTTTGGCCAAGATTTAGAAATTCCTTTGCTGCGAGTAAATGCCCAGTTGAACTGATAGGCAAAAACTCAGTAAATCCTTCAACAATTCCAAGAATGACGGCTTGCCAAAGACCAAGACTGTTCTTTAATGCAACCCCGCTGTCTCCTAAAGCAGGGTCTACAAATAAAGTCAGGCACGCTACCAAAGCGGAAAGAGCGATTAGCATCCTTCGGAGCTTTTTGGTTTCAGTGGCTATCATTCGTAGTTTCAATTTGGTTATCTAGTGAATACTAGGCGGATAGGGATTTTTTTTGTTTTCAGACGCCAGAAACTGTTACATCTCCGACAACAAGTGATACTCCCGATGAACGCATTGGGAGTCTCTCGAGATCATTTCCGATGTCTTGTACTTCAAGCAGCATTCGTTGAAGGGTTGATGCGATCGTGATCTCCCGAACTGGTTCAGCAAGTTTCCCATTCCTTATCTGGATACCTTCAGCTCCTGCTGAAAAATCCCCGCTAATTGGGTTCACTCCGGAGTGGAGTCCCGCTACTCCTTGGATCAAGATCCCGTCGTCAATATTTTCAATTAGCTTCTCTTGAGTCTTTGATCCTGGAACCAGTGATAAGGCTAGACACCCCACCCCCGGTGAAGAGTTGTAGCTGCGGACCGCTGACCCAGTTGAAATCGTATTTAATGCCCGAGCGGTATAGCTGTTATGAAGAAATCCCTGCAATATCCCATTATCTATAAGAATATTTCTTCGACTTGCTAAACCTTCACCATCAACTTCAGTCGCTGTAAATGCTTCTGGGTCGGTCGGATCATCTACCAAAGTCACCATATTTGATGCGATTAGCTCACTTTCTCTGTCAGCGAATAAGGATCTCCCTTTCAGAAGTGATTCGCCACTGAACGTTGATCCAATAATTCCTAGAAATTGTGCTGTGACGTAAGGGTCAAGAATGACTGTTTGCCTTCCTGATTGCGCTTTCTTAGCTCCCAGCATTCGTGTAGCCCTATCGGAAGCTTGAGTACCTGCTTTTTCTATGTCGAGAAGTTCTGGGTTGCGACCAATTGAATATCCAAATCCTGTTTGCATATCTTTCCCGTCAGAGGCGAGAGATGATGCTGCAACATAGCAGCCCCCCTCATAGCTAGAACGTCGGATCCCACTTGAAGTAACGATCGCACTTGCAGAAATGGAATCAACGTATTCAGTAGACTCAACTCCTACAATTCTCTTGTCAGAATTCCGGATATGTTTCTCAAGTTCCTTAGCAAGCAGTATTTTCTCTTCGGTAGGAAATTGACTAAGCATGGGGTTGTAGAGGTTCAACGATATTGGCTTTACTCCATCTGGTTCCGCTATTGCCACAAATTCGTCATATGTTCCAAAGGTAGCGTTATCGCGAGCCTCGATAAGTGTTTCCTTTAAAATCTGCTCATCTAATGTCCCGGCGTAAGCCATCCCTTGGCGGCCATCTTGAATGACCCTAATCCCCACACCTTGTGATTCTGATGCAGTGAACGATTCTATTTCACCTTCATAGACTCTTATTTCTGTTTCTTGTTCATGGACGGCAACAACCTCAATTTGTTCGCCTTCTTCTCCTAAGGCGATAACTCTTTCAGCAGTCGTTAATAGTTTCTCTTCCATCGTGACCTAAGCAGCAGTTCCGCCGACCGTCATGCTTTGCACCCGAAGGGTTGGGGTGCCATCACCAACTGGAACACCTTGTCCGTCTTTCCCGCATGTCCCTGGTGACCCCATCTTAAAATCATTTCCTAGTGCATCAATTTGCTTGAGGACTTCTGGCCCATTTCCTATGAGGTTTCCTTCTCGAATAGGTGAGGTAATTTTGCCACCTTCTATTAGGTAAGCTTCAGTCATTCCGAAAACAAAATCTCCGGTAGCGGTATTAACCTGACCTCCTCCTAAGTGTGCTACATAAACTCCATTTGGGGTATTGGCAATAATGTCTTCTGGGTCAGTATCTCCGTTCGCGATATATGTGTTCGTCATTCGAACCATCGGAAGCACCTGATAGCTCTGTCTCCGCCCATTTCCAGTACTTTGTCTTTTCTGACCTCTTGACCGAAGCCCATCCCACATGTAGTCAACAAGTTCTCCACCCTGAATAAGAACATTCTTCTGCGCCGGTCGTCCTTCATCATCTATCGCAAAGGCTCCCCATTCTTTGGACATGGTTCCGTCGTCAATTAGAGTAACTAACTCAGTGGCCACATTTTCTCCCACTCGCCCAGCAAAAACTGATGCCTGTTTTTTAACCAGATCTGCTTCAAGACCATGTCCGCATGCTTCGTGGAAAAGGACGCCGCCGCCGCCGCTACCAATTACTACAGGCATCGCCCCACTTGGAGCTGGTCGAGCATTTAGTTTTGTTAAAGCTCGTTGAGCGGCTCGCTCGGCTAGTTCTTCTACATCGAATTCGTTAAAAAGTTCAAAACCTATGGGCCGACCAGTAGATTCACGGCCTGTTTGCATTCCAGCATCACCGGTCGCAACACAAGAAACGGAGAAGAGAGTTCTTACTTGATCATCAGATGCGAAAACGCCATCGCTGTTCGCAACTAGAATTCGTCGTCGGGAATCTCCATACCTAGCTGAGACCTGTGTTATCGCATTGCTTTGGTTTCTAGCTACTTCGTCCGCTCGTTTCAACAACTCAACTTTTTTAATTTTTTCTACGTTCTCAGGCAATAAAAGGACAGGGTTTGGAGATGGAGCGGATGAATCTACCAACTTCTTTACCGTAGCTTGTTGCCCCTGGCTGCGAGCTGCAGCCGCGGCTGATCTTGCCGCTCCGAGCAACCCTGATTCTGTAAGATCTGCTGTGTGAGCGAAACCAGTTGTTTCACCAACAACGACTCTGATGCCTGCTCCCCTGTCTCGCCCTGACGTTAATTCTTCTACTTTTCCATCATCGAAATACGCTGAGGATGACTGCTTATCTTCAACAAAAACTTCAGCAAATTCCCCACCAGTTTTAAGGGCTTCTGCCAAAGTTTGCTCTATTACTTCTTGCTCTATCATTTCAATTCCCATGTTACCAACAGTACTTGTTTTACAACTCATTGGCCCCATCCGACAAAGGACGGTTCCGTTTGCGTATCGTACAAGTATGGCATTAGAACCACCCATCCCAGCATCTGCTGATTACGTTGTTGCAAAGGAAGATTTAGCGACAGCTTTAACTTCTGGTGATGTCCCTGTGCTTGCCACTCCGAGAGTGATTGCCTGGTGCGAAGCTCAAACCATGAATGCAGTCAAGGATTACATCTCTGAAGAAGAAACTACTGTTGGGATGCGTGTCCGAGTAGATCATGTGAATCCGACTGGACTTGGGGCAAAAGTTAGGGTGAGTGCCCTGTTAACCCGAGTTGATGGGAGAAGACTCACTTTCCAAGTAAGCGCGTTTGAAATGCGGGACTCTGATGAACCTCTCCAAATCGCTATGGGTCAAGTAACGCGAGTTATCGTATTTCGGAAACGATTTTTAGAAAGAGTTTAGCTCTTTAGCTGGGTTAGATTTTGCAAATTAGCTTGATTCTAGGGCTTTTCTAATATTTTTTAGTTATTAACTACTTGTATCCGGTGAATCCGTGTTTACTGCCAATAACCTAACTAGGTCACTTATTTGACTACCCTGCATCCCAAAAATGCGGATTGGCTTGACCTGAAGATGAATTCTGAACCGAACGCCGTAACTAATAGTGAGGTTACTCACTGGTGGAAAAGTAAATACGTAACGGTGCCGTTACGTATCGGGCTAAGTGTCGCTTTATTACTTGTTGTAATTTGGTCAATGGATGATATCGATTGGGATGAACTCCCTGATTGGAATAGCCAGACTGCTCTTTGGACTATTGGAGCCTTTGTTTTCACATTGGCTGGATTTGTTTTAGGAGCTATCCGGTGGCAAAGAGTGTTGATCGCACTTGATGTTCGTCAACCACTCAGTCGCTTATTCAGCCACTATATGGCTGGGCAATTTGTCTCAAACTTTCTTCCAACAACAGTCGGCGGGGATGTCGTAAGAGTGGGACGTTTAACTCGAGATACCGATGATGGTCCTATTAGCTTCACTTCGGTGGTTTTTGAACGGTTAAGTGGTTGGTTGGTGCTTCCAGTAATTACTTTTATCGGATTCGGTATTAACCCAGGTTTAACAGGATTGGGAAAATCTACGAAGATTCCATTAATTGTTGGGTTTGTAACTCTTCTAGGTCTTGGGCTAGTTATTCTTCTTCTTGGCAATGCTCGAATAGGAGAAGGACTTCGGAATCGTAAGGGGGTACTCCGGTTCGCAAATGCAATTCATTTGGGAATAGATCGGCTGCGCGAGCATCCTAAAGCCGCCAGGGAAGTAGTCTTTTCTGCTTTCGCGTACCAATTTATGCTCCTCCTAGCCGCCGGTTGCGCCGTTGAAGCATTGGCCATAGACCAAGTCGGATTAACTGCTTTGATGGCTTTCATTCCAGCTGTACTTATTATTCAGGTCCTCCCTTTAGGGATTGGTGGTCTTGGAATTAGAGAAGGAACTTTAGTTGTCTTTCTCTCTGGAATTAACGTTCCAAGCGAACAGGCTCTCGCATTAGGTTTAGCAATTTATGCGATGACATTAGTTGGGAGCATGATCGGCTTTCCACTCCTTATCTTTGGTGGCAGAAAAGGATCTGACGAGGAAGATCCTTCTAAAACTGAAACGTAATTAGAGGAACTCATGGGGAACCAGAATCTTTTGAGAAGTTACCCTTCAAACAAATTATTGTGGATGCGCGAATTACTCTTAATAGGTGTCTGCTATGCCTTCTACTCATGGGTGCGGAATCAATTTGGGTCAGCTTCTGTAAGCGCTGAAACAGCGTACAGAAATGCTGAATACATGATTGATTTTGAGAAGTTTCTTGGTTTGTACTTTGAACCCGATCTACAGAGTTGGTTTCTTGATTGGGAATGGTTTCTCAGGTTCTGGAATATCTTCTATGGGACCTTGCACTTTGGCGTGACTTTGGGAGTCTTACTTTTTCTCTATATTCGTAAACCCGTTGACTACACGAAATGGCGAACTATTGGTCTATTAACGACAGGATTCGCATTAATTGGATTCGCCACTTTCCCATTAATGCCACCTCGCCTGTTAGGGAACTGTCGTGCTGTCGGTGCATGCGTGGACAGTCCTTTTCTAGACACAATGGCTGAATATGGCGGTCTATGGAGTTTCGACTCTGGGCTCATGGAAAGTCTGTCAAACCAGTATGCAGCTATGCCTAGTCTCCATTTCGCTTGGGCGCTGTGGAGCTACCTGGCTGTAAAGAAACACCTAAAGACACATGGTGCGAAAATCGCTATGGGGCTTTATCCCCTATTGACGATTTTTGCCATCGTTGTTACGGCGAATCACTATTGGATTGATGCTGCTGGCGGGGCGCTAGCCTTATTCCTTGGTTATTTGGGAGGAATCCGTTTACAGTCTTTCGTGAATCGGAAAAGCTACGCTCTATTCCCTTCATAACACCCTCAGAGTGGAACGAAGGCAGATTTCATAGTGATCTAGCAAGATTCTCACGATAGCCTGTTGGTACGATAGGTTCGACAGCGGAGAGCTCATGCTTGAACAGATAACTTGCCCAGCGGATTTGCGGAGACTTTCCTATGACGACTTGGGTGCGCTTAGCTATGAAATTAGAAATTTCATCGTTGATACTGTCCAAGAGAACGGTGGGCATTTGGGTTCTAACCTTGGAGTCGTTGAGTTAACAATCGCTTTACATAGAGCGTTTGATTCACCCCGAGATATTATGCTTTGGGACACAGGGCATCAAGCTTATGTTCACAAGATACTAACGGGAAGATTGGAAGGATTTAAGTCCCTTCGACAAAAAGGGGGGCTGTCCGGATACCCTAGTCGAGCTGAATCGGACCATGACTGGATTGAGAATAGCCATGCCTCAACTGCGTTAAGTTACGCTTTTGGGATAGCAACCGCTCAAGCGAGCCAATTCGGAGAAGGGCGCAGAGTCATTGCTGTTATAGGAGACGGGGCACTTACTGGTGGCATGGCATTCGAAGGGTTGAATAATCTGGGACATTCTGGCAGCAACGCCATTATTGTTTTAAACGACAATGGGCGTTCATATGCCCCTACTGTCTCTCTGCTCTCTGATAGCTTGAAAAAGCTTCGCAACAACCCTAAATACCTTGAGCAACAAGAGAAACTTGAAAAGAAAGTCAAAAGCCTTCTCCCGTTTGGAGAGTCGGTGGAACGAGCTATTGATGCAGCGAAAGCAGCTGTAAGAGAAATTTGGGATCCAACTTCCTTCTTTGAAAATCTCGGCATCAGATACAACGGACCTTTTGATGGCCATAATATTGAGGCACTAGAAAAAGCATTCCGGAATGCATCTGGCTTTGATGGCCCAACTGTCATTCACGTCTTAACTGAGAAAGGGAGAGGGTATGGACCGGCTGAGAATGACCCAATAAAAAGGCTTCATGATATCGGGAATCCTAAACCTGGAAGCTACACGGCCGCGTTCACGGAAATTCTGATCAAGGAAGCCGAAAGTCGCGAAGACTTAGTTGCAATAACTGCAGCTATGCCTGATAGCACTGGTCTGTTGCCGTTCTCTGAACGTTTCCCCAAAAGGTTCTTTGACGTCGGGATTGCTGAACAACATGCAACTACTGCAGCAGCTGGAATGGCGATGGGTGGCTTACGACCCGTCATTGCCGTCTACGCCACATTTCTGAATCGAGCATTTGACCAGATTAACTTCGATGTAGCTCTACACGAACAACCAGTTATTTTCTGCATTGACCGAGCTGGGATTACAGGCCCAGATGGGGCATCGCACCATGGCCTTCTGGATATGATGCTTCTTTCTAAAGTTCCCGGAATGACCATGTTTGCCCCATCCTCATACCAAGAGTTACAGCAAATGTTCTCTGACGCACTGGAAATAACGGCTGGACCAGTTGCTATTCGCTACCCACGAACGCCGGCTCCTTCAGTAGGAGAATCTGAAGTTGGCAAGGGGCTCCAAGCTAGGCGTGTTTCTGAAGGAACTGATGTATGTATTCTTTCTGTTGGGAAAATGCTTGCTGTAGCTGAAGAAGCATCTGGCCTACTTTCCGAACATGGACTTTCCTCAAGTGTCTGGGATGTCCGATGTGTTGCCCCACTTGATAAAGAAATGATCTCCAATGCCAATAAGCACCCGATCGTCGTAACCATTGAGGATGGGGTATCAGAGGGAGGCATCGGTTCAGCGATTTCTAGCCAACTGCGTGACCTTTCAAATCCATCCCCAAAAGTTCATGTTCTAGGGGTGCCGATATCTTTCGTTGAACAGGGAAACCCCGAGGACCTATTATCTTCTCTGGGGTTGGATGCCGCAGGTCTAGTAGAAACTGTCCTTGCTAGCCTTCCAGAGAATTTCTAAGCTTCTACAACTTACTGCTCGAAAAAGGGATTCTCTCCAGCCTCATGGTCAGTGACATCGATTATTTCAGTGATTTCAGGAATTGCTTCTGCAATCATCACTTCTATACCTTGGCGAAGCGTCGCTGCTGACATCGCGCACCCTTGGCAACCCCCACCCATAAGGATGTGCGCCACTGTCTCTTCCATTTTTACTAGTTCTGCATACCCTCCATGGGCGGCTAGTGAAGGATTAATGTGCTGGTCTAGTAGTTGTTGAAGTTTTTCGCCAGGTGTGCCGGCAAGCTCAAGGTCTTCACCTTCAAGCATTTTTGGTCTATTCGGGTTTCGTATTACTAAACCGCCTTGCATCGGATTGCTTGGAAGGTCAAGTGTCGCCCCGTTGAGTTCTTCAAGATTTTCTTTTGGGATGATTACAACCAAGTCATCTACTTTGTAAATATGGTCGTCCTCTTCGGCATCGTTGATGTCCACAAATGACAAGTCATATGAGAACTCAGGGCCATTAGCACCAGTGATCGTGACCCGTAATCCCGTTGTCTCGGGATTATCCTCTTCGGACCGAACCTCAAGAACTTTTGCTAGCGCTGCATCTGTTACTTCGAAAGTGGTAACTACTGATGCTTCTATTTGGGTTTCACTGCTACTCATACTCAAATAATACCTGCTTGGAAGAACTAAACAGTCATATCTCCATGATGAAGCTACACGGAATTCTGCAAGTTAGCTCTATACAAGTCGATGGAAAGTAACTCTTACAAAGTCCCATAGAGAGTGAGATGACGTTCTAGTCTTTAGCATGACCGGTTTAATGACCTACCTCCGGAATCACGGAGCTCTTCTCCGCCGCTTAGGGCTTGTTCTTCTTCTGCTGCTGGCTTTCACGTTACGTGTTTGGAATCTTGACTGGGATCAAGGCACACATCAACATCCTGATGAGAGGTACTGGAGTATCGTCACTGCAGATATTGAGTGGGAAACCCCAATTGACTATTTTGATTCAAGAAACTCTGAGATGAACCCGTATCAATATCAAGATACATGGGTTTATGGAACACTTCCTTTGTTCGCTACTAAAGCAGTTGCTGAGTTCTTAGAAAAAGATTGGTTTCTTTCAAAAAACATAGTTTCACTTGCAGACAACTTAGGTATCAATCTTCTTGAAAAAAGAATGGATGCAAACGGCAATAGTGTAAATGAGAACTCATTTAGTAGCGGTTACGACGTTCAGCTAATCGGCAGGCTACTTTCGGCTCTTTTGGATACTGGAACGGTTTTTCTTATTTATCTTCTCGGGAAAGCTCTTTTCAACCGAATCGTTGGAGTGCTGAGTTGTATTTTGCTGACGTTCACTCCGTTGCACCTCCAGTACAGCCATTTCCATGGGGCAGAGTCATGGGTAACGTTTTTCGTCACCGCAGTTGTGCTTTTATCTATCTACCTCTTCAAGTTCTATTCATCAAAATCTGCCAACGCTCCGCCTTTCTACAAAGGGGTTCTTTCTAGAGTTTCTTTAATTGGAGTCCTTATCGGCTTGGCAACTGCATCGAAATTTACTGCGGTTTTTGTTTGTGTCGTACCACTGACAGTTCTTGGAGTTCTCTACCTCAAACGGGATTTAGATATTCCAATGAGGAGGGAGCGGCGAACCGTCCACCTAGCTGAACTACTTTCTTTGTTTTCTATCACTGGACTTTCGGCCATCTTCACTTTCCGCATTTTTCAACCTTACGCATTTGATGGGTTGGGGAAACTTAGCCCGAACTTTATTGCTGACTTAAATTATTTGGAAGCAGTTAATAGCGGAGGTAACTACCCGTGGGTGGTGCAATGGGTTGGGCGTACAACTCTTCTTTACCCTCTTGAATCTATTTTCTGGTCTGGCATGGGTCCCGCTCTCACTATCGCTGTTTGTGTGGGCTTAGTTTTAGCAACTATTGAAATTATTCGAAATGAAAACTTTGTTCTGTTAGCACCGTTGTCTTTCCTTACGGTAATGGTTGGCCTGGTTACCCAGCAGTTCAATCCCCTTATCCGCTATCTCTTGCCGATGTATCCAACAGCGATCGTGTTTGGTGGCTATGGAATTTATCGCTTGTATCTCTATGGAACGAACAATTGCCATGATGGGAGGGTTGCGCGCCTAACCAGTAGATTCACCATGATCGGGGCAGGAAGCATATTGTTTCTATCTACCGTGTGGGGCGTTGCTTTCATCAACGGGGTTTACAATTCCACCAACCCAAGAATTCAAGCGAGTACCTGGATCAATGAAAACATTGAACCAGGGTCAAAACTAACTTCTCAACTTTGGGATGATTCGCTGCCTATTAGAAGTGAGTTTGTGGATGCTACGAAATATGAGCGCGTCCAATTGGATCTTTTCCGTCCGGATGGTTGGGTAAATCCCGAAACTGGGATAGCAAAACCTGAACTTCTTTTGGAGCAACTAGATCAAAGTGGTTACGTCATTGAGGCAAGCAATAGGCTATACGATGCCATACCGCGAATGCCCGCAAAATATCCGGCGACCTCAGCGTATTATCGTTCTTTATTTTCTGGGGACTTGGGTTTTGACCTGATAGCTACATTTGAGAATAAACCATCACTATTCGGCATAAATTTTCCATCTCGAGTAAGTGAAGAGACTTTCTCAGTTTACGATCACCCGACTGTCATGATTTGGGAGAAAACACCTAATTGGGATGTCAGCAAAGCGCGAGCAATATTAAATCCATTCGCTGCAGCAAGAGCCCCAAATATAGAACCTAGGTCTGGTGGGTGGAACGCTCTCATGCTTCGACCGGGGATAAATGAAGAGCTACAAGATGGTTCGACTTTTAACGAAAGGTTCTCTACCAATGGCTTCCTTGGTTCTTTCAGCTGGCTTTGGTGGTTTCTCTGGCTGCAATTAGCTGCATTCCTAGTTCTTCCATGGTCATTATCCTTATTCGGCTCATTAAAGGATAAAGGATATGGGTTAAGTAAAATTCTAGGGTTTGGTTCCGTTGGGCTGCTTAGTTGGTTACTAGTTTCTTGGGACATTGCCAGCTTCGGGAGGTCAACGTGCATTCTTTCCCTTCTTATCCTTGGCATTATTGGAATTGCGAGTGGCTATAGAAGGAGAAAGGGCCTTATCCAATTAGCTATTGCCAATAGGAAAGTCTGGGCTGTAACTGAACTGGTTTTTGTAATAGTTTTTTTCTCTGTTCTGTTTCTCCGATGCATGAATCCAGATCTTTGGGAGTCTTATCGGGGCGGTGAGAAACCAATGGAGTTGGGATACCTTACTTCTATTGGAAGATCCAATGATCTACCTCCTTATGACCCTTGGTTCGCTGGCGGAGCGATGAACTACTATTACTTTGGCTGGTTCCTTCTCGCTGTGCCCATGTTGGCAATCGGGGTGCTTCCAGAAATAGCTTTCCAACTTGGCATAGCTACTTTCGTAGCGCTTGCCGTGATGGGTGTATGGACGCTGGCTATTAATCTGATCAAAAGTAACTCACAGAAAATCACTGAAGGTTCTCAGAAACATGGAAGCCCTTTATTCTTTGGTCTTCTGGCGGTTTCATTTTTCGGGATCTTTGGAACTTGGGATGCAATTCGTAGACATCATCAGCGATTTCGGGAGGCTAATACTTGGAACGCACTGTCAGATTGGCCCTTTATAGGTTCTGTGATTGAGTTTGTCGGGGGTTTTTGGGAATGGGTAAGTAGGGCATCAGTCCAAGCTTTTGATTGGTGGGGTCCGAGTCGTGTCAATAGTGGAAACTTTGACATAACTGAATTCCCTTTCTTTACTTTCTTATTCGGGGATCTCCATCCTCATCTCATGGGAATGGCGTTCTTTGGTCTTTTGCTCTGCGTATCACTGTCATATGTTCTAACGTGCCAGAATGGGCAGAGAAAAAGTGCTTATCTACTTGCCGCGCTGACTGGAGTAGTGCTTGCAATTGTTCGGATGACGAACACGTGGGACTTCCCAACGTTGTCGTTGATCTCGTTAACCGGGTTTCTGTATGGAACTTCGACATTCAAAGTCAACTCCTCCATGGACACAAAATCCAGTAGCCGCGGTAGATCAGTGCTTTGGGTAATCGTAAGCTTAAGCGTTTTCGTTAGTTTCATCGGATCAGGAAACGGGTGGGTAGCGCTCTTCCCTCTTATTGTGTCTTTAATAGCGTGTGGATCATTGTTTGCTAAACCAATTCTTAAATTCCGGTTGCTGTTTCTGCTCCGTCATGGATTGATTGCAGTTTGCACCCACCTTATTTTGGTTTACCCCTTCACTCGAAACAATCAAACGTTTGGACTGGGTTTGCACCGTTCACGTTGGGTTTCACCCTTTAGTGACTTCCTCTCGCATTGGGGGATCTTTTTCGGCATTGCATTTGCCTATTTCCTGACCCTTTTCTTTATGAACCAAGAAAAAAGAAAAAATGGAATAGAAAACCCTATGCATGTTTCCCGCAAGGTATCCCCTCTCTTAATCAGAAGAGTCGCATTGCTTCTTTATGTAGGAATAGCCCCATTGCTTGGTGCTTTAATTGGGTGGGCTTTTGCCGTAGCTGTAATTGGAGCGATAACAGCTCTCTATTTCATCCTTGCAGAAGTACGTTTAGCTTCCTTCCAAATATCACGAATCGTCTCGCTCTCATTATTTGCTTTTGGATTCATGGTTATAGCGGGCCCCGAAGTCATCACGATTAATAACGATGTAGCGAGAATGAATACAGTCTTCAAATTCTGGCTACAGGGTTGGATACTTTTTTCCGTTGCTTCAGCATTCGCTGTCTCGGAAATATGGATATATGCAAGACAGCATCAGGTGACGCAACGCCGTCTGTTCTATTACCCGCCTCCTCGTTTCTGGCTGAGCGCTATGACCTGCATTCTCTTTATAGGCCTGGTCTACCCTCTTTCTTCTATCGGTCCGAGACTTGACGACCGATTCTCGACGAATCCGAAGGGGCTGAATGGGATTGCATATCTTGAGGAGAATCCAATACTTGTTCGTTACGATAATGGGGTTGAAGCTCCTCCCACATTACTTTCGATAAGCGAAGATCTCCCTATGATTCAATGGCTGAGAGAGTCAATTGCAGGTAGCCCAACAATTGTTGAGTGGACTGGGGATAGTTACGATTGGAATAGCCGGATTTCAATCCACACTGGACTCCCCACCGTTCTTGGTTGGTCTTCCCATCAACGACAGCAACGACTCGATTATCAGAACATAATTAGTCAAAGAAAATGGGAAGTGCAGGACCTGTATCGAATTCCAGATCATAACTTCACAACAAGTTTTCTTCTCGCTTATAACGTCAAATACGTTATAGTTGGCTCGCAAGAACGACGATTCGGGACTGAAGAAGCTTTATCTAGTTTCAAGACCCACCCAGGATTACATATAGTTTTTGAAGATGCGTTGAGCAAAATTTACTCGGTCGACCACGATGCCTTATGGGCGTTAACTGAAGAAGCGTCGTTGGCTTCTAGATAATGTGGTCTTTGTTCAACGTAGAAATGAATTGCCATTGCAACCATTGTCATAGGTGGGAAGTTCCGTTTCCTGCGGGTTGGTCCATAGCCCATATTCTCGCGATTCATTTATCACTGACCTTTTAACTAATACCTTGCCGGTCAGCGATGCAGGGCATTTAGAAGACCTTGTTCCCAAATCAGTCCACGGTTCACGGTTCCATAGCCAATTCCCCCAGCGGGAAAGAACTTGAGGGGCTTGACTGAAATTTGAAGCCCCTCCATCAAATTCTGGTACCCACCACCATCTGTGGTTGTACTGGAAAATCTCATACTCCTCCATTGATAAGTTCATTCTTTCAGTATCCCAATAAGGAACAATGACGACATCCGGTGTTCTAGCCATATCAGGAAGATTTTGATCGTCAATGATTGCATACGTTGATGTAGGGAAATCCCGTAGATACCAGCCATATGGCCAATACACATCGCTGTCTATCAATACGAGTAAATGATCTCCGGATTCAGCGAAGTGAGCGCGGTCCGATTGATAAAGTTGATTACTCCAAGCTTGTACTTCTGGTGTTGCTTGCCCAGCTTGTACAAATAATTCTTGGGGTTCACCCCCTCGATCATAATTAGTTACAAGGCTTTGGGTAGTTGAAAAAATAGCGCAAATGCTGAAGGCCACGATTAAAGCATTTCGATACTTCAACCCACGAGTTCTTCGCCATAAGAATTGAACTCCAAGACCTGAAAGGATAATTGTTGGGAAAAGTGGGTGAATTATTAGCCACGGCATCCGTTCTGAAGCCCAAGAATACAAAATTAGATTTCCTCCAGCCCACCACAGAGTGATCTGGCCAAAGAGATTTGGGCGGCGAAAGACTTGCCATATCCCAAACAGAGCGAAGAAGAGCACGAACCATTCATAAGCAGATAGCAGTGTGAGGTAATACTGCCATCTTGAGTCCCCTCTGGAACCCTCGTTCTGTTGGCTAGCCCAATAGTTGAAACCCGCTGTTAGCCCATTTCTGAGTGCCCCATGTGGAGTTGATGTTGTATTAGGACCCGAAAATGATGTGAAAAACTGAGAGAAGAATCCTATAAATAAGAAAGTGGGGATCAAAGGAGTTAGTAACCACTGCACTCGAGTTGGAGTTCTGAGGGACCTAAAGATTCTGCTCGAGGGGAAGGCCCCGTTTTTTATTACAGCCAATAAGAAGCTTCCTGTTACTAAAGCCGAAAGCAAGGCGCCATATAACGCCAATTTCCCTAAAGTTCCATTTCCTCCGCTGTCTCCTACCCAGAAGAGAATGGCAAGCATGCTTGCTAAACCTGAAAAGAGCGTCCATCGGCGAATCCTAAACTCTTGTTCTTCGGCTGCCTGCTTAGATTGGTTTCTTCTACTCGAGATAATCAAATTTTCTTGTATCAGGAGCAGAAGCAGGAATACTCCAAAGAGAAAGATCGACAGTAGAACAGATTCCTTTATGGCCAATCCAACAACAAGGGAAGAGAGCAAGGCACTTGGATGCCATCCTTTGGGATGTTCAAGAAATGCAAAGAGTAGAATTACGAAAATTGATGTTACGAGAAGGAAGAACATGTCTTCTCGCCCGAATCGTGAGAAATACAGCATGCTAGGGCTAAGGACTATTAAGCCGATAGTTGCAACCGTTCCAACTGGACCTAACTGCTTTCGCCAAAACCAAGGAACGTAGATAATTAGAACTCCTGAAATAGCTGCGAGTAAACGGGCGGTGAAATCTGATTCGCCGAACAGCCAGAAGAGGCCAGCTGTAATGTAAAAACGAAGAGGGCCGTGATACACGGGGTCATAACCACCAAAATTTCCTTCTAAGAAACGAAGAGAGAACCATGCGTCAAGGCTTTCATCATGGTGAAAGGGTCGATCCCCCAGAAGAACCAATCTTGTTACTATTCCAAGTAACAGGAACACAATAACGATCCGCTTGAAAGTAATTAATTTTGCAAGAAAATAACCGAATTCATTTACCTTCTTTGGGAAAGTGAAGGGGCGTTTCATCGGATCTCGCGAACATCATATATTAGGTAACCCCCAAGGTCATAAATCAGTTTGGCACCAATCGGCATGGCATCAGCTTCAACCCAACGGCTTGTCGGGCTATCAAAGCCATAATGCTGCCTCTCCAATGGGCCAAAGATGACATAATCCGTCTCATACTTCATGAGAGCAGTTGCAAAGTCAGGAGCCATTTCATAGATTTTTCGAAGGTCCTGATCACGGCCATACCAGTCTTTACCGAGATCATTCAACCTCCCTGGGGCACCTGAAATCACAGACCTTCCTGCTATGACACGAACAGGGTGGGTATTGGTATTTGCGGTAGCAAAAATAGCATCAGAATTAGTGTTCTCCCGAACCCACTCCCCAACGCTAATATCTGCTCCTGTTAAATATTCAACTGGGTATGGATCTGTTGTTTGATCAAGGGCCCTCCAGATATCTAAAGCCCCAGTTAATGTTAAGGAGCAAATCAAACCAATAGCGGCAAATATTCTCATCCCTCCACGCGATAAAAGTTTGTCAATTGCTTCACCTACAAATGGTGATGCGAGGAGGAGAAAGAAAATGACGTACTTCGCATTATTCCCTGGCCAAAAATGCCAGATAGCGATATTGGGTATTACCAAAAGGCTAAACAAAGGTATCGCGTGGTTTCTAACTACTTTGTTTGATCTGGCTATACCCCAGACAGCTAAAGGGATAAACAATCCTGTATTAAGGAACCAAAACCAGACAAAATCCCATGGATTATTTTCCCATGAAGACTTCCCTAGCATCCAAAGAAAGTGCCAACTCCTCCCGTCCCGATCTGGCCATTGCCAGATAACTATCGGGATCCCTATAACTAACGCTGGACAGAGAAATCGAATCCAATACTGTCGTCGGCTCATCGCAGCCCAGATAAATGACAAAAGAAGGATCGTTCCAAATGCGAAGACATGGAAAAATGGTAATAATCCAGTGAATAGTCCAGCGAAAATGTACGTCCCCGAATTTTTTACTGATCGATTTTCCCACAATAAAACAATGACCAAAATAACAGCAGAGAAACCTATAAGCGTTGGTCTCTGAGGGTAGAGGAACCCAGTCACAGCATTATCAACCCAGTTCCTGTCAAAACCATCAAACGCGTAACTTCTTGGGAGATTCCCTAGTACGCCGAGGCCTTCCGCCGGTAAATCAACAAACAGGAAGCGATACAAAGCCCCGGTCCCTCCCGAAAGTAGAAAAGCTGTCACGGCTATGAGTGCCGCACGAGTATTTGAAGTAAACCGGCGGCAACCGAGATACAACATCGGGGGAAAGAAAGCAGCTAGAAAAAATGTTGAAATTTGCATAGCTGCGAAAACATCTGCTCCTAATGGAACAAACATTGCAGCAAACCAGTCCACGCCAAAGTGGTATGAGAAACTTTCACCCGCGGCAGTTGGGAGTTCTGGAGGGAAGTTATCTCCATA
>Ga0066836_10000155_pt1 | contig 28511 bp, 25 predicted proteins | sample ETNtaG_18_FD_71568 | JGI IMG/M metagenome (GOLD analysis project Ga0066836, IMG submission 71568) | Marine microbial and viral communities from oxygen minimum zone, Eastern Pacific Ocean - ETNP201302SV91 | ecosystem: Environmental > Aquatic > Marine > Oceanic | place: Pacific Ocean: Eastern... | reverse complement strand
TACATTAAAAGTCATTATACTTCCCAAAATAATACCTGATTGAAGAAAAGCAAATCGTGGGCCATAAACTTTAGTTAAAGCAAATGAAATTATTGTTCCAATAATTAATAATAAAACTGGGAAAATAATTTTATGATTTATCAATTTAGATTTACAAATTAAATCATATATTTTCCACGAAAATGCTATTGAGCCGATTGAAATTAATATTGCTATTAGAGGAGTAATGTTTTCATTTACTCTTTTATCAATCATTAAAATATCTGCATTTACAAAATAAATTAATATCAATAACGCTATACCTGATAAAAAAGTCAAATAGGAAGTGTACTTCCAAATTATTACATTCTTCGGAACTTCCTGAGGTGCACCATGATATCTAGTTAATTTATAATAATAACCGCTGTGTTGTAAAATTCCTTCAGCTTCAGCATCTTCTGCTTTTGAACTTTTTGGCAATTTGTTATCTAGATAATTAAAAGTAAATGATGTACCCACCCATAGTATAGCAAAAAAAACATGCCCCCACCTAAGTAAAGCTTGAGTCCATCTAGTAATATCAGGTAAGAATTCCATTTAATATTTAACCTTATCTGTTTTTTTATCCCACAGTTCAAAAGCTTTTATAGCTTCTTCTCTCATCATTTGATGCATAGGAATTTTTCGTTCTTTTATAGTCTTATTAAGTTCTTCGTAAATTAAAGCGTCAGAAAAATCAATTTTCTTAGCATCACTTCTTGTATTTGCATAGTAAACTTTATCTATACGTGCCCAATAGATAGCAGATAAACACATAGGACAAGGTTCGCAGGTTGTATATAAGCTGCAATCCTTTAGACTAAAATTGTTTAAAATTTTACATGCGCTACGAATTGCTACAATTTCTGCATGAGAGGTGGGGTCGTTAGCTGAAGTAACAATATTAAAACCCTCAGAAATAATTTTATTTTCTTTAACAATTACTGCACCAAAAGGGCCAGTGCCTTGATTAACACTTTTAATTGAAAGCTCTATTGCATGTTGCATAAATTTATTACTCATAATTTCCTCTTCAATTTATTTATACTCATTAAAATTTTTTCTGGTGTTGCTGGTGCATCAAGTGCAGGAGTTTCATTATAGTTTCCTATGGATGCTATAGCATTTCTAATAGCAAAAAAAACTGACATAGCATTCATCAAAGGTGGCTCTCCTGTTGTTTTTGATTTATTTATAACATTTTCAACATTTTTTCCCTTCTTAAAAATCTCTACATTAAATTCATCTGGCATATCATTTACTGCTGGAATTTTATATGTAGAAGGTGAATGGGTAGTAATCTCCCCATTAGATTTCCACTTAATTTCTTCCATTGTTAACCAGCCAGCACCTTGGACAAAACCACCTTGAATTTGACCTAGCTCTATAGCGGGGTTAATAGCTTTGCCTGCGTCATGTAAAATATCTGCTCTTAATATTTTGCTTTCTCCTGTCAAAGTATCGATTATTACTTCACTAACAGCAGCACCATAGGCAAAATAAAGAAATGGTCTGCCAGTAAAGCTTTCTTTATTAAAAGATATTTTAGGTGTTGCGTAAAATCCCGTTGAAGATAAAGAAACTCTATTTAAATAAGCTTCTTTAATCAACTTATTAAATTCGAATGATCTACCTTTAAATTTAACCATTCCATTTTCATAAACCCCTTCAGTATTTTTAATTTTATATTTACGCTTAACATAACTTGCTAGATTTGTTTTTATTTTAGAAATAGCATTTAGTGTTGCGGCGCCATTTAAATCAGTAGTGCTTGAAGCTGCACTTGCGCTAGTATTGGGAACTTTGTCAGTACGTGTAGCTGAAACTTTAATTTTGCTATAATGCAAACCCAAAGCATGTGCGGCTAGCTGTGCAATTTTAGTATAGGTTCCCTGACCCATTTCTATTGCACCCGTATTCACATGAACGCTACCATCGTTGCAATAAATATGTACTAGGGCTCCAGCTTGATTTAGATGCCAAGTAGTAAAACTAATCCCAAATTTTACTGGAGTAATAGCAATGCCTTTTTTAAGATATATATTGCTTTCATTAAATTTTTTAATACTTAATTTTCTACTCTTATAATTTGAAGATTTAATAAGTTGATCAAAAATTTCTTCTATGATGTTGTCCTCAATTTTCATATTATAGTGAGTAATATTTTTTTTATTTTTCTTATAAAAATTTAATCTTCTTATTTCGGCAGGATCTTTTTTTAAATAACTACTAATATTATCGATAATATTTTCAATGACCATCATGCCTTGATTTCCTCCAAAGCCACGAAAGGCTGTATTCGATGCCGTATTTGTTTTACAAAGGTAATTTTCTACGAGTAGATTTTTAAGATAATAAGCATTATCAACATGGAGTAGCGCTCTTTCATTAATCGCTCCAGATAGATCTGGTGACATTCCACACTTGGACGCAAGTTTTATTTTTAAACCATTTATGACACCCAGTTCATCAAAACCCACTTCATATTCTGAATAAAAATCATGTCTTTTACCAGTTATAATTATGTCGTCATCACGATCCACTCTAAGTTTAACCGGAAGCTTAGTTTTTTTTGCCAACAAAGTGCAAATTGCAGCAAATATAAAAGATTGTGTTTCTTTTCCACCAAAGCCTCCACCAATTCTTCTTGTTTCCACAGTAATAGTATTGCTTTTTTGATTAAGCATTTTTGCTATAATTTGTTGTGTCTCGCTTGGGTGTTGTGTTGATGAGAAAACTTTAAAATCATTGTCTTCACGAGGTATTACAAAAGCAGCTTGGCCTTCTAGAGCAAAGTGTTCTTGACTACCTGTAGTGAAGTTGCCTTTTAAGTAATTTGCCGAATTTTCAATTTCTTTTAATGGTTCGCCTCTTTTAATTACTCTTCCCTTTAAAACAAAAGATTTTTTCTTTAATGCTTCTTTTATAGTAAGTATTGGTTTGAGAGTTTTGTAAGAAATTTTTGCCTTCAATACTGCTTTCCTAGCAAGCTCAGTTGTTTTTGCTGCAACAGCAAACAAAGGGGCACCAAAATATTCTGGCTTTTTAGTAAATATTGGATCTCCATCATAAACTGGCCCCACATCATTTCTTCCGGGTATATCATCTAAGGTTATAACTGCCACAACTCCCTCGCTTTTTATTACTGCATCAAGATTCATTTTTTTAACTATTGCGTGGGATTTCTTGCTCCAACCTATAGCACCATATAAAGTTTCAGGAGATTCTGGAATATCATCAGTGTAGTAAGCTTTTCCAGTCACATGTTTAGTTGCACTTTCATGAGGTATTTTTTCGTTTATGAAAGTCTCTTGTTTTGTTTTAAGCATAAACTCCAATCAATTTTTTTTGTTTTATTTCTACATAACATTTTTCAAGTAAATTTTTTGCTACTTCCATTCGATATAATCTGCTAGCACGCATATCATTAATTGGGTTAAAATCTTTTTCTAGAGCCACTTTTGCTTTATAAATAATATCCTCTTTAAATGGTGATTTTAAAAGTACTCTTTCGCAAGAAATTGCCCTCTTTGGTATTACGGCCATACCACCATAAGCAATTCTTACATTTTCAATTTTACTGCCTACTATTTCTAAATTAAAAGCAGCGCATACTGAAGATATATCATCGTCAAACCTTTTTGATACTTTGTAAGCTTTAAAAGTATTTTTTTTATATAAAGGAATCCTAATAGAGTGAATAAACTGACCTTTCTTCAATTTAGTTTTGCGATAATTTATAAAAAAACTATCAAGAAATAAAACTTTTACTTTATTTACATCTTGTAAAACTAGCTGAGCATTTAATGCTAATAACAAAGGTAGACAGTCTCCGATCGGAGAGGCTGTAGCAATATTTCCAGCCACTGTTCCAACATTACGTATTTGTGGAGATCCATATCTTTTGAGAATTTTTGTGAAATCAGGGTAGTATTTTTTTATATAGTATTCTAATTCAATTAAAGGTGTTGATGCGCCAACTTCAATATATTCATTGTTATTTTTAATATAGTTCAACTCCTTAATCGAATTCATGTAAATAATAGAATGAATTTTCTTTCTCTCTTTTGTAACGCTTAAGGATAAATCAGTGCCTCCACTGAGAAAATTGGAGTTAATATTTTTTTTGAGTATTTTTTTTAATTCTTTAATATTTGTAGGTGCAAAGTATTTTTTATCTTTTCGATCAATTTCTACAGTTTTATTATTTATTTTTTTTAATAAATTAATTGTATTTTGTTTATTTTCACTAAAATGATCAGATTTACTTTTAATACTTTTGGCAGCTTTTATTATAGGTTCATAACCTGTGCATCGACAAAGATTCCCAGAAATTGAATCTTTTATAAATTCATCCTTAAATTTAGAATATTTTTTGAACATAGAGAAAAGAGACATAACAAACCCAGGTGTGCAAAAACCACACTGCGATCCATGACAGCCAACCATTGCTTCTTGAACTGGATGCAATGAACCATCTTTTGAAATTAAATCTTCAACAATTATAAGTTGTTTTCCTTGCAGTGTTGGTAAAAATGTAATGCACGCATTAACAGATTTATAATTAATTTCGTCATTTATCAACTCTCCCAAAACAACTGTACATGCTCCGCAGCCGCCTTCTGCACATCCTTCTTTGGTTCCAGTTTTTTTTAGTTTTGTTCTTATGTAGTTTAGTAATGTCTCATTAGGATCACAATCTTCGATGGATAAAATACTATCTTTATGAACAAAATTAATAATATTGGAAGTCATTAGCTTCCTCGATAAGTAGAATAACTCCAAGGCGAGACTAATATAGGCACATGATATTTTTCTTTAGAATTTGAAATACCAAATTTTATTGAAACCTCATTTAAAAATTTTGGATTTTGTAATTCAACTTTATTTTCAAAATAATCTCCCACATGAAAAACTAATTCATAATTTCCAACTTTTAGTGCATCAACCAAGCTTTCTTCAGGGCGTCCATCTTTATTTAAAACAATAGTTTTAATTTTTTCCCTTTTATCTGTAATAAAATAGATATCTACTTTCATACCTTCTGCAGGCTTTCCGGAATATGTGTCTAAAGCATGTGTTGTTAATTTTGTCATAAAATATTATGAGTATAATATACACATTAATTAAATAAATGATTAATAAAATACACAATTTAACCAAAAATGAGTTTATAGAAGTTTTTGGTAATATTTTTGAAAATGCCAGATGGATTGCAGAAAAATTATATAGCCAAAAACCCTTTAAAGATTTTGAAGATTTATCTCAAAAAATGCTAAATATCTTTGAAAATATTGATAAAGAAAAAAAATTGGAGATTATAAACTCTCACCCTGATTTAGCAGATAAAACAAAAATAGGTTTACTTACACCAGATTCAAATAAAGAACAAAATACAGCTGGGCTAGACAAATGCTCTGAGGAAGAATTTAATGAATTTAAAAAACTTAATATTAAATATAAAGAAAAGTTTGGTTTCCCTTTTATTTATGCAGTTAAAGGTAAATCAAAAAATGAAATTTTAAATAATTTTAAAGAAAGAGTAGCATGTGATATAGATGTAGAGTTTGAGGAAGCAAAAAAACAAGTTAAAAAAATTGCTAGTCTGCGTTTAAATGAAATTAATAAAAAATGAAAAAAATTCTTTTTAAAAATGGATTAATTGATCTTGCACAATCAAGACTGGGAAGCAAAGTTGTATATAAAACTGATGAGTTTTTTGCGCCAGCAAAAAGAATTATAAATCCTTGGCCACCGATATTTAAAGAAGGTGTTTTTGATAAACATGGAAAATGGATGGATGGATGGGAAACAAGAAGAAAGCGAAGTAAAGGTCATGATTTTTTAATTTTAAAATTAGGAAGACCTGGTAAAATACATAAAGTTGATATTGATACATCATACTTTAATGGAAATCAGCCTAGCAAAGTTTCTCTTGATGCTTGTTATAGTAAAAATAAATTGCCAAAAAAAAATTCAAAATGGACAAATATTTTAAAAAAGAAATCTACCCGACCAAATAGTCATCATTTTTTTAACATAAAAAATAAAACTGTTTTTACTCATGTAAGATTAAATATTTTTCCTGATGGTGGAGTTGCGCGAATTAGAATTTATGGAAATATGATAATTAATAAAAAATTTGGAAAAAAAAAAGTAAACCTAACTTCTGTGCTGAATGGAGCTTCACCAATTGCATGCAATAATGAGCATTTCGGAAGAGCAGAAAATATATTAGCTCCTGGAATGGGAAAAAATATGGGAGATGGATGGGAAACAAGAAGAAGTAGAGGAAAAAATTTTGATTGGCTAATTTTAAAATGTGCAACACCAGGTAAAATAAATAAAATACAAATTGATACGCATCACTTTAAAGGAAATTATCCAGATAAGTGTTCTCTTCAAGCAGCGTATTTAAATAAAAAAATTTCATCTAAAAACATTGTTAATAAATCAAAAAAATGGAAATTTCTATTAGGTAAAGTAAAACTACATGCTCATAAAAAACATAATTTTAATAATAAGTTAATGAAAAAAAATAAAATAAATTATATAAGAATAAATATCTTTCCTGATGGAGGAATTTCTAGAATAAGAGTTTTTGGAAAGGCTGAACAATGATAATTAAGCCAATAAATATAACTAAAGAAAACTTTTTAGAGTTTGGTGATATAATTTCTTCAAAAGATGTAAGTCCGATCGATATTAACAATGGTTATGCTAAACGCTTTAATGACTTAGCAAAAGTTAGCACAGATAAAAATCATGGAACAACCTGTGTAAGTATATTCTCTGCATTAAAAAGATCTTTTCCAATGAAGATAGATATGATGGAAAAACATCCTCTTGGAAGTCAAGCATTTATTCCTATGAAAGAAACTATATTTTTATCATTTGTAGCACCAGCTGGTGATTTGCCTGATATAAATAAAATTAAATCATTTATTGTTCCGCCAAAAATGGGGATAAACTATAAGCCAGGGATTTGGCACTTCCCTTTAATTTCTACTGAAGATACCAACTTTCTTGTAATTGATAGAAAAGGGAATGGTGAAAATTTAACCATTCATAAATTTGAAAAGGAAAAAATTATTTTAAATTATGAATAAAAAATATCCTAGAAATATGATTGGTTATGGAAAAAAATTGCCAAAGGTCGTGTGGCCAAACAAAGCAAAATTGGCAGTTCAAATTGTTTTAAATTATGAAGAAGGTGCTGAAAATAATATTCTTCATGGTGATAAAACATCAGAAATATTTTTGTCAGAAATTATTAATGCAAAACCAGTTAAAGGAAGACATATTAATATGGAATCAATTTATGAATATGGTTCTAAACGAGGTTTTTGGCGTATTAATGAGCTATTTAAAGAAAAAAAAATACCAGCAACTATTTTTGGCGTAGCTATGGCGCTAGAAAGAAACCAAGATATTTGCAATGAAATTAAGAAATCTAACTATGAAATTGCTTGCCATGGATGGAGATGGATAGATTATCAAAAAATTCCTAAAAAAATTGAAAAAGAACATATGAGATTAGCTGTAAATTCTATAAAAAAAATTTTTGGGACAAGGCCTTTAGGTTGGTATACTGGGAGGTGCAGCCCTAATACCCGTGACTTAGTTATGGAAGAAGGTGGATTTCTTTACGATAGTGACTCATATAGCGATGATCTTCCTTACTGGGAGGTGAAAAATAAAAAAAAACAATTAATCATTCCTTACACGCTTGATAATAACGATATGAGGTTTGCTACTAACCAAGGATTTAACAGCGGAGAACAATTTTACACTTATCTTAAGGATAGTTTTGATACTTTATATAAAGAAGGAAGTACTGCTCCGAAAATGATGTCCATTGGGCTTCACTGTAGATTGATTGGTAGACCTGGAAGAATTCAATCTTTAAGTAAATTTTTAGATTATATTTTAAAACATGAAGATGTCTGGATATGTAAAAGAATAGATATTGCAAAGCATTGGATTAAAAATCACCCTATTTGATTTAATATTCTACATCAACTGGATCAATTGATCTCCACATGTACCATGTCAAAACTGTTCTATAACCTAAGTGAAGATTAGAAACTTTATCTAAAAATTTTTTACTTGGTGGATAAGATGTTTTATAATTTAATGATAAAGCTCTCAGTAGTCCAATATCACCAGTAGGATATATGTCTGATCTATTTAGATTAAACATTAAAAACATTTGAGCACTCCATACGCCCAATCCTTTCAATTGTGTTATATAATTTATGGCATCATTATCATTCATTTTTTTTAGTTTTTTTAAATCGAAAGATTTATTATTAAAATTCTTTGCAATATTTTTTAAATAAGAAACTTTTTGTCTTGATAGGCCCACTCTTTTTAAAGTTTGAGTAGATAACTTTAATACAGTTTTTGGATTGATTTTCTTTTTACACTTTGATTCAAATCTTAACCAAATTGAATCTGCGGCCTTGGTACTTATTTGTTGCCCTATAATTGTACGACATAAAGAAAAAAAGGGTTTATTTTTTGTAGTTAAAAAACCTTTATTATATTTTTTAATTATTTTTCTCAATACCGGATCTCTTTTAGATAATATTTTTTTAGCTTTATACCAATATAGTGGGGGTTTTTTCATTGTTGTCTAGGTAGTGTAATAGGTTTTTTTAATTGGTGTTCTCTAACGAAAATTATAGCAGATGAAACAACGATCAAGCCTGCTCCTGATAATGTATAAACAGTTGGACTCTCATTAAAAAAATAAAATCCAAAAATAATAGCAAAAACAAGAGATAAATATTTTAATGGGGTTGTCAAAGAAACTTCGGCTAATTTATAACTCTGAGTTAAAAGTAAATTAGCTATACTTCCAAAAAGTCCTATCAAAATTAGCAAGATTAATTCATACAGAGAAGGGAAAACCCAACCACCAAATGGTAAAGTTAAAAGTCCCATAGTTCCTGAGCAAATCGAGAAATAAAATGCTATTAAATAAATAGGTTCATTAACTAAGGTTAATTTTCTTATAAAAATAGAAACACTTGCAAAGCCTAAAGTAAATATCACCGGGTAAATATAATAAAAATTTAAACTATCAAAACCAGGTTTTGAAATTACAAGAACTCCGATAAATCCTAAACCTACCGCAATCCAACGTTTGGCTTTTATTTTTTCACCTAAAAAAATAATAGAAAATATAACCACCCAGATTGGTCCAGAAAAAGCCAGTGACGTCACTTCTGCAAGTCCTAAATTTCTAATTCCTACAAAAATTGAATACATGGCTATAGCCCCCCAAAAACTCCTATGGAAGTGAAGACTTATATGTTTTGTTTTATAAAAATCTTTAAATCTATTTTTAGGTATCAGAAAAAATATAGGAATTAGGCCAAACAAAGCTCTGCTAAACATAACTTGACCAACAGCAAAATCAGTAGCAGTTAATTTGATGAGACAATCCATAAATGAGAAAAACAACACGCTCAATATCATGCAAAGTGCACCAAGATGGTTTTGATTTTTGATCATTTTGATAAATTAATTTATATTTACCACTAAATTAAAAAAAATTATGCAAATATTTATAGGTGGAATCGGCTGCTTTTGGGATGAGACTGAATATCAGGGTATTAACGGTATTATTTCTACAGAATGTGGATACTGCGGAGGTAAAAGTCCAACAGTAAGTTATGAACAAGTTTGTGGAGGTGATACTGAGCATATAGAAGTTGTTAAGGTAACATTTGATCCTAAAATAATTTCGTATGAAGACGTAACTAGATTATTTTTTAAAATCCATGATCCAACTACTCTTAATCGACAAGGACCAAATGTTGGATACCAGTATAGATCAGAAATTTTCTATAATACTGAAGATGAAAAAATATCATCACAAAAGGTATTGGATGAAGTTAATAAAAAACTTAATGGAAAAGTAGTTACAACTATTAGAAAAGAAAAAAATTATTGCAAAGCAGAAGAGTATCACCAAAAATATTTTGAAAAAAGAAACAAAAGATGACTTTAGTTTCAACAGATTGGCTTAATGATAATTTAAATAAAGTTAAAATTATTGATGCCTCGTGGCATTTGATTAAAAACCGAAATGCGATTGAAGAATATAATAATGAACATATAGAAAATGCAATTTTTTTTGATCTAGATAAGAATTCTAACCAAAAAAAAGATTTGCCTCATGGTCACTTTCTACCTTCTATTGAAAGTCATGAAAAATCTATTTCTAAAATGGGAATTTTAAATAAAGATAGGATTATTATTTACTGCAGCAGTGATTTAATCTCTAGCTGCCGTGTTTGGTTCCAATTTCTTTATTTTGGCCATGAACCAAAATTGGTTTCTGTATTAGATGGAGGAATGAAAAAATGGAAAATGGAAGGCAAAAAAGTTACAAATTTAAAAACTAAAACAATTCCTTCTCAATATAAAGCCAGTGAAAATAATAATATGATTAAAATAAAATATCAGATCGAAAAAAATATAAAAAAAAAAGAGTTCACGGTATTAGATGCTAGAAGCAAAAATAGATTTTTAGGTATTGAGCCTGAGCCAAGGCCTGGTATTAAAAGTGGATCTATTGAGGGATCCAAATCTTTACCTTTAACTGAGCTGATAAATAAAAAAGATAATACTTTTTTAGATAAAAAAAAATTGAAAAATATATTCAATTTAAAAGGAATTAATACTAATAAAATAGTTATGAGTTGTGGAAGTTCAGTATCAGCGTCAAGTCTAGCTCTTGCATATTCTATAATAAATGATGATTATATGCCCAAAATATATATTGGAAGCTGGACAGAATACGGAAAAAAATAAATGAAAAGATCAAAAAAAATAACTTTTGGAATAATAATATTTTTTGTTGTTATTGCTATAGTTGTAATTGGACGTTATTCGGTTGGACTTTACTTTAAAAAAAAATTTTCTAAACGTCCACCCCCAGGTGTAATTGTTGAGACTGTCGTAAATAAAAATTTTAGTCAAACCTTAGAAAGCTATTGTACCTCTCTAAGTAGCAAAACAGTCTCATATAAAATTAAAAAAAACGAATTATTAGAACCAATTGACTTTAACAAAAAAGTTAACAAAGGAGATGTTATTGCAAAACTGTTAACAAAAACTATTGCTGCTCCGTTTGCAGGAGTTATCGGCAAAAGAGGAATTAGTGGTAGTAGTTTGGGTTCAGAAAATACCATTATTTTAACTTTAGATGACTCTAGAAAGGTATTGTGTGATTTAAAAATACCTGAAGTTTACGCTGCAGTTTTAAAAAAAGATCTCAAACTTAAAGCAAAATTTTCTGCCTATAAAGATAAAAATTATAATGGAATTATTCAATCGGTCGCTTCACGTGTAGATGCACAAACAAGAAGTATTTTAGCTAGAGCGCAAATAGAAAATGAAAATTCAGAAATAATACCAGGTTCCCTTTTAGAAATTGAAATACTATATAATGAAAAAAATGCTCTTAGTGTTCCGGATACAAGCATTATATATGAAGGTAATAAAAAATTTATTTATAAAATAGATGAAAATAATATAATTAAAAAAGCTGAAATAGAAACAGGAACACGTAACCTTGGTAACCTCGAAATTTTAAATGGTCTAGTTCAGGGAGACAAAATAATAGCTGAAGGATTAACGAAAGTCAGACCAGGGATGAAAGTTAAGCCTATTAACAAATCTCAATAATAAAAGATAGAATGTATATAACAGAACTAAGTATTAAAAGACCCGTTGTTGCAGTAGTCTTTTCAATGATATTAGTTATTTTTGGATTGTTTGTTTTTTCTAAATTGCCTGTTCGGGAATTACCTTCAGGACTTCAGCCCCCTGTAGTACAGGTTCAGGTAGATTACCAGGGAGCCAGCGCAGAAGTTATATCAAGTGAAATTACTGAAATTATAGAAGATGTAATTGGAGGAGCAGAAGGTATTAAAAATATAGATTCAACATCAGAAAATGGAAGAAGTACTATTAAAGTTGAATTTGAAACTAATATTGATTTAGACGCGGCAGCAAATGATATAAGAGATAGAGTGTCGAGAGTGTCAGATAATCTGCCTGAAGACTCAAAGCCTCCTGAAATATTGAAACAAAGTGCGGGTTTTACTACAAGTATGTGGTTAAGTGTATCTAGTTCCACCTGGACTGATTTAGAAATTGGTGATTATACCAGAAGATACCTCGTTGACAGTTTTTCCAATGTAAAAGGAGTTGGCAGAATACTTGTTGGAGGTCTTAGAGAATTAAGTGTAAGAGTTTATATAGATCCAATTAAATTAGCTGCAAATAATCTTACCATTCAAGAGGTTGAACAATCTCTAAGAAAAGAAAATATTAGCCTACCAGCAGGCAGCTTAGAAGCTACTAATATTGATTTAACTATTAATCTCGATAAAGCATATAAAGATTTATCGTCTATAAAACAATTGCCTATAAAAAAAAATAAAAACAGCGTTATAAGATTAGAAAATATTGCTGAAATTAAATATGGACCTGTTTCAGAAAAAACTCTTTTTAAATCCATAAGTAAAACTGGCCAGTCTAGTGATAAAGTTGTGGGCATTGGAATCTACGCAAAATCGGGAGCTTCTACTGTAGAATTATCAAAAAAAATAAAAAAAAGAATTAAAGAAGTTCAAAAAACTCTGCCTGATGGGCTTAGTTTAGGAGTTTCTTTTGATAGAGCCACTTATATTAATGCAGCAATATCAGAAGTTTATAAAACTTTAGCAATAGCTTTTATTTTAGTTGTGATAATTATTTATCTTTTTCTCGGTAACTTAAAAGCTGTAATCGTGCCAGCAGTAGCACTTCCAGTAAGCTTGATAAGTTCTTTTTTAGGGCTTTGGCTATTTGATTTATCTATAAATATATTTGTCCTTTTAAGTTTTATACTAGCAATTGGAATAATAACTGATGATAGCGTTATAATGACTGATGCAATTTACCATAGAGTTGAGAATGGAGAAACTCCTCTTTTAGCGTCCTTTTATGGTTCAAAAAGTATAACTTTTGCCATCATTTCAACTACTTTAGTGTTGGTAGCTGTTTTTTTACCTCTAATTTTCATTGAGGGGATTTCTGGAACATTATTTAAAGAAACTGCAATTTCTCTAACTTTTGCAATAGTTGTGTCTTCTTTTGTAGCATTAACTCTTTCTCCAATGTTAGGAAGTAAATTTTTAAACAAAAGTACAAAAAAAACAAAAGTAGTTTTAAAGTTTGATAAATATTACAAATTGTTCTCTGAGTTTTATGTTGAAACTTTAAATTATTGGATAACAAAAAGTAAAATTATAATTGGTTTTATGCTCTTTATAACTTTTATATCTATATTACTTTTTATTTTTGCTCCTAAAGAATTACTTCCCAAGGAAGATAGAGGTGTTTATTTAGTCATAGGAAAAACTGATGAGGGTAGTTCATTTCAATATACCTCTGATAAAGCTGAAGAAATAGAAAAACGATTAACTCCATTAGTAAAGAGTAATGATGAATCTTATAAAAGAATGATTATGAGAGTTCCAGGCTTTGGTAGAGCAAGTAAATCTTATAATAGTTTTATTATTATCGCTTTACTTGATGACTGGGATGAGCGAAGTGAAAGTACACAAAAAATTATGAGAAAAGCTATAGGAAAAATAGTAACTGTTCCACAAGCTCTTGCATTTCCTATTTCTCCTCAATCTATTCGTGTAAGCAGTTATAATAAACCTGTTCAAATGGTTTTGCTTGGGAAAAGTTATGAGGAACTTGAAAATTGGCAAAAATTAGTAATGCAAAAATTAAGGAGAAATAAAAATTTAGCAGCAATTGAATCTGATTATTCAAAAAATAAACCAGAAATTAAATTAATTATAAATAGAAAAAAAACTCAAGATTTAGGTGTATCTATTGAATCTATTGGTAAAACAATTGAGACACTATTTTCTGGCAAAACTGTAACTAAGTTTAATCAACTTGGAAAAGAATATCCAATAATTCTTCAATCTGATATCCAAAATAGAAAAAAAAGCGAAAGTTTAGGTAAAATTTTTGTACGATCAGACACAACGGGAAAATTAATATCTTTATCTAATCTCGTTGAATTTGAAGAAGTTGGTTCTGCAAAAATTTTAGCTAGATATGATAGACAACGCGCTATTACTATAAGCGCAAGACTAATTGGAGATTATTCGCTTTCTGAAGCGCTAAATTATCTTGAAAAAACTGTAACTGAAAATATTCCTGAGGCAAGAATAGAATGGAAAGGTAAATCAGAAGAATTAAAAGAAACTAGTAATGAATTATTTATAATATTTGCACTAGCATTATTAACAGCTTTTTTAGTAATGGCCGCAAACTTTAATAGTTTTATTCACCCTGCAATAATTATGCTAACAGTGCCTTTAAGTGTTTTTGGGGGGATAGTTTTTATTTTACTATTTAATTCAAGTATAAATATTTTTTCTCAAATCGCATTAGTAATTTTGATTGGAATTTCCACTAAAAATTCAATTTTAATTGTTGATTGGGCAAATCAGTTGAGAAGTTCAGGAAAAAATATTCAATATGCAGCTTTAGAAGCTTGTAAAAGAAGATTTAGAGCAATCATTATGACCTCGCTTTCAACCATGATAGCAATGGTTCCCTTGTTGATTGGAAATATAGGTCCTGGTGCTGGAGAAGGAAGTAGGCTAGCTGTAGGAGCTACAATATTTGGAGGTATGCTAATAAGTACATTTTTTACACTGTATGTAACACCAACCATGTACGTTCTTTTGGCACAAAACACAAAACGAATTGATGTAATCGATCTTCAACTAAATAGAGAGCTTAAAAAATAACATATTTCTTTCTATCAAGATTATTTTGACATTCAGCTAGTTGACTTTTATAAATTTTAGATTGTTTTTGCACACTCTTCGCAAAAAGAACTGATTTTTTATCTGTTTTGTATGCTTTTTTTGCATAAGCTCCCCAACCTAAATAGTAATTTAAATACTGACGATAGGAATCACTTAAAGGAATTTTATTAATTTTATTAGTTTTGCTAATATACCATCCAATAAACATAACAGAGTCTTTAAAATGTGTACGTAAAGCTAAAGGGCTACCTGTTTCCTTTTTATATTGTTCCCAAGTTTTTTTAACTGCTTGTGAATATCCGTATGAGCTTGAAGGTCTTTTGTAAGGAATAATTTTAAATAATTTTTGTCTTTCAGGTTTAGCCCATCTATTAAATCCTGATTCTTTGTTAACAAAAGCTAAAATAATATGGATTGGCACATCGTATTTTTCAGAACTTTTTTTAATATTTTTATACCAGAGGTATTTCTCACCAAAAATTTTACATGCATTTGAGGGTTTCTTAGGAACTGAACTACATGACACAACAAAAATAAAAATGATAAAGTAAAAAAAATTATTTTTTGAAATCATTTTTTGCACGAGAAAAAGCTTTATTCATTTCATGTCTTATTTCAGCTTCTTCTATATTAAGTGAGGCTTCCTTAAAATCTCTGCTAATTTTACGAAAAACGTCTTCTTTGCCTGACTCTTCCATGTCAGCTTTAATTATTTCTTGAATATAACTTTTGATATCATTTTCATTTTTTCCTAGTTTTTGGCTAGCCCATTCGCCTAAATACTTATTAGTTCTAGCGGCTATCTTAAATTGCAACTCTTCATCCATTTGAAATTTTTTTTCAAATGCTTTTTCACGATCATCAAATGTATTCATATTCTATGAATTAATAAATAAATCTTTACTTCAAAATAAGCAACTATTTTATTAGTATACAATTATTAAAATGAAACATATTATATTTTATAACTATGAATAATCTAATTTTAATCAGGCATGGACAAAGTCATTGGAATAAAGAAAGAAGATTTACCGGTTGGGCAGATATCGATTTAACTGATGAGGTAGGTAAAGCAGAAGCCAGACAAGCAGGATTATTGATTAAAGATTTAAATATTAAGTTTGATGCTTTTTTTTCATCTAAACTTATTAGAGCTGTAAGAACATTAAAAATAATAAAAGAAGTATTAAATAAATCAGATGACAAAATTGACGAAGCTTGGGAATTAAATGAAAGACACTATGGAGATCTTACTGGCCTTAACAAAGATGAAACTATTAAAAAATATGGGTCTATGCAGGTAAAAATATGGCGGAGAAGTTTTGATATTGCGCCGCCACCTATGAGTCCTGAACATCCTTATATAAATAAAATTAATTCAAAAATTTTAAGCGAATCTTTAAAAGACACTTTTGAACGTGTTTTACCATTTTATGAGAAAAATATAGAACCTTTAATCTCTTTAAAAAAAAATATTTTAATTTCTTTTCATGGTAATAGTTGTAGAGCACTATTAAAAAAAATTTTTAATATTTCAAATGAAAAAATTGTTGAATTAGAAATTCCAACAGGTAACCCTCTTTTAATTAATTTTGATGAAAATTTGAAAGTGAATAAGTATAAGTATTTAGATATTAAAAGAGCTAAAAAAATATTATTTAACGTTTAATTTTTCTAATAAGTTTTTATAAACATTTAACGTACTAACATGTAAAAAATTATTATTACTTGTAAATCCATATAATTCTTTATTTTCTATTAGTTTATTCCATATTGTGTTTATTGAGAAAATTTTTTTGTTAATTCCTTGAAAAATTTCAGGCTTGATAATTTGAAGTCCAGTATAAATATATTGCAAATCATCTTTATTTTTTCTATTTATCAGTCCATTTTCTAAATTAAAATCTCCTGAATAACTTTTATCAAAGCTTTTTTGTTTGTTTACAACGAGCATAGAACATTTACTTTTTTTGGCAAAGAAATCCTTTTCAAATGAGTTCAATTCATTTATGTATTCCAAACTCCAAATAGTATCAGGATTGATACATAAGAAAGCTTCGTCAAAGTATTGAATTGCGTTTAATATTCCTCCTCCTGTTTCTAAAATTTCTTCTTCTTTAATTATTTTAATATTTAAATTAAATTTATTTTTTTTAACATATTCAATAATTTGTTCTCCTAAATAATGAACATTAATTACTGCATGTTTTATTCCATAGCTTTCGAGGAACTTTATAGTATTTGATAATAAAGTCTCGTTATATATTTTTAGTAATGGTTTTGGGTGCTGAAGAGTCAAAGGATTAAGTCGCTTACCATATCCTGCTGAAAGTATCATTGCTTTCATAATAGTTTTATCTTTTAAAAATGAATTGGCCTTTTGTCTACTGCTAGCGCCGCCTCCTTAATAGCTTCGGTATGTGTAGGATGCGCATGGCAAGTTCTTGCTATATCTTCTGAGCTAGCTCCAAATTCCATAGCTAAAGCCATTTCAGCAATCATTTCACCGACATGGGGTCCTATCATGTGGACACCTAAAACTTTATCAGTTTTTTCATCCGCAATGATTTTAACAAAACCTTCAGATTCATTGTTAACTTTGGCCCTTGAATTAGCTAAAAATGGAAATTTACCAATTTTATATTTTATATTCTCATCTTTTAATTGATCTTCGGTTTTTCCAACTGAGGCAACTTCTGGGGTAGTATAAATCACGGCAGGTATAACATTATAATTAACATGTCCTGCTTGACCAGCAATAATTTCACCAACTGCTATACCTTCGTCTTCAGCTTTATGCGCTAGCATAGGTCCTTTTATAATATCACCTATCGCGTAAACGTTTTTTACCGAAGTTTCAAAATTTTTGTTAACTTCAATTTTTTTTTGTTTGTCTAATTTGATGCCCAAATTAATTATATCTTTACCAATATTAGGTTTTCTTCCAACTGCTACTAGGACTTTATCGCATTCTACACTTTGTCTTTTGTTAGTTTTATTATTAGTAAAATCGACTATAGCTTTATTTTTTATAATTTTAACATTTGTAACTTTGGAACCTAAATCAAAACTAATTCCCTGTTTTAATAAAATTTTTAAAAATTCATTTGAAATATCTTTATCCATTTCGGGAATAATTTTATCTGAAAATTCGACAACTCTTACTTTTGAACCTAATCTAGACCATACAGAACCCATTTCTAATCCGATATAACCCCCTCCAATAATAATTAATTCTTTTGGTACTTTCTCAAAAGATAAAGCTCCTGTTGAAGAAACTATTATTTTTTCATCAATTTCTATTCCTGGTAAAGATGATGGTGTGGAACCCGTGCTAATTACAATATTTTTTGCTTTATAATTAAGTTTTTTTCCAGAATCATCTGTAACAGCAACACTATTGTTAGATGAAATATAGCCTTTTCCTTTTAAGTGGGTAATTTTATTTTTTTTAAATAAAAATTCTATACCTTTAGTAAGAATAGAAACTGATTTATTTTTATTATTCATCATTTTTAATAAATTTAACTTGATATCATTAAACTCAATTCCCAAATTATTATATTCTTTTTTTGCTTTCCTATAAGCTTCTGAGAGATTAAGTAGGCTCTTGGACGGTATACATCCTATGTTTAAACAAGTGCCACCTAAAGTTTTTCTTGACTCAACACATGCAGTTTTAAAGCCTAATTGAGCGCACCTAATTGCGCAAACATAGCCTCCCGGACCAGATCCGATTACAATAACATCAAAATTACTATCCATTTTTAAAGATCTAAAAATAATCTACGGGGTTCTTCTAAACATTCTTTAATAGTCTTTAAGAAAGATACCGCTTCTTTTCCATCTATTATTCTGTGGTCATAAGATAAAGCCAAGTACATAACAGGTCTTATAACTATTTTGCCATCCTTCGCAATTGGTCTCTCAACAATATTATGCATACCCAAAATACCAGTTTGTGGTGGATTTAAAATAGGAGTGCTAAGCATGCTTCCATAGACTCCGCCGTTACTAATTGTAAACGTACCTCCTTGGAGATCGTTAATTGTTATTTTTCCCTTTTGTGCTTTTTCAGAAAGGAGATAAATATTTCTTTCTATATCCGCAAAAGATAATTCGTCTGTTTTTTTTAAAACTGGAACAACAAGACCTCGATCAGTACCAATTGCAATTGATATGTTGTAGTAATTTTTATAAATAATATGATCGTCTTCAATTTCAGCATTTACAGATGGAAAATTTTTTAAGGCTACGACTGAAGCTTTAACAAAAAATGACATAAAGCCTAATTTAACATCATATTTTTCTTTGAAATCATCCTGATAGTCTTTTTTCATTTGCATTATATTTTGCATGTCTACTTCATTAAAAGTTGTCAACATCGCTGCATTATTTTGTGATTCTTTTAATCTCTTTGCTATAGTTAATCTTAATTTTGTCATTTTGACCTTCTCTTCTGGTCCATGAGCAATTTTTCTTTTAGAAGGCTGAGGTGTACTTCCCATTAAATTAATTAGATCTCCTTTAGAAATTCTTCCATCTTTTCCTGTTCCTTCAATTTCAGCAATATCTATATCCTGCTCCTTAACAATTTTCCTAACTGAAGGCGCTAAAACTTTTTTAGTTTTTGGAGGTATATATTTTTTTTCAACATCTTCATTAACAGGATCTTCTGCTAATGTTTCTAAAACCAAAGTATCATTAGAACTTTTCTCTAGGTTCTTAGCATCAAGAGTTAATATTTCTTCCTCTGTTGATCTATCTTTTTTGACTGATTTTTTTTTCTTACTTTTTGTTGGAGGCGTGTAATCTTTTATATCTGTGATTACTTCTTTCTTTGGTTTTAATTTATCTTGAGAAATTTTTCCTTGTTTTACTAATCCTAGTAAAGATCCTACTCCTACGGTATCGCCTTCGTTCACTTTAATTGATGATAAGGTGCCAGATAAAGGTGAGGGTACTTCCACGTTTACTTTGTCTGTCTCTAATTCTACTAATGGCTCATCAGAGTCAACTTCTTCACCTACTTTTTTTAACCATTTTGATACTGTTGCTTCTGTTACGGATTCTCCTAATGAAGGAACTAAAATTTGATTCGACATAATCTAGCTAAGTACCTTTTCTATTATTTCTTTTTGCTGTGCAAGATGTTTTTTTGCATGCCCGGTTGCTGGAGATGCGGCTGGTTTTCTGCCTATATAACCCACTTCTCTGTGCGTCGTTTTTATATAGTCTAAAGCCCATTGAATATAATTTCTAACACTATTCCATGCCCCCATATTTTGGGGTTCTTCCTGACACCAGTAAAACTTAGCTTTACTTTTAAATCTTTTCAACTCTCGCGCAAGTCCTTTTACTGGAAATGGATATAACTGCTCCAATCTAATAATAAACACTTCATCATTTTTTATTTTTTCTCTAGCTTCAAGAAGATCAAAATATACTTTTCCGGAACACATAATTACTTTTTTTATTTTTTCATCTTTTCTAAGTTTGATTAAGCCATATTTTTTAAAATCAGCATGATCATTTAAAAATCTATGAAATGTATTATTTTTGCTAAAATCTTCTATATTAGAAGTACATCTTTTGTTTCTTAAAAGTGATTTTGGTGTCATAATTATTAGAGGCTTTCTAAAATCTCTATGTATTTGTCTACGCAAAGCATGGAAATAGTTTGCAGGAGTTGTACAATTCATAACTTGAATATTATCTTGAGCGCACAATTGTAAAAATCTTTCTAGCCTAGCAGATGAATGTTCTGGTCCTTGCCCTTCATAACCATGAGGCAATAGCATCACCAAACCATTTGCTCTCGCCCATTTTCTTTCAGCTGATGTAATAAATTGATCAATTATAATTTGTGCTCCATTTACAAAATCTCCAAATTGTGCCTCCCAAACTACTAGGGTAGTTGGTTCAGAGAGAGCATAGCCATATTCAAAACCAAGAACAGCTAATTCTGAAAGCAAACTATCAATCACTTCGTATCTTTTTTGATTTTTTGAAATATTGTTTAATGGAGTATAATATGTATTATCATTTTGATCTCTAAGAACTGAATGACGTTGACTAAAAGTGCCTCTTCCAGAATCTTGTCCACAAAGTCTTACCGGATACCCTTCATCCAATAATGTAGCAAACGCAAGCTGTTCTGCTGTAGCCCAATCAAATCCTTTGCCTGTAATAAACATTTTTTTTTTATTCTCAAATATTTTTCTTATAGTTGGGTGAGCATTAAATTCCTTTGGTATCGATGTAATTTTTTTTCCAATATTTCTTATTTTATCTAATGAAACTCCAGTAATTCCCCTTCTGTCTTTTCCTCTCTCAGGTTTGTATCTTGACCAAACACCTTCATACCACTCTAATTTTGGTTTATATTCTTTTGCAGTATTAAATTGTTCTTCAAGAAGATTTTTAAATTTTGTCTTCATCTCATTAAATTCTTCTTGAGCAACGACTCCTTCTTTAATTAATTTATTTGCATAAATATTTAAAGTTGTTGGATGCTTTTTTATTTTTTTATACATTATCGGTTGTGTAAATGAAGGTTCATCCCCTTCATTATGACCAAATCTCCTGTAGCAAATCATGTCAATCACAACATCTCTATTAAACTTTTGTCTAAAATCCATTGCAACTCGGGCACTATGAACTACTGCTTCAGGGTCATCACCATTTACATGTAAAATCGGTGCATCAACCATTTTAGCCAAATCAGATGGATAGGGTGAAGATCTTGCAAATCTTGGATTTGTAGTAAATCCTATTTGATTGTTAACAACAATGTGTATTGTTCCGCCTGTGTTATGACCTGGAAGTCCTGACATTGCAAAACATTCAGCGACTACTCCTTGCGCAGCAAATGCTGCATCTCCATGGATTAAAACAGGTACCACTTGTTTTCTTTTTTTATCTTTATGAAAAAATTGTTTAGCACGCGTTTGACCCAATACCACTGGATTTATAGCCTCAAGATGTGAAGGATTATCTGCTAAAGAAATATGAATAAGATTACCATCAAATTCTCTATTTGATGAAGCTCCCAAATGATATTTAACATCCCCTGTTGAATCAGCACTAAAGGAAGCATACTCTCCAGAAAATTCATTGAACATTCTTTTATAAGATTTCTGCAAAACATTGGCTAAAATATTTAATCTTCCTCTATGAGGTTGGCCAATTTTAATTTCTTTGACGCCTAGTTGACCTCCTCGTTTTATTATTTGTTCTAAAGCTGGTATAAGTGCTTCGCCTCCATCTATACCAAATCTTTTGGTACCAACAAATTTTTTAGCTAAAAATTTTTCAAAACCTTCTGCTTGTATTAATTTATTTAAAATTGCCTTTTTTCCAGAATTAGTAAATTTTATCTGGTTTTCTCTTTTTTCTATTCGTTCTCTAAACCATATTTTTTCTACTGGATCTGAAATATGCATATACTCTACACCAAGAGTTGAGCAGTATATTTTTCTAAAAAATGAGAGAATTTCATTAATAGTTGCATAACCACTGTTCATATATGCTCCTACATAAATTTTTTTGTTATAATCCTCTTTTTTAAATCCATGGTCAGCAGGGTGCAAATCTTCAAGGTATTTTCTATCCATCATCCCAAGTGGATCTAAGTTTGCTATTAAATGTCCTCTGATTCTATAAGCTCTTATTAAAGCTATAGCTTTTACTGAATTTTCTTTTTCTTTTTCAGAAACTTCACTACCTTCAGTAGATATTTTTTTATTTTCAATTAAATTTTCTTTTAAAAAATTAGTTGATAAATAATTACTTTTTTTCGGCGACCAACTTGGACCTAAAATTTCTTTTTTAATGATTTCTTGATCTTCATCCAAGCCGTCAAAGAAATCTTTCCAACTTTCTGGAACTTCTGAAGAATTTTTTAAGTATTGTAAATAAATCTTTTTTATAAAGGGGTCACTAACACCCTGAAGAAATGATGTTTGTTGAAAAACTGTATTATCTTTACTTGATGACATTAATATTAAAATAAATATTATTTATTATAAAATCGAAAAAATTATCTTGCAAGTTCATCATGCAAGGTTTTTCCTATTTCTGCAGGCGAATCAGCTATTATAACGCCGCATGATTTCATTTTTTCAATTTTGTCATCTGCTCCTCCCTTGCCGCCAGATATGATTGCTCCAGCATGTCCCATTCTTTTACCTGGTGGAGCTGTTCTTCCGGCTATAAAACCAACTATAGGTTTTTTTATTTTTGAAGACTTTATAAATTCAGAAGCTTCTTCCTCAGCGCTACCTCCAATTTCACCTATCATTATGATAGATTTAGTTTCAGGATCTTTTAAGAAAAGATCTATACAATCTATAAAATTTGTTCCATTTATTGGATCGCCTCCTATACCTATACAGGTAGATTGTCCTAATCCTATTTTTGTTGTTTGATCTACCGCTTCATAAGTAAGAGTGCCCGATCTAGAAACAATACCAACTGAGCCTTTTTTATGAATAGCTCCTGGCATGATTCCAATTTTACATTCATTAGGTGTAATAATACCTGGACAGTTGGGGCCAATTAATCTGCTATTACTTTTGCTAAGAATTTGTTTAACCTTTATCATATCAATGATTGGAATCCCTTCTGTAATACAAACAATTAATTCTATTTTTGCATCGATTGCTTCAATTATTGCTGAAGAACAAAATTTAGCGGGAACATAAATCATGGTCGCATTTGCACCTGTTTTTTTTATAGCTTCATCTACATTGTTGAAAACAGGTAAATCTAAATGTTTTTGTCCACCTTTATTTGGAGTTACTCCTCCAACAACTTTAGTACCATATTCTAAAGCTTGTTTAGAATGAAAAGTTCCATGATGTCCAGTAAATCCTTGGCAAATTACTTTGGTATTTTTGTTAACTAAAATTGACATTTATTTTATTGCCTCGACAACTTTTTTTGCTGCATCATCCAAATCTGTTGCAGACAAAATTTTTAAACCAGATTCTTGAAGAATTTTTTTTCCCTCTTCAAAATTAGTGCCAGCCAATCTAACAACTAATGGAACATTCAATTTTACTTCTTTGGCTGCCTCAATCACTCCTTTAGCTAAAACATCACATCTCATAATTCCACCGAAAATATTGATTAATATTGCTTTCACATTTTTATCTAAGAGTATAATTTTAAAAGCTTTAGCTACCTTTTCTTTTGTCGCTCCTCCTCCTACATCTAAAAAATTCGCTGGTTCTTTTCCATATAATTTAATTATATCCATTGTAGCCATTGCTAACCCAGCTCCATTTACCATACATCCAATTGAACCATTTAATTTAATATAAGATAAACCATGTTTGCTTGCTTCAATCTCATTAGAATTTTCTTCATTTAAATCCCTAAGTTTTAGTATTTCCGTTTGCCTAAAAAGAGCATTATCATCAAAATTAATTTTTGCATCCAGGCAACACAAATTGGATGACTTAGTGATAATAAGAGGATTTATTTCTACTAAATTTGCATCTTTTTTAACAAGAAGTTTAAAAATAGAATTAATTATTTTTTTAGCTTCATTCTTTTGTTTTTCATTTAGTTCAAAAGGTTTGATTATATTTTGGAAATTTTTTTCTGAAATATTTTCTGTTAAGCTAAATTTGGTTGTAATGATTTCACTAGGTTTTTCTTTTGCCACTTTTTCAATATCTACACCGCCCTGCTTACTGCTAATAAATGCTATTTTTGAACTTTGTCGATCAATTACACAAGAAAGATAGAATTCTTTATGTATTTCTATCATCTCTTCTATAAATAATCTTTGAACCTTTTTACCTTGGGGTCCAGTCTGATGAGTTACCAATATTTTTCCAAACATTTTTTTTGCTTCAGTGATTAAATCTTTTTTATTTTTTACTAATTTAATACCTCCTGCTTTTCCTCTTCCTCCTGCATGAATTTGCGCCTTAACTGCTAAATTACTAGATTTCAAGTGTTGGATTTTTTTTTCAATTTCACTTAAATTATGAATTACGACACCATTTGGTACAGGAATTTCAAACAGTTTTAAAAGCTCTTTAGCTTGATGTTCGTGAATATTCATATATTAATTTCAATCCTTAATTTCATTGCATTTTTTTAATTCATAGCTGGTTAATAATTTAGTTATCTTTATCTTTTTAAAGCATTCTTTATTTATATAATCATAAATCGAAGCATCTTTAATATTTGAATTTTCCTCAGTATCCACTGTATAAATAACTTCAATTTTATTTTCTTTAATTAATCTAAGTAGTAAATTTTTAAAACTATTAAAATAGCTACTTTCCTTCAGTGGATACATGGTTCCATCTAATGCATACCACCTGCTGGGTGAATAAAGTTTTTCATCTAAAATAACTGAAAAAAATGAATAATTAGTCATTAACATTTTATTTCTCTTATCTTTTTTCAAATGTGATTTGGCTTCATTAATCAATACAATTTCAAAGTTTGAATTCATTTTAAATTCTGGTGTAATCCATTTAAGTCCTAAAAATTTTTTATCTATTTGATTGCCTTTTGAAGTTAAATCAAAATCTACGTAATTTAATTCATGAAATTTTCTGCTTTCATTAAAGCGAAGGTGGTATTTATATGTAGCAAAAATAGAAATTAGAATCATGGCCAAAAAGATAAAATTACTTAACTTAAATTTTTCGGCCTCTAAAGTAATATGGGAAAATCCCATTAAAATAGGAATTAAAAAAAATATAAATGTTTGATTTTTAGTTAATAATTGATGAAAAATTAATGAAAAAGTAAATAATAATAAGATTAAAAAGTAATAAAAATTTTTTTGTTTAAAATAATTTTTAACAAATAAAATATTCTTAAAATTTATGTAAAAAATAGGAAGAATAGCAATGTATATAAATTTAAAATGATCTATTGCACCTCTATATGTAAAACTAAAATTTTCAAGTCTTTTTGATCCAATGCTTTGTGGGTATAAGAAATATTGTTCAAAAAATGAATAAAAATTAATTTGCTGAACTAAACCATGTAATAATAAAAAGAAAACAAATAGAACTGCGCTAAACAAAGAATATTTAATCCAATAAAAATTTTTTTGGATTATTGAAAAAGTAATTAAAATTAAAATCGTAAATAAAATAATATATGCAGCGGGAGTTTGTTTTGAAAGAAAAGCAAACCCAAAAAAAATAGGTAATAATATCCAATATATTTTTTTTTCATTTCGAATTGCTAAAATTAAACTATAAATTCCTAGTAAAGAAAAAAAAGCTGAATGATGGTCTACAAAAGGTGTTCCGCTTGAAGGATAAGCAAGTATAGAGAATAATATAGAATATAAAAAACTGTAAAAAATATTGAGCTTAAAATCTCTTAAAACTAAGAATGTTGCTATAGTTAAAACAGCATTAATAAAAGAAGCATGAAGTATATAACTTTGCCAGTTTACTCCAAATAAATAAAAAAAGAGTGCTTGTACGTAATCAATGAATGGTCCGGAAACTATCCAGTAATCTTTAAACGGATGATCTCCCAATAATAGCCTGAAACCGGAATCAAAATGAGCGAAGCTATCAACGGGAAAAATTCCTTTGTTACCGTAATACTGATTAATTAAAATAGAAAAGATAAAAAGAAAAATTAAAAACCAATTTTCCCTATTAAAAAAAATATTAATTTTCATAAAGTTAACATAACAATAAAAACTTTTTTATAATAAATTATAAATCAATTATTTAGCTAGATCATTATCGATTTTAATTGCTGCTTCAAAAAGTTCTCTTACTGCTTTTATGGATAAATCAAAGTTAGCTTTTTCATTTTTGTCTAAAGTTAATTCAACTATTTTTTCTACGCCTTTACTACCAATAATAACTGGAACTCCTGCATATACATTTTTAACCCCATACTCCCCGTTTAAATAAGCTGCGCAGGGTAAAGTTTTTTTTAAATTTTTTATATATGATTCAGCCATCTCAACACCAGATGCAGCAGGCGCGTAAAAAGCAGAACCTTTTTCTAAATACTTAACTATTTCAGCTCCTCCTTTTCGAGTTCTATCAACTATCGAGTCCAACTTTTCTTTTTTAATAAGTTGATTTATTGGTTTTTTATTTACAAAGGTATGATTATGCATAGGCACCATAGTATCTCCATGCCCCCCTAGAACTAAGCTTTCTATATTTTTTACCGGAATTTGAAGCTCTTGTGAAAGAAAGTATTTAAATCTTGATGTGTCAAGAATTCCAGCCATACCAACTACTTTATTAGTTGGTAAGCCTGAGTATTTTTGAAATGCCATTACAATTACATCTAAAGGATTTGTAATACAAATTACAAAAGAGTTGGGTGAATTTTTCCTTATTCCTTCGGCGACCTGTTTAATTATCTTTAAATTGGTACCCAACAAATCATCTCTTGTCATGCCAGGTTTTCTTGGTACCCCAGCTGTAATTATGATTATGTCAGAATTTTTAATATCTTCATAATTACTAGTTCCTTTAAGATTAATATCAGGTCCATCAACCGAAGTTGATTGAGCTATATCTAAAGCTTTACCTTTTGCAACTCCTTCTGCTACATCAAAAAGAACGATGTCTCCGAGTTCTTTAATACTAATAAGATGAGCTAAAGTGCCTCCAATTTGTCCAGCTCCTATAAGTGATATTTTTTTTTTCATATTTTTTATTTCATTGTTGGCATAATAAATTCTGGATTTGATCTTATTCCAGAAGGCCACCTCGATGTTATCGTTTTTAACTTAGTATAAAATCTTACTCCTTCCATACCATGCATATGCTGATCTCCAAATAAAGATCTTTTCCATCCCCCAAAGCTATGGAAGGCCATTGGTACTGGAATTGGTATATTAATTCCAACCATTCCAACTTGGATTTTGCTTGCAAAAGCTCTGCCAGTATCTCCGTCCCTTGTATAAATGCTCACACCATTACCGTACTCATGCTCATTAATTAATCTAGTCGCTTCTTCAAAATTTTTAACTCTTACAACTGATAAAACTGGACCAAATATTTCTTCTTTATATATTCTCATATCTTTTTCAACATGATCAAACAAACAGCCTCCTATATAAAATCCTTTTTCATAGCCCTGAAGTTTTAAATTTCTTCCATCAATAACTAATTTTGCACCTTCCTTAATACCAAGATCTACATAGCCTTTAACTTTTTCTAAATGTTCTTTTGTTACAAGAGGACCCATTTCAGAATTTTTATCCATTCCAGGACCTACTTTTAAAGCTTCTACTTTTTTTGATAAACGCGATACTAGATCATCGGCTATATTTCCAACTGCTACTGCAACAGATTGAGCCATACATCTTTCTCCAGCCGAACCATAAGCAGCTCCCATCAGTCCATTAACTGCGCCATCTAAATCACAATCTGGCATTACAACCAAATGATTTTTGGCTCCACCCAGTGCTTGAACTCTTTTTTCATTTTTTGCTGCATTTTCATAAATATATTTAGCTATTGGTGTTGATCCAACAAAGCTTACTGCTTTTATATCTTTATTTAATAAAATTGCATCAACGGCTTCTTTGTCTCCATTAATTACATTGAACACCCCATCTGGAAGCCCTGCTTCTTTTAATAATTGAGCTAATTTTAAAGCACA
>Ga0066836_10000152_pt1 | contig 28634 bp, 26 predicted proteins | sample ETNtaG_18_FD_71568 | JGI IMG/M metagenome (GOLD analysis project Ga0066836, IMG submission 71568) | Marine microbial and viral communities from oxygen minimum zone, Eastern Pacific Ocean - ETNP201302SV91 | ecosystem: Environmental > Aquatic > Marine > Oceanic | place: Pacific Ocean: Eastern... | reverse complement strand
GGAATGAGAAGCCACACAATGTCCTTGGCAAAGCCCGAGATTTCTTCGGCGGATTGGCCCTCATGATTCATCCACATCATCGCGAGGACACTGACGATCGGCACAGATGCAAGGACGGCTGCGAGCAAGGTATTGCGCTCACTGACTTGTACAACAGCGAAAATGATGAGAGCGGTGAGGCCAATCTTTCCGGCGTCGAATACCCAACTCATGTGATGTGAGTTGAGCAGGCGGAGGTCAACCTTTGCGGTCAATTTGGGGCCGCACGCCACGAATGCCAACCAAATGTCTCATCGTCGAGCGCTTTTTTCAGTTCATCGAATGCCTTGAGAAGATCTTTCTTTGTGAAAGGGAACTCTTCCGATTTCGGATCGAATGAAGAAAATCTCAGTGCCATCTTGAGAAGCATAGAGATTTGATTTAACTTCATCAGCAATCTTTCGGTGACTTCTGGCTCACTTCGACTGTTGATGACATCGAAGCCTGCCGTGGAGAGTTCAATTCCAATGTCCAATGCAGTGCGCTGTTGAACGACTTCATTGATTCGTGTTTCACCAACCATACGCCCAATCAGTTTCGGCAATGTCGAGTTTGCGAGCAACACTGGTTCGTTGACAATCAGTTGACCACCAGGGGCAAGCATTTGCTTGGCTGCTGCGAAAACAGCTTCCAAATCGCTCTGAATGATACAACGACACTCGATGAGAACGTGTGTGAATGTGCCCGGTTCAAACGGAGGTTCTGACAATTTGGAATGCACGTAGTGTACCCGTTCATTTTCATAGATACAGTGTTGGAGTAAGGGTTCGATGGCAACGACCCCGGTCGCCTTACAACCAAATTTTTCAATCAACATTTGGCAAACAGTGCCCACACCGGCACCGAGGTGGAGTACGTGGCTGTATTCATCCACACCGGCTTCTCTACAGAGGCGAATGGTTACTTCTGGAGATGCTGGAAAGGAGTCGCCCAATGCATTGCGAATCATCGGATTTCCGGCGGCTTCTCCAACATCCATTATTCGACCTCCTCCGAAATACGATCAACCAACTTTTTGGCTTTATTGATGCCATAATCAATGGTCTTTTTTCTTAGATACCAGACCGTGATTGATGGTATGATTACCCACATCAAATAGCCCAGTGCACAGGTACCAAAAAGGATGGAGATTACCCACATCCACCAGTCCATGATGGTGCCAATACGGTGGGGTTCTTCAAGCGAATGGAGCCATTGGGGAGATTTGAACTCCCGGCCTCTTGATTACGAATCAAGTGCTCTACCAGCTAAGCTACAATGGCAATGCGTCGGCGACCTGACATTCTGCAATAAGAGATGCGGAATATCTCAAACGAGATCAAATTCCTTCAAGCGATGACCAAAGTGCTCAGCACTGGCTTCCAATGCATCGATCACCGGCATTCTCCGTCCAGCGAGCATGTTGAGGCAAGCACCCCCTCCTGTGCTGTTATGATCAACCAAATGAACCATTTTTTTCTCGTTCACCAAAGTGCTTGTATGCCCACCTCCAATGATCACAAACCCATTGGATTCACAACACTGATTCAGAATTTCAATTGTGCCAAATGCGAAGGGGTCTTTCTCGAACAATCCAGCGGGTCCATTCCAAAGTACACAACCTGCATCGACAATGTGTTCACGTATTTTCATACATGTAGACAATCCAATGTCAAAGAGAGGGCCAGAGGGGGGCAATTGGTCTACTGAAAAATCGACTCGCTCACCATCCACTTCCGCAGCAACATCGAGTGGTAGTAGCAATCGTCCTTCATGCTCAGCCAACAATTTGTTCGCCATTTTCATTGTTGATTCAAACGCATCTCCGAGTTCTTTTCGAAGGAAGGTTTCGTTGCCCTCACCAATATTGTGCCCATTAGCCCAAAGCATGAGATTGCCGACCGCACCCACAAAAACGACTGTATCCGCTACACCACGCTCGCAGAGGTTGAGGGCAATGTCTAGGCTGTCATCGCATTTCACGCCTCCAAGAATCGCCGTGTAGGGTTTCGTTGGTGATTCTGTAGCCATTTTTAGTGCATTGATTTCCTTGGCCATCAGCTCGCCTGCAAAGCAAGGCAATGCTTTGCCAAAACCGGACAGAGAGGGACTGTTTCGATGGGACGCAGCGAATGCGTCGTTGACATAAGCATCCAATAGAGGGGCTAAATTTTGCACGATTTCAGATTCATGCAATTCGTCAAAAGTTGCTTTTTTCATCCCCATTTCATCTTCATGTCCACGAACATTGTTGAGAAATAACATGTCACCTGCTGCCATATTGCGAATGGTTTCCTGTGCGATTTCTCCACAAACATCAGGGACGAATGTGATTTTTCGGCCCAACAAGCGACTCAACATGTCTGAGTGCGCATTCATGTTGGTGAAATCGATTTTTCCGGGTCTGCTTTGATGCGCGAGGATGATGACTCGGGCGCTGGCCAAGCGTTGTAGTGTTGGCAAAATTCCTCTGAGGCGAGAATCATCGAGGAAGGCTTTGGTCTCAGGATGTAGCGGACTGTTGACGTCTACGCGTAAGAGCACGCGTTTCCCCGCAAGGCCGGCATCGGCCAGGGTCAGTACGGACCCCATTGAACTGGCCGACCCGCGGACCGGTTATGACCCATTCGCCGACAGAAGACATTTGTCCGAGCACCATTTCGAAGGGGTATGGCGTGGTCCACCGATGCTCTTTGCGGGCCGGATGGAGAGGACTGGAGGGTCCCGACTTCTGAACTCTCCACACGACAATCTCGCCTCATTTCAGCTCTTGAAGGAAAGAGTGCTTGGATTAACGATCCCGTCGACATGTATTGGTTGGTGGGCAACCGGCAAGCCGGTGGTGTGCATGTCTCTTCGGATGGAAATGTCACGCAGTATGTCAGGAACTCTTTGGAGAGGGCTCGATTTGAAGCGGGCGGAGATAATGCACCACATGAAATTGTAGATCATCCTAGAATGTCCTCATTGAGTGAATCTGTATCAGATACGCCCGCACTACAACTTGGCCGTATGCCCGCTTCAGATGCTGCCTTCTTGCAATCAAAGTTAGGAGATGGTGGGGATTGTACCCAATTACTCTGGACGCTTCGTGAAATCAAATCTGATTGGGAAATCGAGCGAATGCGAGAATCAGGGCAAATTCAGCGACAAATGTTCGAAGCCATCGACGAAATTGGTTGTGAAGGTGTCACTGAACTCGATTTGGCTGCTGCTGCTGATAGTGTCAGCCGTTCAGCAGGTTTCGGCAGTTTTGTCCGAATGCGGAAATGGCCGATGGATTGTGATCGAGTCGTCGTTGCCAGTGGACGCGCCGGTGGCGTTCCGACGTTCTTCGATTCAGCGGTGGGTGGCACGGGTGCGCACCCTTTGGCTGCATTGGGTGCAGGATTCAACCGAATCAAAGCCGGCGACCCTGTGTTGGTCGACATTGTTCACGTTCACCGAGGATATGTTGCTGACATGACTCGAATGTTCAGCGTTGGACCGTTAAGCAACGAGTGGGTGGCTCGCCTCGAAGACATGAATGAAATTGCGATGGCCATCCGCTACAGTCTCGGTCGTGGAGAAAACTGCTCCACTGCTTGGGGTATTGGGGCGGCGAAGGCAGAGGAAATGGGACATGGAGACCACCTCATGGGCATGGCGCCCGATCAAGCTCGATTCTTGGGGCATAGCATTGGATTGGAACTCGATGAGACCCCTGTGGTTGCAGCCGGTTTTGATCGCCCACTACCCATTGGTGGTACGATGGCGATTGAGCCAAAAGTCATCCACTCGGATGGAGCGATTGGTGTCGAAGACTGCTGGGTTCGAACTGCAGATGGAATGTCTTGCCTATCCAGCGGAGATGATTTCCCACTGTGGACAGAATGGTGAGAAATCGAAGCGATGATTCAAAGCCCTTCGCGGTTGAAGAGGGTGCATGGCGAAGCCGTGGGCGACATCACACGTTGCAACGGTAGCCTCTGGATTGGGGATTGAGCATCGTATTTCGGGTGATGTCAAGGGGCAACTCGTATCACTTCTAGAAGAACAACTGAAGGACATCTGTCGAGAGATGGAAGACAAGACATTGGAAGCCGACCCTGATAGAAAAACACTCGATGACCCGGTTCGGATGCGCCTTGGATTCAGTCGTACTCGAGGAATGATGGTTGACAATATTGGTCGTCTCGATTCCGTGGGTGCTGCCGCTGTAGTTGCAGCCAATGAGCAACTCGAAGCGTATCTCCGAACTTTACTCGGTTCAGCTGCAAATCTCGCAGCGGCAGATCGGATGAACACCATCAAACCCCGACATTTGGAAAAGGCACTCGATGCGATGGGATATCATGGCCCCTCTGAAGAGGCGGTGGAGGCTCTTACACCTACAGAGCCGGCACGCGATGCAGTTGGAGATGCGTTGGGTGATGGAGCCGGTGTTCTAACCCCTCAATCACTACGACAAATGGCTCGCAGTTTTGCGAATGGAAAAAAGGTCGATGATGAGGTCATTCAAGAACTCATTCTGGTATTTTACGACCATGTTGGCGAAGTTCAGCATGAAATGAAGAGTGGTTTGTTGGGTGGAAATCCTGCCGACTTCATTACGAAATTGGACCGTCTTCAAAATTTGTTTATGCTCGGTTGGATGCGCAAGATGCTTCAGAAAGCGTGTGAGAATGCCGATGCTGCGGGAAGTCGAATCGTTCTCGTTGATCATGTGGTCAACATTGACCCATGGGGTTGAAATTCAATCCATTCCAGTATCGAAGGAAGGATTGAATTCATCGTTTATCCTTAGGTATTCTCTTGAATCGAAAGTTGTAATGTCAATCGATTCGAAATTTTCCTTTCGCCTAGGAAATAACCTTCGTTTCATTTTTTGAGTATAGGAGTAATATGTGGTGATTAAGATGATATCTTCATCATCAATGTAGATACCACAATACACCTCTAAATTGTTGACTATGCAAAAAAATTTGAGGAGTTTTTCATCATTATCGTATCTGCAATACCATCTCCCTTTTCGAATCATTAAATTCGACAATACATCCTTTCTTTCCCTTGTTTCCCCATATCTTTTCGTTCGTACCAACCAATCTTGGCGTTCGGTTTTACGCTCAATTGCATGATGTGAAAATACAATCGGATTTTTCACAACATCACTACTCCCCTCTTCAGGTGTGTTTTGTAGACTCGTGTTTAGATGAAGAGGGTTCTGTTATCAAATTCTGCACTTCAGAACGCAGACAACGTTCTGTTTAGGTAATTTCAGAAATCGGAACGCTTGAATGGAAGCCGCCAAATCCCGCTTCATGGCGACCACCACTTTGCGCGTGTCTGGAGACCGCGCCAAGCACGGCGAGGAACTCGCCGTTGCGGACCTCTCCGCTGCGCTAGAGGCTGCCGATGGTCTCGCTTGGATCGACATGAGGAATCCCGATACTGATGAGCGCAAATGGTTGCTTGAACAGGGTTACCACGAGATGGCGGTTGAAGACTGCTTCAAGGAACCTGTTCCCAAGGCCTATGTCTACGAAAACCATCGGTTTGTTGTCGTGCGTGCACGTGACGCGGACAAGGAGATTGACACGGAATTTCTTTGTGTCTTTGTGACCGAGGATTTGCTCGTTACCGTTCGCCATTCAGCCATGCCAGCAGTGAAAAATTTCGCAAAACGATTTGGTTCTCGGAAAATCCAACGTCGCGTTGAATTGGGTGCAGAATATCTACTCTACGAAATGCTTGATGCAATTGCTGACGATTGGTATCGAATCCTTGGTGGATACTCTGCTAGGATTGACGAGCTTGAAGACCGTGTTTTTGACCCAAATACGAGGCATCCAGATTTGCTTCAAGACCTGCATGAACTCAAACAGGACTTGCGTGAAATCACCAAATCGATTGCTCCTTTGCATGAAGTAGTCAGCCGCATGATGCGTCCTGACCAAGATTACATCACTGAATCGTGCATGATTTACTGGCAAGATATCTTTGATGTGTTGACCAAACTCAAGAGTGACGTTGAGAGTTACAATGCCGGCGCTGCGAGCACTCGCGACACCTATCTTTCACAATCGACGATGCGCCTCGCTGAATCTCAGGCGGAGGCGAACGATGTGATTCGAATCCTAACCATATTGGCGACCTTGATGTTCCCCATAACCGCAATTGCGTCGATTTTTGGCATGAATATCGAAGTCTTTGGGGCATCCTCTGAGATGTTTGGACTGGCTGAAATCATGGGCTTGATGGCGTTGACAAGTGCAGGAATCTTAGGTTACTTTGTCTACAAGGGTTGGCTATCACGCTAATCTTGCTTGCGTGACTTTCTTGCCTCGACCTCTGCGAGTTTCGCTTTCAATCGACTTCGTAGAAACCAGATGGCGATTGAGATGCCAACGATATTGACAATGATCACCGATAGGGGGATGTCAAGAGCCAATTATTCACCTCACAGTGGCGGAATCAAGTCGATTTCAATATCGTCTTCAGGGATGCCAATACAGGTTAGGACCGCGCCTTCTTCAATGAGATCTTCATCGATTCCTGGTGGCAACGGTTCTGGCATCGATACCGATCCGGATTTTATTCTACACATGCAAGTTCCACAATTTCCAGATGTGCAATTTCGGGGAATTTCAACTCCGATGGCTTCAGCCAAATCGAGTAGAGGCGTATCAGGTTCAATTTCGGTCACTCCAAGAAGGAGTTCACCTCGGTAGAAGCGGACCGTCGCCATATGGGTCCCACCGGCTGCCTCAATTTAATCCATCAGTCCCGTTTTGGTTGTCCAATATCAACCAATATTGTCCAAGTAGAAATCCAAACGTGAAGGCAGTAACATGTCCCAGTACAACATACATCGATGCGCCTTGGTAAATGAAGGCGTTCCAATATTCAAATCCTGAATAGAATAAAGCGCCAGCAACAGGACGTTTAATTTGAGAAAATAATACACCCAACACTCCGAATAAACCAACGGATCCACCCATGTAATTGCGGCCATTCAGCCCGAAATCAAACCAACCATCTCCGGGATCAAAATGATGACCTAAATGGAGATACAATGTAATGATTATCGCTACCAGAATATGTACACTGAACAAGGCGAACATCGCTCTCTTTGTACCTATTCTGACTTCGGCACTCTGCAGAAAAATGACGATGAGCACCACCACCAACAAGATGTGGTCAGGGCTGTTGTGAAACCAAATCGAGGTGAACAATGAAAATACGAAGACATGTGGTGCTTCAAGGAGATTGAATGGCCATAGGGTGAAGTCACAAATGAAGGCTTCAGATGGGGTTGCACAATGCCTGGAACCCAATCCAAACATGGCATACAATACGCCAATAACCAACAGATAGGCAATTGAGAATCTGCGTGAACTCAGGGCGTCGCGCCAGTGCACGGCCTTACCTTGACCGTCTTGCCATGGCCAAACCATGGGCCAGACGGGACGATTCGCACTCATTCCTCTTCATCCCCCTGGGGCAGTGGGGCAGCATTTCGAAGCCAGAAAACTGAAACACATAACAAAATAACGCAGGCCAATTCCACAATGAAATAGGACTCATCCCCATAATGGCGCTCGACCCCTGCAAACACAGTGTCTAAAATGATCCATTCAAGTTGGTGCAGATGAAGGTGCTCGTAAGCGTAAACACTCATACAGCCATCTGGAAAACCATCGGTGGCACAAGAGATGGTTCGTAGAATCCAGTGGTCCCAAAGATCGTATGATAATGCGGATAGAATTCCATACCCATAACGTCGATCATTGTAGAGTGCCCAATAGATGACTGCAACCGCTCCAGCCAACCAAAACCAGAAGACGAATTGCGAGAACATCGATCCGGATGGATTGCCGTCATGATAGGTGAAGATGGCCAATGAATCGATGACAGCATGGGATAGAAACGCCAGAACAATACCGATACCCAGCCAACTTTTCTTATCGCGAGAAATCACCAGGCCGAGATGGATGCAAGCGATTCCTGCCAAAGCATGCGCAGGAATCATCATGATTCGGCGCAAGAGGCGTCATGTCATAGCGTTGAGCATCAACGATCTACCCAACGTGTCCACCGACCGGACTGCTTGTTGAATGCAAGGCCTGCCTTCTTCATCCACTTGTTGAATTTGGTCGCGCCGGCACCGGTTGCGATGATGAAATCTTCACGGTCTTCTTGAGCTTGGATGTAACCCTTGACCGCGAGTGTCTGGTCAATCCAGTCGTTAATCGACATGAGACCACTGGAAAGATTGCTCTCTTCGACTGCCGCTGCAATCGTATCAGCGGATGCACCTGTTGCAGCCAAGTCCGCTGCAATTGTGTCCTTGAACTCTGTCTTGGCCCGAGGTGGGCGGAGGACCTTCTCACGGGGTTTACGCTTTGGGTCAATCTTAATCCAATCCTTCTTTGAGGCGAGACGGGTTTCTACGACGGCCGCCATATCCGATGAAAATTCTGTTTCGCAATCCCAGCAAATGAAACCAAAATCATCCCCCAATTCCATGTTGACGCTGGAACGAGGATCCATTTCTTCCCCACACTGTGGGCAAGCGTGAAAACAAAGTTTGGGCACAATTTTTCGTCGGAAATCAACAATATCTTGAGGTGTTCCTTCGAGTTCAAGCAATTCATGATCACGAGCAGCTTCAAGGCCTCGAGTTTCGAGTTGATCGCGAATCTTAGATTTCTGTTCATCTTTAGATTCATCATCGAAATTGTTCTCGAGTTTAACAATCAATTCAATTGTTTTACCAAGACGATTCATGACCACTTTCTGGCTGCGAAATTGCTCGACCTTGGCCAATTTGAGCCTTTCACGCTGCTCTTGCAATTCCAGTAGGATATCCTTCTGCTGGCGCTTGAAACGCTGCTCCTCAATTTTGCCCATCGGTTTCTTTTCAGGGCCGGATAGAACATTGGATAGATAGCGCTCTTTTCCAGCACTGGTCGAACCGGATTGCAATACCTCAAGAACAGATCTTGCAATCTCTGACTTTAGACCGTAATTCTGAACCAGTTGCTCTTTGTCGAGTTTCTTGATTTCGCCAATCTTGAGGCCAGAATCAGCGAGAGTCATCGCCGTGGTCTCGTCAACGCCTCGACGCAATAGCGCCAGATAGGTGTCTTTCTTTGCCATGCAATGTCCCCCGGTGAGTAGTTACAGTGCATCGCGACCTACTTGAAGTCACGGAATTCGGGCCGCAGGCCCTGCATCAGTGCACTGCGCACTCTGTCCAGCGGAAAGGGGGCTCCCCTATCAACTCGTTGTCGTATACGTTCCTTTTCAGGCTTCAAACATGGAAATGAGGCTGCAAAGCTCGAGCCAGTCTTCAGGTTCAAGCATATCCGGCCGCTCATCCATCAGAGGATGTGCTTGCAAAGATTGGATGGCGTCTCGCCAACGATTGCGGTGCCAACCTGGAATTCTAGAAAGGCGTCTTGGGGGTTTCTTCAACAAATTGCGTAATTTTCGGCGACGATCATTGAAGCATTGAGAGGTGATTTGTCTAAACATACGTCGATCTACATCACTTTCCAATGACGTCAATCGATCGATGGGGTTGAGACGGACCAAACACGATGTCACCCGGGGTTGGGGGGAAAAACAAGAGGGTGGGACTCGGCGACCAATTTCAATATCATAGTCAAGCCACAAAGAGAGGCCCAGAGGGCCGCGATCTAGAGGCCCTATGGCCATGGCCATTCTCTCGGCAAATTCCTCTTGAACCAAAAGAACCGCACGAATTGTACGGAGTTCACGCTGCATTCTCTCCAGTAATGGACTTGAAATTTGATATGGGATGTTGGCGATAATTGCATCTATATCAGAGGGCCATTCAACCGTCAATGCGTCGCCGTGAATCAAATTCAATTGATTGGCTTCGATTTCTTCTTCAAAATGAGACTGCATATGTTCCAAAGAACCCTCGTCGATTTCAATTGCGCTCACGCGCGCGCCCGCGTGTAGAAGATGATTGGTCAAAGAACCGGGGCCGCAACCGATTTCGAGAACATGTTGTTGGGAAAGGTCCCCTGACATCTCAATTGTTGCGTTTAACACTGAATTATCGACCAAATAATGCTGTCCTAATTCTCGATTTATCGAGTGCCGATCACGATGTAAATCGACAAGAAAGCGCGCATCGCGCTCCATCAGAATCCCTCACGCACGGATGAGCAAATCGAGAAGGTTGGGTGTCGTGTGGGGATCAACGATTTCTTCACACAATCGATCTGCGAGTAAATCAGCGGCGTCGATCTGGCATGCTTCATCCAATGAAGCGATGGTATCCCAACCAGTACGACCACGAATTTCAACCATGGAGATGGCCTTTGAATTTCCAATTCCAGGTAATAGTTGGAACGCATGCATCTTGAGCGTCAAATTGCCGGCACGGTTGTAGAATGACAAACAAACTTCAGGGTTTGCAGTTAGATTTGCTTTGACTACTTCGTGAAGTTCTGATTGAGCCATGATTGACAAGTCTCGATGGCGTGTAGCCCCTAGAACGTTGACGCCTTCAAGCTCAATCAAAGTCCCTGGCGAATGACTTGAACTACCTGCTGGGGACCGGATACGAATCAGATACAATCCTTTCTCGGAAATCGCTTGTATCATACCGCTGGGTTGGTGATCCAGCACTCGAGCATGCGTCTCCCCATCGAGGGGGCCTGCCTCGCCTGCCGGTCCTGATGGGTCTCTGGGGTGCATCTGAATCAGTCTCCGAAATCGGTATTGCCTCAATAATAGAACGGTCATATTGGACCGAAATGTGTCATATCACAGAATTTGCTTGCGCACCGTATCGACAATGGACTCAATGTCAGCATCATCCATCGGAACACGCTTGCTCGCAAGAATCGAGCGGACCTCTTCAACAGACATTGGCATCATCTCAGCAATCTTTGCACAGATGTCGGGGTGGGATTCCAACTTCTCAAAACCCACCAAATCGTTGAACAATGATTTGTACACCTTGGAATCTGTTTTGTGACCGTTTCGCTGGTCACTGGCAGCCCACTCAGCGTGCTGGAGGGCCAATTTCTGCTCGTATGAGAGGAAGCCGCGGCGATCTTGAGCGGCGAGTAATGCGTCACGGACGCTTGCATAATCTGTGTATTCACGTTCTGACATGGTTCTCACTCCAATGGTCGTAGGTGCTCTGGTCGAGCAATGACTGTTTTTTGCATGTTGCCATCCTTGACTGCGATGATATACGCATTACCTTGCTGCTCCTGAATAAAACCGGTGCGGCCTTGGAATCGGCGGTGAGGCATTCCACGCTGTTGTCCACCGTCTAGAACGATGGCAACACGGTCACCTGGCGCATATGTGTGCATGATTCTACGAATGTTCAAACGACCCTTGTCGGACTTAGAACGTTTGAGAATATTTCGAGTGCCCTGACGGGTTCCCTTACTTCGACGCATATGAGTGCCTCCCTTTCCCCCTTTAGGGGGAATCGGGCGACCTGCCGCCCCTAATTAAGCGCACCGCCTAACAATAAATCGAAAATCAATCGGCATGGATGTCCTTTACATCAAGCCAAATGACCTCGCAGTCCGCCTCTAGAAGCCCAGCGACGGATGGAATTGTGCGCCCTTCATCACTGTGGACCAATTCTTTCACGTAAGTCCCAGACTCGCAACGGACATCGAATTGAATTTCATTATCCTCAATGAGGATGTTTTCAACCGAGACAACCTTTCTCTTGCGGACCTTATCCGCTCGTCGATGGGCCACACGCTGTGGTGTCTGTTGCTCGAGAGTCTGACCGGATAGTGACTCGATTCGTGTGTAAATTTCCTTATCGGATAGAGTGTGGTCGCTCTTGAAGCGAATTGTGTATGATTTCTCAGCCTTTGTTTCTTTGATTCGCGATACTTCCGCACGATTGGATAGGCGGAGGCCGTGAATCTCAATCTGATCTTTTGCAGCTTTGTTGATGCTCTTGGTCAATTTATCGAAATCGATTGTTCGGCGATGAGGTGATTTCATTTCAGCGACAAAGGGACGACCATCTCCAAGACAGCGGACATCAATGTCCTCGCGCCCCATCCCATGGAATGCATCGGAAGATGCGGTCGTGAATTCCACCATTGGCTCACAAACCAAACTCTGGATACTGTGTGGATACTGTTGACCGGTCCCCTTGCAAGATTCACAACCTCCATCCCGGCCTCGACAGGCCCTGCAGGGCCAGCGAGTTTGCGGAAGCCCTCGTGCGAGTTTGCGATATCTCCCATACAAGTACAGTGCGCGAACATCTGCATTCACGCCAAGGGTGAGCGTGTCGAAGAGAAGCATCACTTCAGGTCGCTCCTTGACCCACACGATGCCGGGTATTTTCTCGGTGACTGCTGACTGAATCGATTCTGAAAGGGTTGCTTTGAGTGGGCGACTTCCTGTGGCTGCAATTGTCGAGCGGAGTACCTCCTCGGCGGCAACATGGTCTTTGGCAAAATGAATCCCCAATTGGGCCTTGGAAAATTCAACGTCGGATACACCCTCAGCGATTCGCTTGACAATCAAATCGATCTCAATAAACAAATCTTCGCAAAAAGGACAGCAATCTATGCCATCATCCACCTTCAAATCGGGATCTCTCTCAAGCGCTTGGGTGCGAACTCGCTCACCAACTGTAACAAGTGGGTCTCCAGCAATTCGAACCCCTGCTACACGACCAAGGCAGTAGTTGCATGTGCCCATGCGGATGGTGTGTTCGATACCCGCGGGTGCAGGGCATCGAGGAATATCGGTTCTACGGAATTCATTATCCTCAAATTCGTTGAACTCATCATCGAATTCCTCCTCCTCAATTTCGGTGGCCGGAACCATGTCTGCCCATGGGTCATATGTCGATGTGTAACCCGTATCTGCATACTTGGTCCAGTCATCGTCCTCATCGGAATCCGGGTTCATATCATCCACCATCGCGGAGCGAGGAAGCGGGACAACCCACGTCTTCGCTGAATGGAACGACCGGGGTGTCCGTTAAGACACTTCGCACATCACAATGAATCCGGATCGGGGGAGCCCGTTGCGATTGCGTGAAGGCGATCCGTACTCCAAATTCCTGAGTTGCAACCGGATTCAAATGTGAACCGAATTCCATATCCACCTACATTTTCAGCCTTTGGTTTCTCGTTTCTCAATCGGCCCACCTCGTCACGAAGGGCTTCACTTCTCGATGTCACCTCGCGGCGGGGTTTACAATTCGCACAAGGACACCAGAACCGCAATTCAGTATATGTGACGGTATGTTCAGTTTCATCCTTCCACCTCAAAACCAAATCGGTTTCTCGTCGCTCGAGTTGACGCAAACGTGGAACTTCACTCATCCGTAGTACCCCCGCGAATGCCCAGTCTTTCCTCGGCATTGATTTGTAATTGTCGAATGCCACCTGCTCGTTTCGATTCGGCTTGAATTTCGCGCCAAGAAATCATGCCGAGAACACTGCTTGCGATAATCATCGAAGCGATGAAACTCAGAGCGATCATCAACGCACAGAACAACCCAAAGGCGGCAAAGAAGCCCATCGGTGAGAATGAAATGATGGCAAAACCGGTGACATCCGATACGGCTGAGCCAACCAGCGCCAGCCCCGATGCACCACCCATTGCGACAAGGGATGAATGAACCGAACGACCCTTTTCACGTTCTTCTCTGAAACGCTCAACAACGTGAATAACATAATCGATTCCAACGCCCAAACTCATCGCTGCAATGGCCACCGTGACCATGTTCAGGCCATATCCAGCCACTGCAATCATTCCATACAACCAAACGACAACGACCAGGATTGGGAAGGTTGTGATTACCGCGAAGGCGAGGGCCCTCTCCCCCCATAAGAAATTGAGAAGGAAGATGACGAGTCCACAAATTCCACCAATGGCCCCACCATAGATCTGGCCCATGACCGCACCGATGGCAAACCCTGCGAGCAAGCCCCACGTTGCGAGTAAAGCAATCTCTTCTTTGCCTCTCCGCATAGCTGCAATGGATTGATTCACACTCGGTCTGAAGCCCCACCACAATGTAATCAGACAAAGGTAGACTCCGAGAATAAGTGTACCTTGGAGTTCGTTTTGCATACTTGATGCGGCGACATATCTTGTCACAGGTGAACCGGTAGAAATCACCCATGTAACCGGTTGTTCATCGGTGGCGGTGTCCAAACTACTGCGGATATCTAACGCCCCATTTGATAGATTTGCAAATGGTATCAAATCGCGTCCAATTTCAACGAGAGCTTGCTCCGTAATTGTGAACTCCTCGGGCTTGATGATGCCCCAACGCATGGTCATACGATTGTATGCTGGATTGGAGCCGTCCGAACAGAGATGGGTCGCATTTGGATCGATTTCGCATTCTGGGGAGATGTACAACTGCGGTATGCTCGGTGGAATTTCAGGAATAATCCCTGCCGCAGGTATTCCATGAACCGTCAAAAATCCATACAAAAATTGTAGGCATCCTCTCGTTGAGACGTCTGGTAATCCTGTCATAGGAAGGAGTTCACAATCAACGCCGTTTCCTGATAGTGACTCATTCCAACCCGCTTGAACAAATGGTTCCGAATTCGATGCAAGGCTCCCCATCGACCAGAAAACCAACTCGTCAATCGCATGTAACTCAACTTGCCCTGTGGGCAACCTTGTGAATCGATTCGGATCATCGGGACCCACAGTATTCATGTTGATGCGTAATTCCTCGATTGCAGCATATACATCTGGATTGAGCATGTCTCCTTCGATGAGAATCAATGCGGGTTCTCCTTCTGAACTAAATCGGTCATTGATGAGGAATACCGATTGGGCAATTTCAGATTCTTCATCGATGAAATCTTCAATTTTGAAATCGCCCTCCAGAGATAGCATCACCGGTGTTGCAATTGCAGTCAACAAAATTGCGAATGCGAGAATGATGGGTGCTGCCCAAGCCGAACCACCAGAGAGTTTGGCCAACCAATGCTTGGGAACGAGATACAAACTGTCTCCGGATTCTTCGACCAACCTGTCTTTATTTTGCATCCATTTGTCGATATCATAACGAATTAATGGAGCCCACAGACCGGTCAAAACAAACGCTGATGCTACGCCCAATGCGGCTTCGAGACCGAATGACCTCAGTGCGGGGATACTTGAGGTGAAATTTGCCGAAAACGCAGCGATTGTGGTCATGGATGTAAGCATGATCGCACGACCTACGCGCGAAAGACTGGTGTGAACTGCTTGATCAATCGTTTTCCCATGAGTGCGCTCTTCCTTGTAACGATGAAGCGCGTGTAAACTATCGTCTATTCCCAGTGCTAAAATTAGGATCGGGAGAAGATTGCTAAATTGGCTCCGACTGATTATTTTGACATCGATTGTCGTTCCAATAATCATCCCCCAACCAATCATTCCCTGCATCCACAGCAAACTGAATCCGAGTGTTGTGGCTACAATCGCAACATCCGAGACACGACGTAAACTACCCCACAACAGAATGAGGATACATACAAACATCGTCGCGAGAAGAGTGAATGACTGCTGCAATTCCCGATTGACCTCAATGTTGATTCCTACCGGTGGAGCAAGCAATGACACCGATTGTTGATCTGTCGCTCGAATCTCATGCTCTAAACTGAGTAAAGCCCAATCTGCAGAACAGGGACCTTCTCCAGAATCACGGCTCTCTTTGCATTCTTCAGCTGTCAATTCGGGGGGTGTAGTATACAGTTCAAGTCCATGCCAAGTCAACGAACCTGGTTCTGAACGAGCCTCACCCCAAACGAATGTATAGCCTGAAGCAATCATGTCCTCTTTGTCCAACTGAATCAATATCCAAGTCGCTGAGGCAGACCATCTGCCCGGCATCCAAGTCGCATTCTCAAAGGTCCCATCTTCCCCAACTTGACCCCCCACTGGACCAATGACTGGGCTGGTCGAATCTGGGAGGAAGGCTCGATCGGTGGGCGTCCAACGCAAAAATACACTGGGGTTGGCAATAATCATCCGATTTGCAGCCAAATCGATGTGGGCCTGTGTCAAATTTGGGTCATCATAACGCAGGCATTCCAATACACCACAATCTGACCAATTGGTGAGCGGTTGCACGATGTTTCCAAATGGATCTGTAGCCTCTCTTGTCAACAGAGAACGGTTGTCCATGAATGCCTCAAATTGTTCGAACAACGAGAGGGTCCCATTGGCGCTATCACCTGTTAATTCACTGACGATTGGACGATAAAATTCAGCGAGGGGATTGCTGCGAGCAGTCATGATTTTTTGCTCAAGTTCGCGCAAGAATGTCAAGTTGAAAACGCCACCCTCAGGGATTCCCTCGCCCGAAAACCCCTCACCTTCTCCTTGGAATGGGGCGATTTCTTGTGGTGTTGGTAAAATCAAACGATCAGGATTTCCATCCGCATCTGTATGGGGTGCTTGATGACCATTTTGAATGTATGAGGGGTCTCGAATAGAGACGACAAAACCAACCGTCAACTCCTTGGATGAAAATTCGTCATCGATGACTTTCTCGGCTTCCATTTCTGGGCTGTCCATGTCATAGGATTCGATGTCGATCGGCGTGAGTGTTTGCATCAATCCCGGAACCATGACAATCGAAAATAGGATGATTGCTACGTGGAACTTCGTGCGGTGTTCAACCGCAAAATTTGCCACATCAGAGAAGTCCCCCATGTTGCCCACCGGCCGTAGGCCGGAGAATCTGGTTTAAGGGCGTGTCCATCACATGCCTGTGTCCCGGAGAGCCTCCAAAGCAGCCTTTTGAGGGGGGGTTAGAGACTCCGGTTCATCCAATGTAAATTCAATGTCCAAATCAGCACCGGCATAACCCATCTTTGGCAGGCGTTTTCGATCCCCTATTCGGGTTGCTGCGGCGACTTTTACCGAGACTGTTTTTCCAGCAGGAGTGGAGACGCGTACTTCTCCTCCAAGCATGAGTTTAGAGTATGGAATAGCTACTTCTTGGATGAGATGTTCACCCTCCCAACGACGACCCTCTTCCGCATCGATGCGGAGAGTGACGGTCAAGTCGCCAGGTTCTCCAGTTGGGTGCTCATTGCCCATCTTTGGCAACTTGAGTTGTTGCCCATGTTTCGCCCCCTTTGGGACATTCAATGTGAGGCGGGTTTTCTTGCGACGGACTCCAAGGTTTGTACAATGGACGCAGCCCCTTGCATTGCACTCTGAACAACGGGCCAAACGATTGTGTGTGAACTGAACTTTACCTCCTTCCAATGCTCGCTCAATATCGATGTCGAGCGGGGCTGCAATATCAGCGCCCTTGGCCGTTTGGGGCTGATTTTGGCGTGATTGTCCTGCAAACGGTGAGGCTTGCGGACGGCCTCCGCCTCCCATGAACTGACGGAGGAGATCGTCAATTCCCATTCCACCTGTGCCACCGGGCATTCCACCCATGCCGCCGAAGGCCTGTTTCATCTGTTGCTCTTCATCGAATTGCCTGCGTTTTTCAGGCGTCTCCAACTTTTCCCAAGCGTTCTGAACAGCCTTGAAGCGCTCTTCCGCAGCTGAATCATCTGGATTACGATCGGGATGATATTGACGAGCCAACTTTCGGAAGGCGCGTTTAATCTCTGCATGTGGTGCATCTTTGGAGACCCCGAGTGTTCGATAGGGGTCCGACATAGACCGTCCATCGAAGGGACTGATTTCAAGTTGAGGCAAGAACACTGATGGATGGTCGATTTTCTCCACCCTTCATGGCGGACGGGACTAGTGGACTTGTTCGGTATACAGATTCTTGGTTAATCGATGTAGATGGTCGGCCACATCAGGGTGATTTTATTCTTCAACCCGATGGAGATTGGATTCGAAGTTTGGGGGATGAAGACGTCGAATTCCAAATCGACGGCAGTGGACGATTACTCACGAGATCTTTCCAAAATTGGCATACGCATTTGGCGATGGTTCTCAATCGTTCAATGGGGGAAGGTTTGCCCTTAATGCGATGGTTGGAAGAGAGTATTTTTCCTACTGAAAAAGGATTGACACCTGAATTTGTAGAAATTGGTACAAGAGCCGCTGCCGCTGAACTCATCGCCACCGGTACTTCGTTTGCCTGTGACATGTATTACCACCCTGAGGTGGTCGGAGAAGTCCTCGCACAGAGCGGCCTTCGCGGCATTGTATGTGGCCCGATTACAGATGGATTGACACCGAATTTCAAAGCGGGTTCAGGAGATGCTCTACGCCATGTCGAAAGTTTGGTCCGCAGCGGTTCATCCGCCCCGGAAAGAGTCTCCTTTGGAATCGCAACGCATTCCGTGTATTCATGTACTGAAGATATGCTCAAAAAAGCCGCGGATGTATCCAACCAAACGGGATGTACACTGAGCATTCACACCTCTGAAACACGCCAGGAAGTGGCCGATTGTCATGCAAAGCATGGAATGTACCCTGTCGAATATCTCGACAGTATTGGCTACTTCCAAGAAGGGACTGTTTGTGCGCATTGTGGTTGGGTTACAAAGCGCGAGATGCGAATCTTGGCCGAGCATGAGGTTCACGCTGTCCATTGTCCGGTCAGCAACCAAAAATTGGCTACGGGCGGAACGATGTCTTATCCGGCGATGATTGAGGCAGGTGTCGATGTTCGATTGGGGACGGACGGAGCCGCAAGCAACAATGCGCTCGACATGCGATCTGAAATGAAGGCGGCCAGTTTGATTCAACGACACGACCACTGGGATGCAACTTTGCTAAAACCGGTTCAAACCTATGAATTGGGGGTTAGAGGTTCAACGGATTGGGTCGCATGGAATCTCGACGATATTCGCATGAGACCGATTGGAAAAGACGGTCGTAGATTGCTCGCCAATTTGATTTACAGTAATGCAGACTGCCTCGATATGTGGGTCGATGGAAAACCCCTGCGCCGGGATGGGGAAACCCTCACCATTGACGTGGCTGCGGTCATGGAACAATTGGAAGATGCAGTCCAGGCGTATTATGCGAATGTGTAGGTGTTCAAATGAAGGGTACTGCGGTGGCTTTGACCATTCTCTTTCTGATGAGCACGCTAGCAGGTTGCTTCGGTGAGGATGAAATTGTCGAAGAAGAACCGCTTGAAGAAATTCGACTCAATCACCTTCGAATGAAGGGGACTCACAACTCATATCATCTCAAAACACCAGGGATGTGGGCATTAAATCCTGCATACAATTACACGCATACTGATTTGGATATTCAAGCGGATCGATTGGGTGTGCGACAATTTGAGTTGGATGTTCATTACAGCCCGCAAAGTGGGCTTCAAGTCTATCATACAACCTTGGATTTCTATTCAAATTGTGAGTTGTTCACGAGTTGTATGCAAATTCTCTTGGATTGGTCTAACAATCATTCGAATCATGCACCCATCTGGATATTTATCGAGCCGAAAGACGACCCCAATGAAGTCGAGGGGCAGAATGTCTTGGAACTGATTCAGGAGGACATTGATGCAACATGGCCGGCTGAACAAACCATTACCCCCTCCGATGTACAATCGGATGCACCAACCTTGCGAAGTGCGATTGTAGAACAGGGTTGGCCAACCTTGGAAGAGAGTCGTGGAAAAGTGTTGTTTGTATTGTTGGATAAAACAGAAATTCGTGACTTGTATGTCGAACGAAATCCAACTTTAGAGAATCAAACCATGTTTGCGATCGTTGATGAGAATCACTCTCTTGCAAGCGTCATTTCTTTTGTCAATCCCGCTACACACGGAGACCGACTGCTTGACGCATCCGAATTGGGATTCATGGTTCGCACCCGACCGGATGAAGCGACGGTTGAGGCAAGAGAGGTGAACTATACTCGGTTTGATCTCGCATGGGAAACCGGTGCGAATTTTATCACCACCGATTTCCCTGGAAATGATGCTGAAGCAAATTTCTCAATATGGTTGCCGGAAGGTCCGGTGATGTGTAATCCACAAACCGCACCACTGCATTGCCAAACACGGGATATTGAACCATGGGGTAATTACACCCCAATCTCGTTTGCCTAAGGGATGGCTTCATGGATGAGTTATGGTCAGGAAGGGCTGAGCGACATGTCGGAAGAGATGACGATCGACGAACAGCAGTTCGAAGGGTGGAATGGAATGCTGGATGCATTGAATCCAGCCAAGGTAAAATTGAACATCTTACTGCTGGCAATTCCAATCACTCTCTACTCGGCATATTTTTCCCACAACGCTGTCATGACATTCATCTCATCGATGGTTGCAATCATGCCTCTGGCGTTCCTAATGGGCAAAGCAACCGAAGAAATCGCCCTTCGGACCAGTGAATCAATCGGCGGTCTGCTCAATGCAACTTTTGGTAATGCAGCGGAGATGATAATTGCAGGAATGGCCATCTTTGCCGCAGCGAGTCTTGCAGAATCTGGAGATACAACCGCTAGTGAAGAAATGATTCAGATTGTCAGAGCATCATTGGTTGGATCGATTCTTGGCAACCTCTTGTTGGTCTTGGGATTGGCTTTTGTTTGGGGCGGTATTCATCACAAAGAACAGTCATTCTCTCCCACGGCAGTGGGTGCAAACGGTTCGTTGCTTTTGTTGGCAGTCATCACATTGACGATGCCAACAGCATATGTTTTCGCGGTCGGAGATGCCTCTGATACAGCGAAATTGAATCTATCTCATGTGGCCGCAATCATTCTAATCTGTCTCTATGGGTTGTTTCTACTTTTCCAACTTCGAACGCATCAGGAACTCTTTGCAACCGATGGAACACATCACAACGATGATGCAAAAATGTCCTACAAAGAAGCCATTGGTTTACTGGTAATTGCGACTGTTGTTCTCGGATGGATGGCTGAAATTCTAGTCCATTCAATCTCTGAAGGAGCTGATGAGCTCGGATTGAAACCCCTGTTCATCGGCGTTATTTTACTTCCATTCTTTGGCAATGCTGCAGAACATTTCACTGCGGTTACAGTGGCAAAGAGAGACAAGATGGATTTGTCATTTGCAATCGCTGTCGGCTCATCCACACAAATTGCAGTGTTTGTGGCACCCATGATGATTCTAATCGCATGGTTCATGGGCGTGAATCTCGACTTTGATTTCGGACCCTTCGAAACCATCGCAGTATTTTTGTCGGTTCTGATTGCCAATACAATCGCAGCCGATGGAAAAAGCAACTGGCTTGAAGGGGCGATGTTGCTTGGAACATACGCCATTATGGCTGCTGCATTCTATCTCCACCCGTGATTAACATGAAACGCATCATATTACTCGTCATCAGTGCAATTTGCGCGGTTCTCATGATCGGTGGAATGATTGGTTACACATACGAAGATTCGATTGAAGATGTCCCCGTTCCCATGACGGGAACGGCGGTAGGTTTTGCCGATGAACCGCTAACGGAGAGTGCAATACCATCGGCGTTAATCAGCCCTGAATTAACGATTACATGGGAGGCCGATGTTTGGGTCGGTCTCGTCAATGAAGAGGAATATCAGCGGTGTGCACCCAGTGATGGAGTTTCAAGCACGTGTGGTCCTACAACAACCAATTTCGCAGCGGGTGGGCCGGATTCCAAAGATTCGAAATCGTTCACTTTTGATATCGGTGATGGTGTGTATTATCCCGTCGACGGGCAATCGTTAGGGGGAACGGCCTCAACAGTGGATGTCGATTATAGTGTCAAGGTCACACTGGCATGGCCTGTCATCATCTTCCTCGGAGCGCTTGGAACCGGATTACAGGTCCTCGGTTATCGACTGCGTTAGAAACGATGTGATGAGATGTCAGGGTTTCGCATTGCTGTGACCGGCACCCCTGGAGTTGGAAAAACAACTTTCTGTACGAGTTCAGGTTTTCACGTTCTGACCGTCGAAGAAATTGCAGCAAAGCATGATTGTATCGATGCTGTGGATGACGATGGTGCGGCACCGATTGACATTGAACGATTGGTTTCAACAATTACTTGGCCTGAAGAAAATCAAATTCTCGTCGATGGTCATTTGTCACATCTACTTCCTGTCGATGCGGTTATCCTCATTCGATGTCATCCAAACATCCTCAGGGATCGCTTGTCAAATCGAGATTATTCACCATCGAAAGTCGATGAGAATGTAGAGTGCGAATTCATAGGTGTGATTTCGGCAGAATGCCCAGATGTCCCATGTCTGGAGTTGAATTCGGCAATTGGAATTGAGGCGATGATTACGACTGCGGAGCGCTGGATAACAGATGGATTCAAACCCCGTCGGCCGAACGAGGGGGTTGACTGGATTGGTCAACTTCATGGAGGCGATTGATTGGCATTTGAGAAAGCGAGGACTTGGCATACCAAACTCCTGAAACCAATCGTCGATCGTATGGCCAATGTCGACCCGGCAACATTGACTTGGATTAGCGTACTTTTTGCAGCGGGCTGTTGCTATCTTCTCGCCACAGCCGGTAGAGATACGGATGGTGGCTGGCGACTGATTGGAGCGTTTGCATTGTTGTTTATCGCAGCTGAATTGGATGCTCTAGACGGGGCTGTTGCTAGAGCCTATGACAAGGTATCGAAATACGGTGATTGGTTGGACCACACCATCGATCGACTTGTCGATTTGAGTTTGCTTATCGCCATCGGTATCAACACGGCCTGGATTTCAGTTCATTGGTTGGGTTGGGCTGCGGCAACCATGACTTTACTGGGCTCATACATGGGAACACAGGCTCAATCTGTAGGCCTCGGGCGCAATTACGGCGGCTTCAGCCGGGCGGATCGTCTTGTTACGACATTTATTGGGATATTTGTCGGTGCAATCATGGCATTCCAAGGCACCGCTGACCTCGCAGTTCCGGATGCGATTGGCAATCTCGTAGGAATAGATGGAATCAATTCACTGAGTGCTGTTTTAGTAATCTCATTATTGGGTGGAATTTGGACATTTTTGACCCGCGCAGCCTCTTCACGTAAGGAACTTCTACATGGCGAATAAGATACACTATTCCAACCCGCCTTAAGGCGGGTTTGAAGCCGTCAGACTCAAATGGACCACAATGGCAGGGTGAATCCGAGGCGAAGCCATGCGTAAGACGAATTCTCGTGTTCCAATACTTTTGATTGCCCTGATGCTAGGATCCCTAATGACTTGGGCTCCACCAGTTGCAGCAGAAGGAGAATCCAGCGACCCTGCTGAATTACAAGCCCAAAATATTGGTGCGTTTTTCGACAGTGTCACTGAGACAACAACGGTTCAATGGAGCAATATCGAAACTGAAAATTACCCGTTGATGCTACAGATGCAAGAATCACGTTATCTGGTTTATCGACACAATGCACCGTTGAATGATTCGGTTGTGGCCAATCTGAACCCTTGGGCGAATGTTTCCATGTGCCCATCTGTCAATCCCGGTGATTGTTCTGGGATGATGTTCTCTGAGACATATCCGCTGCCTGCAGGAACGAATGGTACCTATTACTATGCAATCGTCACATATTTTGAGAACAACGACGATACGGATGCAACCAACGATTACGAGTATACACTCAATGAGGTCACATATTCTCCATCGCACGTTGGGAACTATGTCCATGGAGAAGCCAACGTCAGTGAAGGGATCATGGAACTTACGAACCAAATTACCGCCCCGTTTTTCGTTCAAGCCAACTTTATCCCAACCATAGGGGCCTTCAATGAAGGGGCGACAGATATCAGTTGGGTCAATCTGAACACCATCATTCCTGACAGCCTTCCAGAAGTGGGTGAGGCTGCTTATGAAATAGTGGTTTATCGCCATCTTGATGAAGCAGAGAGAGGGACTTGGTCAAGCATACCGAAAGTGCAAATTGCGCAACTAAGCGCTGGTGAGACCACCTTCCGTTACATGCTTGAAGCTAATACAGATCAGGATGCCTACTATTCTGTAACCTACCTTTACCTCGGTTACGAAGACGTTCGATTCTTAGGAACAAACACACTTGCAGAATCCATTCATGAAGACAATGTAGCGCCGGAGACGGTTACAGATGTTGCGGCTTCGTTTGTGGCAGAACCAGCTGGAGGAACTGGAAATACGACCATTACATGGACCGGTCTTGAAAGCGAAACTGACGAGACATACCACATTTGGCGCTCTGGTTCACCAATCAATGACACCTCTGCAACCGGTGTCGAAATGATTGGGGTTGCGGGTGATGGGGAAGAATCCTATCAGTTCGAAGTCGAGCGCGGGATGCTGGGTCTGGCCTATTATGCAGTGACAGCTTCTGATACAAATGGAAACCACAACAATATCCTCCAAGAAAGCACCGGGGCTGTGGCTGAAGATACCTTCACGCCTTGGATTGCTGAGCCAACCAATGTCTATGCCGAGTATACAGGCGGTGGACAAACCACTGTGACCTGGACGGATCAACTCGGTGTGGAAGGTGAACAATATCACGTTTGGAGAGCTGACGTGCGCTTGACCTCTCTCTCAAACCTTGAATTGGTAGCCGATCTTGTAGCCACAGTTCCAGACTCTGTCGAAACTGTGACGATTGAAATTGAAAGCAATCTCGATGAACCCATTTACTACTGCGTATCGAGTCTTGCCCGCTATAGTCTCTCATCGCAACCCTACGAAGATTTGCGGTTCATGCAGAATTGCTATGGACCCATCGATGAAGATACCAGAAATCCTGACCTCCCCTTCCTGCAAGATGCATATATGACTGATTTGGCAGGTGAGAAGGTTACGTTGCTTCGCTGGGTTAACTCGCAGGCTGAGAACGGAGAGGCATACCAAATGTGGATGTGCGAAACCGATCCAACCGATGGTAACGAGACCATGATGAGTGGTGACGTGATGTTAGATGACCGATGGATACCCATTGGTGACCCTGTTGTTGCAACAACAAACGGTGAGCCAGACTTTGCGAGAACTGTTCCACTTTCAGATAATCTCGACAAGCAAACTTGGTACGCTGTAACGATGACAGATCAGTATGGCAATGCAAATACCCAGTTCTCGATGTCGATGAATGCTCGTATGGTCATTGAAGATACAACGCCACCAGAAGTGATCCTTGAAGTGGTCGACACCGAAACCGGAGAGGTTGTCAACGCATTGCGTGCTGGGAACTATCAGCTGCGCATCTATGCGAATGAGAAATTGAGTGAATATCCCGTTCTGGATCTTACAACCTCTGATTATGAAGAGGATGAGTTTGGGACCGTTCTCTCTGGTGAATTTTTCACCGAACGTGGTTCAATCGTTCGGGCACAGCCCCTACAAGGAACTGTAGAAAATGCTTACAGATTCAACTTTGAAATCACCAACGATATGCTGAACGCGGAAATTCACGCCATCGTCACCATTACTGACGAAGCAGAGAACACCGTTGCGGCAGACACCACTGGCTGGTCAATTGATTCAGCGGAGCCAACAATCGAAGTCTATGCACCAAGTCCTGACAGCCTCTACCTCTATGGTGAGCAAATTCATGTCTATGGTGCAGTGACCGATGATGTTGGAATCGCTTCGGTTGAAGTCAAGTTCCGTTACTACGAGAACAATCTAATGCGCGAAACCGAATGGACCACAGTCACTGATTTGACGAGCCACTCTGCTGATTCCGGGACGATGGTCTTTGAATTGTGGGAACCGGCAGCGACGTTCCATGATTTAGGATTCAACCAGCGCGTCTACATTCGCGTTACAGACACTTCTGGAAATGAGCAAGAGTGGAATACACAATTCACGGTTGACAATTGTGTTCGAACCATTCTCGACTATGAATCGGCTTGTATCGGCCAAAGTGTGTTTGAACCTCCTACTGAAGTTGAAGCCTCTGAGGAGAGTTACTACGAAGGTGTTTACCTGATGGTCTATGCACTTGGTGGAATCAATATCGTTCTTCTCATTCTCACGATGATGAGTGTTCTCATGTCATCTGGAGATGGCAAGAAGAAGAAAGGCGAAGAGGAAGACGAAGACGATTGGATGCGAGAATTCATGGGTGGAGGAGATTCTGACGCGGGCTCTCCTGATGATGTTCGAGATGACATGTCATCACTCTCTGAAGGGGGAACCGAACGCGCTGATGAAGATGATCCATTTGCCAAATCAGAAGGCCGAGACCGAAAGCGTCGCGATAAGAAGAGTAAATCCGACGCGGTTGAAGAAGAGGTCGACGAAGACGAAGACGATGACGATGATGAATTCGATGATGAAGATGACGATTGGGACGACGATGCAGGGCCGAAAAAGAAGGCTGTGCGTAAGACTGTCAAGAGAAAGAGCGTCAAGCGTCGGAAGTAGGGCCTGGTGGTCTACTGTTTGGAATGGGTGACCCTGCAACGGTCATCGACCAATACAGGCGCTATGTACAGGATGGTCGCCTTGAGATCAGCGAGGTTATGGCCTCAGAATTGAGTGATTTGTTGTTGGCCAAAAAAGGCAAAACCCTGACCGAGCAAGGACATCTCGTCACAGCCCTCAGAGATCTCTCAAAGATTCAAGAAATGCGCTCCAAGTGGAAAGAGAGTCGCGCTGCTGCATCGATGCTTGTCAAGGCGCGAAAACGATACGCCAAACTGTTACGCTCCAACGGGATGCGCGATGAGGCACGAAATGTTTCCAAGACCGAAGCTGCTGATGAGGTTCAACGCGGGCGCGTGCGCGCGCACGAGGGAGCGCTTCGAGCAGCACTCTCACATTGGAAACGGGCAAGGAAGGTTCAACCTCAATTGATCGAGGCCTACTGGCGCCCGATTGAAGCACATGAACGAATCAAATCGACGCTAAAGGGTGCCAACAAGGTTGGTCTCGCTCTGGCCAAGATTCTAAACTCAGTAGGTCCGGTGAATCGAGTTGGAGAATCATTTCAATTGCAACCAGAGAATACGGAACCACAGCCATTGGAATCACTGCTTTCGGATATGAGTCGGTGGTTGAAGCCTGAATTGGCACTTCCAGCCAAGGCATCGGTCGCACTCGATTCTGCAAAGCGTGAAATCGAGCGCCAAATCGCCTCAATTGAAGCTGGAGAACAGGCGGCAAATGCCAAACTTCAGGCCGCCATTGATACACTACAACCAACGGTGGATTATCACGAGTATTCCCGCGGTGGGACGCGGTAATCATTCCGGGCCAAGATGAGTCAACCACTGACGACATGTTTGACAATATGTCCAACGATTCCCATCATGCACTGCCTCTTGAGGCGTCCCCCCACACGTTGTACAAGGTGCGTGAACTGGTGATTGGGCCATAGATGTCATCGATGAGTTGAGTCCTTCAGATTTTGATCCACCACCGCGAATGACTATTGTCACGAGAAGGCCGACGAGGAGGAGGCCAAGGAGGGCGACAATACCCAGCACAACGGTGCCAGTCGTACCCGCAAGTAAGCCTTCAGACTCAGCCTCGGGTACAATCTCACATCCAGTTTCATCAATCGCGACATCAGCAGTTGAATCCGGACAATCGTCCACTTCGTCAAGGCGGCCATCGGAGTCGGAGTCATCGGGACAACCATCGTTTGGGTTGGTATCGAACGCCCCTGCAGGGGTATTCTTACAGACGTCGGCATTGTCCATTACGGAGTCACCATCTGTATCAATCTGCGAGAAAGAACAGCCGTTGAGAAAACTAATCTCATAATCGGGAGTGTCTGGACAGACATCATTCTCATCTGAGACTCCGTCACCATCCACATCAATCAGGGCATCACATCCATCGACAATACCATCTGCATCGATATCTATGGAATCATCGTGGCCATGACATGCATCGTCGTAATCAGATATACCATCGCCATCCGAATCGATGAGATCATCGCAGCCATCCGCTATTCCATCTGCATCGATATCAAGATCATCGCGCGAACCCGGGCAGACATCTTCTGAATCAGGAACTGAATCGCCATCTGAATCAATCAATGCATCACAATCGTCGGGTACATTGTCTGCGTCGACGTCCTTATTGTCATCATAGCCAGGACACAAATCATTCTCGTCGGCAACCAAATCTCCATCCGAATCAATAAGAGAATCTAAACAATCGATGATTCCATCACCATCGACATCAATCGTGTCATTGGCACCCGGACATTGATCCTCACCATCGGCAATTCCATCTGCATCCGAATCGATGAGTTCATCGCAACCATCAATGATACCATCTGCATCCACATCGATTGAATCATCGTAGCCCTCACACTGATCTTCAGGATTGGGGACCCCATCCTCGTCATCATCGCGTTGAGCCCAAGAGCAGCCATCCTCATCGACTTCGGCATCAGCAACTGTATCTGGACATCTGTCATCGGTATCCGATACACCATCGCCATCTACATCCTGCATGCCTTGTGCCTGAAGGCGCCATGAAAGAATATCTGAACTGAGGTCGCTCTCATCGAAATACAATCTAACCGGGATCCAAAATTCTGACATCGCCTCTTTGCTTTCAAAATCACCCTCTTCGTTGGTTACTTCTATGAGAAGGGCATCGAGGACGACTCCTCCCTCTTCCGGATACGCTTCATTCGGAGGTAAATCGACAGCGGTCAATTGCGTGGCTTCGTGAGTATAGTTATCCCACCACTCCCCGCTATCTGAATCAGTTTCACCGCTTTCCCATTCATCCGTCCAACTTTCTTGGA
>Ga0066836_10000150_pt1 | contig 28713 bp, 25 predicted proteins | sample ETNtaG_18_FD_71568 | JGI IMG/M metagenome (GOLD analysis project Ga0066836, IMG submission 71568) | Marine microbial and viral communities from oxygen minimum zone, Eastern Pacific Ocean - ETNP201302SV91 | ecosystem: Environmental > Aquatic > Marine > Oceanic | place: Pacific Ocean: Eastern... | reverse complement strand
GGGAAGATGGTTCGCCGGGACAGCGCCAACATAGCTTAGCTGGTAGAGCGGCTGATTTGTAATCAGCAGGCCGGGAGTTCAAATCTCTCTGTTGGCTCCAATCAACATTATTGAGCAGTGGCTCTAGGAAGGAGACGGGGAGCCTATGCACGTCGTCACCGGAGCGTTCGGATACTCAGGTCGGTGGATTGCCCATCAACTTCTGGAGCAGGGTGTGAAAGTCCGAACTCTCACCAATGCGGTAGGCCGCGATGATCCCTTTGATGGCCAAGTAGAGGTTCATCCACTCGATTTCCAAGATCGTGAAGCGCTGGTAGAATCACTTCGCGGCGCGGATGTATTGTACAACACCTATTGGGTCCGCTACAATCATCAAAGCAAGAACTTCGAGCATGACTTGGCCACAAAGAACTGTAGCATTCTGTTCGAGGCTGCCAAGGAGGCTGGTGTTCGAAGGATTGTTCATTTCAGTGTAGCCAATCCAGAGAAGGCACCCGGTTGGACCTACTTTGTTGGCAAGGTTGCGAGTGAGAAATCTCTGCGTGAGTGTGGAATCTCCTATGCGATCGTTCGGCCCACCGTTCTGTTTGGTGGCGGACGCAACATCTTGGTCAACAACATCGCCTGGATGCTTCGAACCATGCCTGTGTTTGGGGTGTTCGGATTCGGCAATTATCTCATTCAACCCGTACACGTGCGCGATGTCGCGCGTGTAGCAATAGAGTTGGGCGCTGGAAATGAGGATGTGACCAAAGATGTCACCGGGCCTGAGACCTATCGCTACAAGGAATTTGTCAAATTGATTGCAAAGAGCATGCGGCGTCGCCGGCTCATCATGCCCATCCCGCCCATCATGGGTTGGGTTGCGGGACGAATCATGGGTGTCTTCCTGAAAGATCTCGTCATCACGCGCGCGGAGATTCGTGGACTGATGCAGGGCTTGATGGCCTCAGATGAGGAACCGTTGGGTGTAATTTCCTTCCGAGAATGGATTGAAGACAAGGGCCCCGAAGTGGGGCAAAAATACCACAACGACCTCAAAGAACGGCGATATTCCAAGTGAAAATCGGGCGGTGGGATTATCGTCTGCTTCCATCTTGAACACAGATATGACAGCAGCGAAGAATGTCTACGCCCTGATGCTTGCCCTCGTAATTGTGCTATCCGGATGCTTCGGAAATACGGCCCCCGATACTGATGGTCAATCGAATAACAATACAAATATGGAACCATTGATTGAAATCGGACCATCTGATACAACTGGTGGAACTCCGTTGTATAACTCTACAAACGGTGAATTAATCGGATTCACAGCATGGAATGTTGTCGTATACCGAGCAGTGGCCGACTTGGACGGTTCAATCGTGAGTTCTGGATGGGATTTTGATTTAGATGGTACAATTGATCATATGTCGAATTCTTTCCAGTCTGTGGACAACCTTTCGATTCCTTCCATACACTGGACCAACGCTTCATCCATCTCCCCTGATTGGGATGAAGGTCAAATCGCAACAATTGCCTTCATCGCCACCGATGATGATGGAGCCACTTCCGCAGAATTATTGTCTGTGACCAATAACTTTGTACCAGGGTGGTTAGGGGCAACAACACGCAACAGCTACACTGCTGATGACGCCGCTGCAGACACAAGCGAAGCAACCGACGACACTCTAATGAGTGTCCGCTGGCAGCACGCTGAGGACGACCTAAACTGGGCGTTCGTTGTCATCAGACTTAGCGTTGGCGATAGCACCTACGACTGCAGTACTGCAGGCGACCAGGAATGCTCGATCGCACAGGACGGTAACGATGACGCACTTTGGGAGACAGGCGAATTCCTGACCCTCTCAGAGAGTGGAAGCGATATCGCAGATGGAGTCGGTGGAACAACCATTGATCTGTACGTCACATACAGAGGGACAATCATCGCGGGCGATACTTCTGTCACCGTCAGTTAAGGTGATTGAATGAAACCCGAAGAGATTGCAGCCATGTCCGGAGACGAGAAGTCCTGGACCCTTGAGGAACTCGAAGCGACCATGCTTCCAAGCCACGCTGAATCCAAGGAAGGACGCGACGTCATTTTCTCGTGGCTCGCCAAATACCAAGAGGCGAAAGCGAGCGGTCAGAACGCCATCAACGGCACCGTTGGTAGTCTACTCGAAGACAGTGGAGAACTCGCTGTGAACCCGGTGGTCTCCAAGACATTGCGCGAACAAGCCGATCTCGAGATGAGTGCCTATGCACCGCTTCCCGGCCTGCCTCACTTTCGCACCATGGTGCAAGAATTGGCGATGGGCGACGGACTTTCAGTCATCCAACAGCACGGCATTCACACGGATGCGATCATCACACCCGGTGGAACGGGTGCGCTCTACATGTCCGCGCGCAACCTGCTCGCGCCCGGCAACGCCATCCTACTGCGCGATTTACACTGGGGCCCCTACAACACGATCGCCAAAGAATGTGGAATCACCACAGCGACCTGGCCGTTGCACGGGGAAGAATCTCAAGTCGATGAAGAGGCATTGACATCTATGATTGGTCAACTGATGAAAGATCAGGACAACGTCCTGTCTTGGCTGAACGACCCCGCTCACAATCCAACTGGAATGTCATTGACGGACGCCAATCGCGCGCGCGTACTATCCATCTTCGCCAAAGCGGCGGAAGAGAATCCCGACAAGGGTGTGACCTTGTTTATCGATGGAGCGTATGCAGCCTATTCGAAGGAGCATCACGGCTGGGGCGAAACCCTATCGGAATTTGCCAAAGAGTGTATCTGGCCGGGCAACATGCTGGTCTGCTTCGGCTTTTCAGCCTCCAAGAGCCACACGTTGTATGGTCAGCGCTGCGGTGCTCTTGTGATGCTACACCCCAACCGTGCTTTTGTCGACAAATTGGTCGAGGTCATGCTTCACACCGGCCGAGGAACTTGGTCCGGTGCAGCACGATTGCCACAGGCTACCTTGCATTCGATCCACTCGGACATCGACAAATACGTTGGATGGCTACGGGAAAGAGATCGTCTCCAACAGATGCTCAACAAGCGACGTGAACTGTTCAATGCCCGCTGTGAGAAAGAAGGTGTCCCCCTGCTACCGAGTCATGACGGATATTTCGCATTCCTACCGCACGATACACCCGTACCAATCGCACAAGCGGCGGCGGCCAGAGGATTGTATGTCGTGCCACTCAACGGTGGGATTCGGATTGGACTCTGTTCAATCCCGACCTACAACGCCGACCGAGCCGCAGGTATTTTGGCGGAAGCATGGCGCATGAGTGCCTGAGGCACATTGTATGCAGGCTGCACCTTGGCAAGGCCACACCGGTCATCTGAATGCAGGGCCCTCCAAATGGTGGGCTTGGGGATTGGCCATCTTCATGGGCATATGGGTGTTCATGTCATTGATTGGAGTCATCATTAGCGCAATCATTCCGTATGATCTGTTGTTGGATGGGTGGGACCCAGAAGAACCCAGTGAATATCCCACCGATGGTACATCCGAAGAACAGGATGAATGGAATACCACCAAGGAAGAATGGGACAGTTATGTAGCCATGTCAGGTCTGATGGAAGACTTGGAAGACATGAAACCGATTCAAATCGGAACGGGCATGATTGGAAGCATCATTGGTTTGGTTGCCGTTGTGATGTTGATTCAACAGAATCCAACCGGGTTCAAGGTCGCATATCTCTGGATTGGGATGACGACGATTGGACAATTGTGGATGCATTTCAAAATGCAAGCCAGTATGGCTGAATTTTATTCCAACATCTATGTTGAAGGTTCCGACAGTCTTGTGATGTCGATCCAATCAGGAATGCAAATTGGTGGCATGTTATTCTGTAACACCATGCTGTTGCTCATCATCGTCATGTGTTCAATCAAGAGTCAGGACCGAGGAATGGTCGAAGAGAGTGGATTCCATCGACAACCGGTTCAGTCTAACGCCCCACTCGGGCCCCAACCTTAAGTCCCGTCTCGGTTGCCCAGAGGGCATGCAAACAGCAGCGCAAAACCTGATTTTTTCAAACACCGAAACGATACCCGGAATGACGATTACCCAATCACTGGGTGTGGTCACCGGTTCAACCGTGCGCGCCAAGAACGTCTTCAAGGACATTGGCGCGGCGTTCAAGAACATGGCTGGAGGCGAAATCAAAGCCTACACCGAATTGCTCCAAGAGTCGCGCAATGAAGCTCTGTTTAGAATGCTGAATGATGCGGCTGCGCGCGGAGCCAATGCCGTGGTAAACGTCCGCTTTGCAACCTCTTCCGTCGCCGGTGGAGCAGCCGAATTGTTGGCCTATGGAACTGCAGTTGTCGCACAGTGAGGGTTTCTCATGGCTAGAGGTGAAGAAGAGCCCTTTGTGGGCCTCATTATTGCAGTCATTGTGGCTGCATGCACCGTCGGCCCATGGCTGTTGAGTCTTGTTGCGACCTTCTTGTACCAACCCCGAAAGAGGAAAGTGTTGCTTGAGCGAGAAACACAAGCAGCCCTCAAGGGAGATGCGCTGACAACCCTAAGCAAACCATTTGGCAACCGGGAAATCAAGCAAACGAAAATGATGATGGCAAACGTGGTGATGTCACCCAGTTGGGTCCAAATGGCGATTGGTAATTTCATGAGTCTTTTTGGAGGCCAAATCAACGTCTTTACGAAGGTGGTTGATTGGGCACGTCGAGAAGCCCAACAACGGCTACGTGAGCAAGTTGCGGAGGAAGGGTTTGATGAGGTGATCAACATGAGAATTGAAACAACCATGTTGACCAGCACAAGGGGTGGGAAAGACAAAACATCAGGTGTTGAGATTCTCGCCTATGGAACTGCAATCAAATACTGAGGTGGAGAATAGTGCAGCATCTGCGCACCAATTTGTTCATCGCTTCGTGGACGCTCATTCTACTGGCCGCTGGCATTTCTGCGGGCCTACCAGGTTCCGGTGGATTGGCCATTGCGGCACCCGCTGGTATCGCTGGTAGCCTCATGTTGGTGTGGGCCATTTCCATGAAGGAAGAACCGAAGGGAATGTCCGAAAAGGAGATTTCCAAATGGACCCCTGATGCTGACCCGCTTCCACCGGGTGCAGGCGGTTCTGTGATGTTCAGAGTGGACACTACCCTTGACGAGCCCATTCGAACCAGCATTCTGTGTGGATCTTGCGGACATTTGGAATGGAATGATGGAACTAAACCGGCAGCATACGCCTGTGTCGGCTGTGGCCTAGAACTCTGGGAAGAAGAGGAATGAATGCCTCTTTCTCACGGAACGGTCAAGAGCAAGAGGTGGGGAGGCCTCCTATGGAGGCCTGTGAGTGGAACTGTCCAACAATGAGAAGCGGATGCTGAAAGCACTGCGCTCTCGACCCACTGACGTTTGGGATTTGGATGAGGTCTTGGCAGCCTGTAATTGGGATGATCAGGCTCATGCAGCCGGGGCTGGATTGGCTCTCGCTGAAAATGGACTTGTGGATATTGAATCGACGAAGACAGCGATTTGGTCACCCGGCCCGGAAGGGGCTGCTGCCCTTGAAAATGGACTTCTTGAACAACGCATCTGGGATTGGTTGGATTCACAGACTGAAGATGCTCGGGGCATGAAAGACCTCCAAGCAAGCGGAGTGACTTCCAAGCAAGAAACCGGGATTGGAATCGGATTGCTGAAGGGTTTGGGATGTGCACTTGAGAATGGTACCTTTGTTCTCCCGGAATCCACCGATACTGCAATCGTCACCTTGGTGGCACGCAAATCCTTCTTGGAACAATGCGAAAACGGCGCCGATGAATCTGACCTTGATCCTGATCTCCTCGCTCATTTCCGCAAACGGAAGGGTTTGATTGAATCCACAGAAGGAACCACTCGGACATGGTCGCTCACGGATGCAGGTCGGAAATTGTCAGAATCTGAACTTGATGAACGGCTGCAAGTGGTCCAAATTACACCTGAACTTCTGCAAGGCGAGGAATGGCGAGATGCAGATTTCAAATCATATGATGTTGGTTTGGACGCACCTGTTCCAGCTGGAGGAAGACCCCATCCAATGATGGCACTGATTGAGCGAATCCGTAGCATCTTCCTCGAGATGGGCTTCGATGAAATCGATGGTGACTTCGTCCAGACCGCGGGATGGAACATGGATGCGTTGTTCATCCCACAAGATCATCCCGCCAGAGAAATGCAGGATACATTCTATCTGACCGATCCAGAAAAAATTCCAATCGAAAAAAATCATCTTGAAGATTGGACTTCCATTCACGAACATGGTGGAGGGACAGGGAGTACGGGATGGGGTGGAAAATTCTCCACCGAAGAGAGCCAAAAAGGGCTATTGCGCACCCATACCACTGTCAATACAATCCAATATCTGGCCGATTCTCCAGATGTCCCTTGCCGTGTATTCGGCATCGGTCGCGTCTTCCGAAAGGAGACCATCGATCGAACCCATCTACCTGAGTTCCACCAGATTGAGGGCATCATCATGGAACCAGGGGCGAGCCTGCCAATGCTGGTGACCACCCTCAAAACATTCTACGAGAAGATGGGGTATCCTGAAGTCCGCGTTCGACCCGCTTACTTCCCTTACACGGAACCCTCGCTTGAGGTTGAAGTCAAGTGGCGTGGGCAATGGCTCGAATTGGGTGGCGCTGGAATCTTCCGTCCTGAAGTGACTGAGCCCTTGGGTTGCAAATGGCCAGTCTGTGCTTGGGGCATGGGACTTGAGCGATTGGCCATGCTTGTGCTAGGGTTGGACGACATTCGCCAGTTGTATATCTCTGACCTTGAATGGCTTCGCAATCAACCATTGTTGTGATCGGTTAACTCGTCGAGATACTGTTGGCCATAATGCTGCCATTGTTCCATGGTCCACCCCTCAGGTAGACCTGTTTCGGGCAGGGGTGGGCCTTGAATCACATCGGCCATCTGTGGTATTGCGTCCCATTCGGAATCTCCTTTTGGTGAACGCATGAATAAACCGATGGCGGATATGAATACGATGAGAAGGCCCGCAACCGCGATGATTGCGGCATAGAGCATCTTGGAGTCGGAGGATTCTGAATCTTGAGCTGCCGTGCTTTCTGAACCATCATCAATCGATGCATTCTCTGTCGCATTTTCTTCAATGGGAAGTGGGGTTTGATCACAATCATCAGGGACTCCATCGGCGTCTTGATCCATCGTATCGTTGAATCCAGCGCACTGGTCCACTTCATCTGAAACACCATCGGCATCGGAATCAATCAATGAATCACAGCCATCGGGCACTCCATCTACATCGAGGTCGATTGAATCATCAAATCCTGAACAGATGTCATCGTCATCTGCAATCTCATCTCCATCCGAGTCGATGAGATCATCACAGCCATCCACAATGCCATCTCCATCCATGTCGATTGAATCATTGTGGCCATTGCAAACATCGGTAGAGTCAGAGATGCCATCGCCATCTGAATCGATGAGCTCATCACAGCCATCCACGATTCCATCGGCATCTACGTCGATTCTGTCATCCGAACCCGGACAGGCGTCTTGGTCATCCCCCACACCATCGCCATCTGAATCCAATAGATCGTCGCAATCATCGGGTATTCCATCGTTGTCGGCATCGACGCTGTCATCATGGCCTTCACATTGGTCTTGAGCATCTTCTACACCATCGCCATCCGAATCGACGAGATCGTCGCAACCGTCAGGGATTGAATCCGAATCAACATCGATGGAATCGTCGAATCCGGGACAGATGTCTAGATTGTCTTTGACACCATCTCCATCGCTATCATCGATACAGCCATCACCATCTGTATCCCAAGGGATGGATTCCTCCTTGTTGCAATTGTCTGTCCAACTCTCAATGTAGTCACCAGGTGTCAGATCTTTGCCCACAAACCCGGGGAACGAACTGTTGTATCGATGGGTTTTGAACACCGTGTTTTGTTGGCTGTTTGGGTTCTGCCCCTGTGGAATGGTTTCACCTTGATTCATCGGCCCATTTCCAACGACTGGATTGATGTATTCCCAAACGATTTGCCCTTCGAGATTGACCTCATAGAATGTGCCACGTTGTCCCCAAGTCACCAATGTATTGCCGTTCTCCAATCGCTCAGCACCGGAGATGGCAGTCCCATACATATCAGTCCCTTGATCCCATGTCCAATTGGGTGCCACCGGGCCCCAAGCAGTTCCTGGTTCGATGATATATTCGCCATTGACCAACGGTGGAGAAATTACATCCACGGATGAATAACCAATGCTGCGGCCGTTGCCATTGTTGAAAAAAGACAAATCTCCTGCCCCAGGGCGGCCTTCCTGAATCCACTGAACATCATGCTGTCCAAACAACTGCTGGTCTTCGGGTGTCCCTGCACGATAGGCTTCGGGATTACCCCAACGATACAGGATGTCTCCGCCTTTACCTGAATTTCCACCTGAATGGTTGGCCGCTTCCTCAGTCGTTGTACTGTGGTCGATGATGTAGATCTCGTTCGTATTCTTGCAAGAAAGCGCAATCTGATCTAGGATTGGATTGTAATCTATGCCATTGCAATGCATCCAGTCACTCTTGTACTTGTCTGGACCGGCCGAATCTGCGAAGTTGATATCCAGTAATTCAGGGTGGTCACCAACTACACCATAGTTGCCTTTGCTCGAGTCATGATCTTGAATGAGGTGATCCCACATATGCCATTTCCAAACGATGTTCGCCTCACTTGTTCCAACTGGTTCAACCTCGACGATGTGGTCGGGCCACAGTTGAGTTTGACTCAACTTGTCAGAATCTCGACCGGCTTGAATCGCTTCTTCCTCACTCTTTGCCTCCCATGCAATCATCAAAAAATTGCCGTTGGGCAAAGGCTCGATATCGTGGTGGCTTCTACGTGAATCACCCACGTAGTACCATTCCCATTCCATTTGGCCATCCCAAGAAATTCGCTCGATTTTTCCAGCGATTCCACCGCCTGAGAACGCACCACCACCATCCGTTCCGATGTTTGCAGTTCGCAATAGGTCGCCATCCTCAAGCATGTAGGCTGAAAGGCCAGGCCTCAAACCGCTGGTTGAAGTCCAAGAATGCACCATTCTGCCATTGACATCGATGAGGTAGGTGCTGGCAGAAGACATGGGGGCGAACAAGGTGTAATCCTCGTTCGCCCGATCATCGCAGTAGATGAGGCCGATTGTCCACGTATCATTGCGGTTGGCATTACAGATGGGTTCAACAATTTCTGTGGACTCATCTGCCATCGCAGTGGATGGAACAACGCACAGTAGAGAGGTCAGCATCAGCAGTGATAGCGATACTGAAACCAACGGGCGTCCCATGTTCTGACGGAATCGACTGACTTTTTCAATCAATCTTCATAGAAGATTGGCAATTGTGATACTCGATCAGGCGTTCCACTGACTTGTGTTATGGTGGACGCTGGGGGATTTGAACCCCCGGCCTTCTGGTTGCAAACCAGACGATCTTCCAGCTGATCTAAGCGCCCTGTAGGGGGCCCGAATCACCTAGGCTTCTTCAGTTCGACGGTGCTTCGCCCAACTGAGCGAGAAGACCTTCAAGGATTCGAAGAAGGCCACGTAGTGTGACTTCGGACACTCCAACTACCTTGCATACCTCTGACTGAGTTCGAGGGTGACCCCGGCTTTGTGCTGCCTTGTAGAGCATGACGCCTGCGACACCTGCGGGCTTCTTGCCCTGCCATTCCATGGACTCCTTTACACGGTCCCAAAGGTAGTTGGCTTCACCCAATACGGGTGCAGGTAGACCAAGGTCGCTGTGGAACTTGTCGAGATACTCACCTGGCTTTGAGACATGGTGGGCATTGAGTTTACGGGCAACCAATCGAATGGTTCGCTTGAGTTCCTTCTCACCCATCTCACTTTTCATATCGAAGGATTCGGCAATCTCCTCAATCTTTCGTGGGAGTTGAGCCTGTCGTGCAGCGATGTAAACACAAGCTGCTGAGACCCCTCGGATGCTTCGACCGGTGACGATGCCTTGTTCGGCGGCATGTCGGTATAGACGAGCGGCTTCTTCAACCAAAGCAGGAGACAGGTTGCCTCGGTCACGGATGAACTGCATGGCCTTGGCAAGGTTACGCGAGCGTGAGGAACGAGTCTTGCTTCGCTCGTCAATCAGCACTCGACGGCGCCAGTGCTTGGCATCGCTTCCCTTGATGCCATGACGTGCTGCGCCTGCACCAGAAATGTCACTGCGTGAGATGGATGTGTTGAGCCCCTTGTCAGAAAGGGATTCACGAGTTGGAGCACCCACACGTGAGCGGTCCGTTCCATCGGAGTAGTTGGTCCATTCAGCGCCTGGGTCGATGGCGTTCTGTTCAACGACGTTTCCACAAGGCTCGCAATAGGTCTCACCTCGCACCACGTCCTCATCCCATTCAGTCGCACCACATTGAGTACATGGGGTCGTTTGACCCACGGTACGACGCTGGGACGGACGTCCCGCCCCAATGGGGGATTTTCGTGTGTTCTCTTTCTTGTTTTCGGATTCTGCTCGCTTTTCGCTCATACTAATCAACCTCGGGTTAACATCTGTGCGGGGTGATATATAAACCCACCGCCCGGATGTGGTTTGCTCATCCCCAGAGCAACCCGCCGTTTACGCGGATTTTTCTCTGAGATTTCGCCATCTCTACATACGTAGAATAGGATAGGGGATTTCGATGTTAAAGTCATCGGATTGTTGCTTCAAAATTGGAGGGTGGGCAGGATATTGGTCGTGGGCAGGTTCATGGATGGTCTGCAATGCGCGAACATCATGCCTGCCACAGTGGTGCTCGGTGCACAGTGGGGTGATGAAGGGAAAGGGAAGATGGTTGACCAACTCGCCAGTGAGGTCAGTTGGGTCGCCAGATTCCAAGGAGGGAATAACGCAGGTCACACGATTGTCATCGGTGATCGGACCTTGAAGTTGAACCATCTGCCCAGTGGAATCACCTATCCTGAATGCCAACTTGTTCTCGGAGATGGCATGGTCATCGACCCGTGGACGCTAGAGAAAGAACTGGATGATTGGTTCGCATTTGGCGGTGAAAGACCCGAGGGGAAGCGACTTTGGATTAGTGAACGAGCACATGTGAATCTCCCCTTCCACCGTAGAATTGATGGGACCGATACGAAAATTGGTACAACCAAACGCGGTATTGGCCCCTGCTATGGCGATAAAATCGAACGGGTCGGTGTTCGCTTCTGTGACATCCCCTCCCGTATGGCCGATTCTGAGTGGTTGACCTATGCTGCCAATCGAATGAATGCGAGACTCGATCTATTCGGAATCAAGGATACCGTGCCCTCATCCGATGACCCTGTGGGGTGGAACACCATTTCAAAGCAGGCCAGTCTTCATGGTGAGGTCACGCCGCAATCTCTGGCCCTAGATCTTTCTTGGATTTGGCAACGCTTTGGGAATGCTGTAGCACCGACGGGTTTGATGCTTGATATGGCTTTGAAACAGGGTGAACATGTGCTACTAGAGGGTGCACAGGGTTGTTTGCTTGATATCGACCAAGGTACATTTCCCTTCGTGACTTCTTCGGTGACCAGCCGTGGCAATGCCACACATGGTGCGGGCATCCACCCTGGACACGTTGAGAAAACTTACGGGGTTGTCAAAGCATATACTACGCGCGTGGGAGAAGGTCCATTCCCTACCGAACTCTATGATGGGAAGGGGATGACGGATTCTGATGGAAAACACATGGCGGATGTCGGTCATGAATTTGGTACTACAACCGGGCGGCCTCGTCGATGTGGATGGTTGGACCTCACGGTCCTCCGACATGCTCACAGGATGAATGGTTTCGACGGTGTGACTTTGACCAAACTCGATGTCTTGGGGGGCCTACCCGAACTCAAAATCTGTGTTGGCTATACCATCGACAGTGAGCCATGTCATGAGGTTCCTGCAGATATAGGGCGGCTCGCAAGATGTGAACCCGTCTACGAAACCGTCCCCGGATTTGAGGCACTTTCTCTTGAACAATGGCTCGAAATTGCTCGGGAAGCAGCTCGCGATGGATCTGGATTCTCAGCGTTGCCAGAAAATGCAAGGTCATACGTCGAGAAAATCGAGGGGTTGTTAGGATTCCCAATCCTTAGTGTTGGAGTCGGACCTGATCGCGAAGCGACCATAGAGCGAAATTGAGAAGCGACGGAGTCAAGTAGGAGTGCCGAGGAGTGATTGACATGGGCTTCAAAGCAAAGGCGCGCAAGGCCAGAAAGGGCTCGGGTGAAGAAACCGGGCGCAAGCGAAGAAGCAAGGATATGGAGGATGGGGAGAAACCCTGTGCGATCAAAGGCTGCAGTAATTGGGCCGACAAGAGCCACGGTGGACGGAGTATTGCATTCGACAACCTTGCCGATGTTTGGGAAGATGGGGATTTGGTTGGCGAGGGTCGAAGACTCGCAATCTGCAAGCCCTGCTATCGACATTACAAGAAAGAGAAGAAGGATGACGAAAGTCAAACTTGGTAGAGTCACTCATCGTCTCTTTTCCTTGAATTAAATTCTCGGAAATTGAATGATGCGACATCAATCAGGCTCCTTGCAAGGTAATACCCGAAGTAGAGAAGGAACCCCCATAGACACCAACCCCACCACGGTAATTCCATTTCTCCACCTCATTGTTCGTCGAACGACCATGCCGGTTCAGGGGTCAACCAATGGCATGTTTCAGCCGGTTTAGGCCAGCCGACCGGTAATCTACCTTCTCTTTCAATTCTGAGTTCAACCGATTCTATGTGTTGGTGAATAACTTCGAGACAGGATTCCAAACCAACGATTGCATCGCCGCGACCACAGACCAATAGTTTCGGTGACAAGGAGATCAGTCTCTCCAAACTTGATTTCATTTCTACCAAGTTCCCCGTCGGGAAATCTGCTCTTGAAGGATGGCCTGCAGCGGGGATTAGATCACCACAAATTATCGCACCCTTCTCCTGTATATGGAAACAGCATGCATCCATCGTGTGCCCCGGTGTATGCAGAATTTCAAGGGTCGTGTCCCCAAGGTCGATGATATCTCCATCGGTGAATCCTTCGGTATCGATGGGAGGCATGTCTGAATCATATCGGCTCGCCCATGTGGTGAACAAATCACCACCTGCCAATGGAGCGACCGCATCTTCGTGAATCCTAATCTTTGAACCAAAGTACTCAGCCAAATGGGGTGCTGCGGCGCAAGAGTCGAAGTGTCGATGAGAAAGAAGGATCGCTTCAACCGGTGCGCGCCCCTCAAGATGTGGGAGCAAACGCTCTACCAAATTGGTTTGATACCAAGAGGTTCCTGAATCGACGATGACTGTGGATTCAGTACCCGATACGACAATGCAAGCCGAATCGTGGTGAATTCCAGGCAATCGCTCGAGTCGCATCCTGACCGGACCAAGGGAGGTGTGTGCCACCCAAGACAATGACGGTCTCACCGCCCCCTACGGGGGCGCTCGATTTCCACGCCGATTAAATAGGGGGAGCAGGTCGGCGGGCTCATGGCTCGATTCCCTGAGGCTGAGGCACGCCTACTCAACGTTCGAGTATGCATGAAGTGCAATGCACGAAATGCACTGCGGGCTTCACGTTGCCGAAAGTGCAGTTACAAGGGCCTCCGCCTCAAGAATAAGGAAACCAGAATTTGAGCCCTGGCGCTTCAATCTGGACTTGATTCTACACTTCTTTTGTGGTAAACTGCCGGTGTATTTACAGGTCGTTGGCCACCTTCGGTGGTCGATGAGACGCGAAAGGGTCTGTGAAGACGAGGCGGTCAGCCCCGTGATTGCAACCGTTCTACTCATGGCGATTACAGTGCTATTGGCTAGCGCTGTCTACCTGATGGTCGATGATGCAATCGCAGCTCCTGACAAAGGTGCGCCCTACGCAACGATGAGTGTTCAAGCACTAGACAATGGATTCCAAGTTGTTCGATTTACAGAATTATCTCAAAATTTGCACACCTCCAGTGTGACCTTCTCAATCGTCCCACCTGTCGGGGTCAATGGTTCTAGCATCGATGGGCGAGTCAACGATGCCAATGTGTATGGCTCGATAGGTGAGACTGTGACTTTCCATGATCGTGATGCATCATTTACAGTCAACAGAGGTGATTACTTTGTCATCAATGCGACCGCTGCTGGAACAGATGAAGGCGGCTGGTCAATTTTTATTCGATCTGAAGGGAATACTGGGGCGACCACGGAATTAGCAGCCTTGCCGCTCCCAGCGACGATATGATGGGGTAGGCCTCAGTCGGCAGTGTGTGGGCCCACGACCAAACGTAGGAGTCATTTCGATTCCAGCAGATTCTCCAGCCATTGAGGGAGGGCTGTTACCACCTTCGAAAAGCCACCTTATCCGTTGGTTATTGTTGGCATCACAAGGTGAAGGTCAAGTCGAGATAAGAGGTGTTTCCGGGGCTGCAGAGGACGCCTGCGCAATGCGTGATGCCCTGATTCAATTGGGTGTTCAAATCAATGTTGAAGACGACTTGTGGACGGTGCATGGAGTAGGGGCAAATGGGTTCAAACGACCTTCTTGTGTATTGAACATGCACAATTCGGGTACAGCTCTTCGGTTGCTTGGAATCGCAATTGCCAGGGTTGGTGAATCGATTACCATCGATGGTGATTCCACTCTGGCGGCGAGAATCGATCGTGGCTTCTGGGAATCTCTAGGTTTGAGTGTCGAATTCGATTCTGAGAGGGGTTTACCAATGAAGATCAAAGGGCCGATGAATCGCAACTCACTGCCTCTGAATTGCCAGAAAACCAGTCAGCACCTTTCCGCGATTGTGCTGTCCATGCCTTCGAGAGAGGAAAATTTGGAATTGGCTATAGAGGGGGGCATTGTGAGTCGTAGACACGCGCAACTTTCATTTGATTTAGCTGCGGAATGTGGTTCACAGAACCGAATAGAGAATGAGTTATTGGAACCGTGGAAATGCCAGCCACCGAATCGAATCCAAATTCCACCAGATGCGTCACATGTCGCTTTTTGGAAATTATACGAAATGATACATGGGTTAAAACTCGTCATTCCAGATGTTAGGCCTGAGGATTCGATTGGCGCTGAAATATTGTTTGATTTAGATCTCAATCAACACCAAACAGTAGATTTGAGTCATGCAAATGACCTGATTACCCCTCTTGCTGCGGCGATGGCTATTGGAGGTGGTGGGGCGATTGTAGGTGCAAGTCACGCTCAATACAAAGAATCCAATCGAATTGAATGTACTGCAGAATTACTGTCAAAGTTCTCGATTGATGTCGAAAGGACAGAGGATGGGTTGAACATTGTGGGGGGTCAACAAATCACTGCACCGGAATCCATCGTACCCACATTTGGTGACCACCGCATGCAGATGACGGCTGTAATCATGGCCACAAAGGTCGGAGCTGACATCGAAGGTGCAAACTTGCACGAAGTCTCATTCCCGCAATTTATCGATGCGATTCAGCCGTGACGGCCAAAGTGTCCATCGAGGCGATTGAGGCTCATTCGTAGAACGGTGGGTCGTCCGTGAACACAGGCCCACGGATTCTCGATGGTTTGCATATCGGCCAGTAGACGGCGCATTTCAGGTAGGGAGAGTTTCTGATTGGCTTTGACTGCCCCTCTACAGGATTTCATGAAAGCGACTTCGTCGGCTAAGTTCTCTACTGTATCTAGCCTTTTAGCGCCGGCTTCAAGTTCGGACAAAACATCTGAAAGGAAGCCCTCGAGTTTTTCACTCCCAAGTAGTAACTGAGGCACTGCGGTCAAATTGAGATTCTTGTCGAAGGCGAATCCCAATTCATTCAATTGTGATTGATGGCCGTGTAATATTTCGGCTTTTGATGAACTCAGCCCCAAAGGGATGGGCGTTACAAGTTCTTGACTTTCCCAGGACACCATGTTCTCCCGAAGGCGCTCGTAGCGAACACGCTCGTGAAGTGCATGTTGATCGATGATGAACAATTCATCTTTCCCTTGGGCAAGGATGTAGGAGTCTGCAAACTGTGACAACGGCACCATTTCAGGAACATCGGTCAATTCAATTTCAAGTGGGCTGGGTTCGGGCTCATCAAGTGGAGATACGCTCTCCTCTCCAGAACACCAGCGATGCAAATCCCGCTCAGCACTCGAAAGAGCCGGCGATATTTTTTCGATACCTAAATTGGGCAGAGTTGCCTGAGTAAGTGGTGATTCACTAACTTTGGTTTCAGGTTTTGAAACCGGCTTTTCAATCGGACCGACATAAGTGATTCTTGTTTGTGCTGATTCAGCCCACACAGGAAGTGGAGATTCAGATTTCACTGGTGAGACGATGTCGGTTGAAACCGCCTCTATCGGACTTTGATCAGGTGTCATAGAGCCGGTTGGAAGTAGCAACAATGTGTGTTTTATCGCCCTCTCAAGTCGTTCCAAAACACGCCACGAATGTTTGAGTCGAACCTCTCGCTTCGTGGGATGAACATTGACGTCTACCTCATCGGGTGGCAGATTGAGTTGAATAACACAAATCGGATGTCGACCCACCATCAAACGCGTGTGGTACCCTCGCCGAATCGCCTGATTGAATGGAGAGTTGGCTACCGGTCGACCATTGATAATCACATGTATTTCATCACCCTTTGAACGGGTAAGGTCCGGGGGAGAAATCCAACCCGACCACTGTTCGTCACCTGGAGCTTCAGTATCAGCATCTGAGCATTGTAAGGAGACAAGGCGTTCCGCAGGTGCACCGATGAGATCGAACAAACGGTCGCTCATTTCGACGCTAGGAGGTGTTTCTAGCACGTTTCGACCATCGATATGGACTGTGAATCCAATTGTTGGATTACAGAGTGCCTGAGAGACGACGATGTCAACAATGGCAGCAGATTCTGTCGATGGGCGCTTTTGGAATGACAAACGAGCAGGAATATTTGCGAATAAATTGCGAACTTCGATGACTGTTCCAGGGGCGATTCCTGCAGGCTCCAATGGTTTCTTCGCTCCATCATCAACTGAAATCCGCATTCCTTCTGAGTCATCTGTTCGACTGGATACCCTGAGTTCGCTCACCATTCCGATACTGGCGAGTGCTTCGCCCCTAAACCCGAGTGTGTGGATTGCACTGAGATCGGTCGCTGTAGCGAGTTTGCTGGTGGCGTGTCGTGTAACTGCCAATTCCAACTCATCTGCAGGAATCCCACCGCCGTCATCGATAACCGAAATACGATCAAATCCGCCCCTCTCAATCTCAACGCGAATTCGATTAGAACCTGCATCGATACTATTCTCGACCAATTCCTTGACTACTTGTGCTGGACGTTCGACCACCTCTCCTGCTGCGATATGCCCAATCGTGTCATCATCCAATTGTTGGATGGGACGACGCGTCTCAGTGGTCACAGTCATGTCATTCCTCCAACCACTCGTGCGTACCCTGTAGCATTCCGCGCAACTCGTAGATGAGGTCCATCGCATCCCTAGGGCTCAACATGTCGGGGTCGATTTCGGCCAAACGCTTCTCGATTTCGGAATCTTTCTCGACGATTCGTGCAGGGGCTGCTGGCTGACTCCAACCAAAAAGTGAGGATTGACCTACTTCCCTTGATAGTGGCACACCACCCTCGCCGGCACGGGCACCTTGTGCCTGAGATTCAAGGAACAGTAAGAGGTCCCTCGCCCTTTCAACAACTGCGGACGGTAAGCCGGCAAGGCCGGCGACCTGAACACCATACGAATCATCGCAGGGCCCCTCTGCGATCGTGTGCAAGAAGGCGATTTCTCCGCCTGAATCTGCCACTTGGACGTGGATATTATGCAGACCTTTGACCTCTTCAGCGAGACCGACCAATTGATGGTAATGGGTTGCGAATAGAGTCCTACAACCAATTCTCCGAGTGATGTCTTCGGTCACAGACCATGCGATGGCCAACCCATCGAACGTCGATGTCCCCCGACCAATCTCATCCAACAATACGAGACTATTCGGAGTGGCACGACGAAGGATGTGAGCGACCTCGATCATTTCCATCATGAATGTGGAGCGGCCTCGACGAAGGTCGTCGTGTGCTCCGACACGAGTGAATACGCGGTCGACCAAACCAACCCGCGCTTTGTTCGCTGGAACGTAGGAACCCGCTTGGGCAAGAATGGTGATTAGGGCACTGGTTCGAAGATAGGTCGACTTCCCACCCATGTTGGGACCGGTGAGCAATAGGAATCTTCGTTTGGCATCGAATTTGACATCATTTGGCACGAATCTTCCATCTGCCTCGAGGACGGGGTGGCGAGCCCCAGAGATGTCAAGTCGATCGGTTTCTGTGATTTCTGGACGGCACCATGAACGCTGACGAGCATGGTGAGCGAAGGATGCGAGAACATCGACGGTAGAGATTTTGCGAGCGATTGAAGAGAGTGATGCTGTGACAGCTTTGACCTCATCTCGAAGATTGCAGAACAGTTTGAACTCGATCGCATTGGCCCGACTATCAGCGGACAAAATGACCTCTTCCCATTCTTTCAGTTCAGTTGTGATGTAGCGCTCTGCATTGGTCATCGTCTGACGGCGGATCCAATCCTCAGGTACTTTGTCGAGATGGGTTTTCGTGACCTCGATGAAATAGCCAAACTGTCGGTTGTATCGCACTTTCAAACTGGGGATGTCCAATTGCTCTCGTTGGGTTGATTCTAACTCAGAAAGCCAATCTGTGCCCTTACTTGCCTTGATTCTAAGGTCATCCAATTTCTCATCATAACCCTCTCTGAACAGACCACCTTCCCGAATCAATGCTGGTTGTTCAGGCAACAATGCATCTTCGATTCTCTCCTTCAGTGGTTCCAGATCGACCAAACCATCAGAGCAAGCATTCAGCAAGGCGTCATCTGATTCCTGTAACAAGGACTGCAAAGTGGGCATTCTGGAAAGGCAATCACAGATTGCCAGAAGGTCCCTGCCATTGGCTCGATTGTAAGCCAATCTTGTTGACAATCGTTCCAAATCACGCATCGCTTTGAGTGTCGTTCGAATTTCTCTTAGCCGCCGATTCGCATTCACCAAACTAGCGACTGCAGCATGCCGTTGCCCAATCTTTTCTGGAACCATCAACGGTCTCAGAAGCCATTCTTTGAGCAAGCGGCGGCCCATCCATGTCTGTGTCGCATCAATCGCTTGCAGCAAACTCCCATTTTTCTCCCCAGAAAGCGTCTGTACCAATTCGAGGTTTCGAAGTGTGGTCTGATCCAGAAGCATGTGTGTTGTATCTGCACCCAAGTGAATCTCGCGCAATGGAACCGCATCGACCAAATGGAGTTTGGAAAGGTAAGCGGTTGCCAATCCAGCAGCTTCCATGGCCAAAGGACGACCATCGAGATCAAGGCTCCCCAAATCGCTCATCTCGAGCACGTTTCGAAGTGCCTGAAGCCTTCCCTTGCTAGGTAAATCATGAATGCTGAGAACCATCCCATCGATATCTCGAAGGATGCCCAGAATTGTCTCATGCTTGGCATCTCGACCATGCATTACCAATTCTCTTGGACCCCAACGAAGCAATTCATCTCGCAATCGTTCAAACCGCCCAGCACCCTCAAATTCGGTAGAAGATGCACGGCCACTCGAAGGGTCCATGACTGCGATTCCGAGATTGTCTGCCTTGAGAACGACAGCGGCCAGTAAAGCGCTTCCACCCTCGCCAATCAATTCCTCTTCATACAGCGAACCAGGAGTGTAAACACGTGCCACAACCCGCCGTAGAATCTTCTCCCCGGGTTGCAATTCTTCAGCCTGTTCGCAGAGTGTGACCTTGTATCCAGCACGCAACATTCGCTGTAGGTAGCCCTCCACTGAATGCCAAGGTATCCCTGCCATTGGAACGGGGTTGTCACTCTTTTTGTCTCGACTGGTCAGGGTGATCCCAAGGACCTCTGCAGCGGTCACGGCGTCCTCATAGAACATCTCGTAAAAGTCACCCATTCGGAAAAATAGGACGGTGTCTGGATGCTCCGCCTTAATCTCAGCATACTGGTCTAGCATGCTCGGGCCCTTCGCCATGAGTTGAGTCAGCCTCCGCCGCAGCCTATGAACCAAACGGCCGTTCACTACGTGAACGAATCATTGGATGAGGAATTCGAATGAATTTGGAAGAGACGTGTCACTCATCAGACTCCGAACTTTCCCCGCAGGTTGATTCAATTGCATCCCGAACCGCATCTCTTTTGCTTCTTGGGATCATCAATTGGTAAACTTCCAAATCTTCATTCGTGATTTGGGACGTACAAACATAGCCATTGGATTCGACCTCTTCTGTTTTTGATTGATTTTTCGAAATATTCGAAAGGGCCTCCATCATCGCTTCTCGAATAGTTTTCTTGTCGTCCCCATGGGGCAATTTAAGCAACTTTTCCGCCCAAACCGTATAGGGCCGATGGAGATGTTGATTGAGTTCTGCTTCTTCAAGATCGCATAGTTTCAGGTAGGTTTCCTTTGGCGCTTTCAAATTTTTATCCTCATCGAGTTCGTATTTCAGCCCAATCTCTTGTAGAAATTCGATAACAATGTCGAAAGGAATCAGAACCACTTCAGTTCTCTGTACCTTCATTGTGTTGTACGCGGCAGTACCCTCCCAGGGGCCACCCAAAAGGGCAAGGATTCCCCGTATCCCTGGATTCTTGATGCAAACATCATTTGGCAAATTGGTAATCCAAGCCCCCTTATCGTTCTGGTGCTTCTGGTCCTTGAGCCATTTCGACTCGCCGATGATGTCGAGTGTGCGCTTCATTTGAAGTAAACGTTCAACCATTTCGTCCTTCGTTCCAGATTTTGACAAACCCTTTGTTTTGAGTTTGTCGCTCAATTCGTTATTCAGTTGACCCGACAAAAGTTCCTTATTTCCATCTTCATCAGGTGGACACTTGAATAGACGACCATCGATCTGCTTGCGGTCTCCGTTGAGGATGTCTACCTTGCCACCACCTTTGCTCAGCATGTCATTATCTTTTGCAAATTCCTCGAAAACGATATCCATTGCAACTTGGAAAATATCGCCGATACGTTGTCCCATTCCAGATGCCCAATCCTTCATTTCGCCGCCTTTGCTGTTCTTGCCAAGCCTCAATCGATTAATTCGCTTGAGGATTTCTTCCTTGCTAAATTTTTTTGACATTTCTTTCACCTATAGAGAATGGCACTATTGGCTATAACTCGATTCGACCAATTTGGCCCTCCCTACATCCCCTCTGAGGGCTTGTTTATGACAATAAAGGTTGTCCCGATGGAGCAATCAAAATTGCTCAGATTACGTCGTGTTTTCGCAAGAGTGCATGTCCCCCGAACCCAACAAATCCAACAAATGTAAGCAACAAAATCAAATCGCCAAGAAGCGATAAGCTCCGCAGAAGGGAATGCTGTGCAGATGGATCGATCGTCACACGCGTCGAACCATCTTCGCTAAACATGACAATATTGTCTCCCGAATTGGCAGCTGTGGTCAAATCTGAAGGAGCCCCTGCCGGGGGGGTGACCAATGTTGGTTCGGAGTCACCAATTTCCATGTGTGAAAGGCCATTTTCCCCATTGAACCATAGCATTTCATCAGAATCCATCGCGAGGGTTACAACCCCTATAGAACCGGTGATTCGGTGGATATTCCGGTCCATTGTGACTCCGTAAATTGCATCGCCTCCACCGACGATTGCAATGAAGGAAGATTGTTCCGTCGGGATGATGGTGTGGAAGGGGGCACCTGCGCCTCGATGTAGCAATACCAATTGCGGAGAACCACTTGAATTTCCTGCGGCATCCAATAGAACTTCGGAGGACAATCCCAATGCTGGATTGCTAGAGATGTCATGCCCGATAATCAATGCACCACCGGTAACCACTTCGATTTCATCAAGGACAATTTCTGGAATCGGATATGATGCACCGGCACTGACATCCAGAGCCGACCATGTGTGTACTGTTCGAGTGGCACCACTTTGGACGATGAGCCATCCACTGTTGATGTCACCATCCAGGGAGATGATGTCCGGTGGACTTCCTGGCCAAATCAGTGATCTGGTCGCAATATTGCTGGAACCCGCTCCCATGACTCCGAACCAACCGTCTTCGCCTCCTGCGATCCATTGGTTTTCTGAGCCACCAATGGCCGTTACATTGCACCCACAATCCACATCCGACCATGTGCCCTCACTGGAGCGGGTCATCAATTCCATGCCAGTATCAGATTGAACCAATGCCAAGGCTTGATCACCATCTGCGTCCCATATGATATCGACAATCGGGTCGGACAAGCCTGTCTCGGAGACAGAAACGCCAGGGAGAACCTGTGCTTGATTCACCCAAGCAGCCCCCAATAAGATGAAAATTGCCAATGCACCCATGGATATCCAAGGCCTTTCTCGGGGTGAATCAACGAAGGTGAAAAGTCGCTCGATGACGTTGGCCATAACGCGTCTGTGGCCGAGAGAGTTGAAGAACATGTCCGCTGAACGGTGTGTATAGCCACCGTAGGTGGCCGGATGCATTCATATACGGGCTGTCGGTGGCCGACGCCCGAGGGAGTCAACAATGGCACGCAAACCTGCTTCGATGTATCGCCGACTAAAGGGTCAGGCGTATACTCGTCGCAAATATACCGGTGGTGTGCCAAACAATCGAATCATGCGATTCCACATGGGGAACCGCAAGGCTGCTGAGGCAGATGAATTCCCAGTCATCATTAATCTGAACGTGGATGAGAGTTGCCAAGTTCGCCACACAGCACTAGAGGCTGCCCGTATGATTTCCAATGCGACCATTCGAAATGTAGCTGGACAAGAGGGATATGCGCTTCGAGTTCATGTCTACCCACACCACATTCTTCGTGAAAACAAACAAGCGACCGGAGCAGGTGCAGATCGTGTATCGCAGGGCATGCGCTGCGCATTCGGAAAGAATGTCGGGACCGCTGCCCGCTGCAAGCGTGGAACTACAATCATCTCAATCTCTACAGATGCAAAGAATTTCTTGAAGGCAAAGGATGCGCTCCGCAAGGCCAGCATGAAACTTCCAAGTCCATGCTCGACCGTGGTCGCAAAGGGCCATGAGCATCTCAAGGGACTTGTCTGAGACCGCTTGTTTGCGAGTTCCATTTTTGTGCGGTCACTTGCCCATAATGGCAGGTAACGTTTATCCTCCGAATTGTGGCTAACTGTCTCCGAAGGAGAGACTTCAATATGGAAAATCAAAAGTTAGACGACTACTTTGGCTACACAGAAGCTGGTAGTTCGTTAGAAGGAGAAATGAGAGCAGGATTGACGACGTTCCTGACAATGGCATACATTCTGGTAGTAAACCCGAATTTCTTGTCATTGTTCGGTGCCCCTGAAGGGATCCCATTTGAACAGGCGTTGTTTGCAACCGGAATGGCAGCATTCGTCGGTTGTACAATCATGGGTCTATGGGCGAATCAACCCTATGCCCTTGCACCGGGGATGGGGTTGAATGCATACTTTGCATTCACAGTCGTTGCATCCCAGGGAATCGCCTGGGAACTTGCGCTAGCGGCAGTTCTTGTCGAAGGTGTATTGTTCCTAATCATCTCGTTGCCGCAAATTGGATGGCGATCTGAGATGATTAATTCAATCCCAAAAGATCTCAAGATTGCGACCATGGCAGGTATTGGATTGTTCCTAGCCCACATTGGTCTACAAGAAATGGGATGGGTTGTCGGTGGCGCCACTCTAGTTGACATGAGTTTGTCAGGAGCATGGACACACCAATCAGGTGAACTTTGGGCAATGGTTGGTTTGCTGGCCATCGGCATCATGATGGCACGAGGTATGAAAGGCGCCATCATTTACGGTGTCGCTGGAGTCACAGGAATTGCTTGGATTCTAAACGCAATGGGAATGCCAGTAGTTGACGCCTACAATGTGGATGCATTCAACACCGCAGAAGTAGCTGCGCCAGCGATGGCCGATATATTCTCCACCGATGGTTTTGATACCGGTGCTGTTGGAGCAGCCTTGGGTGCCCTTGGTGATATCAACGGCGATACTATCGGAGCGTTCCTATTGGTGATGGTCACCTTCCTCTTCGTCGATATTTTCGACACCGCTGGTACACTATATGGTGTTGGAAAGATGGCTGGTAAGGTTGATGATGACGACAACATCGAGAATGCCGATGAAGCATTCATGGCAGACGCAGGTGCAACGATTGTCGGCGCCATGTGTGGTACAAGCACGACGACCACTTACATCGAATCCGCAGCTGGAATCGAAGAAGGTGGTAAGACTGGCCTTGTTGCAGTCGTCGTAGGTGTACTCATGCTCATGGGTCTATTCCTATCCGGACTCCTAAAAGCGATTCCAGCATTCGCAGTCGCACCAGCACTTGTTGTGGTAGGTGCCATGATGATGCGCGGTGCTGCTGAGATTGATTGGGCTGACAAGGAAATGGCCATCCCTGCATTCTTGACAATCGTTATGATGCCATTGACATATTCCATTGCAGATGGAATCGCATGGGGCATCATTGCATGGGTTCTGATGAAGGTCGGAATGGGCAAGATGGATCAAATCAACCGAGTCATGGGTATAATTTGTGTCCTCATGATTATGTTTTACCTCGGCCCAGGTGACCAGACCACCTTCGAGTGGTTGTTCAGTCACCTCTGAGCAAGATAACACACTGGGAATTGCCCGGGTCCTTTGGGGCCCGGGCTCTATCCCTATAACCCACAGATTTCGACCCGGTGTAGCAAATTACACCTAATGTCAATACACACATCGGCTTTTTGTGAAAACCGCCAAAATACACGTTTTGGGGAGAATCGCGGTAGAACCTTTCATAAGCACTTCGAGCACGAACGAGGTTAATCGCTGGGATGCGATAAATGAAAAGGTGAATAAAATGGATATAGATATGAAAGCAATGAAAGCTGAGATCGGTGGAGCATTCGTGCTCATGTGGGCCGTTTTCGGGATGGGACTGGGAACCATCGAAGGTGCTGTAGCTCTTGCAGTAACTTGGATGGCATTCAGTGGTGCCCATCTCTTGCCAGTGGTAACTTGGTCACACATCATGACCGGCGACCTTGGTGATACCGAAGGAAATTGGATGGCGAATGGAATGCGCTTGCTCGGGCAAGTTATCGGCGCATCACTCGCAATCGTCCTGATGACAGAAGCTGGTGCAATTGAAACCGGCTGGGCACCCACAGACATGTGGATCCCTGACATCGGTGACAACATCTGGGGCGTACTAGGTACGATCGCAGCTGGTGCCGTTTGGTGGCAGGTGCACACCCGATGCGACTCCGCATGGGCAAGTGCATTTGGTCTCATGGTGCTTGGTGGCGCTATGACCCTAAGTGGTGCAAACGAGATGGGTTCGTCCCTTGTCGGTGCACTTGATGGAATCGCAGACAGTGCAGTAAACTGGATTTGCGATGGTCTGTTCGTCGGTATTGGTGCCTTCTTGGGCTGCCAGATTGACGACATGATCGGCGAAGAAGAGTAAGTAAAACCACTCTAAACGCACATCACAAGATAACACACATGTCCTTCAGGGGCGCTTCGGCGCCCCTGGAGGGCATTTTTTTTGTATCACATTCTTCAATAAAGAGACGCCTGCTCGCCGTCCATGGGCGAGCAGACGACGACCATCGACATGCGTGTCGAATTGCTGAAAGACAGTGTCGTCAAAGCCCCCGTTGTGTGGAAGGAAGGGTATCCTTACTTCGTACATCCATTGTCTGATGGAGTTCCAAGACAAACCGCAGAGTTGCTCAGTGCAGCCCGTGATCTGATTTCAGAAGGAGTTGACTGGGATTCAGTCGACATCATCCTCGGCATTGAGGCCATGGGGATTCCACTGGCTGCAGCCCTATGCCTGTCTAGTGGCAAACCATTGGTCATCGGTCGTAAGCGAGAATATGGCCTACCAGGAGAAGTAGCGATAGACCAATCAACCGGCTATTCGAAAGGAGAAATCTTCCTCAATGATATCGAAAAAGGCGCGCGCGTACTCATTGTGGACGATGTTGTAAGCACAGGTGGAACGCTACACCCTGTATTGAAAGCAGTCGAAGAAAGTGGAGCTGTTGTACAGGACTGCTGGATTGTCTTTGAAAAGGGCGAAGGGATGAACAACATCAGATCCTCGGGCGATTGGCCATTGAACAGCTTGGTCAGAATTGAGATGCAAGGTGACAAAATCGTTGTCCTCGAATGATTTCACCCTATAGGGTGGATTCATCAAGGATAGGTTGGACGGCTTCACGAGGCAGCCACATGGACATGGACAAACATGACTTCGAGCTCGATGAACTAATCGAGCGGATTAAGTCCAATGACAATCGCCTCGTCGCATTGCAAGTCCCTGAGGGATTGAAGATGCAAGCATTGGATATGATGGATGCTATAGAGGAAGAAACTACGGCCAAAATCATCCTTGCCGCAGACCCCTGTTATGGGGCCTGTGATTTGGTGCATGACAAGATGCAACGCATGGGGGTCGAACTGGTTGCCCACATGGGTCATTCACAGATGAATATCGATTCAGGTATGCCAACCCAATTCATCAACGTCACCTACGAAGGGGACCCGGCCATCGACCCGGTTCTACCGATTCTAGCACAACATCGTGCCATTGCCGTTGAGCGATTGGCAAACTCAGAAACAGATACGGGTGTTTCCGAGGAAGAGGCCCAAGATCGATTCCTAGACGCGGTCGGACGCGTAGCCCCGTTGACGGGCACGAAACTGGGGTTGGTTGGTAGCATCCAGCATTTGCATCTGATTTTCGATTACAAGGAGCGCCTTGAAGCAGCTGGTTTTGAGGTCGAGGTCCCGGTAGGTGGGGCTCGTCTGACATTCCCTGGACAGGTTTTGGGATGCAACTATTCGGGCGACCAAGACGATATTGGACACTACCTTTTCCTGGGAAGTGGAGATTTCCACCCCATCGGTCTGGTCCTACACACCGGTAAACCATTGGCCATGCTCGATCCTTATTCTGGTGATGCCGAAGAGATGTCATTTGAACGAATTGAGCGGATCCTACGTCAGCGCTTCGGACTCATCATAGCCTGTGACAATGCCCAAACGTTTGGTATCCTGATTGGAGAAAAACCTGGTCAGATGCGCCGTACGCTTGCCCTGCGAATGAAGAAGATTCTCGAAAAGCATGGCAAAAAGGGCTACCTACTGGCCTTAGAACATGTTGGGCCTGAATTGATTGACTTCTACCCTGTGGACGCATTTGTGAATACCGCATGCCCACGTATTGCCATCGATGATTCGGTTCGATACGCCAAACCACTGATTACGCCATTTGAGTTGGAAGTCGCTCTCGGCGAGAAACAGTGGGAAATGGGATATCAATTTGATGAGATCCCCTGAGGTTCGCACACCCGCGCACGCCACGCCATCGGGCACGCGCACGCGTGTGGCATTCCATATCTTCAAGAACAGCCAACAATGGGATACCTCGATGGCTGAATACCTGAATCGGATTGGCGCGGGCCTCATCTTGCTAGATGCGGCGCCGCTTTCCTACGATTGGATTCCGCCAAATGTCGTTGGCCGTCAGGACGAACAGGAACAGCTCGCTGCAATGTTTGCCAATATAGGGACACCAGGTGTATCTTGTAGGGCCGTGATTACAGGCAACGTCGGCAGTGGAAAAACGGTCCTCAGTCGTGCTTTCGGAGATGATTTGTCACGCCACCTTTCGGGTGTTAGAAATATTCAGACAGTCCATGTTAACTGTCGCAACCACCCCACAACATCGCAAGTACTCCAGCGAATTGCCAAGGCTCTGGATGACCGTCACCCTGATCGCGGCTTCTCGGCTTCAGAGGTTATCCAAGGGATTCGCCGCAACCTTCGGACCCGCAATCAGCATATGCTACTCATCCTCGATGAGGTCGACATATTGCTTCGCAGGGAAAGTGGGGACTTGCTTTACCAACTCCTACGGATTGATGAAGGGCGAGATGAATCCGGTACCTTGTCACTCATCCTCATCAGTCAAGAGCAAGTTCTCGATCAACTCGAGGGTGCGATTATCTCAAGATTTGGACGCTCAAACCATCTACCATTGAAACCTTATTCCGAATCACAATTGAAGGACATCGCCGAGCAACGTGCAGCCCTTGCAACACGTACCGGTTCAGTTAGTGAGGATATACTCACTTTAATTGGGCAAGCCTCAGCAGATACAGGTGATGCACGTGTTGCAATCGAATTACTAGAAGCGGCAGTCATGCGGGCAGAGAAGGGAGGGTTTCGCGAGGTGGAGGCGAATCATGTCCAACGCGATGCCGCTTCCCGGGGCCGCGCTGTGGAGCCAAGTGTGGTCGATGAGCTCAACCAGCATGAACAATTGATTCTACTCGCCATTTGTCGCCGTCTACGACGAGATCCTGAAGTGACCTCTGGTGATGCTGAGAAATTGTACCATGTCGTCTGTGAGGAATACGAAACCAAGCCAAGGGGTTACACGACATTCTGGAAATACCTGAAGACACTGGAAACGCGTGGGTTGATGGAATCGCGCACCGGAACGGCGAATGCCGGCAGAGGTCGGACACAACACATCACGATGCCACAAAGTTTGCCGGGACAATTGGAAAACCGCCTTGAACATGCGCTAAACCGGTGATTTTGGCATAACTCCTGAATCCACCTACGGTGGAATAGGCCGAACCGCTCTTATAGGGGGCATCTGTCGCCGAG
>Ga0066836_10000146_pt1 | contig 28902 bp, 20 predicted proteins | sample ETNtaG_18_FD_71568 | JGI IMG/M metagenome (GOLD analysis project Ga0066836, IMG submission 71568) | Marine microbial and viral communities from oxygen minimum zone, Eastern Pacific Ocean - ETNP201302SV91 | ecosystem: Environmental > Aquatic > Marine > Oceanic | place: Pacific Ocean: Eastern... | reverse complement strand
TTACAGTTGGTTGGATTGACGACAAAAATACTATCTCAAGGGGTGACGATACGATCTCTGAGAATTCTAACTACGGACCGAGGGCTGATGACGGTGATAATGATCGTTTTGATGAGCTGAAGCCTTGGGTCGTTGCACCTGGTTCAAATATCAATTCCGCGAAAAATGGAGAGTCGAGCGGGATAATCCCTGGTTCTGAGAATAACAGGGCCTCTGATGACTACGAATCTTTGTCAGGTACGAGCATGTCAACTCCGGCTGTTGCTGGCTTAATTGCAATAATGATGCAAATTGGGGAAGAAAGAGGAATGGAGTTCATGAGCGAGGAGCTCATAGAAGAGGGCAAGGGCATCGAAAGATACGAGGCGATTAGGTATTACCTCAGAACGGCATCGGAGTTCAGATCGGGTTGGAGCGTAGACGACACTTTCGAAGGCAACTCATGGAACGAAAAATATGGATTTGGGATTATCGATGGTGGGGCCGTAGCTCAATCAATTTTCAATTTAGATACGAATGGCAGTGGTGGGCCGGGCTGGCCGCGGCAGGGACATTGGGCCGAGATAGAGAGCCCCAATGCATTTTCCTGGGTCATTGAGGGGCAGACATACAACCTGAGGGGGCACATTAACGAGCATGGGGAAGCAAATGGGACAATAGAGGAAATCCTAGTTAGTGTGGAGATGGAGTACAAGAAATCGGCACAGACCCCGAAAGAGAGTGTGGCCCTTCTGAATTGGTCCAATCCAATTGTATCGATGAGCATGATCAATTGGACTGCAGCATTCGAAATTCCCGAATTGCCGGAAGAATACTTGGACAAGATGGTAGTGGCGAAGGTTGCTGCGAGGAACGATCTGGGTAGATGGAGTAACATCACAGAATTTGAGTACCCCGTTGGTAGGATAAACATCACCATGGGTGGGCCAAGTGGCCAGACAGGATTGAGTGGCACTGTAGAAGTTGAAGGAGATTTTCAATCAGTGGGTAATGCGACCATCCAGTGGAGGCTTGACAACGAAGATTGGGTGGATGCTATCACCTACCACGATGGGAGATGGGGCCAGGAGGATTTTGAAGGGACTAAGCACGCATATTCTTCGAGGACGGAAGATGATGAGCCAAATCCATCATGGCAAGGCCATGGATACTGTGCCCATATGTTCCGAAGGGTTCAGAATAGTCAGCAGCAGGATGGCTCAGTTCTAGCAAAGTGCGCAAATGATGATTTTGGGTGGACAAAATGGGAGTTCAAATGGGACACAACTTTGCATAAAGATAATTCTTACAGGCTTTCGGTCAGATTAGTCAGTGCGACGGGAGTGATGTCTGAGGAAATTCGTAGAACTGTGACCCTAGACAACACCCCTCCAACTCCTGATCTGCAATTCGTCAGCAGTTCGATAACAGTACAAGAATATGGGGTCCCCATGAAAGAGGCTTACGTCAACACTTTCCTTGAAGTCAGGGCCAAGATAAGGAATACCGGAGACAAAGCTGCGACCGATGTTGGCGTAATTCTGGAGGAATGGGAGGCAAGGAGGGATGAGTACATAATTCCACTAATCAACAGTGGTGAATACGTTGATCTCGTACTATATTGGAACCCATCTCAGGCAGGAGATGCCAGAATTGTGATCAACATAGATCCTTATGGTCAAATCGAAGAGCTGGATGAGTTCAACAACGAGTTGGTTGGGATTTTCCCCGTAGTTCCGCGTCCACCGGGTGTTGACCTAACTGTAAGAACGGGCGCCATAACCACTGATCCTGTTGTCCCTCGTCCTTTTGAGCAAACAGTGGTCAAAGTGCGAGTTGACAACCTCGGATCGACTGACGCATTGGGCGTGGAAGCGACTCTTGAGGAATTGAGCGACAGGGGATGGGAGAGAATTAGCTCGGCTTCAGCGGGATTGATCCAAGGCGGCTACTATTCGGAGCTGTCATTCCTGATGATTCCGAATCGAAGTGGCCCTATTGACTTGAGAGTCAACCTAGTCATGGATGATGGTAGCGATCTGGATTGGGAGAACAATGTAATAACAAAGACCATTCTAGTCGATCAAACAATTCTGACCGGCCCTAAGGTTGTTGATTTTGAAGTAGGTGAGAAGCCGGTTGGCGTGATCAGCATTGACGAAGAAAATGGAATTCTAATTACAGACCGAGGCGGCGAGATGAGTCTCTTCAAGATGTCAAATAACAAGGATCTGGAAAGATGTAGCAATCTGCTTGATGACCGATGGACAGGCGACTTGGTCACTAGGACGACTGAGGATGGGTTTGCCCATATCGTTTGGACTAGGAGGTTCCTAGACAGCTACGGATTCTTGATGCAGACATTAAGCTACACCACAATAGATGCAACTTGCAAGACATCTCCTGTTCAGGACCTAATGCCGGGGCTACCACTAACTGACGGGAAATACTGGGGAATTGACATGGATGTTAGGGACTCTGAGATCATAATATCTGGTTACCATAGAGACATATTCACTGGAGGGACAATGGGTGATGAAACCAATATTTTCATGCTATATTCGGAAGCGCCTGCAACCTCAAATGACTGGGCACTTTCATCTGAATTGATCGGAGACCTAGACATACCGACATATGCTTCAGATCGGTTGGCGATTGAGTTTGGACTTGATGATTCCATTCACTTGCTGTATCAATCAATAAGAAACGACTCTACTGGGGAAGAAAGGCTTGGCCTTTGGTACGCACATGGTGAATTGGGCCAATCGACTTGGGCATACAAGAAATCGGTTGGTGACGAGGCATCACTTCCAAAAATGGTTGTGATTGCCGATGAGGAGGAGGATGCAGAGACAATTGTTGCACTCTGGAGGGAGGGCGATAGTCAGAACTCCAATCTGGTTTGCATTGTGGCCGACTCGACATTTTCAGCGATTGGAGGTCTAGAAACCGTAATTCCTGCTAGGGGAATGTCAGGATTAGATGTGACTGAAGCCGAGAGGGGGATACAGGTATTTTTCGATAGGGTTGGCCCTAGTGGACCCCAAGTGGAATATGGGGTCATTGATCATGAAGGGGGCTTAATTGGCCTTTCTAATAGTATAATCACGGGTCAGATTGGGATAGTTGGTCGTTCTGACGACCTTGGTGAGACTACTTTGGTTATTCCTTCGTCTGGAGATTGGCAGTTTAGATCGTTAATTGACGATGGTTTGACTAGGAAAGATGAGGGTTTTGCTGATCGAATTAGGTCTTCCCTGGGGTTGGATCAAGAAAGCTTCGAGATTCTTGTAATTGGGGTGGCATTTGCAGTCCTGATTCTTGGTTTTGTTACATTGGCCTCCATGACAGCTCAAGGCCTAGGTTGGGCTAGGAGAAAGAGGGCTTTGGAAAGTAAGAGTTCGGTAAAAATTGAGGATGACGTGGTTGATCTGATAGATGACGCAGACCTTGCCGTGAGTGCCAACGAGGTCGAGATTGTTGTACCTCTGAAAGAAGAGGCTGGGCAGGATGAAGATGGCGCTGCGAAGAGGAGGTCCAGGAGATCGGAAAGGATGAGTGAAGATGTGGAAGTTTCGGAGGAAGGGGGATTGGAGCCTGAAGAAGCTGAAATTGTTGCTGGCGTTGCCGTGTCGAAATTGGGGGGTGCTGGGAGTCAAGTCATTTGTACCAGTTGCTCCGGCAGATTTACTGTGGGAGTGGGGGTTAGCAGTGCGAAATGCCCAATCTGTGATGAAAGAATATCACTGATTAGGTAATTCCTCACACAAAAGTTACTCCCCCGAACTTGAGTAGGAACTCTCGCTGAATTTCATCGAACCAGTCAAGCATTGAAGAGTTGAACCTTATCGAAGCTATCTCCTCATCGGCCATCAAGTCATCTTGAATCCCGCTAAGAGTTCCGGGAGCAGCGCCGCAAGATACGCAGGCACCATCCAGGTCAATGACAAGAGATAGTGCTTGCCGCCCATTATTCAGAGTTTCAATCTCATATTCAGACACTAGGAGTCCCCCGCCATGCCCCTCAAGTGCTAATCTGACAGGCCCCAATCTTGACATAAGGGCTGGAACTAAATCGTCATCTTCTGACTCGACTAGATGGATCAGAGACAAGGAAAGGAGTCTACTATTTTCCAATGGGTCATGACTTTCCGCCATACGCCTTTCTGATTCACGAAATATCAACTCCTCGGTTTGGATGCTATACAGTTCCTCCAGGTTTTCTTGGGGGTAGGCGACTTCTTTGTCCTCAGAGTCCACATTTTTTCGAGTCACGGGGGATATTTTAGAGCTGTGGAGGCCAATGACATCAAAAGGGGAGGTATCTCGTAGGTATTATGAGCGGGGTTGATGACTCGGGAACACCGCTACTAAAGGTTAGCAATTTGCATGCAGAGACTGGAGGAGTTCAGATATTGAAAGGAGTTAATATATCCATTAATCAGGGGGAGATCCATGCAATAATGGGTAGGAATGGCAGTGGAAAGACTACAACTGCTAACGTAATTATGGGCCATCCGGACTTCGAAGTTAGCCAGGGCAAAGTCGAATTGGAGGGGGAGAATCTACTTGCTCTTGAGCCTTGGGAGAGGGCTAGAGAGGGGGTCTTCCTTTCATTTCAATACCCTCAATCAATACCTGGGCTTCAAGTGGGCAACTTCCTGCGGAAATCGGTCGCTAGTGTCAGAGGAGAAGAGGCGGCCAAGGGTGCAGACTTTAGGAAGTCACTAGAGGAGGCAATGGAAACAATTAGCATCCCCAGAAGCTTTCTTTCAAGGTATGTGAACGACGGATTTAGCGGAGGAGAGAAGAAGCGTTTTGAGATTCTGCAACTACTTTTGCTAAAACCGAAACTGGCAATATTAGATGAAACCGACAGTGGCCTAGACATAGATGGAATCAAGACTGTAGCAACTGGTGTGAACGAGGCTGTTAGGGGAACGAGTTCAGGGGCATTGATTATCACGCACTATTCCCGAATATTAGAGCATGTTAAACCCGATAAGGTGCATGTCCTAATCAATGGCAAGATTGTCAAATCTGGAGGACCCGGGCTTGCAAATGAGCTAGAGGATCATGGATATGAAGGTCTAGAATAGTAATTTATGGAATAGGAGGGATAAAGATGGAGTCAAACGAAGAGGCAAGACAGGCAGTTGGGGAGTACAAGGCTGGATGGCACGATTCCGAAAATTCGACTATTCGCTTTGATTTTGGCCTTTCCGAAGAAGTAGTGCGTGAGATCTCAAAACTGAAGGACGAACCTGAATGGATGACAAATCTCAGAGTTAAGGCTTACCATCATTTTGTGGACAGGCCGATGCCCACTTGGGGCAATACCCCTATGCTGGATTCAATAGACTTTGACCGGATTTGCTACTACCTAAGATCGTCAAAAGCTACTGAAAAAGACTGGGAGGACGTCCCGGATGAAATTAGAAACACATTTGATAGATTGGGGATACCGGAAGCAGAACAGAAGTGGCTCTCTGGCGTTACGGCGCAGTATGAATCAGAGGCCGTATACCACAGCATAAGGGAAGACCTGCAAGAACAGGGTGTGATTTTCCTAGATATGGATAGTGGATTACGCGAGTACCCAGAAATCGTGAAGAAGTGGTTCTGTTCAGTTGTTCCCTTGACTGATAACAAATTCTCAGCGCTAAATACCGCAGTTTGGTCTGGGGGCTCTTTCATCTACGTCCCCAAAGGAGTACATGTGGAGATGCCAGTACAGGCTTACTTCCGCATCAATGCCAAGAACATGGGCCAATTCGAGAGGACGCTCATCATTGCTGACGAGGGAAGCAGCATACATTATGTTGAAGGTTGTACGGCACCGACTTATTCCACCGATTCCCTGCATTCTGCGGTTGTAGAATTAGTGGCCCTACCAGGGTCCCATATTAGATACTCAACTATTCAGAACTGGAGTGCGAATGTTTACAACCTAGTGACCAAAAGAGGAATAGCCCATAAAAATTCCAAGATTGAATGGGTTGATGGGAATATTGGTAGTAAATTGACCATGAAATACCCGGCAGTGATTTTGAAAGGCGAGGGCGCTCATGCTGAAGTCATCTCGGTTGCATACTCTGGCGAGGGCCAGCATCAAGATGCTGGGGCGAAGATTCACCATCTTGCCTCAAATACAACAAGTAAGATCCTCTCCAAAAGCATCAGTAAGAATGGAGGAAGGGGGTCTTACAGAGGAATTGTCAATGTCTCGCCGAAGGCGGAAAATTGCAAGCTTAATGTTGTCTGTGATGCCCTTATTTTGGATGGTGAGAGTCGTTCGGACACATACCCTACGATGGAGGTCTCCAATCCGACCGCGCACTGTGAACATGAGGCTAGTGTTTCGAAAGTTAGCGACGAGCAGATATTCTATTTGATGAGTCGGGGTCATTCGGAGGAGGAGGCCTTGGCCATGGTGGTAAATGGATTCTTTGAGCCCTTTACCAGAGAGCTTCCCATGGAATATGCGGTTGAGCTGAATCAGCTCATGGCATTGGAGATGGAAGGCAGTATTGGCTGAGGTCAAGAAATGGATCAATCAGCATTATATCTGTCATTGGAAGAGCCAAGGAGGTCTGACCATCTTTGGAGATACACGCCTTGGAGGCGCGTCCATCCCACTGGCGAAGTTAAGGAAATTCCCAAACTGGGGAGTCCTGAAGTCAAAATTATGAGCATTGATGGAGAGGAGATTACTGAAGGAATTAGTCTTGGCAGGGATTTTCGGCCTACAGAAAACTTGCCTGAGATGGACACTGTGACGGATTCATTCCTTAGGTCAATCACAGAAGATTCGAGATTGGTATTAAATGTTGAAAAGGGTTTTGCCTCAGATAAGCCGATAGTACTTGACATAAATACTGGTGAGTCAATGTGTGCCCTACACCTCTCCCTCAACATTGGCAGTTTGGCAGAATTTGAGCTAGTTACGAGAATTAGGGGAAATAGTAGCTGGTTCGGTTTGCTAAGAACTGGATTTATTGATGATGGTTGCAATATCAACGATGTTTTTCTTTCGGTACTTGAAAGCGGGACAATGCTGAGGGTTGATTCAATTGGGATTGGCAGAGATTCTAACATTCGAGTAGGTACTATTTCCTCTGGAACAGAAAATACGAAGTCTGATTTAAGATACAAGATGAGTCAAAAGGGAGGTAGCCTTTGGGTATTGGGATCGATCCTATCAACTGGATCGATGCACATCGATCACCATATTGAGATACAACACGAGGCCCCTGAAACTTTCAGTAGGTTATCATGGAACTCAGCCTGTGGGGGAAGCAGTAGAACCATTGGTACGGGAATGCTAAGGGTGGCGGATGGCGCCAAGGGTTCTGATGCTGGTCAGCTTTTTCACAACCTACTTCTTTCGGAAAAGGCCGAGGCTGACTCGATTCCGGAACTTGAGGTCCTTGAGCACGAGGTAATAGGTTGCGGGCATGGAACCGCGAATGGTCCGATAGATGAAAATCAACTATTCTATCTTGAGTCGCGAGGTCTTTCGACCAAGGAGGCTCGAGATTCGCTAATTTCTGCATTCCTGAACTCTACCCTATCTGAAATGGGGAGTGGGAAACTTCATGAGTGGCTCATCGACCTTCTTTCCGATGAGCTGGAAGCTTTGAAGGGTTGAAATAAGGGGGCAATAGAAAGGTGGAGAGAAACGGCCTAAGTGATAGGTCTCTAGAAAAAAAAGTCTCGAAAATACTTGGAGGGGCATCGGCGATCTATCTGATTTTATGCTTCATCGCTCCTTTGATGATAGAAAGTGACTCAGTGCCCGAACTCTCAGGCAGAGCTAATGCGATTGATTACGCATTTGAAGGCAGCTGGGGTAATCAGAATCACAAAGAGGGATCGAGCATTGGCCATAATCAATCGCTTCATGGAGGGAAGTTCGCATGGTCAGAGCTGAATCCGATAGCAGCAGTAACTTATGCTATTGGGGATTTGAATTGTCACCAGAAACACCAGAGGTCCTGGGAGATTAATGGAAATCAGATGCCAGTTTGTGTAAGGGATTTAGGGATACTACTTGGATTCACTTTAGGGTGCATGCTATTTGGGATTCGTGGGCTCAATAGATGGACCATCAGGGACAGCTTCCTTTCAGTTTTCCCTGATGATTCGATGAGCAGTATTTATCTTAATGACAAAAGGATGGTTGCGATGATAGCAATAATAGCCCTTGGATTGATTCCTCTAGCGACTGACGGTTTCAGCCAATTAATTATTGACTCGTACGAGTCTACGAACCCAGTAAGATTGGTGACAGGTGTGGGTGGTGGTTTTGTTCTGGGCTGGTGGTTCGCTTCCGCTTTCTCGGCTAAACCAAAGTATTTCAGCAGGCCAGAAGAGGTAAACCTCCCTAGCGCGGCGCGACTATTAGTCAAATGAAATCAATTCTTTCCTAGCCACCATTCCAGCAGTTCCTCTTCGTTAGAAGGGTTTGGCGCACTAGAGCCGCTACCTATTATGGAAATCCTTGAGAGAGAGTCGGAAACATCGGATGCATGCTTCTCAGATCTCACTAGTTGCCCCAAACAAAATCTGATGTGGGTTTTTGGATTGGCTAGTTGCCATTTCCTTATTGCCTTCCTAAATGGCCAGATTGCCAGGGAGAGCATTCCAAACGAAAAGAACTCATCCTTTAGTTGTGAACGAGGTGCATCCTTTCCAATCAATGACCTGTGTTGAAAAATCCAACCAGCATTGGAATTCAGGAACTTTAGTATCCTCTGCGTATGCCTTTCTGAAACGCATCTGACGGGCCCTAGGGCTGAACGTAGCTCTGAGACGTTCGCTGCGTGAAGAAGGGAAAGTGTGCCGCAAATAGAGGTGATTGAATGATTTAATGTATTCTTTGGTAGATTTGGGGTTTTTTCCATAGATGAAACTGAAATTGCCCTCTCATGACTTTTCTGTGATATCTGAAGGGTTTTCCACGGTGGGTTGCCCCCCAGCCATTCTGAGTTATTCTTTGGTGGTTTGAGCCCTATCTCCCTCAATCTACTTTGTCCTGAAGAAATCTTGACTAGTTTTCTTAACATGTATTGATCCACAGATTCCATGTCCACATTTACTGGGTTTGGTCTACTATGCATAAATGCGCGAACAACTTGGATTATTTCCCTTCTAAATTCCTTGACAGAGCCTTCGTTAACTATTGGCCCAACCACCGCCCCCATGTCAAAGGGCACAGGGATGTGGATTTGACCGGAAAGCAATTTTTTGTAGCCAGACCTGATCTTCTTCTGTAATTTTGTTGTCTCGAAGTACTCTTCTTTGTTGGAAAGGCCCCTGAGAGTCTCATTTCTAATCCTACTAATTGCAATTTTGGGGTCACAGTCGACCCAGATGCATAGATCTGGAATCAGAGATGCGGAGTTTAAGTGGGCAACCCTCTCGACTCCCAAGCCGCCAACTATGCCCTGATAGACCAAGGAAGAGTGGACGTTTCTCTCACTAACTACTGCTCTACCCTCTTTCAATCTAGGAAGAATCCAGCCATGAGAGTGGTCGAGCCTATCGGCCGCAAATAACCCTGCCTCCTGCTCAGGGGACATCTTCTTCCTTCTGACTGAGTCTATCGCCAGACGCCCAAGTGGATGCTCCCTACGGGGTTCGCCCGTAACCTCTACCGAGGAGAAGGCAAAATCCTTCTCGAGAATTTCGGCTACAATCTTTGTTGCTAATCCCTTGCCGCTTCCATCGCCACCCTCAACTGAGAAAAGATACATTACAAACACATCACACTTATCTTGAGCCTTTGGAAAATTGGTCCTTTGTGAGGGTAACTAGCCCCATTCCAACTAGAATAAACAAGGGACCTATGAATGTCATGCCCCTACTCCACAAACCAAGGAAGGCAAACCACCAAGCTCTCCGATAGCTACTTCCCTTGTACGCTTCAATTCCTCCAAAAACCCCAGAAAATCCGAAAATTAGTGTAAATATTGCTATGGAAATGGCTACCAATACCGACTCCCCCAAATGACTCTCCCCTAGAAGATCGATGACCTTCTCCCCCTCTCCGGGGGAAAGCGTAACAGATATCTGGGCATTATCGCCGGGATTTAGGAGAATCCTAGTGCTTTCGTTCCCCGGGTGACTGATGAATAGAATGGAGCTCTGGCGAACTACATCCGGAATTAGGAACCTCCCATTTTCATCTGTGAGTGTTTCCCGGCCAGTTGTCGTGCCGTCGCCATTCAATAGTTTGACCCTTACGCCCTCCACTGGATCCCCTCCAGAGGAATTGTCAGTTAGCGCGGAGTTGACGATTCCGGAGATGTCTGAGTATTGATCCTCGGAATCTAAAGACCCGGATAGAACCTCCCCCGGATCAGCAGCGAACAAGACTATTCCGAGTTGGACTCCTAGAATGCTGCCGATAATTATCAGAATGGCTCCGGCCTTTCTAGCGTTAGGCTCCTCGGAGATATTTGCTAGTAAATAGTCGATGTCGACTCCTTCAGAATCTTCCTCGAAGTCCACTACATCACATCCTTGCCATCTTCATTATAACCTACTAGGGGACTTGGTTGATATACTAAACTACGAATGATGATGAGGAAAATTATTGAAAGGAAGAACACTGAAGCATGATTGGAAAGCTGTGAGGGGTGTTGTTGATTGGCGATATTGTTGACATTGGGATTATCAGAGATGGGCCCGGTTGGGAATTGGACTAAGTACAGTTTCGACCAATTCTTACCCGTGATCCAAAATGCATCATTACCGGCATCGTAGGCAATTCCATTCATTACTTCGTTAATTGTTTGGCCTTGTTCTACGGCTATTGAGCTTGCATTTACTGTATACTCGACCAGTCCAGAAGAGGAGTTGATTGCGAAAATGTGTTCTTGCTTCCAAACATTTGCAAAAATCATGCCACCTACGCATTCTAATTCATTTATGAAATCAAGGTTCTCTCCTAAATGCGACACATGCAGGATGTAATCGACCTCAAATGTTTCTGGGTTCCTAAATGAAAGCCCGGTGCTTCCATTTGAAGTTACCAAATGAGTGCCATCGTAGCAAATGCCCCACCCTTGGCCTTGGATAGAATAGTTGCCAATCAGTGAGAATGATGATCTATCAAAGACGAATGCTACTTCCGACTTCCAAGTCAGCATCACTATTTTATCTTCGAAGACAGTAATTCCCTCTGCGAAAAACTCGTCAGAGAGTTCAACTTGCTTGATAGTTTCACCAGTCGATTGATTCAATTCCCTTAGCTTTGAGTGCCCCCAAATTCCGGTACTCTCCAATATTGTCCCATTATGAATCTCCAAGCCCTGAGTAAATGATGTGTTATCGTGATAAATTGTTCTCAGAACGGTTATTTCCCTCTCCTCCACTAATTCAATGATTTCTGGTGCCTGCGCATGCGTTGCTATCGAAAAACATGATATCAATAGGGCGAAGATAGCAAGCAAGACGGCTTTGCCCATGTACGAACGATGCACCATCGATGTTAAAATACGCCCATCGGACGATTCAGAAAGGACCCAATTAGAAGGTGATCGCATGCGGGTAAACTCCAGAAAATTTCGGAGCTCAGAAGTTTCAATTATTTTGGTACTTTTTTTGGTTTCGGGATCGATGGCGATATCATTGGAACCAGAGATTGGATTACAAGATGGGGATCAAATTAGAGAAACTGGACTAGATTCTAGTAAGTTCGATCCAAAAATAGATGGAAATGATTACCTCACAGTTGAGGAATCGGTGGTCTCAGCGACAAATTTTCTAAAAAGGAAGTGGGTGGAAGATGGTTATCCTGGACTGGTAAAGCCATTTGATTCTAGCAATCAGTTTTCAAAAAACTCGGCGAGAAACTGCGAACAGGCTTGGAGTGTCGGGGATAGTGATAATTTCACGACGGCATCAGGAAACATCCTTGCGGAAGTGAAGAAGACGTCACCAAATTCTGCTATTTTCGTAGAAGATGGTTTTGTCGTTTCCTCCACCGTTCTCAATGATATTGCTGCAACATGGGAGTCGATAATTTTCCCGACTAACGTAGACTATTTTGGCGCGGTTCCTGATTTGGACAACAACTGTCAAATTGAGCTATTGTTTTATTCGATAGATGGGGCAGGGGGAACTGGGGGCTACTTCCAACCCGGGATCTCTTCGATAAGGGAAAGCTTGTTTATCGATATTGATGATTTGGAACATAGGAATTCCATACTCTCCCATGAACTGGAGAGGTTGATTCACAACGCTTGGGACCCTTACGAATACATATGGGTAGACGAGGGTGCTGCTGCTATGGCAGAATATCTATGCTTCAACTCAAATAACAATTTGGAATTAGATGCGAATAGTTGGACAGCAAATACGAGCAAAAGCTTGAGATGGTGGAATGACAGGGCTTCTGATTTTGGGTCTGGTTTTCTGTTCATGCTATATTTGGAAGACAAACTTGGTGGCTCGCAATCAATCAGGAGCTTGGTTAGCGACCCGGCTTTGGGAGGGTTAGGTGTAGAGAATCTTGCAAGAAATCCTGGAAGCGGATCTACACCCATTGGAATTTCAATGGGTGAAATCTTTGCAAACTTTAGTGCGGCTGTTACATTGGATAGCCCACAAGGTGCCTTGGGCTTCTCAAATATTGATTTGAAAGATGATTGCTCGGCAGGTGGGATTTGCAAGGCGGCCCCGGCCGGGGCTAATCAGCAGTGGTCTCAGGTTTGGCAAGCTACCAATGTAGAAATGGAGGGCTGGGGCATGCGATCATTTAGATTTAACCAAGGGAACGGAGATCCCCTCAGCATAATGGTTCAGCCAGATAATTCAGGCTTTGATGGTTCGCTCCTAGTCAAAGAAACTGTTTCTGGTTCCTGGGCCATGTCAAAAATGAACATAGACCCATCAACCGGTGTAGGCTCCGGACTAGTCCAAGGTTTTGGGAATGAAACCTCTGATGCAATTCTATTGGTTTGGTACGATTCCCCAGTAGATGACTGCGATTACGACTTTGCAAATTGTGGCATATTGTCCAGTGGCCAATACCCAACTGGATCGATTTCAGTTTTTGCTGATTTAGTTTCGGAGCCTGCTCAAATTTCGATTTCGAGCATCGAAAGTTTCGACAGGGATGGGGATTTACTCGATGACAGCATAGTCTTGGACATTGAAGCTACTTCTAGTGCCTTCTTTGAGACACTGGAAGTTTCCATAGAGGCGTGGGAGAATAATTCTAAAATTGATGAGACGGGATTTTTCATTTCGGCCGGTAATTTGGGAGAAGCCGAGGAGTCAATCTGGTTCACCCCACCTAATTCGGGAGAGTGGAGTTTTCAGGTAAGGTTGTTGGATCTAGCGGGAGGCATTGAAGATGAGGCCTTCACACTACCAATGATGATATATAATATGAAGCCGATTTCTTCTGGTTCGATTTCGTCGAATAGCTCACAGACATGGAGTCCGAATTACTTCTTTGGGGGTGGATACGATTTGTGGGGCTTTGGAGAAGAAAATGGCTCATTTGGCCATAATGAGACTCCTCAATCCTATATTTGGAGTATGGGCGATGGGAACGATTCATTGCTGAAAAACCCAATTCACTCATTCCTCGACGAGGGGACATACATTGTCTCTTTGATTGTTGTAGACAGGGGGGGCTACTTCTCCGACTCAATCAACTGGGAAATCTCGGTAAATGATTCGACATCCCCAAATCCGGTAATTTCTATTGATGGGGTTCAGATTACGGGAGAAATAACGATTAAGACTGGTCAAAGGGTTCAATTCTCGGCTTTTGGTACAACCGATAACGTCCCAGTGCAGAGTCTGTTTTTCACATGGTCATGGGGTGATGGATCCTTTGATTCGGGAACGGGACTATTCCAAACCAGTCACAACTGGAACGATGGGTCGGCCGAAGGTTCCCTTTATTCCATGAGCCTAGGGGTTAGTGATGGTGAGCAATACTCCGAGATTTCTATTTCAGTTCGTGTGATGAACAGAGTCCCCTTGAAGGTTTTTAGTGGTGAATTGTCAACTTACACACTGACACCCCTCCAAATGCCAGAAATATTCTCGGATAGCGATGGAGAAATTGTATCATACAATTGGATTTTCGACGAGGGGGTGAATCTAGATGGTGGTGGCGTTAGCATCACTTCTGATTTCTCAGAGGCGGCTTCCGCACTGGAGAGCCCTGCTGTTGCTTGGAGAACTCCCGGAATAAAGAATGTCACTCTTGAGGTAATTGACGATGATGGCAACGCTACCGCAGCTCAGATGCAGGTTGAAGTAAGGAATCAACACCCTGTGGCTGTTTTCAATCGTCCAGATGATGGTAATGTGGAAAGTGCATATGTATTAGAAAGTCAATCATTTGATCCTGACGGGGATTCTTCGAAACTTATTCACATTTGGATGGTTTCTGATATGCAAAATCCCATTGAGAATACCACCTCCATAAGTAGGTCATTTCCAGAACCCGGCTTATTTAGCATAACACTGGTAGTTATTGATGAGCTAGGATTGGAGTCATCTCCGAAGACCTTCTTCTTCTATATTGAAAATCCGTTGCCTATCCCCTCAATTTCCTTTAGCTGTCCCACCCATATGGGTGAAAGACTTAGTGAAGTTCCGATGGACGAAAGTCTTCTTTCTTGGCAAGTGCCGCACACTGAAGAAATGGGTGCGTTCGTGGCACCCAATGACATCATCAAATTTGATGGGAGCTCTAGCTATGATGGGGATCCTGCATTCATAGGAAAGACTTCTGTTGATGAAAACAACGAAAATTGGAATGGCATTACTAAATGGATTTGGGATTTTGGCGATGCTTCTCCGGCTGCAGTTGGTCCTGTTGCATGGCATGATTACGAAAGGGCTGGCACATACACAGTTAGGTTGACAGTAACTGATGGGTTTGAAGGCGGGGAGTCGAACTATTCCGAAATGACAGTGATCGTTTCTAGTGAACCATCGATAGTCACGGGAAGTCCAATCTCATCCGAATACGTCGTAGTTGGGGATCCCATAGATCTAATGTGGAATGCAACGGATCCCGATTTGGAAGTTGGTTTAGCTGCTTGGATGGATGAAGACGCGCTCGTTGACTCCGATGGGGACGGGATTGAATGGAACGATAGGGATGAAAACTTGACTGGACCACTGGAGTTTCATTGGGATCTAAATGCACTGACTGATGGGGACTGTGAAAAGCCCGAAGGGTGCGACGGCAACACTAGGAATGACTGGGTGGAAGACGTTAGTTACTGGTCTGAACCAGGGGAAATTAGGATTGCACTGACTGTTTGCGACGGAGTTGGGGTGTGCTCCTCGAAGGATTACATAATCACTGTTCTTTCCATCCAAGATGTCACCCCTGCCAAGACGCTGTCTGATCTAACTTGGGAGGATTTCATTCCTGAAAAGGGGAGTTTTGGATTGATTTCTCTTATTCTTCTAGTTGCAATTCTGGGTTGGCTGGTAATGAGGCAGAAGGACGCAGATGAGATCGATGCAATGGACATGGTGGAAAAATATGGGGTCGATGAAGTCGAAGCAGAGGGGGGGCTTCCGGGCATGGATCAGCACAGTCCACCGCCACAACCAAAATACCTCTCCCCTGATGAACGCACGAGCAAAGAGTCGGGATATGTGCGACCGGTTAGAACGGGGCGGAGGAAATGAGTTTCGAGCGAATTAGGGTTTCCATGCTACCCAGAGCTTTCTTGGTGTTGTTTTCTGCATCAATAATTTGTTCGCCGACGATGCAAGCTTCGACCGCTTCGACTTCTTGCGAAGTTTCGCCGGGAAGCGACTGGGGTGAAGAGCGTCCGGAAGACTTTCTACAAATTAGTTCAGTTCCGGGAACCGAAATTTTTGGCAATTTTGAGAGGATTTCAGGTTTTTCAGATGACTCCGATCTCCTGCCACTAGACAGAGGTTTCAGTTCTGAATGGTCCGATGGAACTTGGAGTGGTTTTCCTGGAGTCTCAATTTCGAATGATAGTGCGACGGCATTGGAAATGACTCTTGTCCCCGGTTATAGATACACTTTCTGCATCCAATTCTCCAGTGAAACAGGATCTTCCTCCTCTGACGTGAGGGGTGACGTTTACCTACTGACCGAACAGAACTATGGGTTCTATGTTAACGAATATGAATTCAGAGGAGATGAATTCATGCAACAATTTGATTCCTTGCCAGTTGAATGGAGGGACATGGCAACATGGGTCACATTCAGGGACGCGCACGCTTATGAGTCATCGAATTATATTGAGTTCTCGGTAGCTATTGACTCATCCGGTAGTGCCTGGTCTTCACTGGGTTTGGCAGATTCGAATCACCAAGATTTCTTCCTAGTTCTAGATGGTTGGGACAATAGCAGGATTGGGGATGAGGCTGCCTATGGTGGTTTGATAAATGCTGAGATACTTGTTGACGTGGAAGGAAGGACGACTCTGCCAAAATTCATTGCTTACATTTTGATTGGGGCCCTCCCCATGTCATGCATAGTAATCCCGATCATCTTGCATGCAAAGTATCACTCTACTGCACTGAATGAAGAGGAGGGGATGAAAGAAGTTCCCCTTTTGAGCGAGGATGGTCAGTGATATTCAAGCATTGACCATGCCATTTGTAAATCTGAAACGTTTATTCTCCCTTGCTGAGCTAGGTATGGATCATACTCAGTTGTTGTGTATACCAAAGCTTGTTCCAGCAACGGGGCATGGATCCTGGTCCAGTCGCCCCCTGGTCCTAGACCCATCAAGGAGGTCTTTATCCCTGAGTCTTTCATCTTCCAAGCAGCTTCGAAAATTCCAAAGCCGTCGTTTCTGTTTTTTGTCGTTATACATACCTTGACTATCTCGCCCAAGGGGGCAGAGTCTTCAACTTCCTGTACTATTTGGGATGAGTTCGGGACCTCAGTGGTGTAGTGAATTGAGGCTATTACCTGTGTTTCTTTTCCCAATGAATCAACAAGACCGTCACGAATCTCGGCAGGAATATTGGTTTCGAGATCTATCCAACGTGGATTGGCGGCAATAGCGGACCTAAGCACCTCAAACCTAGAGTCATCGTTTCCTGGGAAAATTCCACCTTGGTCGATGGGCCTACAGGTAAAAATAATTGGGAGTTCTATATTTTCGATGATTTCTGATAGAGATTCCTCTAGATTGACATCCTCCAATTCGAGGGTTTCGTGTGTATTTTCGCTTTCATCGTCTTCTGCGCCATTACTTTGGCTTCCGCCCTTGGACCATAGATAATCCAGCCTTACTTCGACTAGTTCGGCACCCAATGATTTGGCTTCTGAAGAATCAGCCACAATTTCAACAGCGGTTCTACCCCTGAGTGTCACACATACCAATGGGCGATTCATTCATGAATGCGAATTGTAATGACGGTTTAATCGTGTCGAGTGAGAAAAATAATTCAAAGATGTAGTAAAAATTGTTTTGGGCTTAAAAAGGCGGCTTTCGCCTAAAAATTACGCATAGTTCAATAACCGATAACCGTAGGTTAACGCATAGATTTGAGGGTTCCCTACGGGAACCCTCACGAGATGTTGCCCATGTCAGAGGAATATGATGCAGAAAGCATCCAGGTTCTCGAGGGACTGGAAGCAGTTAGGAAACGACCTGGGATGTACTTGGGGGACCCGCATGATGGCTCTGCCTTGCACCACTGCATCTGGGAAGTTGTCGATAACGCAGTAGATGAGCATCTGGCCGGTTACAATTCTACCATAGAGGTTGATCTGGAGAAAAATGGTGCAATCACGGTTGCGGATCACGGTAGAGGGATTCCAGTAGATAAGCATCTAGAGGAGGGCGTTAGCGCTGCGGAAGTGATAATGACAAAGCTTCACGCGGGTGGTAAATTCGATAACGAGGCCTACAAAGTTGCGGGAGGATTGCATGGCGTAGGAGTTAGTGCTGTAAATGCCGTTTCGGAGATGTTGACCATGACCATCCATCGTGATGGGAAAAAATGGTTCCAGGAATATGCCAAGGGAGAGAGGAAATCCGCTTTGAAATCGATTGGGACTTCAGAAAAAACAGGTACAGTGATTAGCTTCAAGCCCGATTTATCAATTTTCAGCGATGTTACAGAGTTTGATTTTGAACAGATTAACACGAGACTTCGAAGAACTGCTTTTCTGAACGCTGGTTTGAGGATTATTCTCCGCGATGAAAGAGGTGACGACCCAGTAGAAGTTGATCACAAGTATGAAGGCGGCCTTCGAGAATACGTCGAGGCTATGAATAAGAACAAGGAGTCTATCCATGATAATGTTGTCCATATTTTTGGCTCGAAACATGGAGACAAAGGCGAAGTTCACGTTGAGGTTGCATTACAGTGGACTGATGCTTATTCGGAATCTGTACACTGCTTCACCAACATCATTCACAACTCAGATGGCGGTACCCATTTATCAGGATTGAAAAGCTCCTTGACCAGGACTATTAACTCGTATGCACAGTCTCGGAATCTACTGAAAAACGTGTCTAGTCTATCTGGGGATGACATAAGGGAAGGGGTGTCAGCAGTTGTTTCGATTAAGCATCCTGATCCATCATTCAATGCACAGACGAAATCAAAACTAGTCACTAGCGAGGTCGCAGGGATTGTTGAGCAGATAGTAAATGACCGACTTGGCGAGTACTTTGAAGAAAATCCGGCAGTTGCGAAATCTATTGTCGAAAAGGCGGTTCTGGCGAGTAGGGCTAGAGAAGCTGCAAGAAAGGCCAGAGACCTTACTAGGAGGAAGGGCGTTCTTGAGGGTGGGGGACTTCCTGGCCAGTTGGCAGATTGTCAGTCAAAGGATCCCGGAGAATGCGAGATTTATATCGTCGAGGGAGAAAGCGCCGGCGGCTCGGCAAAAATGGGAAGAGACAGGAGGACTCAAGCAATTCTGCCATTGAGGGGCAAGATTCTCAACGTAGAGAGGCAGCAGAGGAATTTGACCAAGGTTTTCTCTAACGAACAGATCCAGAGGATGATTAGGGCGCTTGGTGCAGGAGTGGGTAACGAAGAAGATGATGAGGGGGCTTTCGATCCCGAGAAACTCAGGTATGGGAAAATAATCATCATGACTGATGCTGACATTGACGGTGCCCACATCAGAACGTTGATTCTAACATTTATGTGGAGATTCATGCGTAGAGCAATAACCAATGGGAACGTCTTCATCGCTGCTCCGCCGCTTTTCTCCGTTTCGAGGGGGAAGCATATCGAATGGGTCCACAGTGAGAAAGACAGGGATGCAGCCATCAAGAAACTGCAGAAGGAGTCACCGACATCCAAAATAGATGTGCAGAGGTACAAGGGGCTTGGTGAGATGAATGCTGATCAACTGTGGGAGACTACAATGGACCCAGATGGGCGTACAATGATGAAAGTTGAAATCAAGGATGCAGAGGAAGCTGATTCGCTATTCTCAGTGCTAATGGGAGAGGATGTTCCAGACAGGCGTGCATTCATTGAAAATAATGCGAGTAAGGTAACTGCTCTAGATGTTTGAGGTAATTTGAATGGCAGAGGATCTACTTAGGAGGGATATCTCGGATGAGATGAAAGAAAGTTACATCAATTATGCGATGAGCGTAATTATTGGCAGGGCCCTCCCAGATGCCAGAGATGGTTTGAAACCCGTACACAGAAGAATACTCTGGGGCATGTATCAGGCTGGCCACACTCATGACAAGGGCTACAGTAAATCTGCAAGGTCTGTTGGAGAAGTGATGGGTAAATTCCACCCACACGGGGATCAGGCGCTTTATGACACGATGGTAAGGATGGCACAGGACTTCTCACTTCGTTACCCATTGGTCGATGGCCAGGGAAACTTCGGTTCAATTGACGGTGACCCCCCTGCTGCAATGAGATACACAGAGAGTCGCCTGGATCGTTTGTCTCGCCACATGCTGGATGACATAAACAAGGACACCATCGATATGGAGCCAAACTTCGACGAAACTGAGAAGGAGCCATCTGTACTGCCTTCTAGACTTCCTAATCTTCTCCTTAACGGAAGTGATGGCATTGCAGTGGGCATGGCTACAAAGATACCACCACACAATCTAAACGAAGTTGTGAATGCGATCAAGTTTCACATAGACAAGGTTGCAGAGCAAGATAAGAAGAAAGGACTGGACAACCCCCCCAAGATAGATGCCCTTGAGTACATGGAGCATCTGAAGGGGCCCGATTTCCCAACTGGAGCGACAATCTATGGAATCGATGGCATATTGGATATGTACAGGACTGGTCACGGAAGATTTCACATTAGATCGGAAGTTGAAGTCCAAGAGGATGGCAGTGGTAAACGGCTAATTGTTCACTCAATCCCTTACCAAGTAAGGAAGGCGGCTATGCTTCAAGGAATCGCCGATTTGGTTCAGAAAGAGGCGATAAAAGGAATCAGGGACATTCGTGACGAGTCTAGTAAGGAAGGAATCAGGGTAGTGATTGACATAAAGCAGAACGCAGACCCCCATGCGGTTCTCAATCAGCTTTACCAATCCAGTAGGCTACAAGAATCGTATTCTGCCAATATGATGGGGATACTGAAAGGTGAGCCGGTTCAGTTAGATTTGGGGACAATTCTGCACACATACGTAAGGCACAGAGAATCGGTGGTAGAAAGAAGAACAAAGCACGACTTGGAAAAGGCCCGTTCTAGGGCTCACATTTTGGAGGGGCTAATGAGGGCTCAAGACAGAATGGGTGAGATAATCGAAGTGGGAAGGGAGTCGGATTCTCGTGATCAATTCGAGAGGTTCCTAAGAGGTGATGAGAAGTTTCCCAACATCGGAAAATTCGACTTCTCTGAGAAGCAGGCCAAGGCTATTGCTGAGAGAAGACTGTACCAACTAACAAAGATGAACGTCAAGGAGGTCTCTGAAGAGTTGGCCAGACTAGAAGAGTCGATTGTAGACTTCGAGGATATCCTAGGAAGTAGAAAAAGAAGGCTTGACATCATATGTGCAGAATTGGAAGATCTCGTCGATAGACATGGCGATGAGAGGAGGTCAAAAATAGATCCAGCCCCCCTCTCCATGGACAGGGAGGATCTGATTGCAGAACAGGCCATTGTTATCTCATTGACTCAGGACAATTATATCCGCCACCTCCCAGTTGAGTCGTTTAGGCTGCAAAATAGGGGTGGGAAGGGGCTCAAAGGAGTCGCCACGAAGGAAGAAGACACGCCAACAAAAATAGTAACATGCTTCTCCAAGGACAGGTTGCTAATCTTCACTGACAAGGGCAGGGTGTATGGACTCAGAGCTTGGGAGACGCCATCCGCCAGCAGATATGGAAGAGGTTCCCATATCAGGAACCTACTAGGTGGTATCAGAGAGGATGAGAAAGTTATCTCTATTCTTCCAATGAACAGATCACTAATTGAGGATCCGGAGGGCCATTACCTAATCTTTGCAACCTCAAAGGGGAGGATCAAGAAGAGCAGGCTGTCCGAATATGTTAGGATCAACAAAAACGGAAAGTACGCACTAAGATTTGCTGATGGGGCGGAAGACACCTTGATCACGGTGAGGCCTGCGACTGACTTGGACCACGTCGTCCTTGTATCTGCTTTCGGAAACGCTTGTAGATTCATGCCTGCCGCTCCAACTTCGCAAGCACCATTTACAGTAAGGGTACAGGGCAGAATCAGCCAAGGAGTCACGGGGATGAGGCTCACAAAAGGCGACAGTGTAATCGGCATGATCGTGACGGATGATTTCGACACGAGTGTACTAACGATATCCAAATTTGGAATGGCCAAGAGGAGTAGGCTTGGTTCGGGGGAAATGATTCCCCTAGAGGGCGAGTTCGATGAGAATGGAGGTGCTACCTTCGAGAGGGATGGGTACAGGAAGACAAATAGGGGGACAAAAGGAGTTCGGACTATGTCACTTCGAGAAGGGGATCAGATTGTGAGTGTGCGTCAAATTCCTGACCTTGGGGATCAGCTGTTCATGCTAACTGGAACTGGCATGATGATTAGAATGACTGCAGCCCAGACAAAGGAGACGCTAGGCAAGGTGACAAAAGGTACCCGGATTATGGAGCTAAGAAACTCAAATCGAACAGGGTACGTGGACGAGATAGTATTCGTAGCAAGGCTCCCATCCGAATTGGCCGACCCAATAGATGCCACGATAAGAGAGAATGAAGAAGAGTAGCAAGACCGTTCTGCTTAAGCACGGGCATCGGGTCGAAGATTTACTGCGGCAGTCGCATAGCCTGGCCATTGCGCTGGATTGCTAATCCAGTGGTGTTTCACCTCGGGAGTTCGAATCTCCCCTGCCGCGCCATCTGAAAAGGGAGGTTTCATTGGAAGGTTTGCCTTCAAGGGCGTGTGGCGGTGCCATTGGAGTATTGAGTCGATTGGTTATTTTCGATAATTTCTGGGTAAATACAACGCTAATGATCGTATTGATTGTCGCCTTTTGGGCCATAATTAGGCATCTAAGCCTTAAACCATCAAACGAGAGATCATGGGTAAATGACAACAATAGGATGGCAACGGCAGAATTTGAAGGGAAGGAAGTAACAATTAGGAATGTGAGAGACTTTGAATGGAGGGGGTCCAGGGACTTCGATGAGCGTTGGGTGGACATGAAGATCAAATTAGACAATGTTTCCAAGATTTGGTTCATCCTCGAATACTTCGACCCATCCAGAAGACAAATGGCTCACACTATCTTAAGTTTCGAGATGGATGATGGAACCAGAATAGCATGCTCCATAGAGGTTCGAAGAGAGAGAGGCGAGAGGTACCATCCCCTCAAGGGGCTATTCAAGCAATATGAGCTAATCTACGTCTGGGCAACGGAAAGAGATGTCATTGGAGTAAGAACAAGGTGTAGGAAAGTCTCGGTTACTCACCTCTTTGAGGCAGTGGTCCTTGGCCCTGGTAACGAAAGGAGGATGCTGGAGTCTTACCTAAAGAGAACGAATAAACTCAGCGAGCAGCCAGAGTGGTACAATACGATCACGAACACCTGCACGACAAACATTGTGAATCATGTTAATGAGATATATCCTGGCAGAGTGCCCCGGGCATTTGCAATACTCCTTCCAGGTCTGAGTCCAAAACTATTGCATAGAAACAATCTCGTAAAAATGAAGGGGAGCCTAGAGCAAACAATGAAGTCTAGCATAATTGATGAAATGGCAAAGTCATGGGATGGCGAGTCTGACTTTGGAGATTGGATAAGGTCTAATATTGATACGAGCATTGAACAAACCTAATCGCTTCGAACATTTTATGCGAGTTGACAGGATAGTAAATCCTGAAAAAGTGAGATGGGAATTACCACCATCAAAGAGCCACATGATCAGGTGGCTAGTCCTTGCTGCTCGGTCAAAGGGTTTGACTGATCTTCATTTTGAAGGTTCAGTTGGAGAGGATATTTGCTCTATGGGCAGATGTCTGGAACAAATGGGAGTGAAAATCGAGAAGGGGGACCAGCGTTGGAGGGTAACTGGGGCAGAGAGTGGTTTTTCCGCACCTGGAACCATAAATTGTGGCAACTCAGGGACGGTAGCGAGAATGATGATGGTGGTTTGCGCCGGATTTGAATTTCCCACATTCATTGATGGGGACCAGTCACTCAGGAGTAGGAGCTTCTCATCTTTGACGAGTCTTCTAAAGGGACTAGGCTGCGTAGTAGACTCGAGCCACCTCCCATTATCCATCACAGGGCCGATGAAATATAGGACATCAAGCTTGGATCAATCTAATTCTAGCCAACCATTGACTTCGATGATCATAGGTTCCTCGGATTTTCCAGAAGAATTGGAAATTGAAATAACTGGAATTCCGGTTAGTAGTGGTTACTTAGACATGACAAAAGAGATCTGCATGGAATGTGGATGGCTTGGATCGATAAAAACGGACAGTGCAATTTTGAGGCCATGGGATGTTTCCACACCCAAAGAGGTTAGAATTCCCACAGAGCATAGTCTGATACCAATGTCTATTCTTTTCGATCGTTTACATGGTGTAAACTCGCTTTTCGACTATGATTTGGGACTGATTGACCATAGGCTTCAATCGGCAATAGACCATTTTCAAGAGGGTCATGATGGTATCTTGGATCTTAGCGATGTTAGTGATATTATGACTCCCGCTGCAGCGATTATGGCTTTGGGCGAAGGAGGTTCCATCAAGGGGGTGAGGCATTCTTCAAATAAGGAATCTAACCGAATAGAGACCACAGTGAACCTTCTTGAAGCATTTGGAATTATGACTTCACAGACTTCTGATGGATTGGAAGTGATTGGTGGTCAGTGGCCAAAAAGACCAGTGGAAGTGGTAAAAACTGTTGGCGACCATAGGATTGCAATGACTGCAATAATCCTAGCTAGCGCAGTTGGGGCTGAAATTGATGATTCGAATGTTACTGCTGTAACCGATCCGAATTTTCTTGGGATGATCTGGAGTAAGGATTCGAATTAACTAGACAAGTTGAAAACCCTGATTCATTATGGAAATGTGGTGTACTAATGACCATCACATCTTGGAAGAAGGATTTTTCCACTCATGCATTACTGCTTTTGGTCGCCATTATTTGGGGCTCGACTTGGGCTGCTGGTAGATTTCTTAGCTTCGGAGTGGATGAAGAAAACCGAGCTTCTTTAGAGCCTGCAACAGCGGCATGGCTAAGGTATACGGTCGTCGTTATTGCATTCATATCTTGGTTCATATTTATTGGAAAGAGGAAAGGTGTGAGGTTATTTCCCGTAAGTGAAGAATTATGGAAGAGGGTTTTCTGGCTTGCACTGCTAGGTACAATGGCATACCAGCTTTTTTTCATGCATGGGATGAAGTGGACGGCAGCAGGTGATGCTTCGCTCATTATCCCAATCAATCCCGTTTTTACTGTTCTTCTTGCGTCTCCAATGCTGGGTCAGAAAATTTCCAAGAGAATGGGGATGGGACTTTTGGCAGGAATAGCGGGCGTCATCGTAGTTGTTGGTTGGAGTCCGAATACTGGAATTCCACTGGAGCACAGGGCGATTGGTGATTTCATGGTATTTCTAGCTGCACTTTGTTGGGCGGCTACAAGTAACTTGACCAAGATTGCACTTGCAAACAATGCCGACGTATCTGCTTTGGAAATAGTGATCTGGTATTCAATCATTGGTTGGTTATTGCTAACACCATGGATGTTGGCTGAATTGTGGGTTTCAGAGATACCTGAGCCAACATGGATGGAATGGTTGACAATTGCATACCTAGGATTATTTTCAACTGTTTTAGGTTATGTATGGTTTGCTAGAGGAATTGATAGGCTTGGACCTACTTCTGCTGCATCATATGTATTTCTTGTTCCTGTTTTTGGCGTACTTAGTGGATGGGTATTACTTGGGGAAGAGATTGGCTTTTCGATGATTTTGGGATTCTTACTGATAGTTTTCGGAGTCAGAGAGGTCCAGCAGGAAAGTGAAAAAATAGTCGGATAGCGTTGCACATCGAGCTGCCTCATCGTTAAATACGCATGGTCGTTGGGCGCCCAAAGAGGAGATTGAATGGCGCGGAAACCTGCAAAGATGTATCGTCAAATCAAAGGCCAATCTTTCACGAGAAGGGAGTACTCAGGAGGAGTTCCCAATAATCGAATTCTAAGGTACCATATGGGCAACAGGAAGAGGGCTGAGGCTGGAGACTTCGAGATATGTTTGGAGTTGCAAGTCGATAATTCGTGCCAAATTCGTGATACTGCTTTAGAAGCAGCAAGGCAGGTCGCTAATTCAACGATCAGAGATGAAGCTGGTGCTGAGGATTATGCACTCAGAATTCACACATATCCTCATCAAATACTCAGAGAGAACAAGCAAGCTACGGGTGCGGGAGCTGACAGAGTTTCCCAGGGGATGCGCTTGTCATATGGTAAGAACGTAGGGACCGCGGCAAGAGTAAAGAGAGGTCAGACAGTGGTTTCGGTGAGAACTAATGCAAACAATTACGCTGCTGCAAGGGAGTCGCTTAGGAAAGCAGGATGCAAATTCCCTACACCATGTACGATTAAGGTAATCGAGGGTTCCGAACATTTGAAGGGGCTAGTTTGAAGTTGGATGTCAATGTCGGCCAGCAGTCCTTTGAGTATATTGCAAAACTCCCTCAAAGGAGCCCCCATAGTTTGGAAAGGTGAATACCCCTACTTCATTCACCCGATTTCTGATGGCATCCCTAGAATGGATGCCGAAGTCCTAAGGGCGACTAGGGATCTGATAGTGGAGATGGTAGATTGGTCAAAGATAGACCTCATTGTGAGCGTTGAAGCGATGGGTCTGCCTTTGTTGGCAGCTGTGGGGGAAGCCACCGGAAAACCAACTGTAGTGATTAGAAAAAGGTCATACGGAATGGAGGGAGAAGTACGAGTTGATGTTGCAACTGGCTATTCAAAATCATCAGCTTACATAAATGATATCAAGCCTGGTGAAAGGATTCTAATCGTAGACGATGTTATTTCGACAGGCGGTACATTGGAGCCAATACTTGCAGCTCTTGAAGAAATGGGGGCGATACTTCAGGATGTTATTGTTGCCATAGAAAAGGGTTCTGGCAGGGAGAGATTAGCTGATGAACGTCCAGAATGGCCCATCAGAACATTGGCTAGGATAGAAATCATTGATGGAATAGTGGAAATTGTCGAGTGATTGGGATGGACCTAGAAAAGCACGATTTCGAGCTTGACGAATTAGTGGACAGGATTAAAGAAAACGACAATCGGTTGGTCGCGCTACAAGTTCCGGAAGGATTGAAAATCCAGGCACTTGAGATGATCGATGGAATTGAATCTAATTCGAAAGCGAAAGTGATTCTTGCAGCTGACCCCTGCTACGGTGCCTGCGACCTAGTTCATGATAAAATGAAAATGATGGGTGTTGAGCTTGTTGCCCACCTAGGCCATAGCCAAATGAATATCGAATCAGGAATGCCGACGCATTTCATCCCAGTAACTTATGACGGATCCCCCGAACTGATGGAAATTATGTCAATTCTGGAAAATCATAGAAATATTGCTAAAATTAGGCAGAAAAATATACCGGAAATAAGGGATGGAAATGAAGAAGAGGCCAAGGCCATTTTTTTGGATGCAGTGGGAAGGTTTTCACCGCTAACCGACCATAGGCTGGGATTGGTGGGTTCAATCCAGCACCTGCACCTTCTCGAGGAATATAAGAAAAAACTAGAGGATGCTGGATTTGATGTCACCATCCCTACTGGTGGAGATAGATTGACTTTCCCTGGTCAAGTTCTAGGATGCAATTACTCAGGGGATGACTCATCAATTGGCCACTACTTATTCCTCGGATCGGGGGATTTCCACCCAATAGGCCTGGTTTTGCATACTGGAAAGCCTCTTGCGCTTCTTGACCCATACACAGGAGAATCATCAGAGATGTCACTTGAACGTATAGAAAGAATTCTACGGCAGAGGTTCGGATTGATTATGGCAGTTGGCGATTCTACCTCATTTGGAATTCTGATTGGCGAAAAACCCGGTCAAATGAGGAGGAATCTGGCAATAAAGATGAAGAAGTTGCTGGAAAAACATGGCAAGAGAGGTTATCTGCTTGCACTTGACCACGTAAGTCCGGATTTGATTGACTTTTATCCTGTTGATGCATTTGTCAATACTGCATGCCCCAGAATAGCAATTGATGACTCCACGAGATATTCTAAGCCACTTATTACTCCGTTTGAACTGGAAGTGTCATTGGGAGAAAAGAAATGGGAACATGGTTACCAATTCGATGAAATCCCGTGAATACGGGTAAAATATTCGTTTTACAAACTCTTGATTCGGTTCGGATGATTACTCTTCATCGTCGTCGTCATCGTCGTCGTCATCACCAAGGAGTGCTTCCCAGTCAAGTTCATCTTCAGCTGTCAAGAAGTAGCCGGCCCCTAGTGCGGCGATACCAGCGAAAGCTAGGAAATCTTGGGTGCTTAGTCCTGTATCTGGTCTAAAGGCGTCCATATCACCCATACCAAGCATGTCAATCAGGAAAAGCTTGTCCCCTCCACCTAGCATTCCAGGTATATTTAGCAATTCGAAAACCAGAAGTGCTGCCATTGAAATTAGCATGACCATTCTTATGTTGTTGTCCAACTCTACCATATTATCAGGACGTTAGCCTAGGCGACTAATATATTATCTATGCGGCAAAAGGGCCTGATATTTGCCTAGTAATTACTTTTCAGCGAGCATTCGTGCCATTGATGACCATGATTCAATCTTTCTAGCCTTGATTATTTCAGCAATTTCTTCATCATTTCTCTGGGCCAGTTGCTCAAATGTTGTAATTCCGACGAAATTCAGCCTCTGCATCCCAACTGGTCCAATTCCAGGAAGCTGGGTCAAATCATCATCACTGGGGCCTTGATCGGCCTCTGATTCCTGTTCTCCCTGTGGTTTTGCATCGGTGCCGGCACTGAAATTGAGAACCCCATCATCCAGAAGATCGGCGATGATATCCTCCATCTTTCTACCAGTAGCTTCCGCAATGGCGTGAGTCTCGAGGCGATTGGCGTGCTCTCTTGCAGTCTCAGCCTTTTGTTCCTCGCCCATCGAGTCCAACACCGCTGCTAGTCCTTTCCAGTTTGCAGGATTTTCTCCATCCTTTGCAGTTTCCTTCTTCCAAACTTCCAAAGCTCCTTCGAAATCACCCTCACGGACCATTCTAGCGGCTCTGACCTCAGCGGCTTCTGACTCAGCGGCCGCCTCTAGTAAATCTTCTAGAACCTCATCAACTGATTCGGCGTCCTCTTCATCGGCGTCCTCTTCATCGGCGTCCTCTTCGTCGGCGTCCTCTTCGTCGGCGTCCTCTTCGTCGGCGTCCTCTTCGTCGGCGTCCTCTTCGTCGGCGTCCTCTTCGTCGGCGTCCTCTTCGTCGGCGTCC
>Ga0066836_10000145_pt1 | contig 28930 bp, 19 predicted proteins | sample ETNtaG_18_FD_71568 | JGI IMG/M metagenome (GOLD analysis project Ga0066836, IMG submission 71568) | Marine microbial and viral communities from oxygen minimum zone, Eastern Pacific Ocean - ETNP201302SV91 | ecosystem: Environmental > Aquatic > Marine > Oceanic | place: Pacific Ocean: Eastern... | reverse complement strand
TGAATCGAAGTAATCGCCGTCTGTCGCTTCGGCCCAAGACCATGTTCCTGTCGTTGAGATTCCTGCGAGGAAGCCTTCGATATACTTCGCACTCAGTGTCGTTGAGCCGAATGATCCCGAACCTGTCTGTTCAATTTGTGTGCCCGCTGTATTCAGGGTTGCAAATGAACCTGCGATGACCAAACCGCCTCCACCTGTCATTGCAATACTCGAACCCATCTGGTAAGAACCGGATGCCATGGTAGCCCATGACCACAAATTGTTGGAACCCAAAGAGGCAACGAACACAGTTCGGTCTTGCCCACCATTGCTACTTGTGGCCTGATTGGTGCCGAAATTAGCCGAACCGATCAGTTGACCTGTCGTATGGATCGAACCGGCGTCCTCAACCATGTCCATGATTTGGACAATACCACCAGTGGCTCCAGCCTGTGCCATATCGACCGTGCCGCCTGAAGTGGTCATCTTTAGGATGTAAGAATCCAATTGGCCAATGGCCTGAACAGGTTGTCCTGTACCGAAACTGGCTGTTCCTGTAAACCAGCCACAACCATACAGATTGTTTCCGTTAGATTGGACACAGGTTCCATAATCGTCCGTAGAACCACCAACGGTGGTAACCCAACTCCAACGATTTCCAGCGACCACTTGGCCCGTGTTAATCTCAGCAAACCAACCATCTAATCCACCTTGAGATGTCTTAGCAGTAGATTGGAAGTTGGCCGTGGTATTGAACGAACCAGCTGCGTAAACACCACCTCCTGAATCGGAGGATATGTCCTCACAGGTATCTGTGAATGGACCACCGGCAGTAATCGTCCAATCGAATTGTCCGGTAGAGCTGATCTTGGAGGCAAAGATGTCCTGTGAATCTTGTGTACTTCTGTAATTTTGATTCCCAAAAGTAATGTTCCCTTGGAACCAACCACACATGTAGTAATCTGAACCAACTTGGGTGATTGCCGTGATACCAGCAAAGCCCCCACCATCATAGTTGCCGAGAACTTCAACCCACTGCCATGCACCTTGTGAGTTGGCCAAGGCTACGTAGCCGAGTTGGGTTTGGGTTGATGCACCCTGTGTTCCAAAGGTGACATCGGCGACCAAATTCCCTACTGCGAGAACATTGTCATTTGAATCGACTAAGATATCCGATGGGAATACAAGATTCGGGTTTTGGGTATTTGCACCCGTGGCTTGGACTGCGCTGGCCACCCACTCGGTCTGGGCTCCACGAGCGCCAGAAAATGAAGGATGGTCGTCTTCTTCGAGCATAGAAGGGGCTTGGTTTGAGAATTCAATCGTGCTGATTGGTTGCAACAATAGAGCAATGATTACTGCGAAAATCAAACTATTTGCGGTGAACTTCGATGGTTCGGTCATAACACGCCCTATAGGGCGTGATACTTAACGCTCCCCTGTCGAGGTTTGTTCACTGTTCACCGGTATGTTCCACCCAGTCATCCATTTCTGGTGTTCTGAACCACCATTTTCGATCATCGTCCAACCACCATTCACAACCGTTCTCATCGACCTTGTAATTGGGGTCATCTTCGTAATTCTCTTCGCCGCTTTCAGCGAGGGCTTCCTCGGCAACTTCAGTGGCCGGTGCTGGCATATCTCCTCGCTTGGCTGCACGGCGAGCATCAAGTTCAGCATCCTGCTTCCGCTTGATGATTGAAATGGCCACAACTGCGCCACCGACAATCAGAATGACAATCGCTGAGATTATGGCAATGATTGTGCCCGTTGACATTCCACCATCATCCGTTCCTGGATTGAGTTGTTGGCGCGAGCACCCTCCTTCAATGAGAATGGCTCCAGAGGGTGTGAATGGACATGCATCATCACCATTTGAGATCCCATCACCGTCCTCGTCCTGCTGTTCAAAGTTGCAACCACCCTCAAAGATGAGGTCCTCTGCGATACTGCCTTGACAAAGGTCGAGCCAATTGTCGTAGCCGTCATCGTCATCGTCGTTGTCTCCAGCCCAACAACCGAATTGACTGTCAAAGGCATATTCAGGATGCTCGTCTCGAATGCTTTGATTTGATGTGTCGGAACACCCATCGTTTACGTCGACAACTCCATCTCCATCAGAATCTTGTTGAGTAAGGTAACCACAGCCGTAGAAATCTACAGATTCACCAACCGGTGTACCAAGGCACTGATCAACGTCATCAGGCACTGTATCGGAATCGATGTCATCAGTACAACCATCATAATTCTGATCAAAGCCTTCAGCAGCTGCAACTTCTGGACATAGGTCCAAGTTGTTCTGAATACCGTCATCGTCGTTGTCACCCTGCTCTGCAGAACAACCACCGTCATACACGGTCACATCCGGCGGTGTTCCTGGGCACTCGTCCGAATCATCATTGAACCCATCATTGTCGTCATCGAAATCTTCATCTTCATCGTGACAACCATCTCCGTCGGCATCTTCTGCGGGATTGGATTCCCAACCGGTCTTTCCATTGGGGCAATCGTCACCTGCATCGGCGACTTTGTCGCCATCGTCATCCGTATCTTCTCCAGCATCCCGACAACCGTCTCCATCGACATCTGTACTCGGTGTAGAGGTCCAACCAATATCGCCGACTGGACAAGCATCATCCTCATCGAGAAGACTGTCGCCATCGTCATCATCGTCCTCGTCATAATCGCGACAACCGTCGCCATCTCTGTCAGTTTCAGTTTGTGAATTCCAGTTCAGGGCACCTGTCTGACAAGCGTCAATGAAATCGAGGACGCCATCGTCATCATCGTCGAGATCTTCACTCGCATCAAAGCATCCATCTCCATCTTGATCGTTACTTGAATCAGAAATCCAATCCAATGCTCCGAGGGGGCACTGGTCGAGAACATCCCCATTTGAATCGAGATCATTGATGCCATCATTGTCATCGTCGACGTCATCGTCATTGTTGTCGCAACCATCGCCATCATGATCATTCTCTGCACTTGATGTCCAACTTCGGTTGTGTGGATATCGCGGGCACAAATCAAAATCGTCTAGGATGGAATCGCTGTCATCATCCGTATCTTCGTCAGAGTCGTGGCAACCATCCGCATCGTAATCATTGGCCAGTCCGCTGGTCCAATTGTGTCGCGTAGTGAAATCATTACACCCATCAGCAGCGTCTAGGATTCCGTCACCATCGTCATCATCATCCTCTGCAGAATCAAGGCAACCATCACCGTCTCGATCCAGTGTCCAAATGGATTGATTCCAATTGGTGGATGGACCAATACAGTCATCCCAGTAATCATCTAAGGTATCTGCATCGGCATCACCGTCACACGAATCACCAAGGTTATCCCCGTCCATATCCAGTTGTGCGGTGTTGTTGATGGTAGGGCAATTGTCATCGACATCAGCTACTCCATCGAAATCTGTGTCGACTTGGAAGGCCCAAACGAATCCAGCCCCTTCAATATAGGATATTGTGCTCTTGTTGGTATCTCCAAACGCTGAACCGCAGCCGAAATCAAGATTGATACAATGCCGCCCTCCGGTCACGATTCGCCCGAGACCTTGCCAAGCAACAGCGTGTGCGATGTCGTCCTTTTCCCCACCGAGGTTGGTAGCCCAAATCCAATTTCCAAATTGATCTAAGCCAGCGACAAAACCTTCAGCGCCTGGGGCGCGAGAAAGCAAGAATGGGCCGAATGTACCATTTGTCCAGAACTCATTGCCATCAGCGAAATATCCTGAAACTGCAATCGTACCGAGAGGACCGACTGCGAGATCGTAAACATACTGTTCAGAACCGGTTTGTCCACTTGTTCTCGAAGCCCAAACCCAACCTCCGTTTGTGCCTATGGAAGCCACAAAGCCATTCCATGCGCTGGCATTGCCAATCATTTGCAGGGTGACTGAATTTCCGTTGCGGAATTCAGCACTACCAGAAAAGTATCCACCAACATAGATGTCGCCGTTTCCGAATGTAACGGCTGTGGCATACACTTCCTGACCGCTAACACCACCTGCGATATCCCTGGACCACTGGAAGGTGCCTGCAGGGTTGACCTTAGAGACGAATCCGTTGTATGGTCGGCCTGCGGTCACAATGTGATTGCTGGGCCAATCGAGAACATTGTCTCTGTAATACCCAACAATGTAGGCGTTCTCAATCGAATCGATTGTGACACCAGTGAGGTTGTCGTTGTAAGATCCACCCCATGCTTGAACCCAAGCAAATCCACCCATAGCGTCGACTTTCAAAATGTACATGTCCGAGCCGCCTTCGGATTGGTATTGGTTGCCGCCAATCTGCGCAGTATCTCGGAAAGAGCCGGCGACATAGACGGAGCCTTCGCCGGTTGCAGCGCATCCATTGGCGTAGTCGTTGAACGGGCCACCCCAAGTTGATACCAAATCCCAACTGGCTTGTGATACGTTGTACAGTGCCACGAACCCGTCGGTGTATAGGCCACCTGTTGTCACAGAATGTTCACCAAATGTGATGGTGTCAGTAATCCATCCGCAAACCCAAATTCCTGCGGGTCCTTCGGTGGCTTCCTCGATATGTGCTGACCCGACTGAGTCGCTTGGCTTGCCTGTATGCTTGAACCAAGTCCAGCCACCCCATTGGTCTAGATGGGCGACGAAGGCGGTTCGTTCATCGCGGACCGTAGGAGATGGGCCACCATCGAACAGAACTTGCCCCCGATAAGAGCCGGTGATGATGACAGCGTTGTTGGTCGAATTGACGACATCACTGACCCAAACGCTATTGAAATCCCCGGGGCCATTGCTGACACTATTATCCGCAGTACCTTGTTTGACCCATGTCGTTACTCCTCTAGCCCCGGTGCTGAGTATCGAATCAACCTGAGCATCGTTCAGGATGGGGAATGCTTCAGATAGGTCGGATTCAGGTGGTTCCTCAATCGCATCAATCGAAGCCACCCAAGGGGCGAGAATCAGCAACAAAAGGGTCGAGATGACGAGTCGGCCGCGCGCTTGCATGCGAACGCCCTTTGGGCGTTCCCATTTCAACGTTCAGTTTAGATGAACGGCGGCCGAACGACGACCGCTGGGAGATTTCGACGAGGGTTGACAGCTATTTCCACTTCCTCACCCACTTCAACACCCTCAAGGTATGCCAATCCAATGCCAACTTTTCCAAGACTAGGTGAAGGGCCACCTGAGGTAATGGTTCCAATTTGAACCCCATCTTTCAAAACCGCATGACCCATTCTTGGGAAGGGTCCCTTTCCAGTGGCTTTGAGCCCAAGCCATTTGATGCCAACGCCATCGAGATGTTGGGCTTTGGTAGCAGCAACACGGTGCTTGCCGATGAATTCGTGATCCATGTTCAACCCAAACGGTACGAAAGTCTCAGCTGAATCTCGAGACAGGCCTTCCGAACCACCAAAATCGGGATGGCAGAAATCCTGTCCAGAAAGCAAGAATCCTTTCTCCATCCGAAGTGTGTCTCTTGCTCCAAGTCCCACAGGGCTAATGCCATGACCACCGTCGTCGAGAAGTGCATCCCAAAGCGCCTTGACTTGCCCATTGGGGACGAAGATTTCGAAGCCCCTTTCACCGGTATATCCAGTGCCCTGAATCCAGCCGGTGATGCCAAGAGAATTCTCAGTAATCGCTTGACCGTGGAAATGACGAACTACATTTTCCTCACCAAGAATCGTGCCTAAGATATGGGGCGATTCAGGGCCTTGAAGAGCAAGAATACTGGTTTCTTCCGATAAATTTTCGATACTGATTCCATCCACTATATGTGTGTGGAAATGATTCCACATGTGGTCGATCATACTCGCATTGGGAACACCCAAAATTTCGGTTTCACTGACCACGCAGAAAATCATGTCATCGATGATGATTCCATCGTCGTCGAGGAAATGGGTGTAGGCGCATCTTCCCGGATTGATTAGGCTCGCTTTTTGTGTGCCCACTCCATCGAGCCACTCACGTACATTTTCGCCGGAAAATCGGAAAAAACCCATGTGAGATACGTCGAACAATCCGGCATTCTCACGCGTATTGAGATGTTCTTCCATCATCGAGGTATACCAAATGGGCAATTCAAATCCATGGAAATCGACGATGTTCCCACCGCGTTCGACATGCGCATCAAACAATGCGGTGCGAACCAACCCGCCCTCTGACATGTCCTGACGCCTGCAAAGCAGGCCTTTGAATCGACCGGCAGTTAATTCAGCGCCATAGAAATGTTATTTTTTAACCGAAAAATTTAAATAATAGCACGTATATAGCCAGTTTTTGGCACGGAAAACCAAAAAAAACGAAAAAGGTGATAATTATGGAAAAAGAAAATGAATGGATAGAAAAAAAAGTGAAATGTGGAAATTGCGACAATGGAAAGGTCAGGGCCTATGTTGAATGGATCCCTGGTAGGAGATGTAGAATCTCTGTAATCTGTACAGATTGTGATGGCGAGGGTGAACATAGCATTTGGATGCCGAAATTCTGTCAGGTGCCCACTTGTATGAATGAGACGAGTCACATGTGTACTGGGAACTTCTGCCATGGCAATGGTTGGGTGTGTGAAGCGCATTGGAAAGATGATGACAGTGGGCAATCAACCTCTGGCAAGGTTTGTGATTCTTGTTTTGATGAATTTGGCTGGTCTGGTCATTGAATAATTTGTGTCTGTATTTCTGCTCAGGCGCGACTCGCAACCATCAAACACTGTATGGAGAGGGTTGAGCCTATGTCGAGCCAGCCTGTCAACGAACCCATCCTCGGATACGCGCCAGGGAGTCCTGAACGAGCCAATTTGCAAACCGAACTAGATCGACAAATGGCGGAAGTCGTGGAAATCCCCTGCATCATCAATGGCGAGAAGGTGTTCACTGGAAACACGGCAACACAGGTCATCCCCCACAAGCATGGCCACATCATAGCCAATGTGCATCAGGCGGGTAAGGCAGAAATTGCTGCGGCATGCCAAGCGGCCATCGATGCACAGGAGGCTTGGATCAACATGGGTCTTGAGGCGCGATGCGCCATCTTTGAGCGCTGTGCAGAACTCTTGGCCGGAGATTGGCGCATGAGGGTGAATGCATCGACCATGCTCAACCAAAGCAAGACCGCTTTTCAGGCTGAAATTGATGCGGCTTGTGAATTGATTGACTTTTGGAATTTCAACTGCTTTTATGCTCGGCAATTCCACGATATGTACCAACCGTTGGTGTCCCCGGCGGGTGTGGACAATAGTACGGAGATTCGACCTCTGGAAGGCTTCGTATTGGCCATCACTCCGTTCAACTTCAGCAGCATCGCTGCGAATCTACCCAGTGCCCCTGCAATCCTAGGCAATACAGCGGTATGGAAGCCAAGTCGGAATTCATATCATTCAAATTACGTGTTGATGGAATTGATGATGGAAGCTGGATTGCCTGCTGGTGTCATCAACTTCGTGCCCAGCAGTGGCCCGGACATCTCAGATGTATGCTTGTCAAACCCTGACTTCGCTGGTGTTCACTTTACAGGTTCAACCGCGGTGTTCCAAGGATTGTGGCAAAGAATTGGCGAAGCATTACCCAATCTCAAATCCTATCCGCGAATTGTGGGTGAAACGGGTGGCAAGGACTTCGTAGTCGCGCATCCTGATTGTGATGAACAAGGGCTGCTTGTCGCATTGCTTCGTGGTTCCTTTGAGTATCAGGGGCAGAAGTGTTCTGCGGCCTCGCGTGCGTATGTACCAAAATCGATATGGGACCGGATGGGATGGCAATTGGTTGCTGAAGTTCGAAAAATTACCATGGGTGATGCACGGGACTTTACCAATTTCATGACTGCGGTCATCGATCAGCGAGCCTTTGACAAAATCTCAGGTTACATTGACCGTGCCAAAGCAAGTGATGTGTGTGAAATCGTCATCGGTGGTGGTTGCGATGACAGCGTAGGCTGGTTTATCGAACCCACGATAATCGTGACCACAGACCCCAATTATGAATCGATGGTGGAGGAAATTTTCGGCCCGGTTCTAACCGTATATCTGTACGATGATGATGACTTTGAGAAAACGCTCGAAATCTGTGACCAAGCCAGCCCATATGCGCTTACAGGGTCCATTTTCGCTACGAATGAAGAGGATATTCAAACCGCATTCAACGCCCTCCGTTTTACCGCTGGAAACTTCTACATCAACGACAAACCAACAGGTGCAGTTGTCGCTCAGCAGCCTTTCGGCGGAGCGCGTGCATCAGGAACCAATGACAAGGCGGGTGGCCCACTTAACCTACTGCGATGGATAAGCCCACGCAGCGTCAAACGCACACTCGACATCCCGCAAGATTGGGGCTACTCCTTCTTGCAGCCCGATGAATAACTGTAATGTTCAATAATCGAATTTGCAAGCCACGATTACTGGGGAGCACTTGCTGAGAGGTTGTCTTCGGACAACGACCCACGAACCTGATCTGGGTAATGCCAGCGGAGGGAGAAAAATGGATACAAATATCGCATATGGATTGATGCTTGCAACACTTGGTTTCTTTGGCTATATCGGATACCAAGCGGCAACCGAAAAAGAGCTCGATGCCGATGAATATCTATCGGCACGTGGCTCGCAAAGTTGGTTGAGAATTGGACTGAGCCTATTTGCATCGGGTATGGGAATTTGGATTCTCTTTGGCCCTAGTGAAGTCGGTTATTGGGGCGGTTTCTGGGATGTCGTTGGATACGCTGTATCGGCTTCGACTCCATTCTTGCTCCTGGCCTATGTAGGTCCAATGGTGCGTGAAAAGTTGCCAGATGGTGTGACATTAGCCGATTATGTACGAATGAGAATTGGACGGGCGATGCAAATCTACGTTGGCATAATCTCAGTCGTTTACATGTTCACATTCTTGTTTGCAGAATTCACAGCGATCGGCAAAGCCATGCACGTTCTTGCCGACATGGATCCAATCATTCCCATGCTTGCGGTAGGAGCAGTCACAGCAGCATATACCACGTATGGTGGTTTACCAGCCTCACTTCGAACCGACCGAATTCAAGCGTGGGTTGTCCTTTGGCTTGTCGTCGCGCTTCTACTCATCTTGTTTGCTGGAGACCTCAGTTCTCTGATTTCAGATGCGAAGGCATACAATCCGGAGGGAGATATTGATTGGAGCATTGGGAGTATGTCATACATGGAGTCGTTCAAATCTGGCTTGGCGCTTGTTGTTGCCATCACCGCGGCTGAAATGTTCTCACAAGGAAATTGGCAGCGCGCCTGGGCCTCTGAAGATGAAGAGGCGCTCAAGAAAGGGTCTCTACTGGCCGCAGCCCTCGTCCTTCCACTGGTTTTCATCATGGGCGTATTGGGCACGGTAGCGGCAGCCCAAGGAGCAGCAGACGACCCCTCTGCGGCATTCTTTATTCTCTTGGAAGATGTGCATGTATTGGTAATCGCTGGTTTTGTCGTCCTCGGAATCGCATTGGTCTGCTCAAGCGTGGATACCCTGCAAAATGCTGTATCTGCATCGATAAACAGAGATTTGGCCGATGGGAAGATGGATCTGAAACAGGCTCGTATCGTGACAGTAGCCATGATTCCATTGGCAATTTATCTCGCGACAGGCCCCACGATTGGTGGCTTTACGTTCAACGCCATCAGTGTATTCGGAATCTTCCTATTCGCTGATCTACTCGCCGCAGCCACCGTTTTGCCCGTCTTACTAACTCTCTGGGAGCGAATCGATTCAAGGGCATCTTTGGCTGGAGCCATCTGCGGGTTGCTATCCGTAGTGGTTTACGGCATGTATACCGCCGATTTGAGTACTGGCCTTGGCTATCTAACATCTCCAACCAATGAATTTGGTTTGGCCAACCTTGAGGTCTTCCTTTCGGCTCTCTTCGGATCTGGAATCGTGACCATCGCAACTTCTGAAATTCTCGCTCGGAGTGAATGAGGCCCATCGGGCATCCCGGAGCACATTGGCGAAGGAATCAAGAATGAACAGGGGAACCACCCTATGGGTGGTAGAATGACAATTGGCAATCCTGCGGACACTTTGACCTACGTTCGAGCCCTCGGACTGATTGTGGGTGGATACAGTGCATATCAGCGTGACAAGCGTCGTGAAACCGATGTTGCGGTCAAGGAGGAAATCCTTCGCTGCGCAGATCGTGTCAGAACCCATGTTGAGAATGTGCACGATGATGCCTACCGAGATGGAAATGTCAAACTCGCCAAAGCCTGTCAAGCCACCATCGAAGAAATCGATGCGCTCCGAAATGATGTCAGCCTCGGTGAAACCGGTGGCGAACATCCATTCTTCAGCAAGCAGATTACGACCTCAAAGAAAGTTCTTGCAAAGTTAATCAAACACGACCATGAAACGATTACACTCTTGGTCAAGGCTGTGAATCGCAGCAATGACCTCGAAAAGGCCGCAGCCGAAGATGGCGATGCGATGAAGGCGGTTCGTGAAACCCGCCAACTGGTCAGCAGTGTACGAGGGCATTTCAGTGAGCGCAGAGCGGTCCTGAAAGGAATACAATAGGAAGTGAAAATATGGCAACGCATCGATGGAGAGATACACCTGAAGTTATTGCGAGAATGATTGATACGGGCTCAATCAATTCTTGGTCAACGAAAAATATCGTACTCAAGCCCAACGAAACCTGCGTCATCATGGCGGATGGGAAAATTCAGGATATCCTCTCAGAAACCGTTCTGAAAAATTATGTCGGCGGATTTACACGCTGGTTGGGCAGTAAAATCGGAGTTGGTTCAAGAGATCACAAGATGATTTTCGCGATGACCGGGCCCTTTGATTTGCTATTCAAAATGGAAGGGGCCACAGCAGATGGTGGCAAGGTCAACGGTATGCTGAACATGCGACTCCAAATTCAGCGCGATGATACCCCAAAACTCGTGAACATCTTTACCAACAGTGGTCGAGAACTCAATCGCGGCTTTTTCGTCAAAATGTATGAGCGAGAAATCATGAGCAGGGTGGTCGTACCCTTGCTCTCGAAACAAGCGGACATCAATGCGGTTCGCACACCGGACTTCGCAGACATGTTGGAGATGGCGGTTCGCGCAGAGATGCGTGGTTCCTTCGACCAGTATGGAATCACCATGCTGCGTTCTTTTGCGGTCGTCAATGAAACCGACCTCGAGAAATTACAATCCTATACGCAACAAACCAATGTCATGGCCGCACGAGCGGATTTGGTCAATGAAACCGCACTTGCAGCCATCGATCGTCAACAGAGTTTGACACTCGCCCGAATTGAGGCCGAGGCGAACATCGCCAAAGCCCAAGCAAGAGGCCAAGTTGAGGCAGCCCTTGAAAGCGAATTACTTGAATTGCGAAAGCAGGAAGCGGAATGGTCTGCTGAACGTCACGATTTGTCCGAAAGGCAGGACATTGAGCTGGATGGTAAGCAGCGCAAAATGGACATTGCCATGAGTGCATTTGAGCAGGTACAGGCGGCAAAACGAGCGCGTATGGAACAGGAATCCAACGCGGAACTCACCCGCCAACAAAACACTGATGATATCCAGCGTGAAATGATGAAAATGGCCGCTGATAACGGGGCACTCACTCCAGAAGTCATGCAGACATTCCTCGAACAACAGTCGGCTCAGAAAGGACAAGTGGATCCACAACCCACTTCCCAAGAAGCAGGGCCCATTTCGACATGTGGGAATTGTGGTGGCCAAATCCAATTAGGTTGGCAAGCCTGTCCACACTGCGGAACAAACCTCTGATTCGTGGGCGCAAATCAGTCCTCGAATCTAAGAATATCGAGTGGTACTGCGATCGGTGGCATGTGATCGCTGAATCTGTGTCGACTTGTTTTGGGTGGGAATACGCTTTCAGAAAGGGCCATTTCGATGACCTGCTGTTTGGTCAAGAATTTGAGTTCGGAAGCCGGCCAAATATCCAATTCAATTCCATCATCTGTCAAATAGTCGACTTTGATGACAGGCAAACGCGACAAACCAATCCGAATACCCACATGATAGCGATGGTGACCATCGAGAATTGTGCCGGTTTTCCGGTCGACCAAGAGTGGTTTGGTATAGGCGCTCCAGCGCAGTGTCATTTCATGTAAAGTATCGACATTTCGAGGTTTGACCTCTTCATGTGGTTTGAGCCACACAATCGGAACCAACTCGACGTCCATGCACCTCCCACGTAATCAACGTTCAAATCCCTTCGCACGTCGATAGCATCATGACCGAGAGGTCGGAGAAAGGGCTGATGGCGGAAAGTGCTTGGTTAGAGGGTGCCCTTGGTGACCTCGATGGTGAAGCGCTTACCGCACCGCTATTGGACTGGAAAAATGGGTTGCCTGAAGCCCTTCGTGAAGTTTGTAACCGAATTGCAACCGCCGGAGGAGGTATTTGGTTGGTTGGAGGATCGGTTCGAGAAGCGATGCTGGGGAATCCCTGGAAGGATTTGGATTTGACAACCACGTTGAATCCCGATGAAATCTTGGACCTGTTTCCTCGCGCAATACCGACAGGAGTACAATTTGGGACAGTAACGGTTAGAATCGCGGATTCAGATATTCAATTTGAAGTCACAACATTGCGAAGCGAAGGGACCTATGGTGATGGTCGACGACCTGATGAAGTGACATTTGGGGATTCACTCAATGAAGATCTTTCACGAAGAGATTTCACCATCAACGCGATGGCCATCGACCTTGCTAGAAATATCATTCACGACCCTTACGGGGGCGTTCTGGATTTGGAAAATCAGTGCCTAAAGGCGGTGGGAATCGCAGAGGAACGCTTGGGTGAAGATGGCCTCCGTTTGCTTCGGGCATATCGATTCATGGATCGGGGAGACAGAGGGGTTTGGCAGCCAAATGCCGAACTATCGAAGGCCCTGTTGACTTGTGGAAATATGCTTGAAAACGTCTCGGAAGAGCGTATTTGGTCGGAATTTTACCGTATATTGTGCGGACGGAATGCAGCTGCAATTCTAGAACGGATGCGGAAGGATGGAATCCTCAGTAGAATCCTACCGGGCTGGGATGCTGAAATCGATTTGCAACACCTCTTGCAGGTTCCTGAAGAGAACGGTTTTGCTTGCCGATTGGTATTGCTGGCTTCCGAAATCCCGAATGAAAGATGGCGACGAATCGAACATGACCTACGCGCGCTCAAATTGTCCAATCAAGAGAGAGGTACAGTGATGGATTTGCATCACCTACTCGGTCACTTGCCCTCTGAAATATCTGAGTATAGACGCTACAGGAGTAGTGTTGGTGAATTGATTGAGGCCCATCTTGCAATCGAAGATGTATTGCACCCCATTGAGGCAGGTAATGTTCGTGAAGTTCTGCCGGATCTAGCACCGCTCAAGGCCGGAAATGAACCGTTGGTAGATGGGCATCTCCTATCTGCTACTGCAGATTTATCCGCAGGGAGACGATTGGGGCGCCTCAAGGAGTGGCTTTTCAGCATTCAAATTGAGCAGGATTTGAACAACTCAGACGAAGTGCTCGCACTACTCGATGTCTTGGATTGGAAGACAACAGACCCCGAATCTTGGCCGGATTCATGTTGGCCCTGATCACTCTGTAGCGAGATGTTCAATGTACTCGTCAGCAGTGAGCAACTGATCCTCATCAAAATCATGTGGGTCGATGAGAAGTACCCAGCCTTCCGAATAGGTGTCATCTGTGACAAGTTCAGGTGTAGCTTCCAGTTCGTTGTTCACTTCAAGCACCTTTCCAGCGCAGGGTGAATGGAATGTTTCGCGGTCATCGGAAGAGCGGACCGAAAAGAGTACATCGCCTTCACTGAACTCTTCAGCAACATCTGCGAAGTCAAATTCGTTATCTGCAGCGGCATTGTCTGCCAAAGCATCGCTGGGCAATACCGCCATGACGACGCGTAGAATATCGCCCATCTCCTGAATCAAACAATCTGATACGCCAATCTTCCACGTACCTTCTTCCTTGTCCACAATTTGCATCCACAAATGGTTGCGTGTATATTTCCGATCCGAAAGGACGCTGAACTCCAGATAATCTTCTGCCATTATGTCTCCCTCATTGCCGCCGCGGCATCACGACATATTTCAACGAATCGCTCCTCAATTTTAGTAACCAGTCCACAGAAAGGGGTTGCGGTCACGCATTGATTATGAATAAGAGGCCGGTGGCATGGGCGAGTGAAGACATGCAATTTCAAGAAACGGAAGAACAGAGCATGATACGAGAAATGGTGAGAGACTTTGCTGAAGAAGTCCTAGCACCCACCTGTTTGGCCAGGGATAAGGCACAACAACCGCCGATTGAAGAATGGGCGCAGTTCATTGAATATGGCCTGCAATCGTGTACGATTCCAGAAGATTATGGAGGTGTCCCTCTCGATGATGTGAGTGAAGCAATTATCGTTGAAGAATTGGCGCGAGTCGATGCTTCATTTGCCGTATTTTTCTGCGTACATGTCGGACTTTGTGCGAAGACGATTGTCATCCATGGTACCGAGGAACAGAAAGCCAAGTACTTACCGATGCTGGCAACCGACAAAGTGGGTGCCTATTCGCTCTCTGAAGCGGGCGCGGGTACGGATGCAGCTGCGATGTCTTGCAAAGCCAAACTCTCCGAAGATGGGACACATTACCTGCTCACCGGAGAAAAGATGTGGGTCACAAATGGTGTCAGTGCAGATATCTACGTTCTTTTCGCCAAGGATGTAGATCATCCTGACTACGGTGTCAAAAAACACGGTGGCACGACGGCATTCATTGTCGAACAAAATTTTGAAGGATTTACGGTCGGGAAAAAGGAGGATAAATTGGGAATCCGCAGCAGTGATACTTGCACACTCGTCTTAGAGAACTGCAAGGTGCCTGTAGAAAATGTTCTCAAGGCCGCAGGGAAAGGATTCCCAATCGCGATGAACGCATTGGATAACTCGCGTATTGGAATCGCTGCTCAAGGCTTGGGTATCGCTCAGGGTGCCTACGAATCAGCTCTGAAATATGCACATGAAAGAGAAGCGTTTGGTGTACCGATTGCACGCCATCAAATGATTACATCATACCTTGCAGATATGGCTACACAGGTCGAAGCGGCCCGGCTCATGGTCTACAAAGCAGCCTGGACCAAGGAACAGCACTACCACAACGATGGGCACCGACATTCAAAGGAAGCCAGTATGGCGAAATTGTTTGCTGGAGACACGGCCATGTGGGTATCGGAGCGAGCGGTGCAGGTTCTTGGGGGCTATGGTTACACGACCGATTTCCCTGTTGAGCGCTTCTTCCGGGACGCTAAGATTACACAAATTTACGAAGGGACACAAGAGGTCCAAAAATTGGTCATCGCACGTGCCATCAGCAAGGACGTGTGATTAAATCGGGGCCGAATATCGTCCCTTGCGGATAGGTGACCAATTCTGCTTGTGGACTGAATACGGTTGCTGATCCACCGATTAGAATCCCGCTTTCGTTTTCCCAACGTAGGAAGGCCCCCTCCCACAAACCGATGACAGGGTGGTGGTTGTGTTCATGGAATTCCTGGATGCGTTGTGCACGGGTTTCGCCAAAATGCTGCTCGAACTGATCCCCCTCTCTCATCCAAATCGTTCCATCGTGATAGTGTGCATTGATTTGGAATGGCACCAAATCAAAGGTTTCGAATGAAGGTGGTTGGACAATGGGCATATCATTGGTTGTCTGCATGGTCGGACAGGCTACATTTGCACCTGCACTCACTCCCATGTATGGCATGCCTTCTGAAACGCGTTTTCGTACGGCTTGAATCAGATTATTCTCATGCAACCCTTTGGCCAACAAGAATGTGTTTCCACCACCCACATAGAGTCCCTGAGCCTGAGAAATGGCTTCTATTGGATCGTCGAAGGTTTCAATCCCACGTAGGTGGACCCCGCTGGGTGCAGAGAATGTGTTGATCCGCGAGGTGTATTCGGCATGATTTGAGGATGCATACGGGATGAAAATAACCTCGTCACACCCCTCAAAATGTTTCCTCATTTCTTCAAAATAAGTGGCCCTTCTTTCCTCGCTCCGGAGCCCGCCGCTACCCAAAAGAAGCCTCATATGTCGGTCTCCATTATTTTCGAATCCGCCATTAAACTAGTCGCAGCCTGTGCAATGAGGGGGTTTGAATCTTCTGCCAATGACGGCAATAAATCGGAAACGGATTGTGAAATTTTTCGACCATGTAGATTTTCCAAAACCCTCGCCCGGGACATATCTTCGCCTTTTTGCAACAACTCAAACCGTATTTCGTCCGCCCGAGGCTCCCTTCGTGACCGTAGTAAACGTGGTAGTAAGAGTGAATCATTGCTGTCTTTGACCGCTGTATAGACATCCTCCCAGTCAAACCAATCAACACTCTCCAAATGGCTTGCAATCACTTTCCGAAGTGCGGGGTTGGGATCGTGACAAAGACTGCATATTGTCGCGGTGGACCCCGATTCAATCAACGATGGGAAGCGCAACTTTGCTGCTTTGAGACGTAACGGGCCATCCAACAGTGGGTCGGCCGTTGCTGTGGAATGGTTGATGACAATCATCTGATCAAGAGCAGCTTCACGTACGCGTGGATGTGGATCAGATAGCATCCCCTCTAGGATTTCCGGATCACCAGAATGTGAAATGGCCATCTTTCGAATGGTGTGGTCCTCGTTTTCGATGGCGACAGGGATGGTTCCTGAATCGACCTTGAGACGGGCACGCCAGGCTTCCCTGCTGACCGAACTATCACTGTCCGAACAAAGGGTGGAAAGAATTGGAAGGGCTGCAGTACCGATGCGTGGCGATAATTCAGCAGCGAGAAGTCTCAGGCGGACTTCCGGGCGTACAGAAAGCGAAACGATGACTTTTCGATGAGCGCCATCAACCCAACGGCGAATCGCATCGATTGACTTCTCCACAAACCATTCATCATCGTCATCCAACAAATCGACAAAAGTTGCGAGGGCGGTAGGGTCATTGATTTCGAAAAGGCGGCGCACGGCCATTCGACGTTGACGCACATCCTTGTGCTTCAGCCGTTGAAGTTCATGTTGTAGCATGGGGCCCAAACATAGGGGAGCACGTCCCATGTATAGCGTTCACGGGACGAGGTCGCTGTGGCGACCAAAACCACCAATTGGCTCTTCGTCATCTTCGGCATCCGGTCGACCTGGTTGCATCAAGCGGACATCGACTAGAGTGATGAGTAATTGCCACACGTCACCCAACCAATCCATTTCTGCATTGATTAAATCTGCTACGGGATGTATTTCATCAATCCATGTATCTGTATCCATGGCCCAAGGTGGTTCATCTTCCAAGTTTGGTGGTTCAGGCAATGGTTCAAGATTCTCTGGTAAGGCATCTAGAGATGCTGAGAGATGATTCAATCGTCGCAATATTTCATCACTGAACATGCCAATTTCATCACCCAATATCGCACCCTCTCGAAGCAATTCAGCAAGTGTTTTTGCCGAGAGAGGTTCAGGTTCTGTATCTGCGATATCAACCGGGCCGAACAAAACACCTCCAAGGTCTGTGTCCAACCAACCTTCTGCAATTCGCTCGCGCTTGACCAGATGTTGGGAAAAACGACCACCGATTGGGGCGATGGCAAAACCTCCGTCAACCATTCTCGATTCTAGCCAATTGGGAAGTGATTCTAGAGAACCTGTGACCAAAACACGATCCAGAGGCTCTGGAAGTTGAGGTGGACAGTGTGTGAGTTGTCGCATTTTTCTGACGCGTACGGTATGTGTTTCTGTAACCGTGGATATCCTTTCGCGGACGTGATCCACAACTTCCCTTGACGGGTCTACGACGACCACACCGCCTTCAGGACCTACGATATGTGCAATTAAGGCAGCAATATACCCGCCCTTGGCCCCTAAAATGAGAACCTCTTGACCCGGGGCCAATTCAAGGTGATACAGCATTTTGGCGATCATATGAGGTGCAGAAATCGTCTTGACTCCGCCCTTACTGGTTTCCAGAAAAACTAGAGGCCGATCGTGCCAGAAGGGGTCCAATTCGTAATCGGTATATCCTCCAACATCAACCGACCGCATTGCGGCAGAAATACTGGAATTCATCGGTACTCCAGCCTTTTGCAGTCTCTCAATGAGACGCCGTGTTTGCCGCGCGTGCTCCACCATTGAACTTCGATTTCTCTCCTTACTCAAAAGGCTGCGGTGGGGTTCACCTCATATCCCCAAACCTCTCGCGTTCATTTACGGGTCCGTGGTCTAGCGGTTATGACGTCGCCCTTACAAGGCGAATATCACCAGTTCAAATCTGGTCGGTCCCATTACTGTTCTTCAACCCACTCTGCGTCATCGCCAAGTGCATCCTTATCCTGTTCTTCAAGGGTTGTTGCCACTTTTTCCGTGGTCCATACAGTATTCTCCTTCCATGTATCCAAATCCGGATTGATCGATGAAAGTGCCTGCGTGAGATCTAACTCAATGGTTTCCCCTTCAGTCACTTCGGCCTCTGCAGCAACACGAACCGCTTCAATTCGTCCAAAGTGTGCATCCCAGGCTTGGATGGCCTTTTGCATGGCAAAAATCACGAATGAATGTTTGTTGGATGCTCGATCTCCGCCGCCATACTCTCCACGTCGAACCAGATATGATTCGCCGACACAAACTGCAACGTAAACCGTCCCTACCGGTTTCCCATCGGCTCCTCCACTGGGACCGGCAACACCGGTAACGGAAATGCTCACACCACTACCGGATGACAACTGCGCTCCTTGTGCCATCCCAAGCGCAACATCGTGACTAACTGCTCCGCGTTTTTCCAACTTTTTTGGATTCACACCCAAGAGGGAGATTTTCGATTCGTTGGAATAGGTCACCCAACCTTGAGTGAACCATTCAGATGCACCGGAGATATCTGTGAAACTACTGGCGAGTAAGCCACCGGTGCAAGATTCGGCAACGGACAGGCTCCACCCTTCCTTCTTCAGGCGACGGACGAGCCGCGCCGCGAGCATGGAGGCTTCCTCACTCACGAATTGACGGCTCAAGCGGCTGTTCTTAGGCATACCGACTGCAATTGGGGGCAGGAATACATCCCTATGGGGCGCAGTAATGCCTTTGAACGGTCGCGTCAGGGTAAGGGCTTGTGAGCGATACCGAATGGGGCGAAATCTACCGAAAGGTGATGGCTGCGGGCTTAATTCCTGCCCGTTCTGTCCGTGAGAGGCTGCTCGCTCTGCCCTCGATTGAGCCACTCTTGCAGGCAGCAGAAGCTGCTGGGAGCAAAGGCATGCTCGATGAAGCCCTGCTGGATTCTCTGCTGTCAAAACCGGAAACGCCCGTGGTTGCACGTACAATCGCCCCCATCGCTGAACCGGAACCTGTTGCTGCGCCGAGAATTCACAACCTCGACCACTACAAGTTGGCTGATTTCCCAATGCAAGCCAAGGATATCGATGCTGAGATTACCGTACATTTCGACATCACTGGTAAGAGTGTCACAGAGGGGAAGAAGGAAGATATCAAATCGTTCTTTAATGACCGTCTCAAGCAAATTCGACGTTTAATTCTTGATCGAAATCTACCCAATCGACCCATTGCAATCAATGAGGCGGTTCGAAATAAGAAGCAATATTCTGGACGAGGGAATGATTTCACCATCATCGGCCTAGTCAAGGAAGCAAACAGTACCAAAAATGGTCACCTCCGATTCTGGTTGGAAGACCCTACAGGTCAAGTGACTTGCATGCTAATGCAGCGAGATGAGGATGATTCAAGCCAGAAAATTGTTCATTCGGGATTGATGAATGATGATGTCATTGGCGTCACGGGCACATTCAATACATCAGGTGACATGATTTACGCCGATGATATTCACTTTCCATCCCTCTCTCAACATGAGCGCCGAACCGCTGGTGAAGACCGTGCAGTCAGTGCAGCATTCATCTCGGATTTGCACCTTGGCAGCAAAACCTTCCTTGAACCTCAATGGCACAAGATGATTCGGTGGTTCCATGAAGATCCATTGGCCCAGACCATTCGATATCTGGTCATCAGTGGGGACGGCGTCGATGGCGTGGGAATTTATCCTGGCCAAGACAAGCATCTCAGCATCACCGACTTGTTCAACCAATATTCACGGTTGGGTGAAATGTTGCAGGAATTGCCTGATTGGGTCGAAGTTCTCCTGTTGCCAGGTAACCACGATGCGGTACGACCTGCTGAACCTCAACCAGCGATTGACCCTGAATTGCAAACCGATTACAACAATACTGTATTTGTTGGCAACCCCTGTGACTTCAGTTTGCATGGTGTCCGGGTTCTTTCCTATCATGGTGTTTCAATCATGGATTTCGTGTCCAGTCTGCGAACGGTCACATTCGAAACACCGGAAGCAGCGATGCGTGCGATGATTGACAGACGGCACCTCGCCCCATCGTGGGGTGGGAAAACGCCTTTGTCACCCGAGCCTGAGGATCGATTGGTGATCCAAGAAATCCCGGACATCTTTGTCACTGGACACGTTCACGGTCACCACACTGAGATCTACAAAGGCGTCAATCTCGTTCACAGCAGTACTTGGCAAGACCAAACGGATTACCAACGCATGTTGGGATTCCAGCCTAAGCCTTGTATCCTGACCGTGGTGAATCTACACACCCACGCAATGGCTGCGATTCCATTCGTCTAATCTTCGAACAAATCATCCTCGATGGGTGTTGAATAATCCAATTCATACTTGCGTGTCCGAATGAATGCCACGAGAATCATCAGCACAACGAGGAGGAGGGCAATTTGCACCACCGGGTCTCCAAAGAGAGCGCCGATGTCTGCTTTCTCATCTGAATCATCCTCAGTTTCACTTGGATCAGAACCTTGATCGGGTAATGGGGGAGCGGCATCTTCCTGTGCGATTGTGAATTCCACGCTAGATGTGTTTGAATTTCCTGAAGCATCGGTGACAGTGACCGTTAGTGCATGTGTTTCAAGGGCAGGAAGGGCAGGATTGGGGACAATCATCATGTCGTGATTCTTACGAAGTGCGACTGTGTCTCCGGTGAAAACCTGCCCCGATACTTCGACGGATTCTGTCGCTTCCTCACTCGTATACCATATCACTCGAAGCGAGCCCCCTTCAAGGACTTCAACGGCGAGGTTCAGTACCTCTGGAGGTGTTGTATCTGTTTCTGTGGATGTGTTGAATGAAATCTCTACAGAAGATGCGTCCTCAACTGAAATCGTGCAACTGTAGGCCGTACCCGCTGTCAGCTGATTCACTTGCAAAGCGTGAGAAAGCGCTGGTTCTGTTGTCTCAAACGAATTGTTCGCACAAGTGACGGTGCCATTGTCCGCCTTGGTTGTCGACCACGACACAATCGCCGAAGAGTTGGTGATGCTTGAGACACCCACACCAAACACCTGTTGTGCGACCTCAGGCAGTTCAATTCCCGTCAGAACTGCATAGGTTTGGGTATCAACATCGTAGGAATTGAGCATTGCTGATTGATCTGTCGAATTATCGAGCACCATGTCGATGATGTTCGGGTCGTATTCTCGGCCATCGACGGTGCTAGGATCTGCACCACCACCCAATCTCCACGTCTTGGCTTCCGCATCGACATCTCGCCACTTTCCTGTACCAAATCCATCTTGTGAACCGGCGACGATGATGAATCTGTAATTGGGAATGTTTTCGCCGATGACATTCTTGGATACGGTGATTGTGATGGTCTTGGAATCCTTGTCAGAAGAGACTTCGATTCCTTTGGCGCTGGTCTCACCTGTATTGGCGCTGACAGATTTGACCGCACCTGGTTCACCGGTTACTGAGACGGCGACCTCCCATGCCCAGTCGTCGTGCGCAACCGCATAAGCACCGTCTAGAAGTTCTGTTTCGCCGTATGTGGTATCGCCCTGATCGACATAGATTTGCACAATTTGATGACTGAAGCCGTTGGCCAAGCCCCAATAGTCGGTCATCTCGGCAAACGAGACCTCGAAGCGAGCATTCCATTCACTCTGGCTCACCTTGAGATGCGTGATGTCGAATAGGCCTGCACCCGGTGCGAAATCACCCGCAAGTGGGTAGGTGTAATCACCATCTCCGGTTTCATCACCGACCGCATCCTCAATGTCGAGTAATGTCACCCATTCTTCCAAGTCGGGCATGATCATTTCTGCAGGTGCAGGTGGTGCGATTTCGACGTCGGTCCCGTCGCCATACGCGAAGGAATTTTGCCAACTTGTGACAACTTTGACACGAGTGGAATATCGAGGGGCCAAACCAAGGTCAGACCATGGAATTTGGAACTCAAATACTTCGTCAGATGCACATCCACCCAGGATTGACTGCCCGGCCAAATTCCAACGCTCTGAATCGCCTATCTTCCCCTTTGCTTCGAAAATATCGTACTTTGCTCGACCATCTTCCCACAACTCACCGAAGTTGAAGGAAATCATGTTCTTGGCAGGGAAACCTAGTACTGTGTTGCCGTAATATGTTCTGAAGTTGGTCTCAACTTCATTGAAATTGATTGCATTCGGTTGCATGAAGTAGATGGAGACATCTGGCGAAGCGGACAAATCCATCGTTTCCCAATCTTCCGGAGTACTTCCAAGATCCACACGGACATAGACGTTTGATGCATCATATCCAAGATGGAATGATTCGATGTCCAGCAACTCGTCATCGGTGCCGGCATCATACATTGCAGCACCATCCCATTCACCCGGTAGGGCAATGCCGTCAATCATCGGTTCGATGATCCCTCCATAGGGGGTTTCTGGTAAAGCGGGGTTGGTCCACAAGTCGAGTAGATAGGGTGGGAGGTCAAGGTTGACCGCCCGATAAACATTGGAAAGGTGGACCTTGAACAGGACATCCCACATCTCGTCATAGCCACTGTCTTGATCCAGTCCATACCACCAAAACCAGTCGCTTCCCTCTGCAATGTAGAGGCTCTCCCAAGCATCCGCTAGACCCGCATGGGTGGGGTTGTCTGCCTCGAAGGCAACCAAAGCCTGACGCGCCTCTGCAAGACGTTGCCAAGCAAGGCTCTCATCGGCTTCTCCAGCCCATGTTGACAAGGTACCATCAATCCATGAACCAGTACCGATCACATCGATTTCAGGTAAGGTGAGATTTTTCTCAAGGAATTCCCCTGGTGTAGTTGTCACCACGGTTGGATGTGTACTCAATCGACCGAACCACTCCTCTGTAAATGGGCGACCGTTGTCTTGGTGCTGGAATTCAGACATGAACATCCAGTTTTCGCCATCGAGGGCGACGGTGAGCAGATGTTCGCTGGGATCTTTGCCCTCATCCAACAATTGTTGGCGAATGTTGTCACAATATGCGAGGAAATCCGAGACCGCGGCCTCTGGGGTCATCGACCCGTATTGGAAGGCGATTCGGTCGCTGATAACCCGGTCTCTGAAAATGGTTGCAACATCTCCAACCATCCAAGGTGTCGCGAGGTTAGAAGCGACAGATACATCGATGGTTTGCCCCGACATGTCGGTGGATTCCTCAAGGTTGATTTCGTCGGTGACCATCCACTCGATGCCGACATCAGCCACCGGTTGAACCATGTCGGGAGAGACCGATTGTTCACTGGGCCACATGCCGACGGGGCGGAATCCCAATTCTTGTTCAAACAAATCCATCCCTGTCTGCAGATGGTTGGTGACATCTTCTGGCCACGAATCTTTGTTGACTCTGATTCCATCCTCAAAGGTCCAACCATCCATCATCAATAGTGGCATGATTGGATGATAATACGGAGTTGTCGTCAGTTCAACTTGGCCGCTGGCGGCCAGCTCTGCGTACATCGGGAGAATGTTCGACATGTGAGTTTCCTGGGCGTCTAGAACGTATGTCAAATCGGACAACATATACGTCCCATTTTGCATGAACAAGTCGATTAGACCTTGGTCCCGATGACTTGAATTGTAATCTCCTTGGACATAGGATGGACTGAATTGATAGAGATACCACAAGACTTGCAAATCGAGGAAATCTTGTGGTTCCAGCAGGGTATCATCCATGATGGTCGCAGGTTTCAGATTGTGCAGTGTCATGTCATACAACTCAGAATAACGCTGACTCGAGGGTTGAACCCAACCGACGCGTGGATCATCTGCACTGACATTGTAAATCCACCCTGAATTCCAGAATGATTGGAATTGCATGGTGTGTAACTCAAGAGCAGTGGCATTTGGATATCCTTCGGAGTTCCAAGAACGACGTGCGATATCGGTGTGGACGTCGAGCACACCATTTTCTGAATAATCGAGCAACTGCTCGATAAATGATGGAACCAGATTGTATGTGACCTTGGTGTCCGTCGTCGATAGAATACCGGGACTGTCGACGTATTCTGTCATGGCATGAACGCGAACCCAGGGCATTTCGACCATGCCGGTCAACTTGTTCTTGTAATATGGCTGATGCTGATGAAAAACAATGGCGATATTCAATGCATCATCGACCTTCTCAATCGGTGTATCCGAGGTTTGGATGGCCACGTCGGAACTGGATTGTGATGTTGTCCGATTCTCAATTTGATACCAATGTGTAAATGCTTCAGCTCCATTGCTTGAGGCGGGATTCTCCTGTGGGAATACCGTCCAAACATTACCAGCATCTTGCCATTGAGCCCATGCGATAACGCCCAAATTCTCTGGTGAACCAATGCCATCCCATGGGATTGCAATCTCAGTGTTTGGATTACCGGACCAACCGATCCACGATGATGCGGTGGATGTGCTGTCAACCCAACCTGAGCCGTCATAGGTTTGTAGCGAGGAATACGAATTGTCCTCCAGCACGAATGCGTGATCTGCTGCAAACGGGAGAGTTTGTGCCAAATTCCAGTCTTTTGACAGTGGACTTCCACCCTCACTTGTATTCAGATAAACAAACAAATCCGCTCCCTCACTTTCGCTTGCCCAATCAGTGCCTGACCAGCCTACGAACAGGTGAGTCTCATTCCAAGTCATTCGAAATGTAACCGCATCGGTATCTGTGGATTGCAATGTGTCGCCATCCCAATCACTCATGTCACCATCCAGTGTGATTTCGTCAGGGGTCGCGGCGGTGACCATGCCCAACCAAACCGGGGCTAGGAAAAGTGTGACGAGTGCGATTGCAGTACGACGCATTGCTTCGGCGAGGACACTTTACATCAAAGGTTTTCCACCTTCCCGGCCGAAGGCCGGGTATGCGCGAGGCGGGGATACTGTGCCACATCACATCCTTGCCCTCAGGAAAGTTGGGCCCTGACGCCTTCACATTCATCGATTTGATTGCCGAGGCCGGAATTTCAGTATGGCAAATTTTGCCACTTACCCCACCCGATGAACACCAAAGCCCGTATGCATCGACGAGTGCATTTGCGGGTTGGGTGAAATTGTGTGATCCCTCTTTTGAGGAGGACCCCGATCATGAGTTAATCAGAGATTGGCTCAGTGTCAATGCGCATTGGGCATGGGATTGGGGATTGTATGATGTCCTCAAGGAAATACATAATGAAAAACCGTGGTTTGAGTGGCCTGAACCATTGCGAGACCGGCATCCAGAAGCGATTGATGAAGTCATGCAGAAGCATATGCCAAGAATACGTGGCCGAATTCTAAATCAGGTTCGATTCCAAAGAGATTGGATGATTCTTCGACACTATGCAGCGCAAAAAGGAGTCAAGTTGTTTGGAGATGTACCCATCTTTGTGGCCAAGGATTCTGTTGATGTTTGGGTGAGGCCCCACCTGTTCCAACACGATGTTGTGGCTGGCGTCCCCCCGGATTACTTCTCGGAGGACGGACAGCGTTGGGGCACAATGCTGTACAACTGGGATGCCCACCGGGAGGATGATTGGACGTGGTGGCGGATGAGAATGGCACGAATGTCTGGCCTTTTCGACATGGTGAGAATTGACCACTTCCGAGGATTCGAATCGGCTTGGGCCATTCCTGTTGATGATGAAACCGCAAGGGACGGACAATGGATGGAGGGACCGGGTGATGAGATTCTCCAAGCCATCATCGATGTTTCCGGAGACACCCTCATCGTGGCTGAGGATTTGGGAATCATTCCTGAGAGTGTTACTGAATTGCGGAAAAGGCACAACCTACCGGGAATGTCGGTTCTTCACTTTGGATTTGATGATGAAAATGAGGACAATCCGCACCGACCTGCGAACCTTTCCAAAGATCGGGTTGTCTACACAGGAACGCATGACAATGATACCACAATGGGCTGGTGGGAGGCTGCATCAAGCGAACGAAAAGTGCGTATTGCTGAAGTGGGACTCGCTGGAGAAAATGCATGCGGTACACTGATTCGATTGGCGATGGAATCTCAGGCACCCCTTGCAATCGTCCCGATTCAAGATGTTCTCCAGTTGGGTTCGGAAGCTCGGATGAATACCCCTGGGCAAGTCACTGGAAATTGGACATGGAGATTTGATTGGCCGGAACTTTCGAATGGGAATTGGAACGCCTTCAAGCGCTGAGTGGTTTCTAATCCCTTAGGGGTCAAATTCATAGGACTGTGGAAGCGGACCGAGATGGTTCGAATGAGTGTTGCATACCTCTCTGCCGAAGTCGGTTTTGAAAGTGGGCTCCACACCTATTCTGGTGGGCTTGGCGTACTCGCAGGCGACCACATCAAATCGGCAGCCGATGCTGGGCTCGACCTTGTCGGTTGTACGCTGTTATACCGCGAAGGATATGGTCGGCAGCATTTGGATGAAAAGGGCAACCAAACGGAAACATTCGGTGAAATTGACCCTCATGAATATCTCATCGATACCGGCATTGAAATTTCCTTGCCACTTGATGGAACCACGCTTTATTCCAAGGTATGGGTCTACGAAATCAAGGGATTGCCAACCTACTTCCTCGACACACGACACCCGGACAATTCACCGAGCCACCGGAGTCTAGGAAATCGACTGTATGGTGGTGATGATTCAACAAGAATTCGTCAAGAATATTTGCTTGGGGTTGGGGGAATTCGAATCCTCCAAGCGCTGGGGCATGAGATCACAGGATTGCACCTGAACGAAGGACATTGTACGTTTGCAATGCTCGAAATGTTGCATCAAGGATGGACTAGGGAGGAACTCCGACAACGCTGCCTATTCACGACTCACACACCTGTTCCAGCAGGTCATGACCGATTTGGCTGGGACGAGGTTGAGGAGGTCTTAGGAGAATTATTTCCAGAGGATGCAAGAGAACTTGTTGGAGATGAAAATCTCTGCTCAATGAGTCACCTCGCTGTGGCTCTGGCTGGTCAAGTCAACGCTGTATCGAACCTGAATGCCTATGTTGCAAGTGGAATGTTTGAGGGGACGCACATCCATCCAATCACCAACGGTGTCCACCACAAAACATGGACGAGCCCTGCCATGTCAAATCTATTCGATGAGCACCTCAAGGGTTGGAGGAATGACCCGACCATTTTGGCTCACGCTGGAAAAATTCCAGATGCTGGGTTGATGGAAGCGAGACAAGAGGCTCGTGCAATCCTTCGAGATCTTGTCGGAGCCTCGACGGGAGTTGAATTCCACAAAGAGCGATTGACAATTGGGTTCGCGAGACGTTTTGCAACATACAAACGTGCGAATCTTGTCTTCAGTGACCTCGAACGATTACGAGAGATTGGAGGTGGAAAAATTCAGTTTGTTTTCGCTGGGAAGGCGCACCCCCGCGACGAGGGTGGAAAACAACTGATTCGCGATATTTTCGAAGGTGCATCTCAAGTTGCCGACGAAATTCCTGTGGCTTTCCTTGAGGATTATTCAATGGATACTGGACTGGCGATGACCAGTGGAGTAGACATCTGGCTCAACAATCCGATTCGGCCGATGGAGGCCAGTGGGACCAGCGGAATGAAAGCCGCGATGAATGGCGTTCCGAATTGCAGTATTCTCGATGGATGGTGGCCCGAAGCATGTGAGCATGGAGTCAATGGTTGGGGCATTGGTGCAGGTGAAGATGACCGGGATGATGCTCGCGATGCAACTGCGGTGTATGACACGCTTGAACACGAGGTGCTTCCAGCTTGGAGTGGTCGTTCAGAACACTGGAATGACCTCATGCGCGCATCGATTGCCACAAGTGCAAGATTTACTGGAGCGCGAATGATTAGTGATTACCTTCGATTCTACTCAAATTTCCCATCATCATCATCCTGATGTCGTACACGAATCATCATCGTCACCAGGAATGCACCTGCAATCAACGTCAAAAAGCCCAACACGATCTTGATGAATTGCCCAGTGGTCAATCCACCAGAACTCTGTGAATCACCTGACTCTGAAACTGTTTCATCGGTATTATCTGTGTTAGGTGGGCTAATTTCGGGACCGGGACCTGGTTCTTCTATGACGGGTTGGTCATAGGTGCAGTTTCCATCATCTTCCTCTGCACTCGAATCAAAATTGTTGGCTGCAGAATCGGTGCAACCATGGATTGGTTCCGGTACGGGCTCGGGTTCAGGCTCCGGCTCTGGCTGAGGTTCAGTCCCTGGGTCTGGACCAGGTTCTGGCTCTGAATCTGTACTGTTTGTACCATTTTCTGGCCAGATGACGATGACGGTATGTTGCAGGGTTGAATTCGGACAATCGTGCCAATTGTGTTCTTGGCCACAGTTCAGGATCGCCGCCTCAAAGGTCAGAGTGATTTCCGTACCGTTCGGAATTGTTTCATTCAATACGAGTTGCCAAGAAAAATTGTACGAGGTTTCTGGATAGATGAGATAGTACCACTCAATCATTCCTGGGAAACCACTGACAAGCGGGTGATCTGCACTCGCATTCATTCCAGGGTAGTGAATTTCTTTGTCGCAGACGTTGACGAGTTCCAAGGTGATGTAGAGGGTTGAATTCACGGTCAAATTGTCGGCATTGAGGCAATGACCGTCGGGTTCGTCGGGTTGGATGTCGATTGGTCCACCGGGCTTCAGGAAAACCGCAACACTGTGTGGCCCCAGCGTAAATCTG
>Ga0066836_10000144_pt1 | contig 28944 bp, 16 predicted proteins | sample ETNtaG_18_FD_71568 | JGI IMG/M metagenome (GOLD analysis project Ga0066836, IMG submission 71568) | Marine microbial and viral communities from oxygen minimum zone, Eastern Pacific Ocean - ETNP201302SV91 | ecosystem: Environmental > Aquatic > Marine > Oceanic | place: Pacific Ocean: Eastern... | reverse complement strand
CTTTGCTACGAGACGTTGGTGCTTTCCGGCGTGTTAATGAAGGAGGCGCTGATGGCTTATGTTGCAGGGAAATGGCCGGAAATGCGCCACGCACAGGGCGAAAGCCCATGGCCTACCTTCCGCAATGCCTCTCCAGAAATTCTGGAAGTGGTGGACCAGAAACTGACTGAACAAACGTATACACACTATGTGGACTGAGGTGAAAATAATGGAAAATCCGTATGCATCTGATGCACTGAATGGAATGAGAGCTGTTGTCTGTGGTGCCTCCAAGGGCATCGGACGTGCGACCGCTGAAATGCTAGCAGCATGTGGAGCGGATGTCATCGCTCTGAGTCGAAGCGCCCCTGAGATTGTGGGTGTGCGTTCCATGTCTCTCGACTTGGAGGATGCGGATGCCATCGAGAAGACGATTTCTGGAATATTGGTAGCGGGCCCGATTCACATTCTCGTGAACAATGCAGCAGGACCGCCTGGTGGCCCACTTCTCTCAAATGATATCGAAGATTTTGAGGGTCCCTTCAAGCGCCACCTGCACGCTGCTCATCGAATTACCCAGATGGTGGTCCCTGCCATGGAAAGCGCAGGCATGGGGCGAATTGTCAATATCATATCCACCTCGGTGCGCGAACCCATACCCAACATCGGACTATCCAACACTCTGCGGGGGGCGATGGCATCGTGGGCAAAATCACTCAGCCGAGAATTGCCTGCTTGTATCACAATCAACAATATCTTGCCAGGTTTTACCGATACGGATCGATTGGATTCACTCGCAACATCCATTGAGGAAAAAACAGGAAAGAGGAAGGAAGAAATTCACGATACTTGGATGTCTCAAGTCCCGATTGGACGCCTCATCGACCCAAAAGAAACCGCCTCTGCAATCACCTTCCTTTGTTTGCCACAATCCGGTGGTATCAGGGGTGTCAGTTTGGCTGTTGATGGTGGCCGGATGCGCTCAATTTGAGGTGATTGAATGCGCGGTGAATCCCTAACGCCTGAACAGGCTCATCACCTGTTAGATTTGATGGCCAAGGGAGGATTTGATGAAGGGATGGATGCAGGGGTTGCATTGACACTTGCCGATGTCGCACTACAAATCGATCAACCTGAACGAGCGGAGGCTCTGATTGCACATGCCATACAATTGGCGACGGATAGTGAGGACAGCAATCAACTCGCATGGGCCTTATTGACCAAAGCACGAATCGTCAATGATGGCTCTGCCCTATCCGAAGCAGAAGATTTGGTCGCAATCAGCGAAGATGATTGGTTACGTTCCGCCTACAACAATCAATTTGGAATCTATGCTCTAGAAACAGGCGACATACCCGCTGCAAAGTCGGCATTTTCCCAAAGCCTTGCTTTGAAAGAGGCATTGGAAGACAAGGTTGGCCAAGCGAATACACTCTACAATCTGGGGGAAATTGCACGTGAAGAAAACGAATTCGAACAGGCCAAGGAATTTCATGCCAGGTGTGTGGATTTACTTGAGGAACTTGAGGACCGGAAAGGAATGGTCAATGGGTTGGCCATTCTCGGTCATCTTGAAGCCTCCGAAGCCAACGTCGATGGAGCGATTATCCACTACGAAGCGGCTCTGGAAATCGCAGAACAAGAAGATGATTTTGAGGGCAAGGTCGTCTGCCGTTGGGGCTTGGCTGAAATGGCTAGGGCGATGGAAGATGAAGACCTTGAATTACAACATTTGACCCAAGTCATGACTGGATTCATGCAACTTGGCCGCCCAACACCAGACCCCATCAAGGACCGATTGAATGAATTGGCCGATTCAATTCATGGAGGGGAGTGAATGGAATTCGACGTTTTCTTTTCGATTTCACAGACCCCTGATGCGGCTGGTACATGCCCGAATGAGACGACCATGTATGCGAACTATCTCGAACAACTCAAAGTTGCAGATGATTTGGGATATGGTGTTGCATGGCTAGCTCAGGCACATCTGTCGACTGAAATCCAAAAACGAAACAAGAAACCTGTGATCCCTCACTGGGAGGGTGAAGTTGGATTGTGTACTGATTTCTTCCAATTGGCCATGCTTTCTATGACTCAAACCAAGCGGATTGAAGTGGGCAGTGCAGTATTGTCAATCTTGGCAAATGGCGGACCGATTGCCGTCGCTGAAAGAATCGGGAATTTCTGTGCATTGCAGGAAGTTCGTGGAGATTCTCGTAAACTGAATCTCGGATTTAGTGCAGGTCGGTTCCAATTTATGGCGGCACCATACGGAATCGTTCCGCGCAACGAAGTAGAGGTTGCTGCTTGGCCTGCACTCAGGGGACAAATCTTCTGGGAAGCCTGCGAAATCATGTTGCGTCTAATTCGAGGGGATACAATCTCTTCTGATGATATTCGAGAAACCACTCTCACAAGAGCAAATTTCCGTTCCGACGAAGATTGGAAAGCGGTTCAAGCGGCGAATGAAGATGACTGTGATGAAATCCATATCCCCCGCCGATACGAATTTGAAGAAATCAAATCGATTCCGCAAGAGTGGAAGCGTTCAGGAGTGAATATGGTCATCGGAAGCCATGAACCGGCACTCCAAGAGCATGTAAACACGTTCATGCCCGTACAAGTTTTCAATCTCAGTATCACGCAGCCTGAAGTAATCGAAGCGACACATGAGAGGATGAAAGAAGCCTATCTTGGACAATGGAAGCGCAAAATGATGCCTCGAACAGTCATGGTTTTCCTCAACGAAGAAGAAGGATTGAGTGATTCGGAAAAAACGAGCGTCGCTTTGAAGGAATCTCAAGGGGCCCTGTCCTCATACTGGGCTGCATTGGAAGGGACGCTGGATCCTGCCAAAGTGTCCAAGGCCGCCAACAATGCTGTCATCGGTAACGCAACTGAAGTCGCTGCTCAAATCCGAGAGAGATTTCACCCTGATGACCGCCTTATGCTGTGGTTTGACTTCTTCAGACACGACTCGGCCCGTATCTGTCGTGACATGCGCGCATTCATGGACAAGGTCGTCCCCCTCGTCAACGGGAGTGAGGCAGCATGACGGAACATCGACCCTCTTCTGTCGCCCCCGGAAGACCAGGTTCAGCGGTCTATCCAACCTCTCCGATTTCAGACGGTGCGAAGGGGATAGCCACAGGCCGAGATGTGGAATGGGAGCCACTTGTGGATTTCAGGAGAAACGATGTATCTGAGAACACAATCCATGGTGCTGTCGCTTGGGCACATGGTTCAGAGGTCATCCATTCGTTTGGTGGAAATGTTCTCTGTTATGGACGCAGCATGATGAAACCTCTGTTGATGAAATCATTTGTCGACGTTCTCGATTCTGAATTGACCGAGGAGCAGAAAGCCATCGCTTGTTCATCTCACAATGGTGACACTGAACACGTCGCAGCAGCACAGTCGATCCTTACCGAATCTGAATGGGGTCTGATGCAATGTCCCCTTGACGTTCCACTGATTCAATTTGGTCGACAAGTACGTCGGCCTCGACGCTGGTTCCACACCTGTTCAGGTGAGCATGCGGCAATTCTTCGAGCTCTTCGTCTGTTGGGCATCAATCGCGCAGGGTATACACTTCCACAGTCCGATTGGTTTCCTCTTTTCCTCAATGTTCTTCGCCGATTCTTGGGGGAACCACATTGGGAACCAAAGCGCGTCTCAAAGGATGGTTGTGGTTTGCCAACGGTATCCAATACAGTCAACGAACTCGCCGTGATGTTTGCCGGGTTGGCTCGAGAGAAAGATGAGGATTGGATCTGGGAATCGATGTGTAAATTTCCGGATCTCATCGGTGGTTTCAACCGACTGGATTCTACGATAATCAAGGCCGGAGATGGGATGGTTTTGGCCAAAGAAGGCGCGGATGGTTTGCTCGGCCTCTCAATCATCCACGAGGACTTTCCACAAGGACTTGGGGTTGTCATCAAAATCGCACACGGTTGGAATTCTCAGGCGACATGGTATGTAGCTCGAGCCGTACTTGGTGTTCTCGGAATTGAATTGAGGAACCCATACCCGCTCCATCGACAAAAGGCATTCATCGTCCCAGGAATCGTACCTTCGGATCGACTTGACAAACTGGAACAGGTGGTTACATGGGATGAGTGGGATCCAAATTCAGATCGTTGGTACTACGATTGGAAAAAGTACTCCAACCCATTCGACGGAGAGGGAAGCCATGAGTGATATTGTCGAATTATCCAATTACATCAATGGAGAATGGCGACAGGCAATATGTGAACATTGGATTGAAGATTACTCTCCCGCCAACGGTTCTCTGATTGCAAGAATCCCTTGTTCTTCAAGCGAAGATGTCGATGCAGCGGTTTCTGCGGCACAGGATGCTGCTGAAGGCTGGGCGTCCCTCAGTATCCTAAAACGAGCGGATTGGTTGGACGACATTGCAGATGCCTTGGAAAATCGCGCAGAAGAAGTCGCTCAACTGGAAAGTTTGGATACGGGCAAGCCGATCTCATTGGCACGTTCTGTTGATGCGGCCCGATCGGTCGCAAATTTCCGCTTCTTCGCAGAACAAGGTCGAGAATTTGAAGCGGAAATTTTTGAGATGAGTGATGCGACCAACAAAGTTGTCTACAAGCCCGTCGGTGTTGCTGGCCTAATCACGCCATGGAACCTCCCTCTGTATCTACTGTCGTGGAAAGTCGCACCGGCCCTGCTAATGGGCAATACGGTGGTGGCCAAACCATCGGAGATGACTCCGATGACCGCATCACTACTGGCTGAAATCATGGAGGAAGTTGGATTGCCAATCGGAGTGTTCAATCTGGTTCATGGCAATGGCCTCGATTCTGGAGCCCCACTCACATCCCACCCTGGTGTCGATCTTGTTTCGTTCACAGGTGGTACTGAGACCGGACGTCAAGTGGCCAAATCTGCATCTGGTGGATTCAAGAAACTGAGTTTGGAACTCGGCGGAAAGAATGCGACCATCATTCGGGCTGATGTCGATGTTGAGGCAATGATGCCCAGTATTGTTCGAGCCTCGTTTCTCAATCAAGGCCAAGTCTGTCTTTGTGGTTCCAGAATTCTCATTGATGAGGCCATTTACGACACCTTCGTAGAGGCATTCCTTGAAGCTGTATCCGACATGATTGTCGGCGACCCCGCGGATGAGGAAACCCAGTTGGGTGCACTGATTTCCGAAGAACACCGTGACAAAGTTCTGTCCTACATTGATCTTGCCGAAGAAGAGGGGGGTGACATCTTGTGTGGTGGTGGAGCCCCAATTGGAATTCCCTCTGCATTTGAAAATGGATATTGGGTATCTCCTACAGTTATCGATGGGCTCGCTCCGGACAGTCGATGTGCCACTGAGGAAATATTTGGGCCGGTCGTTACATTGCACCCATATTCAGGCGATGATGAAGCGATCGAAATTGCCAACATGACCGATTACGGATTGGCGGGTTCAATTTGGACCGCCGATGTGGAGGCGGGTAGTGCGATGGCTGAGAGAATCGATTCGGGGATGATCTGGGTCAACTGCTGGTTACACCGAGATTTGCGCGTACCCTTTGGTGGTGTGAAAAACAGCGGCATTGGCCGAGAGGGTGGACGTTGGAGTCTCGGATTCTTTTCCGAAGCCATCAATATCTGTGTCAAGCACTGAGAATCACACTCATTGCCCAGGCACCCATGAACATGCCTGTGAGACCACCGACACCCAACCAAAGTCCTGTTCTGAAAGGTTGGACATCATACTTCCATTGGTAAGTTGAAACGAAAACCCAACCACAAATGACGGGGATCCACCACAACGCACACAGTAGCAATCCCATTCCACAAATTTGCGGAAGGAAAACGACAATTGTTCCAGCCAAAACACCATACCGCATTTCTTTTGGTTCACCCCATTCAGCTGGAATTTTGAACATTAATAGCGACGCAAAAATCACTAGGGATGCCCAAGATAGAAGCAAGGGTGAAATGTCCGACAACAACTTGTCCTGAATCTCCATTTCAGATGCCAATTGAAAACCGATTACCGATGAAATCAAACCGATGAGAGGGGGAATCGCGAAAAGACCGAGGGGGGGATTTTCCCACTTCATCAATCCGAGGCCGGGTCGCCATCCTATGACGATTACCGCAGGCATTGTTTCAAATGCCGCCTTCCTTTGGAAGGCGTGATGACAAAGGGGGAAATCGTTCTCGGCTGTCTCGCCCCACACCCTCCCCATTTGGTCTATGCAGAAAACCCTGATGAGAATGAACCGATCAGTGAAGGTGGTTGGGAAGCACTGCGCTGGGGATATGCTAGGCTGGCTCGGAAACTGAAAACCATTGATTATGACGCGATTGTGATTTTGACTCCACACTGGCAGACCTACATCGGCACTCATTTCCTCGGCTGTGATTCATTCAAATCACTATCAGTAGACCCGATTTTCCCAAACCTGTTCCGCTACCATTACGACCTCAAGGTCGATGTAGAATTGTCAGAGAAAATGTGTGAAATTGCAGGGGAATCTGGAATCATCACGAAGATGATGCGAAACCCGGATTTCCGTGTGGACTACGGCACCATCACATCCTGTCATCTATTGAATCCAGATTGGGACAAGCCCATCGTCACCGTGAGTAGCAATCGAAACAGGCATTACTACTCTGTCGAAGTGATGAATGAACAAGCACAGGCTCTTGGCCGGGCTTGCCGTAAAGCGATTGAGGAAAGCGGGAAACGCGTTGTCCTCATCGCAAGTCACAGCCTATCCCATCGCCATTTTACCACTGAAGCCCCCCTCCCCGAAGACATGAGTCGTGAGCACATTTACAATCACAGCCAATACGTTTGGGACATGAAGGTCATCGACCTGATGCGCGATGGGAAAATGCAGGAATTTATCGACTTGATGCCAGAATTCACAGAACAAACGATGGCTGAAACAGAAGGAGGCGGACTCACTTGGATGATGGCAGCAATGGGTATGCCGAATTATCCGGCTGAGATTTATGGTTACCAATCGGTCATCGGCACCGGCAATGTTGTCGCCTGCTGGGATCCAAATGAAGAGAGCAGGGAGTGGGTCCTGTGAGTGACGACCCCGTACTGTTCGGACTATACGTACCACCTCACCCACACCCACTACTCGCCCCTGACCAAAACAAGGGTTGGGGTGAACTACGAGCTGCGTATGATGAGTGCAGAAGGCGAATTGAAGAAAGTGAGGCTGACGTCATTATCGTTTACTCGACCACATGGCCTAGCATTGTTGGACACCAATTCCAGGTTCAACCCGAACCAGAATGGGTTCACGTCGACGACGATTTCCATTTCCTCGGTTCTATGCCTTACAAATTTAAAATGGACGTTGAATTTGGCAATGCTTACAAAAACGCTGCAGAATCACGTGGATTACACGCTCGAACTGTGGCTTATCATGGGTTCCCAATCGACACAGGTTCTGTGGTCGCATTGAGTCTGCTAAATCCTGACAACCGAATTCCAGCGTGTATCGTCTCCAGTAACATGTATGCAAATCGATCTGAGACCATCGTATTGGGTAAGGCCGCTCGAGACGCATTGAAGGCACAGGGCAAGAAAGCCGTCATCGTTGCTGTGTCCAGTCTTTCCAATCGGATGTTTACAAAGCACGTTGAGCCGGAAGATGATCGTATCCATTCAGCGAAAGATGAAGATTGGAATCAAAAAATCCTCGAGTTCTTTGAAGATGGGAGATTGGAAGACCTCAGCCAACTCAGTCGAGACATACATGGGCAAATTCGTGTCCAAAAAGTAGTCGCATACAAGCCGGCTTGGTGGATGGCTGCAACAATGGGGCAACACAACAACTACGACGGTGAAGTCCTTGCATATGCATCTCTACACGGTAGCGGTGGAGCGGTGATTCAACTAACCCCTGCAAAAGGTTCAGTGGGAGACAAAGAATTCGATGAAGACGATGTCGAAACCTATCGCGGTGATCGAAATGTCCTCCACGATGGTGCAGGCGATATGCAAGCCCTAGGGGGCGTGGACGGCCCTTTAGATGAGGCCGAAAGGCCGGAGGAAGACGATGAAGGGTGGCGAAACCCTGTCGAAGTCATCGACGACCTGTACGACGAATATGGTACAACTGTCATCTCACATGCTGGGGGTGCGATAGGAGCGGCTGCAGGGGCTGCACTTGCTGGACCCGTTGGTAGTGTTGCAGCTTCCATTGTGGCCAAGAAAACCGTCGGGAAAATGATGAGCAAGGATGGAGCCATTATCGCCGAAGATGCTCCAAGCGCCGTCGGGGCTTACCCCCACGCTCGCCGAATGGGAAATTTGTTGTTCATCTCAGGTGTTGGCCCCCGAAGCCCTGAAGATAACACAATCCCCGGTGGGCCGATTGAAGATGGTGATGGAAATCCATTGGATTATGACATCGAAGCGCAAACCGAAGCGTGTATCGAAAATATCCGGATCATCCTTGAGGCTTGTGAAGCCGATTTGAGTAATATTGTCGATGTAACTACATTTTTGGTCGATATGAAAAGAGACTTTGCAGGATACAACAAAGTTTACGCCAAACATTTTGAAGAAATTCAAGCCACTCGGACCACATTGGCGATTCAAGCACTCCCCACACCAATCGCCGTTGAAATGAAGGTCATCGCGAAAGCACCTTAGTTTGATATTAAGATACGTAGTATCTTATGCTACAAGGAGGGGCCGGAGATTGATGCAGCCGATTAAACCCTCCACGTTGATCGATTTTGTCTACAAACCGATTGAGTTGGTTAGCGATACTCTTGAACGGAAACTCGGAATGGCTTCTGTAGTCATCATCTCACTTTCAGCGATGCTCGGATCTGGTCTGTTCGTTCTTCCCGCTTTGGCGATGCTGGACATGGGAGGGGGGACCGTGCCGGTCGGCGGAATTTGGTTGGCCTACCTATTGGCAGCAGTCATTGTGCTCCCTGGAGCTATATCGAAAGGTGAATTGGCGACTGCAATGCCTTCATCGGGTGGTTCCTACGTCTATGTCGAACGTACATTTGGGCCACTCATCGGTACAATTTCTGGACTTGGTCTCTGGGCGAATTTCATGTTGAAATCGGCCTTTGCACTGATTGGATTCAAGGCCTATCTATTGGTATTGGAAGAGGTACTAGGCGTCACTATTGACATCGAAATCGCTGCAATTCTCTTACTTGTCCTCATTGTGATTATCAATATTTTGGGGTTGAAGAGAATCAAAAAAGTACAGACACCCATCGTGCTAACCTCTGTCATATTCTTGTTCATAATCTGCTTTTGGGCGGTTTTTACTATGGAAATGAATTGGGATGCCGCATTTTCTAAGGAGGCCTTTGGATCAGGGTGGACCTCTGTTGCTGAAACTGCTGCATTTGTTTTCGTTGCATATGCTGGTGTGACAAAAATTGCGGCTGTGGGTGGAGAAATCAAGGACCCAAGCCGAAATATGCCATATGGTATCCTCTTGTCTTTACTCATCAGTTGTTTGCTTTACGTTGTGATTTCTATCGTCATGGTCGCTACCGTTGATCCCTCTGGATTCATGATGGAGGGGGACCACCATGCAAGAGAAGACCCAATCTATGTCTTTGCTAAGGCGGTTGGGGGAGAAACGATTGGAGTCATTGCCGCTGTTCTCGCTGTGACTACCATGACGTCGATGGCTCTTGCCGGCATCATGGCGTCGTCCAGATTTCCATTTGCAATGGCCAGAGACAATCTACTCCCAGAAGCTTTGGAAAATGTCCATCCAAAGTATCACACCCCACACCTTGCAATCATCGGTACTGGAATTGCAATGGCTGTAGCAATCACATTCCTGCCTGTTCACGATATTGCAAAACTGGCTTCTGGATTCAAAATTATGATTTTCATTGTGATTAATGCCTGTGTTATTGTTCTAAGAAGGGCCTCAAAAACCCATTCTTGGTATCAGCCTGAATGGAAATCACCCCTATACCCTTTCTTCCAACTGTTTGGAATCGTCGGTGGTTTTGTGCTCATCTATCTGATGGGTGAAAAGGCCGTTATCGGTGCTTTGGCCTGCTGTATTCTCGGTTTAATCACCTACTATTCCTATGGGAAATCAAGAGCCCACCCCATGCTAACCCCATGGAGAACTGTGCGAACTGAATTCACGAATGTGGATCAGCATGAACGAGAGAAGAGATGGTTGGTCTTCCACACCGCTGCTTCCAAGTCTTCACACCCAGATACTCTCAATGAGAGTGAATTTGTTCACGCCATGAGCATAATTGCTCCACAATACGACAAATTCCACGTGCGTAATCTGTTCCATGAAATTGATGATGATAACAATGGTGTGATTGACATCGATGAATTCCTAGCAAAGATTGAAGACGTGTTAGAAGAGGCAGAATAGGCCAGTTTCAGTCGCCGTGCCCTTGAAGCGTGTTGCGCTTCTCGCAGTCTTGGAGGAAGACCATGTCAATCGCAGGCAAGGCGAGTAAAATCACAACCAACACTCTCCAGGAGATGAAACAGGCTGGTGAGAAAATCACCATGCTCACCGCGTACGATTTCTCCATGGCTCGAATCATCGACTCTGCCGGAATCGATGTCATCTTGGTGGGTGATTCCGCATCCAACGTGATGGCTGGTAACGACACGACTGTGCCAATCACACTCGACCAAATGATCTATCACGCTCAGTGTGTAGTGAAAGGCGTAAACCGAGCACTCATCGTCTGCGACATGCCATTTGGAAGTTACCAGGGTGATTCTCGACAAGCGCTTAACAGTGCGATTCGTATCATGAAAGAAAGCGGATCCCACGCTGTAAAACTTGAGGGGGGTGCAGAAATCGTCGAGTCGATCGAACGAATCCTGACCGCTGGTATTCCAGTCATGGGACACCTTGGGCTGACCCCTCAATCCATCTACAAATTTGGAACGTATTCAGTCCGCGCGCGCGAGGAAGAAGAAGCAGCCAAATTAATCGCAGATGCAAAGTTGCTTGAGCAGGCTGGCTGTTTTGCCATTGTCTTAGAGAAGATTCCAGCTGATTTAGCAGCCAAGGTCACCGCTGCGGTAAACATCCCTACAATTGGTATCGGTGCAGGTTCGGATGTGGACGGACAAGTGCTGGTCATCCACGATTTGATTGGCCTAACTCACGAATTTAATCCACGCTTCTTGCGCCGATATATGAACCTCTACGATGACATGACAAATGCTGTCAAGGAATACATTGGAGATGTTCGAAACTTAGATTTCCCGAACGAAGAGGAACGTTATTCCTGAGTCCATCCGTTCTCTTCAGAATGTCTCCAATGAGAGGGGCGACCCTCTCGATCGAAATACCATCCCTCCTCTCCTGCTGTGGTCCCAGGCAGGGGACGTAGTGTTTGTTCAGCAGTATCTCTCGGGCCATCTCCGCGACGATTTTCATGCTGTACCTGTGCAAATGTTGCAGCAGCGGTCGTCAGTGTTTCCTCAGATTGTTTCCAATCCCCTGACATCTCACCCCACTCATCGTCAGTTTGTATCTGTGGTTCAGGTTCAGGCGTGGTTTCAGGTTCGGGTGCGGCCCAATCCTCCTCAATATTCTCCACCGGAGGCGGATCTAATGCTGTTTCAGTCGCCGGTTGCAATGCATGGAATGGTTCAATGACAGTAGATGTAAGGGGTGCGGGAACAGAAAGTGGAGTGGGGGCGAGAGGCATTGCTACTGGTTGTTGCGCCACTGGTGCAGGGAAAGGTACAGGCAAAGGTGCAGGCGCAGGAATGGTGTTTGGAGTCAGAGTCGGTGGAGGCAAATCCTCACCTTCTTCAGTTTCTTCACGAATTAATTCAATTTCTTCATCGATTCGTGAACCGAGGTGTTTGAACAACATCACAAGAATAACTGAAATTACGACAATAATCAGCAGACTGAATACGATGATTACCTGTGTATTGTCCCCCCATCCAAACCATGTTGAATGAACTGTAATGAAATCGCTGCCTTCGGCTGAACCTCCACCGGATGATTGAATCCTTGCATGAACGACCAACTCCCCCGACTTCTCCAAATCCAGTACCCACCCATTTTCGTCGCATTCCGCATCCCCTGCATCAGTGGTAATCGTAGCCGAGCATTGGTGGATTGAGACAGGGTTGCCCGAAATATCGAACCCTGAAATCTCAAATTGAACGGTTGCCCCTTGATCTCCTTCTGGTGGGAGTGAAACTTCTAGGTAATCGAGAGGACCCTCCAATACCTGTACGATGAAAATTCCTTGGGCTTGGCCCAAAAACACAGTGATGCTGACATCTCCAATGCCGCCCGAAGTGTAGGTGTAGTGCCCAGTACCACCTGCACTGGCATTCTCAATTGTACCAAAATCGTTGAGGATAAACCAATCCTCAATCGGCACGTCGACGGGGTTTCGATTTCCATTATCATCGACACCGTAGAGAATTAAATCAAGAGACAAACCTGTAACGATAGCAGGAGGGGTATTTCCAATGCTATCAATTACTTCGATTTCAAGTGATACGGGGACCCCTGAAAGCACTTCCACATCAATGGCTTGAACGCGACCGGCAGCCATGACTTGGATGGTATGTTGACCGACACGATCGGGTACGAAAGTAATGCCGTCTCCATCGGGTACGATGGGATTGGTGCTAGGTCCATCGGTAACGGACCAATTCCACCCATCCACTGTGACGGGGTTTCCAGCAGCATCGAAGCCCTCAGCTTCAAGCAAATAGAAATCTCCGATATGCATCTCAGTGGCCAAATTCTCAAGTGTGATTTGCGCCAATCTTCCGGCCTCAACCGTCAATGTCAAGCTGTCAGTCATGCCATTCTGATCATCGATTTCAACCGTCCAATCACCCACAACACCCGCATCGAATACGATACATTCTCCACTGAAAGAGGATAGGGCATCATTGGCCAGACCACCAAATGTTGACCATGTTGTATTCACACCCCATGTATTTCCTCGCTGGTCAGAATAGCGTGCACACAAATCGATCAAATTGTCAGATGAAACGAGTTGAGATTCGTGTTCAATGATGATGTCGACTGCAATGCCCCTCGTGACGTTGAAGGTGGCAGAACCAGACCAATCATCCCAATCTACACCGACAGTCATTGAGCCGACGGGGCCAGGGGTAAGGACTGGAGGGGTACCATCATTGGGCAATGCAATGCCGACACCGTCAGGTAATTGCCAATTGGTAAAGGGTATGTTGGGAATCCAACCATTCCCATATTGGTCACGAAGTAAGGGTGTGACCTCTACAGTTTCATCCGCAGAAATATTGGATTGAGATACGGTCAATTCGAAAGTCAATGGCGCACCTGGTTGAACATTCACATCAAGGGTTGTTTGAACATCTCCATTGCAGGCAGTTACAGTTTGCGCCCCGACTGTTTGTGGCGACCAGCGGGCCTGTCCGCCACCGAAATTTTGTATTGCGCCGGCGGAAGATGTCCAAGCGATTGCAACGTTCATTTCAGTCCCCGCTGAATCGTAAGCGGTTGCTGTGATGTTCAATGCTTGATCTGCGGGCATCGAAATCGGACCACTGGGGCTCAGAGTGATGTGGTGTACGGAGGGGTCACCCGTTGCAGAGCAAGAACGACCCGAGGTTTCTGCCGTCACAGATGTACAATAGGATGCCAATAACAGAAGCGTGAGAAGAATGGCTTTTCGCGTCATCATTTCACCCTAGCCCATTGCCCTGTTTCATCGACTTGCCAATATTGTGATTCACCTTGCGCGGTTTGATACCACCCTGTCTGGCCTTGTACAGTCCCATCCATGGCCTGTAAAACACCACTTGATTGTACAGTATTTTCAGCAACAGGTTCCGCTTTCTCAGCAATTGCTTCGGTAGCTTCTTCCATGGCTCGAATCCTTTCTTGTTGCCGTTGATGGCTCAGTCTTCGCCGACTTCGCCTTGAGATGGGTTGATCCGATGTCGTCCGAACAACTGGAACAACAACTGCATCACCTGTCCCTGAAGTTGGAAGAATGTCATACTCATCATCCCAATGTGGTTCTACCTCTGAATTTTTACGAACGATAAGCAATAGCAAACCAATCAACAAGCCAGCGACAACAAATCCACCCAGCAACATTTGTCCACTTTGGCTGCTGGTTAAACGATCGATTCCAGTCGGTTCAACATCGACGTAAGTGACTGCATTCCACCCTTCGTATTCAACCGAAATCTTTTGCCCATCCCCGGGGTTCTCCAATTCGACCAACCAGTATGGGCCCACATCATGGCGAACGGGGCCAATATCTGTATCAAATTTAAACTGCGAAATTTGCATCGGTACAGCATTTCCACCGTAATCGACCAGACTGACTTCAAGTGAAAATGTGGTACCTTGTTCACCACTGCCACCGTGTTGACCTATACGCAATGAACGAGCCTCGCCGATGAAAACTTGGATCGTGAAATTTCCTCTGGCTGTTTCATTTTCCACCTCAATGTCCCAAATCCCTTCACGAAGACCTCGAACATCGTATACTCCGATTTCTGTGGTTTCTTCAACTTCAATCGAATCGGTGGGGATATCCCAATCCACTGACCATGGCGCTTGGTTCCCATCTAAATCCACTGCGAGAGTTGTGATTTGGAATACATCTCCGCTGTAGGTCACACCCCCCATCGTGAGTGAGGAGGAAATTTCAATTCGATATGGGCTGCCTTGCTCAACATAGATTCTTGAGCGTGCACTTCGTCCTGCTGCGTCCACTTCGATTAGATGATCACCTGTGGTGGTCGGTTGCCAAATACCTCCAGAAAGTCGCAATTGTGGTGTCAAATCATCACCATCGACTGACCAATTCAGTTGAACGCCTTCAATGAGGTTGCCATCCGCATCGCTGAGTTCAGGATTTAGATGGATGGAGTCATCTGCAGACAGGGTTGTACCGTCGCCAGCCAAAGATATTCTAGCCAAGCGCCCAGGTCGCACTTCAAGGGTCAAATATGTGCTAAATGTCTCATTGGACCCTGAATGAATCGCTGTAATGGTCCATGTACCTGCAAGGCCTCCGACAAATCTCACACCGTCGACATCGGAAATCAGGGAAGGGGATACCTCGGGCTCTTCAACCGCCCATTCAGCTGAAATGGGCCAGCGATTACCGCGACTATCTTCGGCTTGGAGAACCAAATCAGTTTCATCATCAGCCGTCAATATATCATGCTCAGCATCAATCCAAACCCGTGAAATTTCACCGGTCACTACCGTGAGATCTATCCACGTTTCAACACCTTCGGCATGTGCTGAAATTCGCCATGTTCCGGCTTGGCTTGGCAACCACTCGACGAATCCTTCATGAATTCGGAAATTACCGCTTTCTGCAGACCAATTTTCCAGTGGTAATAGAACTGAAACGTTGTTTCCTACGCGATCATGCCATCGCAAATCGAGTGGGAGTGCTTCATCGGCACTAATCACTCGATTGGGGTTGATGATTTCCAATGAATTGACCAAACCGGGTCCGACCGTAATCCACCCCGTTCCATTGGCACCAACACCACTTGTGACATTGATTTGCCAAGTGCCCACCTCTTGACCAACGAAGTAACCTGCGGAATCAATTGAGCCGCGTTCAACACTCCAATCCAGTCCCGCTGCCGTAAACAGTGGTACTGGATTGCCCAAACGATCCTCGGCCTCTGCTTGAATTTGGGTGCCGACGCCGGCGCGAGCAGTCAACCCCTCTGGCAGAATGATACTCGCAGCAGCTCCTACATCCACGGTGACATTGGAAATTGCGACATGGTTACCCCACTGCGCAGCCACTGTATGCGTACCGATTTCTGTGGGTGTATACATACCACTGTTATCGATGATTCCAGACGATGTAGACCAAATGAAAGTCAATCCGAACACGGGATTGTAGTGCTGATCAACGCCATGTGCGATGATTGGAGTCACATCATCCACGGTGATGAAATACTCTGAATTGGCCATTGCCAATCCAAGTGGAGCGCCTGGATGAATGAGTACGTCTTGATTTCCTGATACACCTGCCCCATCAGCACTAATTGTCACAATTCCTGATTGCGTCGCGGAAAGACGGCCACTGCCATCAATTGAACCGGAAGTGGTTGTCCAAGATGTGGCCGCATTGATGGCCGTACCGCGTTCAGAACGGATTTGGGCCATGAAATCTATACTGCTATCTGCATCTGAAATACCCAATTTTGGTTGGATGTCGACCCATGAGGGAGAATTGGTCAGGAAAGTCGGTGATGCCCATCTGAATGTAATTTCCAATACGGGCCGATGAGATGGAAGTGATGATTCCGAGGAATGGAATGAAGCAACACCCGTTTCACTTCCAAAACCGGGAGTCAGGAGAAAACCTGCACGAGAATCCTGCCCGTTTAATTGTCGATATTGGGCGAGTTCAACGGTCTGAGTGACATCAAACACCACCGCCGAAGAATTTGGTGAGACCAATTGTCGATCCTGCCACGCTCCGCTGTCCGTGTTTCCAAGAGCACCCGGAGATGACCATTGAGAATTGACATTACGCGTAATCCAAGTTGATTCATCCAACATCCAATCGTCCCGCAGAATACTCCATGCTTGAGCATCGACAGGACCTGATGCTACATCGAGATGTAATTCAAGGGAGGCGCTCTCAATCGTTGTGTTTGTGGGGAAACTCTCTGTATTCAAATCAAGGGCCAATAGGCCGATTCTGGTCTCTTGCCGATCATCGGTCCAACCCACTTCAAATCTTGGAAATCCAGCTCTATCTGTTGTCGAATTACCACTGTCTAGGGTCGTATCCATGTCGATTGAATATGTAACGGTCCAAGTGCCATCTCCATTGTCGGTCAGTGAACTGTTAATGTGTTTTGAATGGGGTTCAATTTCAAGTATTGAGACTGGTGATGATAGCCCACCAAGGATTTGCAAAAGGAGCAAACCAATCAGAAGGCAAGCCGCCCCCCTGCCCCGGTCCCTCACTCGCATCAAACCGTGACATAACTCATGGGACTTGAATAAAACGCCGGGCCGTCCGCCGTAGGCGGACGGCCAAATCAGGGGTTTCAGGATTATTCAGTCCACTCTGCCCAGTCATCCATATCGGGGTCTCGATACCACCAGACACCATCATCGTCTTCCCACCATTCGGTGCCATCCTCATCTACTCGGTAGTTTGGATCGTCTTCCGTACTGCTGTATTGCTCTTCAGATACCGTTTGAGGTTCAGCATCGGGCGTTTCGACAGGGGCATCATATTCCTCGTCATCAAACATATCGTCGTCATATTCGTCATCGCTGTCTCCACGACGCATTAGGACAACAACGACCAGAACGACACCCAGTAGAAGTGCAACCAAGGCTGACAAGCCAATCCATGACCATGGGGCGTTGGCTTCAAAGAATCCAGAAATGGTGCCCTCAACCGAGATTTGCACTTGGTCACAAACGTTGGTACCAAATGAGCCGTCTGCACAGATTGTAATTGTGCTCAAACCTTCACTGAGCATGTAGACGCTTGCACTGGTTTCATTGAACTGATCGGATTGAATTTGATTCAAACTATCTTGAACATCATCAAATGCATCTGTCACCTGAACTGGAACTGGGTTGCCAAATTGATCGAATCCTTCGATATCAATGGTAATGACCGATTGCTGGTCCACGGTTAGAGATGTGCCAGAAATTGTGCCCGGTGAACTGGCGACGGCTTCAAGACGGAACAAATTCCCATAATCAACGGTGACATTCCAAGTGCCGGAGCAAGTTGCACAAGAACCAGCGCTGTATGTCAATACGTAGACTTGGTTGATGCTTCCATCAAATCTGAAATTTCCGATATCCACAAGCGGGTTGCTGTTCGCATCTGAAATGTCGTCCAATGTGAACCCTTGAGTGTCACTGTTCCACGATACCGCTGGAGTTTGATACTGATTGCCATCTGCATCCGCAACCCAGACCTCCACAATCGGGAATTCACCCGCGGTAATACGTGTTTGAACGAGTTCGCTGACATTGCCGGATTCGTCAAATGTCGCGTAAGCCTTGTGCCAAACATTGGCTACTTCGCCAACGGTAACGGTCACAACAGATACGGATTGGACGTTGTTTCCGCCAGCCGCACAAATGGTGTATTCACCCACGCTTGTTGCATCCCAGACGTAATTTGCATCACGCAAAGCAATCGAGATATCCGTCCAACCCGATACGGTAGCAGAACAAGCCTGCGGTGCCGCTTCAGTGGTCGAATCCCATAGTAGCCATTGGATTGGAGTTTCAGGGAGATCATTGCCGTGCCCATCGCGTGCATCGGGGTTCAAATCGAACGTTTGATCCGCTGTAATCGTAGCATCATCGGATAGTGCAATCGAATTGAGTGCACCGGCTGTGACCGTGAAAGTAACATCGCTGAATACAGATTGTTCACCAACACCCGGCACAGGGAATACATACAGGACATTGATGGTCCAATCACCCACTATAACCGCTTCGAATATGGCCGATGTACCCTGAGGTGTCAACCAATCCGAGGCACTGGAGTCATCTGTAGTCCAAGTGGCGGATACACTCCATTCGTTGCCATCTGCATCGGATGCAAAGGCTGAGAGAGTACCTGTATCTTGGCCACTGGTCAAATTGAAGTTGTTGTTCGGGGAACGAGCTTCAATCGATACGGCAAATCCATGATCAACAGTCATTGGAATGACAACGTCAAATCCTTCGAGAGTGGCCTTGACCCAAGATTGGCCTTGAGTAGATGCATCCCAAGTTGTCGGTGGGCCTGCATTCACTTGTCCGTTGAGTGAGGTCCAACCAGTGAGTGGTAGAACGATTGCTTCACGATTGCCTTGAATATCGATTCGTACAACATCGAATGTAACCATGTCATCTGCGGTCAATGAGATGCTGTCGAATGTCGGCGAACTTGTGACAATGATGGTATTGCTTGGCCCCGTTGCAGTGACTTCCAAATCCATCATTGCGCCGTAGGTGACGTCGATTGAACTATCGCTGTGGATTCCAAGATCGCTGTCTACCCAGACGCTCCAAGTTCCAATCTGGTCACCCATGAACGAACCTGTTGCATTGTCCATCACACCATTTTCGGCACCCCATGTCAGATTCCCAGATGAACTGCGATCTTTCTGATTGCCTTTTTGATCGTAAACCTCAATGTCAAATGAGGTTGTATTTCCAGCCTCAATCATACTATCACCTGAGATGATGAAATTTGACGCTGCGCCCGTATTCACGGTAATCTCAATCGAGACAGACTGAGAACCCCAAGAGACATTCATCCATTGTGTACCTGCTGTCCATGGTAACCAGGTGACAGTACCAGCTGGTGTAGTCACCGAATAATCCATGCTCACAGGGTTGTAAGTCGCACCTTGTGAAAACGAACCATTGGTAATCGTCAGAGTAATCGATTCTCCCGGCACAACGTTACCGTTGGTGTCGAGAACGGTGAGCATGGTCAAGTCAAACGATTCATCGGCCGTAAGCGACATCGCCAGAGGAACAACCACGAGGATGGTTGGGTTGCCGGCATCGACGGTGATATTGACCGATTCGACGACCTGTCCATAAGAGGCCGTAATTGTTACAATTCCAGATTCATAAGGTGTGAAATATCCAGTTGCATCAATCGATCCTGCCGAAGAAGTCCAGATGACGTCACCAGCAAGTGTACTACCACTGGCATCTATCAAAGAGCCAGAGAATTGGACACTTGTATCTGCATCCGTAGAAGATGGACCAGACAGACTGATTGAGTCAACGAGTGTGTAGTTGAAGTGTAGCATTGGTTTGCTTGAGGATACTGACTCACTGGTCTTGACATCAATCAACATGTGTCCAGCGTTTGGTACACCCATGATGACGATGGACACTGTTCCGTTCATTGTGGTCATCGCACCGCCGACATCAAAGTATAGCCAACCTCCAACGAAGTTGCTCATGACACGAACGGTGTCCAATGGAGTTGCGTGATAATCCGTACCCGATTGGAGGCCAGCAGCACTCCAGCTGAAACCTGTAGCGGCTGAATTCCAGGTTGCGCCGCCTTCCTCATAATTCGGGTTGAGAATCGCATAAGCGGTCAAATCCAGATAATTCGCCTGTGAAAATTCGCTAATCCCATCAGAATAAATGGACAACTGGGCAGAGTGCGTGTTGACAGGCAATTGACCTAGAGGTGCCATTTGTCCCATATCGATTTGATACAATCCATAACAACGATTGCTCGTAGAAGAATCACAGCCGGTTCCGATTTGCAAGGTGTCATCTTCACCGTGTGCGGTGTTAATTGCCCCTTCACTCACGTAGGTATCCCAAATGGGCACGTGTCCTAGAGCCTCGACATCTGAGCCTTCTTGAATCGCGATGCTGTAGACGTGATTGCCCTCGTATGTGAAGGTTGGATCGCCGATACCGAACGTCCATGGCACAGATCTTGGACCTGGTACTGAATCATTGAGTGCCTGCACAGACCATGTGTAAATTTCACCGACGGCAAGATCGAAGCCGGGTGTCCATGTCGATGGTGTCGCAGCTGTTGCTCCAAGGTTGAAGCCTGTATTGGTAGCGGAATCCCAGGACTCGTAAGTTTGAGAACCAGATCCATTGCTGAGGATGAGAATATATCCGGTCGCATCGTTCAGTGAGTCCCAAGTCAGCACTGGACGTGGGTCGATGCCCAGTGTATGCTGACCTACATCGTAGACGACTTCCAGTTGTTCAGGGGATACGAGAGAGACCTGCGCTGGTGACGATGCGTTGTTTGGGTTGTCGACATATGCAACCTCGAGTTCGGGAGCAAGAGCGCTTGAACCTTCGGCTGAACTGAAGTAAATCGTGCCAGACCAACTGGTCCGCAATGCCATATTCATGACACCGTTTCCAGCCCATGCGTTGCGGGCAATACCGGTCACATCCCACTCATACCAAACACCTGACGTCGAACTGGTCGATGTCATCGAAGATGCGACTGTTGAATTGCACTGATTGTTTGGGTTGTAGTTGTTCCAAGTCACGTTGGATTCATCGAATCCGCCGCAATCGTAAATCGCAATGCTGTGTGCACCGGTACCTGTGATGCTCGCAACATACATTCGGAGTGTAACCGATGTCGGTAGCATTGTGGCAGGGTATGGATATTCACTCAAATCGATTGAGACAAGGCCTGTCGCTTCGTGTGCCGAATGGGATGGATCGAGACCGACAGCGAGCATCGTGTCTGTTCCGTGGTTGTTGTATTGGCCAATGATGTTCGACTGAATCCATGTGTCGGGCATCGACGGTAATACGCCAGTGTCTTCGAAGACCGCACCTCGTTGCATGGTCACTGTGTAATTGCCTGCACCATCATCGCTGCCTTGCGCATCGGGAACTCGGGCTTGGAATGGTGTAGACCAATTGCTGTAAGTTCCGTCTTGGACCGCTCGAATCCGCAAAAAGTTCCAATGATCACCTTGCGCTGTAATCGCAGGGACGTTCAGTGAAAAATTGGTCAAATCCCAACTGATGTTGCCTCCCCATGTGGTTGAATCACTCGAATCGAAAATCGCTGTATCAATTGTGAATCTATCGTTGGTTGCATATTGAATCTGCCAAGCATCAATGTTGCTTGCGGCATTGTGGTTCCATTGGGCGGTGAGAGGGTCTTCCGGGGTTGGGCGTAGAGAACTCAAATCCCATGCTGTGAATGGGCTGTTGGCCGTCAGTCCTGCATCCCATGAGGGGGCTGTTGGCATCGACTGGCTACCAGCGCGATAGGTCAGCGTGATAATCGGTCTCAAAGTTTCGAACATACCGGTGGCATCCTCATTGATGAACGAATGTCGAGCGTTGAATGTGGCATCTTCAGATGCGAACAATAGGCTCAGTGTGTCCGAACCACTCATGTGTGCTTGTTGCATGAGTTGTGTTACGTCCCACGAATACCATCCATTGCCACTGACGTTGGTCATGACAACGGGCATGTCTGCATCATTTGCACCGTATACGCCGGGTGTTTGCCATGTGTTGTTGGTTGCACAATCGTTCCATGTGACATTGGCTTCATTCCAATTGCAATGGACGAGCGAGGCGGATACATTCGTGTTGTAACTGCTTGAACCACCCACCCGATACATCTCGATATGAGCTTCAACAACCTGCCATGGATTGTTGTCCATGATTGGAACGTTGGAGATATCATATCGCAATAGTGAACGAGATTCGTGACCTGCATTCGTACACGCAGGTCCGCCATTGGATGCACCGACATTCAAGTTGCTGGCAGTGTTTCCATATGCTGAATTCGGGTTGCAAGAATCGATGTATGCGCCTTCTGCGACATCATACAGGTTGCCTGCAGAGTATGCATTTCCATTCGCCAAATCAACCCAATAATCGGTACTGTTGAGTGCATCACCGATGTCGTTTGGAACAATGAAATTTTCAACCGCTGAACGTGGACCGAACATTCCATCTTGAATGGGCTGAATAATCCAAGAATATTGGTCATCGTGATCAAATTGTGAATTTGTATCAACCATGGTTAGGTTAGACATGTCAAAAGTACAAGTTGAACAAGTTCGGCTGTCGATGACTTGGACACCACCCCATGGACCATCATTGGTCGGATAGGAATAGATTCTCCAAGCCGTCAAGTTGGTTGTAGCAGGATGGCTCCAAGACGCACTGGGATTGTCATCGGATGACATCGAGGGATGCTCCCAGAGGACGTCCCCGTTTGCAGGTGAAAGAATCGTGGCTGCTTGTGTCGGGGATGTTGCTGTCCCATTCTGCCAAGTCAGGGAGAGTTCAGGTTCATTGGCATCAAACTGTGTCTCGGTACTGGCCAACACAATTCGATCATTGGAATTCGCTTCAACACTGATCATCAAGCCCACACTATCATCGCCGCGTGCAATGGCTGCTTGAACGATTTCTGAGATGTCCAGAGTCATTCGAGTGCTTGCCGCTTGGTCGATAACAACATCAATCCATTCTGAACGATCTTGAACACCTGAACCCCCGAGAGTGCTCCAATTTGTAGTGCCATCATAGGTGAGTCCTGTGGCCGAAGAATCCCAATCTTGCAAGGTTTCGTAGATTGCAATCGCAGGTGTACTTGAGTTGTTGGTCAACACCTGGAAACTGATAGACGCACTAACCAATTTCGCATTGGATGGATGTGGTAGTGCACCGATTCCATCGATTGGAACCTCGATGAGGGCGCTCGATGTTGCGGAAATGAAGAGGGTGTCTTCATTCGCATGAGTATCATTCAAACTTGAGGATGCCCAAGAAATCCATGTGTCTGTGAATAGTGGCATACTACCATCTGACAATATGTCCCCATGACCCATCGTGACCTCGTATGTGTCTGAATCGACCTGCGAGACATCCAAATCAGGAATGACAAAACTGGTACCAGCTGTCCACAAGCCAATTTGACCGCTCGCTGAAATACCGCGTGCGCGCCAGTAGAATTCCTCACCAGCACCGAGATCATTTGCAAATGTGAACGACGAGCCGCTGAAAGAACTGGTGTCAATCCAAGAGGAAAAGGTCAGCAGGGAACTGGAACTGAAACTACTGTCTCCATCCACTTGCATCTGCCATGCGTTGGCAGCTGTGACACCGGTTTCATTCCAAGAAAGCGTCGGTGTCTGATCGACTGTAAAGGTGTAATCTCCGCTGAGAATCCAATCACCATTGGCTGGTGACATGTCAATCGGTACATTGGGCGCCGCATTCGAACCATTGGTGTATACAATGACCAATTCGGGCATTGAACCGCTACCTCGGTCGTAGAATGAAACGGCATTCCAACTCTCAGATACCAGAATGAAATCGACGAAGGAATCGGTTCGCATGGCACTTTGAACAGCTGCAGTCACGTTCCATTCATACCATGTGTTGTCGGCATCAATATCTGTGGTATCAAGCGACTGTACACGCTCTGAACCACTTGCACCCAAGCCATTCCAAGGAGTGCTTCCATCGGTAGTATTCCAAGTTGCAGTGCCTTCACCCCAATCGTGCTCACTACTCTCATACATCGTCATTGGAATGTCGAAATTACTGATTCCTGATTGTTGGAGTGTGCGAAGTCGCATGGTTGCTGAGATAATGGCCAAGTCATCGGGCATTGCATGGCTACTCAAATCGCAGCCAACGAGAATGACCTGATTGTCTGATGCTGAGAGGTCTTGACCATCCAGATTCATGCCGGAGGCAAGGCCGTCCTCAAGTGTAAGGTCACCACAATATGGCAATGTCAGACCGCCCTGTGATGTTGCATTTCCATGGCGGTAGCGCAACTCGTGCTCTCCTCCGCCCAAACTGGACGAATTGATTTCAGAGATGAGGAACGAAGATGTGTGCCATGGTCCCTGTTCATCATCTTCAACCATCGACATTCTCCAGTCGTATGAGTTTGCCCAACCAAGGTTCCATGAAGAGGGGATTGTGTATTCGCCATTGGTCAAATCAAATCCACCATCGTCCCGACTGTCCACTGTCAGAGGAATGGAATGACCCATCCCGTCAGGGAATAGTTGGAGTCGAACATCAGCAGCAGATCCTGTGCTTTGTGATGCAGTCGATGGGTCCCAAGTGATTGTGGGTGTGGTTGTGCTTTCCAACTCCCAGTTGTTATCGAGGTTCCATGCAGCACTTCCGGCCATAGGTGATGTGACGCTGGCGCCTGGTGTGGCAACTGAATCGCCCCATGAATATGTGATGTCTAGATGCGGACGATAGGAAAATGGCTCATCGCCGGTTGCAATCTCTATTTCTTCGCCAGCCAATCCTTCAGCCATGACCAAGAAGTCCATGTCCCCATTGTGTCCATTGTGTAGATAGGCCTGAACATACGATGTTGCATCGAAGGTCAATGTGGAGGTGCCTGTTTGGTTTCCGTTGGCTGTACCCAGAAGCGATTTCCCATCGATGGTATCTTGGCCTCCATCACTCCAAGATACACCATTACTACTGTTTGCATAATTCAGTTCCTTGAAGACGTGCCCAGAGCCTGATTCCATCAACCAAGCCGAAATCATCGGTTCTCCAGTTCGATCGGTTCGTCGAAGATTCAGAGTAGCCTCATGGATGGTCACATTGTCGTGAATGGGGACAGTTTCCATGTTTACTCGGATGAAAGCGTGCATGTTACCTTCTGTGGAATCGTTAGAGTGGCCAATTCTCATTCGATAGTCATCATTACCGTTGTAGGAAGTGTTTCCGTCCATGACCCAAGTATCGTGAACGGTACCGAACCCTAGATTGACGGTGTCATTGCGAAGTAGAATCTCTGCTTGATTTTGGCCGTTTAGAGTACCAATTTCAGCGGGCAAGCCAAAGTATCCGCTTTCCCACGGTCCTAAGATGGAACTGTTTACAGAACGCATTCTGAAGTAAACCCACGTCCCATTGAGAAGATCTGCATCATTCTCAGGAGTGTAGAACTCTTCACTATTCATTGAGAAATCGCTTGAGTCATCCCAGGAATTCCAAATTCGAGTTTCATCGAGATCGCTTCGAAAATCATCACCGGTTGAGAATTGAACTTCAACATGGCTCGTCGTCAGATTGTCCCAAGAAATTGTGGGGCTGTAATCTGGCCGGATTAGCAGATTGTTTTGATCGGCAAGAATTTCCCCATCCTCTGGGCCCTCAATGAGCACACCACCTTGTGTGGGAGCCACGCCCAGAGTGTATTCGAAATCAATCGAAGGAGCATCGCCGGATGCGCCTTCACTCGAAGTACAGTGGATTGGAGCACCGACTCCTGAAATGATGACACTCATGTTGGTTTCACCGTTCCGGAGGGCATCCTGTACCAACGATGTCAAATTCAAAGTGAAAACTTCGACACTGGAAACGGCATCATGGGCACCCGGTTCCCAAAGGCCACGATCGACTCCAACCCCTTCAGCACCAGTGACGTTCCATGGTGTTCCGGTGTCACTGAGATTGTGTGTTGCATTGGATTCATCAAAATCGGTCAGCAAGCGAGCAGCGTAGAGGGCTGTATTACTCGTGTCCATTTGACTGAATGATTTACGGCATGTCAAATCAAGAGTGGCCTCACTGACCACCGCTGTCGTTGGCAATACGCCACCATCATTGAGTGTCAACGGGAAATTGGCCAACATCCGGGCATCCGTGAAAAGTGGATAGTCCGTAATCAGCAGATTTTGTGCGCTTCCATAGTTGTTTGATGGCTGACTAGAGTTGGTCTGTGTATCATATGCCAACGTGTCACTAGCCGTCAAAAATCGTGTTACTGGAGCCTCTTCCAAGGTCTTTTCATTGTCAATTACTTGTATCCATGTGCTGAATAGCATCAAGCTCACCATCAGGATTGCACCTGTTGTTGAACTCCAGTTCCTCTCTCCGCTCGTCATGGGCCTCAGGCGAGGACGGAGCAATCTACTGTTAATGAGTTGCGGTTCATCGACCATACTACGTATGGTCAATGGATACCCCAGTTTGCGGGAAGTCAGGGCATGGGATAGGTTCATTGACGCCCGACAGAAACGACGGTCGATTCCGATGGCAAAGATGTGGGTGGAGAAGCACCGGCCCCGGACCGTTCGCGACATCAGAGGTCAGGCGGCAACCGTTGAACGGTTGGCCGCTTATGGGGAAGGTGGGACATTCCCACACCTCCTTTTCGCAGGACCCCCTGGAACCGGGAAAACGACTGCTGCGCTTGCTCTTTGCTCGGATGTCTTCGGCGAAAAATCTCAAGAAAATCTACTTGAAATGAACGCCAGCGACGAGAGAAAACTCGAGAGTATTCGAACCAAGGTCAAGCAATTCGCCAGAACGAGTCCACTCGGTGTCGACTTCAAAGTCATCTTTCTCGATGAAGCAGACGCGCTTACAGCAGATGCACAGGGGGCGCTGAGAAGAATCATGGAGCAGTATTCAGAAACATGTCGATTCATTCTCTCCTGTAATTATTCTTCGAAGATTATTGAGCCCATCCAATCTCGTTGTGCAGTATTCCGATTCAGACCGCTGGCTGATGATCAGGTACGAATGCAGGTACAATCTGTAGCAGAATCCGAAGGCATTGAGTTGGATGAAGATGCGTGTGAGGCTATCGTTCACGTGAGTTTGGGGGATTTACGTAGGGCAATTACTGCGCTTCAGGTCAGTGCCAGTTTGGACACCCATGTTACACGCTCACTCATTTACGAAACGACGGCGACCGCACCACCAGAGGAATTGCATGGTTATCTTCTCGCTTGTAAGGAGGATGGGTTTCATCCCGCCAGGCGACGTTTGCGTTCAATCTTGGATCAGTTCGGTTTGGCCGGTACGGATTTGGTGAATCAGCTACACAGAGCCTTGTATGATGCAGAATTTCTAACCGAGGGTCAGAAACTTGAGATTACGGAGATGATGGCGCAAATCGATTTCCGCCTTGTGGAAGGTGGTGGTGAAGCGTTACAACTCGACGCGATGACCGCGTCAATCTGTGCAAAGTTCTCTTCCTAACCCCAAGCGGGTACGAGAAGATCAGCGTGGTCACGCGTTGCATCCTCACACAGTGCACTCGCTTTTTCACGTAGGCGGATTTCGTGGGTTTTCGATTCGATTCTCGCGCGGCGTGAGGCTCGAATCAATGGTGCGAGTGGAGTCCAGCAGAGTAGATCCACCGTCACACCCATATTTCCACGAATCACTCGGTTGGCGAGTGATTCCATCATTTCTGTCAATTGTTCCAATGTATTTTCATTCAGCATGTTGCATCCCTTTGTAGACATAACAGGCGGGGCCACTGGTCTACCTTCGTTGCCTTGAGAGAGCAAGCGTTTTGAAAGTGAAAGTGTAGCAGTTACCCGAAAATGGGCGAAAGTGGACTCAAATATCGACTGAAAATCGAATGGTATGTTCTTCTTCCAATTCCCAAGGATCACCCTGCTGTGTCAATGTAATTTCAATCGTGTAAGGGACACCGCTTGAAATTTCAAAGTCCGCAGGGAACTCAATCAAAATGGGCACATCTGTGGATTTATCCAGAACCTTCGACACATTGTCAGCATAATTGTCCCAATCGCCCCGCATTGAATCCGCAGTTCCAGTCCAATTCATGGAATCGCCTAACCAAGTCATGTCGACATGGACCTCCACATCATTGGCGTCAATGTTGTCACGAACTGCAAATGCCAAACCCAACCTGCGCTCAGTAACGTTGTCATCAGCTTCAAAATCAGCGATTGGCTGATTCCAATCGGGGTCATCCAAATCGATGAGGACTACTTTGTTGGCCACTTCGGGTGGAGAAATATCGGCCAATGGTGGGTTAACGAGAATAAAACAGACAGCTAACCAGGTGAATGTATAGAGGAAACTAGCCCTGAACCAATTTCCAAAGGTATACCTGTCTGCGAATTTGCTCAAAATCAGTCTATGGAGGGGCGGGATGGTCACGATGAGCAAAAGCGGCAAGGACCACAATACGCTGGCCGGCTCTTTCAATGCAGGCATGATGAGATATCGCATGATGACGCCGACCGAGATGGCATAGACAAGCACCAACCACATCGAGGCTGTATCCGCCTTCTCCTTGATCACATGGTCAGCGGGGTCAAATGGTTCGGTACCAACTTTGCCCCCTGGGCGCTTTTTCTCACCATCTCGACCACCGCGTCGCTTGTCGCTAGCGGCTGCAGCAGCCATCGCAGTGCTCAGGTCGACCATTGTCCTCACCCCTCCGGGGTGCTGGGCCGTCTATGATGGGTTCGGCTGGATAAACTGAGCATGGATTATGATTCGCAATGCTCGCATTAGGTGATATGGTGCCGGGAACGGGGCTCGAACCCGTGACCTTCGGATGTCTCAGACATTTCGAGGTTAATCGCGCTCATCTTATTCCTTTGCAGGTGTCCTATGAGTCCGACGCGCCACCAACTACGCCACCCCGGCAACGGAGGCTTCGACCGAACTGCCGAATATGAGTATATCCATTCAA
>Ga0066836_10000143_pt1 | contig 28990 bp, 25 predicted proteins | sample ETNtaG_18_FD_71568 | JGI IMG/M metagenome (GOLD analysis project Ga0066836, IMG submission 71568) | Marine microbial and viral communities from oxygen minimum zone, Eastern Pacific Ocean - ETNP201302SV91 | ecosystem: Environmental > Aquatic > Marine > Oceanic | place: Pacific Ocean: Eastern... | reverse complement strand
AGATTGAATAATGATTCCCAACCCATTGAGTGATCCAGAACTGGTGTTGGTTTCTTGTTGATTCCAATTCCCAATACGATTTGAACATCATCGCCCTGTGTGCGACCTTCTACCAATACTCCGCATAATTTTCCGATATCCCTTCCATTTCGCAACCAGATGTCATTGGGCCACTTGACTCGCAAACCAACTTCCTCTAGACTGGACCCATGAATCCATGAGTGACTAGGTAAACCTGAATTTAAGAGTGCTGAGAAGGCATCCAATATTGCGACATTCGATGCCATCTGTATGAACTTAGGCCCCCATTCTATAGAATTATCACATAGTGCCCAACTACCCATGAATCCATCTTCGGAGTTGGCCCACTTACGCCCTGAATGGCCGCGACCTCCAGTTTGCCTTTCCGTGCTGATGAAAGTTCCTTGATCCACCAGCCCTTGGCGAAGAATTTCATCATTGGTTGAGTCACATGATTCAAGTCTCTTCAATGTGGCTCCTTCAAATGGCCTCCAACAGGCGATCACAGTCAATCTTTCATCGCCAATTGCGATTTCTGAAATGTTCCTTGTGGCCCAGCCACATCTTCTCCAGTCCCTTGCGATGTTGTACCCGATTTGATTCGAACTGTGTAGTAAAAGTGTAATTCCATTTTCGTTCAAGAGGAATGGGTTGGATTCAATGGCGTCCAACAATTGTCGGGATTGATTACCTCCAATCAATGCCGAATCTTCCATCGGGCCCAAGCGTTCTCCTGAATCTGCTTCAACATATGGTAAATTCCAGACGATAACATCGGCGCCATGTTCCGGCATCCAATTTCCGATATCCCCAGGTCCTCCTTCTTTGATTTCAGAATTCCAATCAAGCCCCTGTTTTGCTGCATTTCCTCTCGTTGCTGCAACCGCCAGCGGGTTGACGTCGCAAGCGCTTACCTTCCAACCGCGAATCGCTGCTGCAATTGATAGAGCACCACTGCCACACCCGATTTCCAGCAGATGCTTCCCATGACCTGGGCCGAGCTCGGCGATGGTCCGGTCAAGATGACTCGAATCCTCCCTGGGGGGGTAGACTGTGTGGGGGATGGTGAGTTCTATTTCCCTCAGGCCATAGGCCTGCCACATTTGAGTGGATCCAATCTGTCCGGTCAACTCAATTTCTCTTTCAACGGACAACTGCTTCACACTACCCTGTCTACGAACCGTGCATATCGTGTCGGTTTGATGAAGATTCGCCAAACCTTTATGTCGAATTTTGGATACGGAGGTTATGGCGGTTCCCCCCCGGGACCTCCAATTTTGCTCTCAGCCACAGGCATATCCTATGGCGTAAGGCTTTTGAATACCCCCTCGGTCGGCGGGTGGCCCAGAGACATCCATGGGCCTGTAGCTTAGCCAGGTAGAGCGTCCGGCTTTTAACCGGATGGCCAAGGGTTCGAATCCCTTCAGGCCCGCTCTATTTCTGGTTGAGTTGCGGGTTTTTTGGCTGAATTTGGGTAAAACCGGGGGGTCGTAAATTGGTCGTAAAGAGTTCAACGAAGAAGCGTTTGGTAGAGTTGGGAGTTCCTGAGGAGCACGCCCACAAACTCGCCGATGATGCGAATATGGACGCCATCAAGCAAATGAGTGTCGAGCAAGTCGCCAAGAAGATCGGAATCGAAACCGATAGTCCCGAACTTGAGAAAATCATGAACATCATTCGAGAACAAGGTTCTCGGAAGCGAACACGTTCACGTCGAATTACCATCTCCCAGAAGGCCCTCGATGACGATGACATCCCTACTGGCACTGATCGATTCAATGTCCTGAATCACCATTTGGTCCCACATCACGAGCTTTTGCCGACTGAGGAAGAAGCAATAGCCCTTGCACCTTGGGGGCTTGAAGAAGCATCTATTCATGGTGAAGGCATCCGTCTTGCCAAAGAGTTACTCCCCAAGATTCTGATTACCGATCCTGCTGTCCAGGTTCTGAAAGAAATCGAAGAACTACAGAATGACGAATTGCCAGCGGGCTGGCTTACAAATCGAGTCGTTCGCGTTCAGCGCTACAGCAGATCATCAGGTACAACAACGGCCTTCCGCTTGATTGTGGAGGAAAACTGAGGAGGAATAAACATGAAGGAAATTATTGAGAGTTACTTTCGCCAACGCAGTTTGGTAAATCATCAACTCGCGTCTTACAACGATTGCATACCAAGGGCCGACTCACAGGGTAGCCGATTTGAGAAAATCGTCAGAAATATTCGGATTGGTACTGATGAAATTATCGAAGATGAAGAAGGTGGAATTATCAAACTTGACGTTCTGGACCATGAAATCCATGTGCGAATGAAGAACATGACCTTGGGTCCACCTACGATCAAAGAGGCAAACGGAGCAATGCACCCCTCACTTCCCCTGGAGTGTCGCCTTCGAAAGTTGACCTACATGTCACCTGTTTTCCTGGACTTCACAATCCATCGCGACGATCTTCCACAACCAATCGTCGAAGAGAAGGTCCAAATTGGCAGCGTACCAATTATGGTTCGCAGTCGCCGTTGCAATCTCAATCCAGCACACATCGACCCCAATCGAAACTTGTCACCTGAAGTAAGTGACGAGGACAAAGAACACTATCATACTCTACTAGAAGGTAAGGGTGAAGACCCTCATGACCCTGGTGGTTACTTCATCATTAATGGGACGGAACGCGTTCTGATTTCAATGGAAGATTTGGCACCAAACCGTGTTACTGTTGAAATGAACAAGCGATATGCTCGAAAGACCGAAGTGGCCAAGATTTTCTCCCAGAAGGATGGTGTTCGGAAGCCCCTGACTGTTGAGAAGCGCAAAGATGGAATGCTGATGGTGAAGATTAGCAGCGCTGGTACCACCCCCATCCCAGTCGTACTCCTCATGCGTGCTCTTGGAATCGACAATGATCAGGAGATTTTCCAAGCCATTGCTGGACCGACTGAGACATTCAAGTTCATTGTTGCAAACCTCAACGAGGTCAAAGATAACGAAGAATATGGTGTTGAAAGTTCTGCAGAAGCCCACGAATGGTTGCAAAAGAAATTCGCGGCAGGTCAACAGCGTGAATATCGAGAGCAGAGGATTACGAACCTCCTCGATAAAGAATTACTTCCCCACCTTGAGTCTCCACTGTCTGAAAAGGACAAGGAACGCATTGGCCCAGATCTTGCTGATCAAGCCGAAGAGAGAACTGAACGTAACCGCAAGAAGAAGGCTATTTTCCTAGGTCGAATTGTTCGACAGGTTCTCGAAATGGCGATTGAGAATAAGGAACCAAACGACAAGGATCACTATGCTAACAAGCGAGTTCGCCTCGCTGGAGATTTGATTGAGGATTTGTTCCGTGTCTCTCTACAACAACTTGCTCGCGACTTGAAATACCAACTTGAGCGCCATCACAACCGCAAGCGAGATCTCAAAATCACCTCGTGTTTGCGACCCGATGTTCTTACATCCAAGGTCATGCATGCATTGGCGACAGGAAACTGGGTCGGTGGTCGAAGTGGTGTAAGCCAATTGCTTGATCGGACCACATACCTCGCTGCTCTTTCTCACATGCGTCGCGTTACCAGCCCACTTGTACGAAGTCAGCCTCACTTCGAAGCTCGAGATTTGCACCCCACTCAATGGGGTCGCCTATGCCCTAACGAAACACCTGAAGGTCAGAATTGCGGTTTGGTAAAGAATGCTGCACAGATGATTGATATCTCAGAAGCAGTCAGCGAATCTGAAGTCAAAGACCTCCTTGAAGAGCAAGATGTCGAACCCAATCCCAAGGGTTGGTCAGAAGGAGCAAGGGTGCACGTGAATGGTGACATTTTCGGTCTTCATATGAATCCACACAAACTCGTTGAACACTTCAAGCGAGGTCGCCGTCGTGGAGTGATTAGATCAGAGGTCAGTATTCGCCACGATGCCCTTAACCGTGACATTTTCATCAATACAGACAAGGGTCGAATCCTCCGCCCACTACTCGTTCTTGACGGAGGTAGTTTGGTTCTTTCCAAGGAATATTTGGATGGCCTCCGAAGCCGTGAAATTTCCTTTGATGATTTGGTCAACAAGGGTGTTGTCGAATGGGTGGATGCCGAAGAAGAGGAAGACCTCTTGGTCGCTCCTCGTCCTTTCGATTTACCCCACGTTAGTCCGAAAAACAAGCGCCCACTGAACCCAGCAAATGTAGAATGGATCAACATGGGTGACGAGGGTATCAAAAAGGCAAAACTCCGTGCAGAAATCATCATGCCGAATGGTAAGAAAGCCACTGAAACCTTCAGTATCCCTCTCAATTACTATCAAGAGGATTTGGATAAACTACGACGAAAGGAAAAGCGAACGGGTGACGTTTTGATTTACACCCACGTTGAGATTGATCCACAATTGATTCTAGGTGTTTGTGCATCCCTCGTACCTTACCCTGAACACAACTCGACCCCTCGTGTTACCGGTGGAACTGCAATGGTGAAGCAATCACTCGGTCTACCAGCAGCCAATGGTCGCTTGCGACCTGATACACGCCAACACGTTTTGCACTACACGCAGAATTCAATGACTGGAACTCGGGCCATGGAGGCTACGAACTTCATTCGTCGCCCCGCCGGTCAGAATTTCGTGGTAGCCATCCTCAGCCACCACGGCTACAACATGCAGGATGCAGTCATCATGAATCGAGGCAGTGTCGAGCGCGCACTCGGGCGCTCCACTTTCATCCGTACATACAACGCTGAACGCAAGAGATTCCCTGGCGGTCAAGTTGACGAAATTGAAATCCCTGGAACGGGTCTTGACGAAGTGAAGGGACTGAAGTCTCCAGAGGCCTATGCGCATCTCGAAGATGATGGTCTGCCTACTCCAGAAACTGAAATCAGTAGTAAACCAGAAGATCGTGACCGTACCCCACAAGTCTTGGTTGGTAAAACCAGCCCACCTCGTTTCTTGGAAGAAACTCACGGTGCCTTCCTGCAGGCTCAAGAGCGTCGCGAATCGAGCATGAATGTCCGCCATGGTGAAGGTGGTTTCGTCGACAACGTTTTCGTTACTGAATCCCTTGATTCAGGGCGTTTGGTTCGAATTACTCTGCGGACCAACCGTATCCCTGAACTCGGTGATAAGTTTTCCAGCAGACACGGTCAGAAAGGTGTCATTGGTCGCTTGGTCGACCCCGAAGATATGCCATTCACCGTCGATGGAGTCGTTCCTGATCTACTGATCAACCCTCACGCTATCCCATCTCGGATGACGGTAGCACACATCCTAGAGATGATCGGTGGAAAGGTCGGTGCAATGGATGGTCGTCTCATCGATGGGACGGCGTTCAGTGGTGAGAAGGAAGACAGTCTAAGAGAGGGTCTTCTCCGACACGGATTCGCACACACTGGTCGTGAATCCATGATCAATGGTGAGACGGGTGAAGAATTCCCTGCACAAACTTTCGTGGGTGTGATTTACTATCAGAAGTTGCACCACATGGTCAGCGGTAAAATTCACGCCAGAAGCCGTGGTCGTGTTCAAATTCTTACTCGCCAACCTACGGAAGGCCGTGCCCGACAAGGTGGACTTCGATTTGGGGAGATGGAAAGAGACTGTCTAATTGCACACGGTGCATCGATGGTTATCAAAGATCGACTGTTGGATGAATCGGATGGCTGGGAACTCTTCGTATGTGCCGAGAGTGGACACATCGCCTATTGGGATTGGCGTAAACGATGTTATGTCAGTCCGATTCATGGGGACAAGGCGGAAGTCTTCCCCGTATCCACATCGTATGCATTCAAGCTGCTTCTGGATGAGATGAAATCACTTGGAGTGGCCATGAGACTTGAACTGGAGGACCGAAGATGAACAGAGATGTAGCAACAATTCCGAAGCGTATTGCTTCAATCAAGTTTAGCTTGATGGATCCAACCGAGATTCGAAAGATGTCAGCCGTCGAGGTCAAGACCGCTGACACCTACAAGGATGATGGGCACGCCTATAGACAAGGTTTGATGGACAATCGTATGGGTGTCATCGAACCAGGTGTTCGCTGCGAAACCTGTGGTAACAAACACGATGTTTGTCCGAGTCACTTTGGTCATATCCAACTTGAACTACCAGTAATCCACATTGGTTTCACCGCTTTGCTGAAGCAGGCACTGAAGGCAACCTGTAACACCTGTAGCCGAATTATCCTCCACGAGAAAGAAGGAACCCACCCAATTGATCCCGAAAAGTCAGAGCAGGATTTCTACAGGTTCCGCGTCTATGACGTCATTCAGAAGCACGGTGTCGGCTCGACAGAATTCAAGAAGGTCATCAAGGACATCATCAAAGAATGTGCAAGTTTGAAGCGTCAGGTGTGCATGCACTGTCAAGCGGAGCAAGGTAAGATTCAACTTGATAAGCCCACAACCTTCAAGGAAAAGAAGCAGGAGAAAGGCGAACACAAATTGAATGCCCGCGATATTCGCGAGTGGCTTGAAAGAATCCCAGACAAGGACTTGATTTTCATTGGAATGGATCACGAAGCAAGTCGCCCAGAATGGACGATTATGCGAGTCCTCCCCGTCCCCCCAATCACTGTACGCCCGTCCATCACATTGGACAGTGGCGACCGAAGTGAGGATGATCTCACTCACAAATTGGTCGACGTCTTGAGAATCAACCAACGTCTACGTGAAAACCGTGATGCTGGTGCTCCACAACTTATTGTTGAGGATTTGTGGGAACTTTTGCAATACCACATTACAACATACTTCGATAACCAAACTGCCGGAATCCCCCCTGCTCGCCACCGTTCTGGCCGGCCGTTGAAGACCCTCACTCAGAGACTCAAAGGCAAGGAAGGACGATTCCGAAGCAACCTTTCGGGTAAGCGTGTCAATTTCTGTGCTCGAACAGTCATCAGCCCAGATCCCAATTTGGGCATCAATGCAGTTGGTGTCCCTGTTCAGTCTGCAAAAGAATTGACAGTACCCATTCGAGTGACTGGGCGAAATCGTGAGCAGCTTCGACAGATGATTCTTCGCGGCCCTGACATCCACCCTGGTGTCAATTATATCGTGCGTGGAGACACCCATCGGGTCAGAATTACGGATCGAACCAAGTTCATGTGGTCTGGATTCCGTTGTCACAATCCCGAATGCCATTCTGGCGATGTTGAGAGAGGTGAGCCATACCCTGGCCTACGTCCAGACCTCAACGAGGTTCTTCCGGCACCAAATTTCCTGCCAGGCATGGAAATCGAAGAAGAAATCAAGCGTGTCGATGGTGATACTCAAAGCAAGTGGATTCCATCCCTTGAGCCAACTATTGCAAACCTACGGGGAGAAGATTCCAATGGGAAACCTCTCGAACATGGGGATCCTCGGGCAATTATCCATCAGAGATGGGTTTTCGAGCGCGAGCACCCCAATCAGGCATTCCCGCCAGAACTCGAAGTCATTTGCCCTCATTGCGGTAGCCCTGAAATTTCTGAGGACGCCCGTAGCAAGGTCGAAGATCGACTAGCAACAGTTGACCTTGAGGGGAACCCAAAGCCAGGAATGACTGTAGAGCGCCACTTAATTGATGGTGACGTTGCAATTTTCAACCGACAACCGTCTCTTCACAGGATGTCGATGATGGTACACGAAGTTCGGGTAATGGAAGGGAAGACATTCAGATTCAACCTCGCAGTATGTACTCCATACAACGCAGATTTCGATGGTGACGAGATGAACCTACACGTCATTCAATCGGAAGAGGCTCGTGCAGAAGCCAAGATTCTCATGCGTGTGCAAGAGCACATCATTACACCGCGATATGGTGGCTCTGTAATCGGTGGCATCCACGACCACATCTCTGGAGCTTATCTCATGAGTCACAACAACCCATTCATCCCCAAACCGATTGCGTTGGACGTTCTCGGTCAGATTGGCTTCTCAGGAGAATTGCCAAAGGAGAGTATAGTCGACGGCGTATTGGGTTACTATGGACTTGAGTTATTCAGCCTGATTGTCCCTGGGGGATTCAACCTTCGTTACACAAGCCGCAGCATGGATGAAGTCACGATTAACGACGGTCAAGTTCTCAATGGAACACTCGACAAGCGAGCCGTTGGTGCTGAAGATGGACGTCTTCTCGATGCTGTTGTGCAAACACATGGTACCGCTGTTGGAGCTAAATTCCTCAATGACATGACCAAACTTACAATTGGAATTTGTACAGCGATGGGCTTTACAACCGGAATCGACGATGAGGATCTCCCTCCCGCCGCTCGTGAATTGATTACTCTACGCAATGCAGAAGCGAGTCAAGCGGTCGATGATGAATTGGAGAAATTCGGAAAAGATGGTCGCAAATATGAGACGCGCCCTGGTCGGACACCTTTGGAAACATTGGAAGAAAACATCTTGCAAATTCTTGATCAGTGTAAGGCTGAAACCGGAACCGTTGCTAAGGAGCACTTGGCTGACAATAACCCTGCGGTCATGATGGCTGTTTCAGGTGCACGTGGTTCGATGGACAACTTGGCCATGATGGCAGGTTCGATTGGACAACCAAAGGTACGTGGTAAGCGTCTTGAGCGTGGTTACAATGAGCGCGTTCTTTCTCATTTCCGCCGTGGCGTGAAGGGTGCGAAGGAGAAGGGTTTCGTCGCATCCTCATTCAAGCGAGGCCTAGAGCCAACTGAGTTTTTCATGCTGTCAGTGTCTGGTCGTGAATCACTGGTTGATACAGCTGTCCGCACAAGCAAGTCAGGTTACATGCAGCGCCGACTCATCAACGCCATGGATGACCTCAAGGTCTGGAATGATGGCCAACATTCAGTTCGAAATACAGCCAACCGAATCATCCAGTTCCAGTATGGTGAAGATGGTGTTGATCCCTGCCGTTCATTGAAGGGTGAACCCATCAACGTCGACCAAATTTTGGATGATGTTATAGGAGGTGGTAACTGATGGTAGTCAAGTCAGCAACAAAGAAGAAACTCATGGACATGGGTGTTCAAGAAGAGTTCTCACATAAACTTGCAGACGATCGAAAGTGGGATGATGTAAAGATTCTCACACCTGGTGAAATTGCCCAGATTTGTGGGCTTGCTTCCGATGAGGCGACAGCCATTCACAGTACATTGATTGCCTTTGGCAAATCTGGGGGCTCCGATTCTAGCAATGCAACAACAACGGTCGTTCGACGCAAGAAGCTCGTCCGCCGTGGCAAGAAATCGGAACTCCACCTACAGGATTACAACGTTGAATCAAAGATGGCCATCATCAATCGGGACATTGGAGAAGATGATCCAATCTATCAGGCTCTCGCAAAGGCGGCAGAGAAGGAAGAAATCCGGCTCACAAAGCGCATTCTCGAGGATTTGGCCGAGGGGACCCGTTCCCGGGGGAAGGCCAAGTTGACACCGACTCAAGCAAAGAAAATCGTCACCGAGGCAGGAAACCAATTCACACGCGCGTGCGTAGATCCGTTTGAGGCGGTTGGAATCGTCACAGCCCAATCGATTGGTGAGCCTGGAACACAGATGACCATGCGAACATTCCACTATGCTGGTGTGGCAACTGTCAACGTGACTCAGGGTCTACCCAGAATTATTGAGATTGTAGATGCAAGGAAAACACCCAATACCCCGACAATGAACATTTATGTCGAGGAGTTGAACGCAAAGGGCAAGCCCTTGGCATCCGATGAAGTAGCGGTACAGAAATTGGCTGCATCGCTTGAAACAACGACAACACAAGATATTGCAGACATCGATGTTGAGGTTGCTCAGCGCTACATCATACTGAAACTCAAAAATTCTCACCTGAAACTGAAGAATATGACTGGTGCACAGGTTCGCGACAAATTGAACCGTGCAACAAAGTTGTTTGTCGCTATTGAAGAAGGCTCAGAGGCCAAGCCAAAGGTTCTGAAGATTATTCCAGGTGTATCCAAAGAGGATGATTTGAAGGATATCAACGAAAATCCACCGACTTATACCCAACTTCTACAACTTGAGGAGAAAATCAAGGTACTACGGCTCAAGGGTGTCAAAGGTATCGATCGTGCCAATGTTCAGAAGGACCGAGATGGCGAATTTTACATTTCAACAATCGGATCCAATCTCTCAATTGTCTCGGAATTCGCCGGTGTAGATCGCAGCCGGACTTATACCAACAATATCACGGAAATTTACGATTATCTCGGGATTGAGGCTGCCCGCCAAGCCATCATCAACGAAATGATTCTGACCCTAGAAGGTGCACGACTCGACGTTGATGTCCGACACTTGCTAATGGTCGCTGATGTGATGACCAGTGAAGGTGAAGTTCGAGCCATTGGACGCCACGGTGTCTCAGGAACCAAGCACAGTATCCTTGCACGTGCTGCTTTCGAAGTCACAGTCAATCATTTGCTACAGGCAGGAATTATCGGCGAACGTGATAACCTGACTGGTGTTGCCGAGAACATCATTGTAGGCCAACCAATCGCACTTGGAACCGGTAGTGTAGAATTGTTTTACATCCCTGATGACGAGTAATATTCACCCATGAGAAGCAACAGTGGAGAATGGAGGAAATAGAATGGAACTAAGCAGAGAACTGAAAACTGCGATTAAGACTGGTGATTTGACCTTCGGGCAGAATCAAGCATCCGATGCTTGTGCTGAAGGCAAGGCAAAGCTGGTGATTTTCGCAGTCAATTGCCCGCAAGAATACATCGACGGACTTCGCGCAAGACATCCAGATGTCCCAATGCATCGGACCGATTTGGTCAATCGTGAATTGGGCGCTGCATGCGCAAAACCGTTTCCGATTAGTACGATTTGTGTCCGTGGCGAAGGTGGCAGTGAACTTCTCAGCCTGCAGCCGAATATCGATTGAGCAAGTCAAAATCAACCGATAGGCCAATTTTAGACGGAGTGTTCAAGTTAGGTACGGTCGCCAAAGGCGACCATGGAGACCTTGATTCGGGATTTGCTCGGTCAACTGGGCGCTTCGTTGGATCCACCACCGCCACATACTCCTTGCCCAGGGATATCTTTGCTGGGCATCCTCAGCCAACCTCCTGCGACCCGAAGTGGCCCTAAGTTGTCCATTGGAACCCATGTGTGGCACGCCCATGACGGTTGGGCGCCACTGGACCATCTTGAGATTGAACGATGGTTGGTCGATACACCAAATGGAACGCATTGGTTACTTTCGGAACGACCACTACGATTGGAGCAACGCCCTAAACGGACAGGCGTTGAGTATGATGTATGGGGTCCTGATCGGTTTGCACAATGGTTGGGTGATGCAGTACTAAATGGTGATTTGAACGCCAACATCCCTCAAAATACACCTCCATCAGTGGTTGAGGTTGAAGCGGTTGAGAGAGCACCTCCAACCCAGAAAATCGTGGGTCCATCGGCACTACGCCCTCAAATTGAATTGGAACCAGTATTGGAAAGATTGACTCTAACGCATGCCAAACCACGCCCAGTCCTACTCGCTGCAAGAATTTGGGTAGTCACAGGAATTTTACGAGGTCCAGATGATTCTGCGGATCGACAATGGTGGGAATTACTTGAGGACCCATTCACTGGTGAAATCGATCATATAGGGGAAATCAAAACACTCGATTTCATTCCAAGTTTGGAAAGGATCGAGCCGAAATTGTGGGTGGATGAAGCAGAAATTGCTCCAATATTGGCCGGTTTGTGCGAGGAGAGGCGGCATTATACCGTGACCGAATCTACAGGTGAAAATCAAGTACAGGGCAGTGTTCTTCAATGGTGGAAATTGGATCCGTCGAGTGCTGAAATGACACCTCGATTGGCTCTTCTTCCCGCTTGGCAACTGCAAATCCCCGAACGTGGCACAGCACTCGTGCACGGTCTAACTGGGCAATTGATTCCAATGCCGTGATCATGTTAGGACTTCATCAAGTCTGTCCTGTTCTACAGCTTGACGAATTTCCATGGCAATTCTTCGGCCACTACTCATCGATTTTCGCCATGTGGCATTACCATATGGGTGACCCACATTGACGTGCACATTGGTGCCTCCCCCCAAACGTGGTGCGACGTCATAAATGTAGTAATCCATGTCTTTGTCGATACAGGTTTGCAAACAGAATGGACCAATGATACCAGGGTCGTAGTGTTCTTTGCTGGCTGTGATGAATTTTTCTCCAAGCTCAAACGCCTTTTCAAGAAGACTCTCTCGAATCGTTGCTGTATTGTGCCCGACAACAGTCATTTCAGGAATCTGTTGGTGGGCTGGCATCGACATCTGCTGTGGGGCTGGTAGCCGTACATGACCGTCCAAAGATGACTCAAATCTCCAGTCTACTCCCAACAATTCGAGTTTTGGCATATCTTCAGCGAGAGGACTGTAAAAGAAATTCAAATTGAATACAGGTCCGATGACATAACGTTCAATTCTGGCACCATCGAGACTGGATTGATCAATGACACCCTCTTTGAGCAAAGTCGATGCCTTCTGAGTATATTCTTCATAGGATGAGCAGGTGAAGAATCCCCGTTCAAGTTTCTTTTGTGCATGATGCAATTTTACAATTGCCAAGCAATCGATATCCTCAGGGTTTTCAATGGCTTCAGGATATGGCAAACCAGCTTGCTCCAATATCCAATAATAATCCTGTTCTTCGGTTCGTTCCTCCATGCGCAGCATGTTCCTGCTACCGAACAAGGGGACATGGAAGTCATTCTCTACACTCTCGATTGAACTGTAGGATGTGAATGATCGGTTCGGAATGTATACCACATTCCTCTCACGCATTTGTCGCTGGAAGTCAGGGTCCATCACATCATTGAATGAATTCAATACAATGGCCTTGTCGACCATGCCCCTGATAACTCGGCCCGCAGAGTTGCGCTTGGTTCTGAAATAGTCAGAGTATGTTTTCTCCCGACCTTTTTGGCAGTAGGCAACCGTTGGAAATCCTTCCTCAATGGCTCCATCGCAGATGTCCAATGCACTGTGACTGGCCGTCATGCCGATGCGTAATTTGAGACGATCGTAATCCTCAAGAATAGACTGAACATCATCGGAATCAATCATTGAATCAATCACCCACCCCGCTGCAGGGCCATCAACTCATCAGTGGACAAGGTTTCACCGGACATGAGTTTCGACATGAGGTCTTGGACTTCGACTCTTGCGGATGTATCTTTTCCTCCCGAATCTCTATTTGCCATCGCCCTCTTGATATCAAGGATTGAGTGTAAGCACCTCAGACTGACGATATACGTTTGATGTGCTCGATCTGCCTCACGTTTTGCTCGCCGAACTTGAGCTTGACTAGCATCAGCCTGCTCACGCAACTTGTCTACTTCCTCACTCAATCTTAGCATGAGGTCATGCGCTTCTTGAGCAATTTCCTGAGTGCCCACAACAATCTGGTGACAGGCTTCTTGAGCATCGATGGCTGCACGGAGATTTTCACGAGCCTCTTTGAGTTCGACATTGGAGTCCTCTTTTTCCGCCATATCTCGAAGTTTCCTCTTCATCGCTTTCATTCGATGCATGGCCTTTTTCTCGTTGCTACCGGTGTGCTTCCCAAGTTCAAATTCTCGCTCTAAAACCTCAATATTTCGGCGGAGTGAAGCAGGGGTGTCCTCCTTGTCCCTTCCGCGCCTTCGGTTGTTATCTCCCCCGGTTTCGCGCTCTGGTGACAACGTTCGCAACTTGTCTTTCGCATCTCTAACCTCTTGGTTTTTATCGCCTCGTTCAGATTTTGCATCTCGAACAGCACTGTTTGCTTCGTCACGAATCCCTTTTTGGGTTTGAACTTCTGTAATCAGATTTCGGACCTCTGTATTGAATTCATTCCGAGTCCCGATATGCTCCTTCATTATTACATTCAAACCATCTCGTATGTCACGATTTTGAGAGGCTTTGCGGTCGGCAATTTTACGCAGATCCTCGAGCATAGGTGGGAAGTCTACCATTTGAATCACCGTCTGGCCTGATACATTCAAGCCTTATTCGGCAATGCCAAATGGCGATGCCATATAATCGCTGCTCTCTGGACATCGCCCCCTAAGGGGGCGTTCATAGTTTTCAGACACGGCTTGAGATAACGATTAAACCCCGCCCGTGAAACCCACGATACGATCCCCATGTTCATCGATGGAATGCCTGGAATGGACCGAGTACTTGCAACAGACGTAAACCCGCCGTACCTAACTTTGGTGACAGGACCCCCAGGTTCGATGAAATCATCATTCTGTCTTTCCTTGGTTTCCAATCATTTGCGACAATCGGGTGGATTTGGTTTGTATTGTACAGTTGAGGAAACCACTGGTAGTTTGTTGAGGGCTTCACATTCCCTCGGTGTTTCACTCCCACAGAACCTGCAAATCACAGACTTCACAGAATTGCGCAATGAAAATGAAGATATGGACTATCTGAAGTTCACGCAAAAAATGATTGAACATTTCAAGCGTGAAAGAGGGGATGCATTTTCTGTTTTCGTGCTGGATTCACTCGGTGCAATTTACAGCCTGACCAGCGTCGATGAAGAGATGAGGAAGAGGATGTTCCGTTTCTTTGAATTTTGTCGAAGCCAAAATCTCCACACGTTCGTCATTACAGAACGTCAAGCAGGTGAGCATGCTGAGTTGGAAGGAAACGAAGGGTTCCTAGCTGACTCAATTCTGAATCTGGGTTTAGATCGACGCAACGGGCAAATGGTTCGTACATTGCAAATCGAGAAGATGCGACATGTCAGACACTCGATGGAGAAACAAGCGATGGAAGTGACTGGCTCAGGCATCTCACTACTCGGCCCCCTATTCGATTAGGACAAATCGATAATCCGCCCCGCAGCATCTTCAAGTGCCGCCCTCAGCATACCGATATTTGTACCCAATTCTGCACGGATTAAAATCAATCGATTTTCATCAACACGATGCGATAACATGAGTGCTTCAGTAGTCCGAACCATCATTCTCGCTGGTGTATCGCGAACAAGAGAATCCAAACCGTCCCACATTGCAGCAGCTGAATGAATATCGATGTCCGTAGGTACAAATTCGATCGGTAAAGCATCAGGGCCTACGAGGGCCACCCAATCCACACCTTGGTGGCTGAGAATATCCTGCATAAGTCGCGTTCTCATCGAGCCCTCCACAACGAGGCGAGGCATCATTGTAACGCTGTATCCAAGTGCAGTGGTCCAATCATTAGCCAACCATCATGACCACGGTAAAATCCGGATAAGCATCCCCTTGGACGTAAACCTCGGCGATGATACAATTCGATTGCAGGGTAATTGTCCTGTCTAACTTCAAGTTGCACTGTCTGAACACCCAATGATTTCGCAACCAATGCGAAGTTGCGCCAGCCCTCGGCTCCAAAGCCATTGCCTTGCAATTCTTCAGCAACCGAAAAGGCCAGTACTCTAGCACATGTGTCCGACAATCTCATCGCCCACAAAATACCCCTCTCAGAAACCCCATCCGAAAGCACCCATCGGCCAAAATTTTCGTCCAAAGGCAGTAATCTAAGGCGCTCTATTCTGTAGGATTCTCCAGTGGTTTGTATGATCAGTTGGCGGATTTTTTCCAATCTTTCTGAACTCCAATGCTTCAGCGATTTTGTGGGAGTCCAGCGAAGCCCCATCACCGAATCACCTTCGACGCTTCTCTTTTTCTTCAGAGCTCAAAGTCCGCCTTCGCCCACGGGCTGCACCAGCCTGCCTCTTGCGTTTTTTCACTGGCTCCGGTTTTGATTCAGACACCACCTCTTCAGCATCTCCGAGTGCCTCAAAGAGGTTGCCACTATTCAGCAATGCATTCATGTCTTCAAGAGACAAAGATTTACCACTGCTAGCGCGCGCTTTGACTTCATCCAATCTCGGACCAATTTTCCTCCCACCCCGGGGCCCTTTGTGACTCTTCTTTCGGACGCGCGCATATGCCTCCAATCGCCCGACTTCTCGCTTGTTCTTCTTCAATTCGGAGCGATGTGAGTTTAGGGTTTCAAGCATTGCGGAAATCCGGTCATTCAATTTTCTAATTTCCTTGGGATTTGCTTGTTGGTCTTGAACTTCTTCTCTGGCCTCTTCAGCAACAGATTTCCTTTCATCATTCAATTTGTCAAGTTGCTTTAATTTCTCTTCTTGATTTCTTAGCAATTCAATGTACTTTTGATGTAATTGGTTGCCCATTAGTTTACGTGAATGCATGGCCGTCAACTCAAAGAAGAAAGAGAACAATTTAACTTCATGATCTCGATTCGGCATCTTTGACAAATCATGAGGGATGGTGGCGAGTCTGCGGTGTGTTTCCACCATTCTTTGTTCAATAATCTCCAAGGGTGGTGGAACGTGTTCGTTGATTTCATCACGGTCTGTTTTGACCTTTTTCGCCTTTTCTCGAATTTTTCGGAATTCGTTAAGGAGGGCATTCCTCTCCTTACTAAATCCCCTGGCAGATTCCTGAATGGATCTTAGAGATTGAACCAACAAAATTTCGGCATCTCGCTCCTGTTTGACACGTTTTTGTTCCTTTAGTGTCGCCTCAACACTCGCTTTCAGCGTGGACAACCGTTCTTCAATTTCGGAATCAGGCAAGTCTTCTAGATCATCGAATAACCCCTTCTTTTGTTTGGGGCGACGCTTCTTGCCTTTGCCCTCACTCATTCACCCTCACCATCCTCTGATTTGATTGCGAGGGGGGGTTCTGCATTTCTACGGCGGATAGTCGACTTACCTCCTGACTCAACACGCTTCGCAGGAGCAAGCAATTCCCCAAATCCATCTCGATTTACATTCTCCCAGAATGAAATTGCCGACTCTGATTGTTTCAGTAGGGATCTAGAGCGCTCAAGTTGACGAATGGTAGTTCGAAGTTCAGCCCTCTTCTCTAAAAAATCTTCATGAATCGGCTCATTTTTCTCTACATGAGTCAGCATTTCTTGATGCAATTTGTCAGCCAATGTGAATAATTTGTTCATTTTTTCACTGGAATCGACATATTCTGCCATCTCAGGATTGTCTTTCCTACGTTTTTCCAACCACTCCTGGTTTTTCTTTAGCAAATCCTTTCTCTCGGCAAGTAATCGACGTTCGTCGTTTAGGGACAAGGCCTCCCGATCAATCTTCTTCTCAATCGCTTGGAGGGATTCCTCAAGTTTTTCTTTGGCCCATTTCGGGTCGAGATTCTTCAACCCCTTTTTACCATCCAATTCAGCCCTCAGTACACGTGCTTTCTCAAGCAATTCACGTGCTTCTTTCTGCGCTTTATTGCGACGCATTTTCAATTCAGCGACACGATTCAAACCAGCATCCCGTGCCAATCTTAATTTCTCAACTTCTGGTGCGAGAACATCTGCGTCATCGGCCATTTTCGACTCTATTTCCGGCAAGATATCTGCCAATATTTTCCGTCTCTCGAAAATTATCGAAGCCAACTCCTCTGGTTTGAGGGCAACCAAATCTGGAATCTTCATGCAGAACGGGTCTCGGAACCTACGGTTCCGCATAAAGGTTCAGCGAATCAAGTGCCCAAATAAGGCAAGGGTCTTGAACCGTAAGGGGTCAAGCCTATGCATGACCAAAGGTCATAGGTTCGGTATTGGGGTCATTTCCCTATTGCTCATATCGACTTGTATCCCACTGGTATCCGCCTCTGGAAGCGGCCTTTTGATGTCAGGGGACTCACTCACAATTCTAGGCGATCAACAGATTGGTTCTGGCGACATCAATATCAGTGTCGATATCACTGCGCACGATGTCAATTCAAACGGTACAATCGAGATGATTTTCACCGCTGAGGACTCAACCCCATTGGCTTTGGACAATCGAAGCATATCTCTTACAGCAGGCCAAACTTCGACTCAAACCTTCGATATTTCCGGTGTCCCGATTGGAACCCACACTCTGACATTGCAGCTCTGGGGTGATGTGGGTATCGATTTTGCAAACAATGTATCCCAGTTACAGGTTTTCGTTCAAAAGTTATCTCCTGCAATGCCCTCTATAGATTCATCTGACACCTGGTTAATCACTCCTATTAACTCCGAAACAGGCGAGGGAAGTGGGAATTCTACCCTGCGCGACGGTGATCAAGCTTGGGTGGTTGCTACTGTTAGCAATACAGGCGATGTACCATGGCAAGGAAATGCCACCATTTCAGTTGATGGTGCGGCGTTTTCAACCCAAGAAACGGTCATAGATGGTTTGGCTGCCAACTCACTCAACTTCACCATCGGCCCACTCTTTGAAGGCATCAGTTCGATATTGCTGGAACTGTTGGATGGCCAATCAACGGTGGATTCCGAGGGATTGGGGGTAGACATCGGCCCACCTCCACTACCCCGTTCGATACTTTCAATGGTGGCCGATAGTGAAAATCCTGATCTTGGTGATTCTATTAATTGGACCATTTCCGTGGACAATACTGGTGAATCAACATTCTCTGGTTCGATTGATTGCAGTTTTCCTTCAGGGGTTGAAATCCTAAACCAATCGATGACCATACCGACACAATCGAATCAAACATGGCTATTATCGATTGACGTTCGACCCGGCGAACTCCATTGTTTCACAACGAGCAATATGAGGATTCACACTGACTCAGTGACTTCTGCCTCAAATGTATACGACATGTCGGCGGGACACTTGATGCGAGCTGGTAGTGATGGCCTCACCGTAACTGGTGGCCCATTCCACATTGGGGATTCTGCTCCGTTGGCCATTTTGATTCACAACGGTGGCGATTACTCCGGGACGGGGACGCTTGAAGTTAGAGAGGGTGATTCCGATGGGAACAATATCGGCAATTGGTCATCACTTGAAACTCGAATATTGGAGGTTGGAAGCAGTCTTGAACTCGGTTCCCAGTACACAACCAGCGTATCCGGGGAGCGCCTCATCGAATGGCGAATTGTCAGCCAAGATAGTTTGGTGGCCAGCGATTTGGATGGTTCGATACACCTCAATATACAACCATCGCAGTCACTCACCTTGAGCATATCTGCTAGTGATTGGACATTGGAAGATGGCCTCACCATTGACCTGACATCTACGTTATCTGAAGGCGAGGGGCGCCTCGTTTTGTTGGAGGCAGGTACATCTAGCAGTTCAGGGGATGTCACACAAATTTCGACAGAGATTTTCTTGACACCAGGTCAGCGAACACTGACATATAACTTGGGTCAACCGATTTCATCTTCCGATGCTTGGGTTGAGATGACACCAATATCTTGGGTATCGTCCACACTTGCTCAAGATGAAACTGCCCTATTTCACCCGACACCCTCCGTCTCTGTTGTCATCCATTCTGTGAGTCCTGCAGTGCCAGTCCCAGGGGAAACTGCGACCATTTCCTATACATTGGTCAATGAAGGAAATGCCGACACATTGGCAGGGAATCTCATGCTCATTGATATGAAACGGGACGGCCAAGTATTGTGGACTGAATCCGGAACCGAAGCACTCGAATCGGTTGGTTCTGGCGAGAATCAAACTGGCTCTATCGTCCTAGACAAATGGCCAGAGGGTTCAGTTGTAGATTTGAGTCTGATTTGGCACACATCAACCACGGATGCCACCGGTTCTGCATCATTCCTTTCACAGACTGAAGATTCTGCTGAGGCTGAATCGGTGATTGATTGGTTGTCTATTGTATACGGCTCACTTGCAGGTTTGTTCATTGGTTTAGTCACCCGCACCGTCATGCGGGCGCGAGCAGGCGTACCGTTGCTTTCACGTCGAGAACGTGGGGAGCGTAAAGAAAAGCCAAAGAAATCACCACAAAAAACAGCAGACGCAAAGGTCGAAGTGGCTTGCCCCGCATGTGATCAACGCCTCAGGGTCCCCGCTACTTACAGTGGTTCAGCACGTTGTCCAGCCTGTGCACAAACCTTCCCTGTGGTGGCCTCGGTAGAGGACCTCCCCTCTGAGGTTGAAGAGGAAGAACCAGTCGAAGAATCGTCTGAACCCATTGGGCAGGAATCCGAACAAGAACCAGAACCCGTGCGTGCCGATGAAGAAAAGACCTCATCCTCCGGTGATGATGTCATACATTGCCCAGATTGCGAGCAGAAACTCAAGGTTCCCTATGACCGTCGACCGGTTAGAGCTCGGTGCCCGGCTTGCAAATGTGAGTTCCGGGCTTTACAGGATTGATTATAATGGATGATCCCATTAAGGAATTTGAGGAAATGTACCTCAAGAAATTGTACGAATTTTATGCAGAGGATCCGCAGAAACCGATTCGCAATAGCCGGATAGCAGCCGAAATGGGTGTCAGCCAAGCCTCTAGCAGTGAGATGATTCAGCGGCTGGCGAGTAAGGGTATTTTGTATCACATCCCATATCGTGGCGCTACGCTCACAGAGGATGGACTTGCGGCTGCCGCTAAAATCAAGCGTAGAGAATGTTTGATGGAAGTATTCTTGGTGAATATGATCGATTACAAGGGTGATGTGGGAGCCGCTGCTTGTCGACTTGAGCATGCCCTGACAGATGATTTAGAAGCAGCCATTGATCGGTTGCTAGGATATCCTGAAAAAACCCCTAGTGGAGAAATGATTCCTACGATATCCAGGCAAATTGAACCCTTTGCAAGTTCGATGCTATTGCCTCTCCATGCGCTTCCAAATGGGCGATCAGGACAGATTGAATTGATGGTTTTAGAAGGTGCAGAAATTCGGACGATGAACGGTATTGGGATAGAGGTTGGTATAGTCATCACCAAGCTTGATACAATTCTTGATTCTCATTGCGGTTATTCATTCGGAGAAAAGGAACTTGGAATTTCCTTGGAAATCGCCAGTCAAATACTGGTACGAACTCTGTGACGTATTTCTGGCGTAACGGCCTTATGGGCGCGTGACCACCGGCACATATGGCAGCGGACGAAATCTCGACCGAGGATGCGCTCGATTTGCTCGCGCCTTCCGACGATGCCCTTTCTACAGAGGAGGCAATTTCCGCAACTCAGAATCCGTCCGATAGTGGTCCTACACTTTCTGAAATCGAGGCTGTCGAGAGCCGAATGGAAAAACTCAGAGGTCGGGAGCATCACTTACTACGACTCGATCGATTGTTCTTATCGCGTGGGATCAACCTCTCCTTAACACTGCCAATTTTCGCCCTTGCATTACAGTTGGTCGGTAGGCGCTATGCAGAAGGTTCCCCCAACTGGTGGATTTCAAGTGTCGAATCTGGATTTCCAGATGCGACTTTGAGTATGGTTGCTGGTCTTCTGGCAACGATTATTCTTCTGGCTTGGATGGCGTCACTTTTCGTCGTACGATCCCTGCACAATACATCTCGCAAGGTATTCCTTGCAGAAGGGAAATCATTCATGCTCCGAGGTCGACCATTTGAGAGCCTTCATGGATATGAAGCCATCAACGATGTCACCAGAATGGCCGTTACGCGAGTCTCTGGAGTTCTAACAATTGTCACATTTTCCGCCTTTGCCCAATTGGCTGCCACCCTGGAGGGTGGACTTTCGGATGGCGGTGGTGTGCTCGTCGGATTGGCGATTGGAGGGACTTTTGCTGCAATCGGTTTGGATTTATTGAGAGGGGGTTCGCACCACAACACCGTCGAAAGGTGGGGTTTGCTGGAGGCCTACGAACCTCCGCTCCACCCGTCTTGCCCCAATCGTGTATTCACAGAAATCCTAACAACTTGGATGGACCCAGTACTCAGGGCCCGATTCGATGCACACCTGCAATCCTTGAGAGATGGTTTACAGCCAGGTAAAGACATCCATTCAGCCATTGAGCATCTATTACATATGCGATATCTTGAGGCGTTGGGCGAATTGACAAACCGTCAAGTTCGCCAGTCGATGGAGTACTATTTCCGTTTGGATCGACTTCCAGAATTATTTGAGAATGAGTGGTTTGATGAAGAGACTTGGACCCATCTTTTCCTGCATATCCGTGCCAAATGCGCCCCATTTTTCCGATTGCTTTCTCGACTTCAACACGATTTGTCTGACGATCTCGAAACATTGCGTGCCGACGAACTCCATTTCGATGTCGACATGCAGAATGTCGTCAGTGGTTCTGGTCATCTATTCGCATACCTTCACAATAGTGGAGAGGAGAGCCGCAAGATTGTCGTGAAAGTCCAAACACCCGATTTCCAACCGCATGAAAGTTCGTTCACGCTAACCCTTGAATCGAGTTCTGCTCTAACCGGACTCGATGCGCATTTGCCAACCCTTTCCAACACCACAGATGATGTCCATGACGTCCTCGCTAGAATGATGGATCATGGAGAGATGATTTGGCAAACACTGCTTCCACAACACGATGGTGAATCCACCGTCACCGTAAGGCTTGAGGACACTGAGGGTAACCTGCTTGGAGGCAAAGTTCTAGCCGTCCAAGTTCGACCCAAATTGCAAGAACGCATTCGGTTGCGTGGAGGGATGGTGGCAGTCGGCGCGGGCATTCTTGCCGCGCTATATCGGATTGTCCCCTGGGTTGCATCATTGGCTGCGCTGTAGAATCAACCCATTTCTCCAATCGTTCTATTCAAATGGGAAAGGGGGGTCGGCAGTTCATGTCGGAATCAGGGGAGGGCGAAAGCAGCGATGCTGACCTCCGTGATCAACTGAAGTCAATGGAGTCAAAACTCCGTCGTCTCCGGGACATTCGACAACAGCACAACGAGGCGGGCAAACGCAGCGCTGACTCTCGAAATTCCATTCAAAAAGAGTACAATAAACTCCGGGGTGAAATAGACTCGAAGTTGAAGGAAAACAAAGAGATTCGAAATAAGGCGAAGGCGCATCAAGCAAGACGTGACGCCATCCAACAGCAAATTAGAGAGTTGATTGGTCAGGCCAAGGACTCTCGTGGTGAAAAGGGAAAGAAGTCCCCCGTCCTTGAACTGAGCGAAATCCAATCTCAAATCGACAAACTGGATAAAATGCTTGAGACGGATGGATCAATCTCCCTCGACAAGGAAAACAAGATTCTCAAACTCATCAAAAAGCACAGCAATCGCAAGAAAGAATTGGAACCATTGGTCGAAGAGGCCTTGCGAATTAAGATTGATCTCGACAATATTGAAGGCAGTATTCAGGAACTCAAGATTGAGGCTGACGGTGAACATACTGCCATGATTGGATTCCACGAAGAAGCCGATAAGTTGTGGGAGACGATCAAGCCACTTTTTGAAGAGCGTGATTTCAAGAAAGCAGAGGGTGACCGACTGCATGAAGCATTCCTCGAATGCCGTAAGCAAGCCGACGAGGTCCACACCCTGGTGGTCGAGATGCTTGAACAAGTCAATCAGATTCGCGACAAGCTCAAGCAAGAAAGGCTGGAGGCACAATCCTGGATTGACGATCACAACGATTCGGTCAGAAAGGCATTGAAGACTCCAGATCAGGACGACAAGTTGGCTGGTTCGCTCACTCAAGCACTTCTCGCGGGCACCTCAATTAGTTTGGGTGGCAGTGAAACAGGTTCCAATGCAAATTCCCGAAACGATGGTCGTTCCTCAAGAAAGGCCAACATGCGTCGCAGCGGTGCCGCAAGAGGAAATAGGGGCCGCACAAAGCCCCGGGAAGAGTGATCGATCCGCATTTCAGTCCGGGCGCACACTCAAATATACCCTCTATCACCGATTTGTTATGGCGCATTCTTCAGGCCCGTATCGGTCATATGATCGGTCTTGGGAAGAGATTGAGCGGATGCTTGAAGTCGCCGAGGAACGAGTGCTTGAATGGCAGGATTGGTTTGAAACCTGCCGCGAAGATGGAGACCGTGAAGGAATGAAGGAAGCGGCTCGAAATTACAAGGCACTTCAAGGGGTGGTCAAGTGTCTGAAATGGGTTCTCGGGGAAGAAGGAGTCCCTAACCCACTCGAATGATTAGTGACCTCTCTGGTCCATTCTGACATCCAGTTTGTCAATTTCCAAACCATCCATAGGCCGGCCCGTCATCATCGTACTGGCCTCAGCGATTTTATCGGCATCGCCAAAGTGGTGCGTAGCCATGACAATGGCTTCCGCGGTTGTAACGGGGTTTTCCGACTTGAAGATCCCAGACCCAACGAACACCCCATCCATTCCATGACGCATCAGTAGTGCGGCATCTGCGGGTGTGGCAATTCCGCCAGCGGAGAATGTTACGACTGGCAAACGACCCATCTCGCGAACCTCACCGAGGATTTCGAGAACACCCGCATGCAGGTCATTGAGAGAACCAAATGGAGTGGAGATGACATTCAATGAGTGTTCAGAAGCAGATTCCAGACGCCGAAAACCATCGCTAATTGTGGAAGCAATGGTTTCGAATTCCTGAGATGTCGAGCGCTGAATCAGGTCAATTTCAGCTGCGACAAGTCGAGCATGTTGGACAGCAGCAACAACGTTACCTGTTCCGGCTTCACCCTTGGTTCGAATCATTGCAGCCCCCTCGGCTACACGGCGCACCGCCTCACCTAGGTTGGTACAACCGCAAACGAATGGAATGGTGAAGTTGTTTTTTGCAATGTGGTAGAAAGGATCTGCTGGAGTGAGGACTTCCGACTCATCCACCATATCGACTCCGAGCGACTCAAGCACCCTTGCCTCCTCATCGTGACCAATTCGAGCTTTTGCCATCACAGGGATGCTCGTAGTTTCGATAATGCCATTGATTAGGTCGGGGTGACTCATTCTTGCCACACCTCCATCGGCCCGAATATCGGCAGGAACGCGCTCTAGAGCCATCACACTGGTTGCACCGGCATCCTCTGCGATGTGTGCTTGTTCTGGCGTCACGACATCCATGATGACGCCGCCTTCCTGCATTTTTGCAAAGCCGCGCTTAAGCAATTCAGTACCCTTTCGCATACGGTTCAGGTCAATAGCCATACCAATCAGGCTTTGGACCGTTATCGCACATTAGAACCTTCGTCAGCGCTTTAGTCGTCAGCGAGGATGGGTGAATCTCCTTCAGCAATCTCTGCATCCACGCACTCGGTTTCGTTCTTCTCAATCCATTCCTCTTCTTCTTCTGGGACATCGGTATCAGCGAAAATAGCTTCAACAGGACACTCGGCGATGCAAGCACCACAATCGATGCACTCGTCGGGGTCGATTACAAGATATGTGGGGAGTTCTCGAAATGCTTCAACAGGGCATACTGCAACACAATCTTGGTACTTGTGATTTACACATGCAGAAGTGACTACGTGGGTCATCAATACAAAGGGGACCGCCATACCAATATGAATCCTTGTAATCAGGTCGACCTGAAAATGAACGTTTCACGAATTAAACTCAATTGGCAAACCTTCAGCATCGGCCTTCGTTGCAGCTGTAGACAGCATCTCTCTTGCATTTCCAATGGGATCTTGTCCAGGATACACCTCTAACTTGATTCGACCTTTGACTTGCTCCCCTGAGTCCAATGATAATTCTATAGAACCGGAAACTAATGAAGATATATCCAACCTTATGTGGAGCACATTCCCCTCATCTATTCGCTGGTCAAGGTCAGTAGATTGTGATAATTGATTCAGTAAATTAGAACCCAAATGGCAGATGCTTTGCTTGGACGCTTTCTTTTGACTGATATGTGCGCGCAGCAACGTCATTCTCGCCCCGTGGTATGATTTGACTTTCTCCTTCGTTATCTCAGCCTCGCCTCCTGTCAACCATTTGAGAGCGGCCTCGATCGCTTCGGTTGAACCCACTCCGCTAGAGGTGGCATTCCAGGTTATGTTGTGCACGGCCACAGTAGTTGCGTGATGAGTCCAGCCTATGACCCCTACGGGGTCCAAGCATGGCGTTCAAATACTCGGGGCAGGTCGGCGGCTCGCTAGTGGGGTAGCCCCCGCGACAATCAGGAGATGAAAACATGGCCAGTAAGGGTGCAGCATCCAGAGCAGCAGCTCGCAAACAGAAAGACAAATGGAAGGCAAAAAGATGGTACACCATCCGCGCCCCTCGACAACCTTGGCATTTCAAGGTCATCGGCGAAACCCTTGGCGAAGAAGACGAACTCCTGATTGGTCGCATGTATGAAATCACGCAGCAAGAAGTCGATGGCGATTTCAGCAAGATGCATGTAAAGTTGAAATTTCGTGTAGCCGAAATCGTTGGCCAGGACGCAATCACTGAATTTGCAGGTCACGAAGTCCTCAAGGATCACGTCCGAAGACAAGTTCGACGCTATCGTGGCAAAATCGATGACGTTGTCGATGCCATTACCGATGACGGATACTATGTTCGGATCAAACCATTCATGATTACACAAGGTCGAGTTAAGACCAGTCAAAAGAAAGCGATTCGAGATGCTTGCCGAGATTTGATTCTCCAGACGGCGGCCCGTAATACATGGGTTGATCTTCAGAAGCAGATTTTATCCGGTGAACTTGAGCAAGCGGTTGAGAAAGCCGCTCGAACAATTGTTTCGGTCAAGACAGTCATGATTCGCAAGAGCCAACTAATCCAAGGCGGTGTAAATGTTGAAGACGGACCTACATTGGATGAGGTCCGTGAAGATGAATCTCGTGCAGCGGCAGCGAAGAAGGCAGCCCTTGCAGCGGCGATGGAAGATGAAGAATCAGAAGATGATGCACCCGATGTCTTGGCGGCTGCAGAAGCAGCAGCCGATGAAAAGGATGATTCCTCTGAAGAAGAAGATGATTCTGAAGACGAACCTGCTGAGCAGGAAGAAGTTGCTGAAGAGGCCGAGGCGGAAGCCGAGGTGGCCGAAGATGCACCTGATTTCGCATCGATGAAGGTCGCTGAACTCAAGGAACTGCTCAAGGCAGCCGGAAAACCAGTCTCTGGGAAGAAGGATGAGCTAATCGCCCGCTTGATGGAGTAGGTGAGCCCGATGGCTCGCCTCACAGTGCTGTGTGGCACAGGCATGACTGAGTTGGCCACTTCCACAGAAGGTGCAGAGGTCGAGACATTTCGTTCAGATACCCCTTGGGGTGAAGTTCCTTGCACATTGGTTCGCACGGGTGGCCACGAGATTCTATTCATCTACAGACATCACGACCCTGATGGTCAGGTCACCCCCCCGCACAGTATCGAGCATCGCGCCAATGTCCATGCTGCAACTTCGTTTGAATCGGCTGCAGTCATCAGTGTTTGGTGTGTAGGGACCATGGACCCTGACTTCCCGCCTGGTGTGGTCGGTGTTGCTGATGACATGCTCGATATTTCGGGAACTGTTTGGACCTTCCACGATTCATCAGCCGTACATGTTAATCGAACGGAAATGTTTGACAGAAGGTTGTCGTCTATCGCCGCGGCCACTCTGAGATCTCAGGATGATGCTGGAGCCAATGCCTACAAGCAGGTGGTTGGTCAAGCGAGTGGTCCTCAATTCGAAAGTCGTGCGGATGTAGAAGCCTACCATCGCCTAGGTGCAACATGTGTGAACATGACGATTGGAGGCGAGGCGCGTTGCATGTCTGAGAAGGAACCACCACATGTTGGCCTCCTCCTCTCAAGCAATTGGGCTGCAGGAAAAGATCCTGCGGACAAACTCGCCCCGGTAGATCACCACAGTGTCGAAAACCTCGCAGCCTCAATGCGAGCGCGTGTGTGGGCGGCGATTTTGGCAATTGCCAATGCACAGTAGGTTCATCAGCCTCTGTGTCGGTGCTTGTGTCATGACAAGACCAGTGAATGTCAATGAATGGGGCGAAGTAGATATTTCAGAGGAACCCGATGGCTCATGGGTGACCATGATGGGTCGCGTGGCTCGGTTCCATCTCAAGCACGATTTTGCCAATCCTGAAAACAACGGCCATGACATGGGTTACAGACTCGCCTTAGTCATCGAAGAATTGGGCGAATTGTCCGCTGCCATTACCAAGGGTAAACCCAAGGAAGAAGCAGCGGAGGAGTTGGCAGATGTGTTCATTCTGACATTGGGCAATGCTTTGGCCATGGAAGTTGATTTGGAAGCAGAATTTCACAAGAAGTTAGACAAAATCATGCAAAGGCCTGCCAAGCGTGGTGGGATGGGTATTCGTGTGACTGAATATTCGGACAATTGAGATGGCGTCCTGCTAAATCGCATGGGTAGCCTATCGAAGGACGCACTGAAAGCCCTTTGAAATTCAATACCGTTTCAATGGGTTTCCGGATGAGCCCTTGCAACCGATGATGAAATCTACTTGTCATTAGGGTGAACCGGATTCCCTGCTGCCATAGCCAAGTCATACCATTCATCCTCTGTCAAATCAGTCCGATCGCCAAACAAGGTTTTCGCAATCTCGGAATGCTCTTGGATGAACTGTTCCCGTTCCTCTCTAAGGGACATACTAGGTCGGCGTTCTTCGTTGCCTTGTCCATCGCTAATGTGCCATTGGTTTTCTCTCATGTGAACTAAGCAATATGATTCACCCGCCAAAGGGGTTTGGGAACAATTCCAGCCCCGTCCGCCCTTTGTCCACCTTTTTTTCCATTCCTCCTCATCTGTGCCCTCAGGATAACCATACACCGAATGAATACATTTTCCTGCAAGTGCATGTTCTGAAGTATGTGCCTTCCATCGTTGGTAAAGGCCAACTGAAAAGATCAACAGTAGGAGAGGGGGAACTCCTGCCAAAATAGATATCACTAAAGAAACGACAAATAGTTGTCCCAATTCTTTCAGGAAGAGCGTCTTATTCATCTTTGACAACTTTTCATTGAACTTCACGACCTCCTCACCTTTTGCAGCGAAACGGCTTTTGTATTTCAATCAATATTTGAGTAGACCCTTGCGAAACCCATGCGAACGGCGTCCTTCGGATGGGTACCCATGCGACTACCCGCATTCGGAAGGGGGGCCCTTGCAATCAGTCTGAAATTCCCTCAACAATGTCAGATATTATTGAATAGTGGCATACATACGGCCACACATGACTGATATTTGTTTCAAGTGCGGGTCCAGCAGAATATTTTCTGGAATTTTGACCCACGAAGTATCACATTGGGAAGCAGAAGACTATGGAAATACACCAGGAATGGGTTCATATGTATATGAGAGTGTCAAAACCACCTTGTCAAATGGGTGGAGAATCTCAGATGCTACT
>Ga0066836_10000142_pt1 | contig 29045 bp, 32 predicted proteins | sample ETNtaG_18_FD_71568 | JGI IMG/M metagenome (GOLD analysis project Ga0066836, IMG submission 71568) | Marine microbial and viral communities from oxygen minimum zone, Eastern Pacific Ocean - ETNP201302SV91 | ecosystem: Environmental > Aquatic > Marine > Oceanic | place: Pacific Ocean: Eastern... | reverse complement strand
ATTTGACGTTGCTTCTAAAATAATATTTTTCTCTCTCTCAATATCATCTGTAAGTGTATCCTGAGATTTCTGTAATCTATCTTTATCTGTTTTAATTCTTTTTTCTTCATCTTCTAAATTCTGGAGTTCTAAATTAAGTCTTTGTAATTTAGATAGTATTTCCATATTTTTATCTCTTAAAGGCTTCAATTCTAAATTAGCTTTTTCTAAAAGGTTATTTTTTTCATCAATTATTTTTTTTAAATCATTAATTTCATTATCAGAACCGCTTGTAATATTTTTTGTTGAATCTATTTCTTTTTCAATTTCAATTAATTTTAAGTAATAGAGTCCGGCTTCAATTTTCTTTATATCTTCAGAAATAGATTTATATTTTGAAGCTTCAGCAGCTTGTTTTTTTAAATTGTCTAACTGCTTCTCTTGTTGTCTTCTTAAATCGTCTGCTTTTTTTAAATTATTTTCAGCTGAATTAAGTCTTAATTCAGATTCATGTCTACGAGCATGCATACCTGAAATACCGGCCGCTTCTTCTAAAATTGCTCTTCTATCAGTTGGCTTGGCAGTTACCAAAGCCCCAATTCTACCTTGGCTAATCATAGAAGGAGAATGTGCTCCAGTAGACAAATCTGCAAAAAAAGTTTGAACATCTCTTGCTCTCATCTCTTTATCATTAATAAAATATCTTGAACCTTTATCTTTTTGAATTCTTCTTTTAATATTAATAATATCTAGCTCCTTAAATTGAGAAGGGCCATCTTTCTCAGAATTATCCAAAGTTAAAGAAACCTCAGCAATATTTTTTGATGCCTTATTCGCGGTTCCAGAAAATATTACATCTTCCATTCCGGAGCCTCTCATGCTTTTAGCTGAAGTTTCACCCATACACCATCTTATAGCTTCTACTATATTTGATTTACCACAACCATTTGGACCAACTATTCCGGTTAAACCTTTTTCTATATCAATTGCAGTTTTATCAAGAAATGATTTAAAACCAGTTATGTCAAGTTTTTTGAAACGCATAGTTTAAATAATTTTCTCTATTTTTTTTTTAATATTTTCAAAGCTAGTAGATCCTTCAAGCTTTTTTTCATTAATTATAATTGTGGGAGTAGCATTTATTGAATATTTTTGATTTGCTTCAATTCTACCATTTAATATTTTATCGCTTATTTTTTCATCTATTAGGCATTTATCAAATTTACCATCACTTGATTCCAATTTTTTAAAAATTTCTTTTAGATTATTATTTATATCACTTATATTTGAACCAGTAGTCCATTCATGTTGATTCTCATAAATATTATCCAAAAAATTTATTTGTTTTTTTTTCTCCAAGCAATGCAATAGTTTTGAAGCGTTAAATGCAGCTTGATCCAGAGGAAAGTCAATAAAAATAATTTGAACTTTTCCAGTATCAACATATTTTTTTTTTATTTCAGGCAGAACTTTAATATGAAAATTAGCACAATGAGGGCAGGTTAATGAAGATAATATTTTAATTTTAACAAGAGCCTCATTAGATCCAATAGTTATTTCATTTTTTATAGAATTCGAATCATCTGCAAAAGATTTTACAGAGAGAAATATTAAAATAATAAATATTTTTAATATATAAAATATCCTATGATCTAAAAAAGTTTTAATCATTGTTTATTGTTTTAAAAAGTCTTGAAAGAGATTTTTTTATTTTGTTACTTTTAATTTCATTTATTTTTTTTCCAAAATTGTTAGAAAATCTAGAGAGATTTTTCTCCCCTCTTTTTTTATTTTTATAATCTACGGTTTGAAGCTTTATTTCATTTATTAGTTTATAACCAAAGTGGCTGTTTATTTTATCAATAATTTTATTTTTTGAGTATTCAACATTTATTTCATCCCCTCTTTTGATACCTAATATTAATGTTCCTGAAGAGCTTCCTTCTTTCATTTTTAATACTTTAGGATAAGCGCTGTCAGAAATATCCTTTCCAACTAATGAACTCCACTTTCCAATTATTTCTGAATAATTATAGCCATTTTTTTTCAAAATACCCTTAAGTCCTCGTGGTAAAGTGTTAGCAAAAGGTCTTAACCCTTGAACGTAAGTTTTGGTTTCTTTATTATTTTGTTTGAAATGCATAAAAATAACTACAATTTATCAAAAAAAATTCTTACATGGTATGATAATAACAAGCGCACACTTCCATGGCGAATAAGCAAAAAATCTAATAAGGAGCATTATTATAGGTTATTAAGCGAATTTATGCTTCAGCAAACGCAAGTTAAAACTGTAATTCCATATTTTAATAATTTTATAAAAAAAATTCCCAATTTGATTGTCTTATCAAAAAGCAAGGAAAGAAAAATTTTAAAACTTTGGGAAGGTTTGGGTTATTATAATAGGGCAAGAAACTTACACAAAACATCTAAAATATTGATTAAAGAATACAAAGGTAAAATTCCCAATAATTTTGAAAAACTAAAAGAATTACCAGGGATTGGGGATTACACAGCCAATGTGCTTTTGGCTTTAATTCATAATCAGCCACGCGTTGCAATAGATGGTAATGTAAAAAGAGTTTTATTTAGGTTGTTTAACTTTGAAACAAAAAATCCAACGAATTTATTTAAAACTAAAAGAAATGCGGATTTAGCCGAAGCTCTTATGGAATTAGGGGCCATAATATGTAAACCAAAAGACCCGTTATGTCATAAATGTAAATTGAAAAAAAATTGCTTATATTATAAATCAGAATCAAAAATTAAGTTTAATAAAAAAATTAAAATTAAAACAAAAACTTATGATATCTTTTGCTACTTAAGAAAGAATAAAAAGGAAATAGCATTAACAAAAAATAATGATTTGGGTTTTTTGAAAAAATTTAATTTACCAAAAATTAAAGAAACATCTAAAAAAAATAAAAAGTGGAAATTTTTGTGCAATTATAAAAACTCTATATCAAATAAAAAGTTAAATCTAAATTTATATTATAAATTTTCTTCAACAATACCCTCTAAGTATAATTGGTATTCATTAAATAAAAATAAGGAATTTATTCCCACATTCACTAAAAAGATCTTTAAACAAATTTCACATCTATACTAATGAAAAAAAGAATTGCAATAATTGGATCTGGGATTGGAGGATTAACTGCTGCAAATTTATTGATAAAAAATTCTGATTTTGAAATAATTGTTTACGAAAAAGAAAAGATATTAAGTCTAGATGAAGGATACGGAATACAGTTAGCTACTAACAGCGTTTCTATTTTAAATAAAATAGGATTCAGAAATATAGGCAATAATGATATTTTTAATCCCTTAAAATTAAATTTCTATTCAAACAGTAATAAAATTTGTGATTTAGATTTAGGGAGATTTAATAATGATTCAATTAAATATACAACATTGCAAAGATCTACTCTAATTGAATTTCTGAAGGATAAATTATTTGCAAATAATTTTAGGTTTGGAAAAGAAGTTAGCAAGGTTTCAAAAATTAAAGAAAAACTTTTAATTAATTTTGTTGATAGGACAAGTGATTTAGTGGATTTTATAATAGTATCGGATGGAGTTTTTTCTAATACAAAATCGATAATTGAAAATAAAATTGTTAAAACTCGATATAGTGGTTCAGTTGCTATTAGGCGAATAGTTAAATTTTCTGAAGAATTTAATTACGAAAGTAAAAATATATCATTAATAATGCTTCCAAATGCACACGTTGTTATCTACCCAATAAATAAAAAGAATGATTTCAATTTGGTTTGTATTGCAAGAGAAAAATTCTCTCAAAATTATGACATAGACACGATAATTAAAAAAAAAATTTTATCCAAAAACAAAAATTTAGATAATTTATTAAAAGGTGATTTAAATTTATGGCCTGTTTTTGTAACTAAAAAATCTATAAAATCTATTCATGAAAATGTATTTTACTTAGGAGATGCTTTTTATACTTTTGTTCCAGCCCTTGCTCAGGGTGCATCACAATCAATCGAAGCAGCATATGAATTATTTAATTTGCTAAATGAAAATAAAAAAAATATACAAAATCTTTATTTTGGGAAAAGATTAAAAAGAACAAAGCAAATTAATATGAGATCAAAATTTAATTATTTTGGATTTCATATTTCTAATCTATTGTTAGAGATTTTAAGAAACTTTTTTTTAAAACGTCTTGTGAAAAATAAAAATTTTATACAGAGCTACCTAGGAAGAATATATAAATAATCTAAATATTTTTACTTAAAAATCTTTGTCTAAGATTATCTATTGGGACTATTGAATCTCCAACGTTATAATACCAATAAGTCCAACCATTATAACTTTCAGTGCCCATTATTTTAGCCGCAATTTTATGAATAGAGCCTGCAGAATCTTTATGTTTAATGCTGCCATCAACCATGATTTTTGCATTAATTTTTTTCTTTTGATCAAAAATGTTAGTTCCAGGTTTTATTATTCCTAATTCAACCAAAGATCCGAAAGGCACTCTTGGTTTAGACTTATTGTTTTTCAATGCATCTAAATGGCTTTCTTCAATAACTTTAGTTTCATTAATTCTTTCATTAGCAGCTTTAAAATATTTTTTATCCTTTTCTACACCCAAGTATCTTCTACCTAATTTTTTTGCTACTACTGCAGTAGTTCCAGTACCCAAAAATGGATCCAAAATATAATCACCTTTATTTGTTGTTGATAAAATAATCCTATGTAAAAGTGCTTCTGGTTTTTGAGTAGAATGAACTTTTTTTCCATTCTTTTTAAGCCTTTCTTTTCCACTACATATCGGAAAGGTCCAATCGGAACGCATTTGTAAATCATCGTTTAAACATTTCAGAGATTGATAGTTAAAAGTATATTTTGATTTTTTACCTTTTGAGGCCCAAATTAAGGTTTCATGCGCATTAGTAAATCTTGTTCCTTTGAAATTTGGCATTGGATTATTCTTTCTCCAAATTACATCGTTAAGCAACCAATAGTTTAAATTTTGCAAGTGATAGCCTAATCTAAAAATATTGTGATATGATCCTATAACCCAGATGCTTCCGTTGTCTTTCAGAATTCTTCTACACTCGCTCAGCCAATTATTAGAGAAATCATCATAATGTTTAAAACTTTTAAATTGATCCCACTTATCATCTACACCTTTTACCTTGCTATCATCAGGTCTTTTTAATTTTTCCCCAATTTGTAAATTATAGGGAGGATCTGCAAATATTAAATCGAAAGTTTTATCAGGAATTTTTTTTAGTACTTCTAACGAGTTTCCGTTAATAATTTTGTTTACATAATCGGTCATATCTAATTCAACTTTACGTTGAATTAGACTTTAAATTTCTATCTCAGTCAAAAGATAAATGAGTCTTATAGTGTTTCACGTTTATTACGCATCAAGATGTTGTGTATTGGTTTAAATTTTTTCCTATGATGTTTTGTAACACCATATTTTTTTAAATTTTTTAAGTGTTCAGCGGTTCCGTACCCAAAATTTTTATTCCAAGCATATTTTGGAAATTTTTTAGATAGTTTGATCATAAATAGATCTCTCGCAACTTTAGCAACAATCGAAGCTGCAGAGATTGAAGTAATGCTTTCATCACCTTTTATAAAAGTTTTACATTTTATTTTTGTATTTTTTGGAGCAAACAATCCATCTATGTAAGCCATAGAAGGTTTAATTTTAAGTTTACCAAGAGCTCTTTGCATAGAAAGAAGGGATGCATTTAAAATATTTATTTTATTTATCTCATTTACACTTGCGGTGCCAATTGCAAAAATGGAATTTTTTTTAATATATTTTGATAGCTTAATTCTTTGTTTAAAAGGTATTTTTTTTGAATCTTTAATATTTTTTTTATTAAAATTTTTATTTAAAATTACAGCAGCTGAAAATACAGGGCCAGCTAAACAGCCTCTCCCCACTTCATCAACACCTGCTATTTTATTAATTTTTAGCAATATGGTTTTAAATTTTTAGGTCTTTAGATTTTTCTCTTATCATCTTTAAATCTATCCAGGCCAATTTTTTTTGCTCAGGCTGCCTCATTAAAAAAGCAGGATGAAATGATGCAATAATCCAAGGTTTCGAGGAACCTATTTCTTTTTGTAGCCATTTACCTCTAGCTTTTGAAATAACTATCTCATCCCCTATAAGTGTATTTAAAGCTGTACTTCCTAACAGTAATAATATTTTAGGATTTATAATTTCAATATGGCTCGTTAGGTAAGGAAGGTATCTTTTTATTTCTTCTTCAGAGGGTCTTCTATTTTCTGGCGGTCTATAATTAACTACATTTGTGATATAAACTTTTTTTCTATCAAGCTGTATAGCTGAAAGCATTTTGTCTAATAATTTTCCTGCACGGCCAACAAATGGTTTTCCTTCAATATCTTCATTAGCTCCTGGACCTTCTCCAATTATCATTATTTTTGAATTAATATTACCATCTGAAAAGACTAAATTTTTAGCACTTTTTTTCAAATCACAATTTTTAATTAACTGTAATTTTTTTTTTAGTTTATTTAATTTTTCTAATTTACTTCCCGAGAAAATATAAGACTTTTTTTTTACATTTCTCTCTATTGGAGTATTGCTTAATAAAAGGTTTGAATTTATTAAATTATAATACTCTATAAGGTTAATTAACTTTTGATTTAAATTTTTTTTCATTTTATAAAGTATAATATATGAAATTTTTTAAAAAAAAAATTTATATAACAACGATCTTGCTTTTTTTATTATTAATATCAACAAAAGCAATATCAACTGATAACAAAATTCAATATAAACAAGAAAATATATCAAATTATTTTTCAGGAATAGTTTTTGCCAGCAAAGATTATCACAATGATGCTTTTGAACATTTTAAAGAAACTCTAGGCCTAAAAGAAAAACATTCAAATTTTAATATTGAATATATTAGGACTCTTGTTTTTTTAGATAAATTTAAAGAAGCTTTTTCTTTTTCAGAAAGCGTATGGAAAGAAAATGAACTATTTTTTGAAGCAGATCTTTTATTGGGCTTAAATTTTTTTATACAAAAAGACTATTTAAATTCAGAAAAACATTTTAAAAGATTAAACCAAATTTCAGAATATAATATTTTTTTTCATGATTTTATAGGCAATATACTTTTGTCATGGAATGAGGCATCAAAAAATAATAAAGAAAAAAGTTTCAATTTTATAGATCAAATTCCTAAATCGTATGGACATATCGTTAAAATTCAAAAAAATTTTCTAAATTGTTATTTCGATGAAATTCATACTAAATCTAGTTTTGAGAAATTAACCAGAGATGAAGATTATAATTTTTCAAGATATAATTTTTTTCTTATTAATTATTTATTATATAAAAATAATATTTCGGAAGCAAAAAAAGTAATTAAATATTCAAGAAAAGAAGACAGTGCGAATTTATTATTGAAAGAAACAGAATATTTTTTATCAAACAACAAAACTAAAAGAATTAAATCTTTTTTTAATTGTAATAAACCGCAAGATTCTATAGCTGAATTTTTTTATATATTAGCTAATTTATATTCAAGCGAGGAAGAATACCAGTTATCTAATTTTTATTTGAAAATTTCACTTTTTTTAAATAAAAAATTTACACCAAACAAAGCTCTTATGGCTGAAAATTTTTATTTTCAAAAACAAAACAAACTATCAAAAAAAACCTATAGCTCAATTAAATCTATTGGTTCAGCATATTCATGGTTTGCAACAAAAAGTATTTCCACAATTATTGAAAATGAAAAAGGAGGGGAGCCGGCAATAAAAAATTTAAAAAAAGAATTTGATACGATATCAAATCCTGGAATTGAACATTATTACGATCTTGCAAACTATTATAAAGATTATGAATATTATGAAGAATCAATAAAATATTATTCTTTAATTTTGGAAAAAATAGGCAAAGATCATTTTCTGGTTCCAAAAATTCTTTATAGAAGAGGAACAAGCTTTGAAAGAATTAAAGAGTGGGAAAGTTCAGAAAAAGATTTAAAAGAATCACTCAAAATAAAACCTGAGCAAGCACATGTATTAAATTATTTGGCATACAGCTGGATCGATAAAGGAATTAATCTAGACGAAAGTTTGGAAATGTTAATAAAAGCTATGAAACTTAGTAAGAATGATGGCTATATAACAGATTCGTTAGGTTGGGCCTATTATGCCAAAAAAAATTATGTTGAGGCAGAATTTTTTTTACAAAAGGCGGTAAAGCTACTACCATCCGATCCAATAATTAATGATCATTATGCTGATGTTTTGTGGATGTTAAACAAAGATATCCAGGCTAGATATTTTTGGAAAAATATTTTGGAACTTAAAGATACAGAACAAGAGTTAAGGGAAAAAGTAAAAAAAAAATTAATTTTTGGAATTAATAATAAAATATAATTTAATTAGTGAAAAATTTTAAATTAAAATCTTATTGCAAAGTTAATCTATATTTAAGAATAACAAAAAAATTGAACAACGGTTATCACAACATTAAATCATTAATAACTTTTTGCAACTTATATGACGAGATAGATATATCAGAAATAAAAAATTCAAAAGATAAAATAATTTTTTATGGTAACTATAAAAAAGGTATAAATATAAAAAAAAATACAGTAATAGAATTATTAGCACTACTTAGAAAGTTAAAATTATTAAAAAATAAATTTTTTAAAATAAATATTAAAAAAAACATACCCCATGGTTCTGGTTTAGGTTCAGGATCGTCAAATGCAGCCTGTTTGCTTAATTTTTTAAATAAAAAAATCCCTTTAAATTTAAAAAAAAAATCCTTAAAACAAATTGCAAGGCAAATTGGTTTTGACGTTCCAATAAACTTGGAGAAAAAAAATGTTTTTTTAACTGGTAAAAAAAATGAAATTTTAAAATTTAAAAAAAAATTAAAACTAAATATACTCATTGTTTATCCTAATATAATTTGTTCTACAAAAAAAGTTTATAAAAGTACTAAGACAAAAAAATATTCAAAAGCACAATCTTATTTTTATTTTAAAAATAAAATACAATTAATTAGATTTATTAAAAATGAACGTAATGATCTTCAGAAAAGTGCTATTAAAATCTATCCAAGAATAAAAAAAATTATTAAAACAATTGAATTTCTAGAAGGTTGTCATTTTTCAAGAATTACAGGGTCAGGCTCTGCTTGTATTGGAATATTTTCAAGCATGAAGAATGCAATTTCTGCTAAAAAATTGATAAAACTAAAATATCCAAAGTACTGGTGCAGAACAGCAAAAACTATGTAAAATAAATCTTTTGTGATATATCTCAAAGTTAAATTGGGGCGTAGCCAAGCGGTAAGGCAGTGGTTTTTGGTACCACCATCCTAGGTTCGAATCCTAGCGCCCCAGCCAAAAAAATGTTCAAAAAATTAAAAAATATTATTTTTAAAGTTGACAAGATGCTTTATAAAAAATTTGGTTCTGACAAGAGTACCAAATCTTTAGAAAATATAAGAGAAGCGCAAAAAATTTTTTCACAACTAAATAAATTTGGAGAAGAAAATAAAGTAAAATTCGTGGGAGGGTGTGTAAGAAAAGCAATACTCGGAGAAGATATTGACGATATTGATTTAGCCACTTCTTTAAAACCGAATGAAGTCAAACAAAAACTTATTAAAGGAAATATTAAAGTTATTGATACAGGAATATCTCACGGAACCTTAACAGCGATAATCAATAAAAGAAAATTTGAAATTACAACTTTAAGAAAAGATATTAGTACCGACGGAAGACATGCGGAAATTGAATTTACATCCGATTGGGAAGAAGATGCAAAACGGAGAGATTTCACAATAAATGCAATATATTCTGATATTGAAGGTAGAGTCTACGATCCATTAAATGGTTTGTTGGATTTAGAAAGAGGTGAAATAAAATTTATTGGTTCAGCAGAAAAAAGAATACAAGAAGATTATTTACGTATTATTAGATACTTTAGATTTTTTTCACAATATAGCAACTTTAATCATGATAATAAGATTGTTAGCTCCATCAAGAAACATATTAATGGATTAAATCAAATTTCAAATGAGCGGATATTTGATGAATTAAATAAAATTTTATCACTCAAAAATTTTTCTAATTTATTTAATAATAAAACTTCAAGGGAAGTTATTTTAAACATATTTCCACAGTTTAAATATTATGAAAGATTAAAAATATTTGAATGTTTAAAAGAAGATTTAAAATCTCTTTATGATACTGATTTAATTTTAGCACTACTTATTTTAGAAAAATCAAATGATTATGAATACTTTTGTCATAAATATAAAACATCGAATAGTATTAAAAACAGATTTAGAAATATTTCTTTAAATATTGAAAACTTCAGTGATAAAAAATTTTATTCAGAAAAAAATATTAAAAAATTGATTTATATCTTGAATAAAAATTATGTTAAAGATTTATTGCTTTTTTCGATATTTATAAATACTAAAGATAAAGTCTCATTAATCCAAGACCTCCTTCGATATGTAGAAAATTGTGAACTTCCAAAATTTCCTATTTCTGGAAATTATTTAAAAAAATATGGATATCAAAGCGGTGAAATTTTAGGTAATAAACTCAAGTTGTTAGAAGAAAAATGGATTAATAATAATTTTGTATTAGACAAGGTGATTTTAGAAAAATCATTGAGTAAAGTAAAAAAAAATTAAATATATTTTATTTCTAATATTTCAAAATTTTTTTCTCCAGAAGGAGTTTTTACTACTACTAAATCTTTTTTACTTTTTCCAATCAAAGCTTTGGCAATTGGTGATCTGAAATAAATATAATTTTTTGCTATATCAGCTTCATCTTTACCTACAATTTTATAAGTTTTTTCTTGACTATTTTTGAGATCAATAACAGAAACAGTAGAACCAAAAATAACACTATTTTTATTTTCTAATTTTGTCACATCTATAACATTTGCTCTTGCAATTAGATCATTTATTTCAATTATTCTTCCTTCAATTTTTGACTGCTCTTCTTTTGCAGCATGATATTCTGCATTTTCTTTCAAATCTCCGTGACCTCTAGCTTCTGCAATTGCTTCAATTATTTTTGGTCTTTTGATATTTTTTAAATCTTCTAATTCTTTTTTTATTTTTATAAGACCTTCTGTAGTTATTGGTTCTTTTTCCATAAATTATTTCCATTTTGCATTTGGTGGCATAGACATCAGTATTGCTTTAGGATTTCCTCCGCTATTAAGACCAAATTTTGTCCCGCGATCATATAGCAAATTAAATTCTACATATCTTCCTCTTTTTAATAATTGAATTTCTTTTTCTTTTTTGGTCCATTTTTTATACATTTTTTTTCTTATAATTTCATTTATTACTTTAGCAAAAGTCATACCGACATCCTTTACAAATAAAAAATCTTTATTCCAATTATTCATTTTATAATCAAAAAAAATACCACCTATACCACGAGATTCTTTTCTATGTGATAAATAAAAATATTTATCACACCATTTTTTATATTTCGAATAGTAGGCTTTGTTGTGGATATTGCACATTTTTTTTAACTCTTCATGAAAGTATATCTTTTCTTTTTTATCAAAAATACAGGGAGTTAAATCTATACCACCACCAAACCAGTTTTTTTTGGTACATATAAATCTTGTATTAAAATGCATTGCTGGGATTTTTGGATTTTTTGGGTGAAAAACTACAGAAACACCCGAAGACCAAAAGTTAGCATTGGCCTTAGTCCCAGGAATTTTTTTTGCGAATTCTTTTGAAAATTTTCCACTTACATTGGAAAAAGCTACACCACCTTTTTCTATAATTTCACCCTCTATTGTTCTATATTCGCCAAACTTCCATTTGTTTCTTTTGAACCTTTTGTTAGAGCCATATTCTTTTTCCAACTTTTCAATATTGCTGCAGATTAATTTTTGCAAAATTAAAAACCATTTTTTTGTTAATTTTTTTTTGTTTTGTATTTTCATATTATTATAATTTTGAATTTTGCCTTAAGGCTTCAGCCAAAGTAATAGCAACTGTCATACCAATATTTAGGGATCTTGAATTTTTTTTTAATGGTATTTTTAATCTTTCGTTAGATTTATTATGCACAATTTTTGGTACACCTTCGCTTTCTCTACCAAAAAGCAAAGTGTCTTTTTTATTAAATTTGAAGGTATTATAGCTTTTTTTAGCCTTTGTGGTCATAAGTATAACTCTTGATTTTTTTTTATTTATTAAAAAGTCATTATAAGTTTTGTAAGTTATTATTTTAGTTTTATCTAAGTAATCCATAGCAACTCTTTTTAATCTTTTATCATCAAGTTGAAATCCACAAGGTTCTATTATTTCAAGGGTTGTATCAAAACAAGAACACAAGCGAATTATTGCTGCCGTGTTTTGTGGTATATCAGGTTGATATAAAGCTATATAAAACATTTATTAGTTGTGCCTTAATTTATGTGTCATTCTGCCTCTGCTAAGTTTATATTAATTATAATTAATTAATTATATATATTACACAAATACCTTAAAATATGAGTAAAGAAATTAAGCCAAAAAGAAGAAATTTTTTGTTTACAGCAACTTATACTATTGGCGCTGTTGGATTAGGAGCTGCTATCTGGCCTTTAGTAGATCAAATGAATCCAGATGCTTCAGTTAAAGCTTTATCGACTACTGAAGTTGATGTTAGTAGTATTGAACCAGGAAAATCTATAACGGTTTTATGGAGAGGAAAACCAGTATTTATAAAACGAAGAACAGAAAAAGAAATCAGTGAAGCTGACAAAGTTGATTTAAAGAATTTAAAAGATCCAGAAAAAGATTCAGATAGAGTCAAAAACCCAGAATGGTTAGTTATGATTGGGGTTTGCACTCATCTAGGTTGCGTCCCTTTGGGAAATAAAGGTGAATATAAAGGGTGGTTTTGCCCGTGCCATGGATCACATTATGATACTTCAGGAAGAATTAGAAAAGGTCCAGCACCAACAAATTTAGAAATTCCTAAGTACGAATTTGTTGATAGCAATACAATTAAAATAGGCTAGATAAGTTATGAGTGAAGAAAAATATGTTCCAAAAACAAAACTAGCTGAGTGGTTTGACAGTCGCTTACCACTTCTATCGCTTTCACATCATTTAAGATCATATCCTACTCCAAAAAATTTAAATTACTGGTGGACATTTGGAGGAATATTAACCTTTTGTTTAATTACTCAAATAATAACGGGAATAATTTTGGCAATGCATTATGTGGCTCACACTGAACATGCATTCGCGAGTATTGAACATATAATGAGAGATGTAAATTATGGATGGCTTATGAGATATGTTCATTCAAACGGAGCATCCATGTTTTTCCTAGCGGTATATATTCATATTTTTAGAGGTTTATATTTTGGTTCCTATAAAGCTCCACGAGAAATGATTTGGATTACAGGCCTTATAATTTATTTACTAATGATGGCTACAGCTTTTATGGGCTATGTTTTACCATGGGGTCAAATGAGTTTTTGGGGAGCTACAGTAATTACTAATTTATTTAGTGCTATCCCATTTATAGGTGAAAGTGTTACAGGATGGTTATGGGGTGGATTTTCTGTAGATAACCCCACTTTAAATCGATTTTATAGTTTACATTATTTATTACCATTTTTAATTTTTGGTTTAGTAGTATTACATATATGGTCACTGCATATTCCGGGAAACAATAATCCTATAGGTATAGATGTGAAGAAAGGTAGCAATGAAACGATGCCTTTTCATCCATATATGGTTATGAAAGATTTATTTGCTCTACTTGCTTTTTTATTAATATTTTTCGGTTTTGTTTTTTTCTTGCCAGATTTTTTAGGACATCCAGATAATTATATTCCAGCAGATCCTTTGGTTACGCCAGCACATATAGTACCTGAATGGTACTTGTTACCTTTTTATGCAATTTTAAGAGCTATACCAAGCAAACTAGGAGGAGTAATTTTTATGTTTGCATCAATTTTTGTTTTAGTGGGTTTACCATGGTTGGACAGTTCAAAAGTAAGATCGGCAACCTTTAGACCAATTTATAGAAAGTTTTTCTGGGTGTTAGTAGTAATTGTAATATTGCTTGGCTACCTTGGAGCTAAACCACCAGAAGGAATTTATTTAATTTTAGCTAGAATAGCGACTACCTATTACTTCATTCATTTTTTAATTTTATTACCTTTACTTGGTCGTTATGAAAAAACCGATCCACTACCAATGAGCATTTCCGATGCAGTTTTGGATAAACCTGGAACAATGGATAAATTTAAAGAGATGGCTGGAAAATATGAAGGAGAAAATGTTGAAACATTTAAATAATATATTTGTTAAAATATTTTTAATAATATTTATTATAACAGCTGACACTTCTGCTTATGCTGAAGAAAATAAAGTAGAATTTTTAAAAAATAACTGGAGTTTTGAAGGTGTGTTCGGAACCTTTGACAGAGCTTCTTTGCAAAGAGGTTATCAAGTTTATCAAGAAGTTTGTTCAGGTTGTCATTCTGTAAAACATTTAAGTTATAGAAATTTATCAGAAAAGGGCGGACCAGAGTTTTTACCAGAAGAAGCCAAAGCTATCGCTGCACAATTTGAAGTTACTGATGGACCTAATGAAGATGGAGAAATGTTTACAAGATCAGGAAGATTATCTGATAAATTTATTAGTCCATTTCCAAATGTAAAAGCTGCTGCCGCAGCTAACGATGGAGCCTATCCCCCAGATATGTCAGTTCTAGCAAAAGCAAGAAAGGGCGGTGCTAATTATATTTATTCCTTATTGATGGGATATGAAGAAGCTCCTGCAGGATATGAATTAGATGATGGAGTTTATTATAATAAGTATATGTCTGGACACAAAATAAAGATGGCCGAACCTATATCTGATGGAATAGTAGAATATGCTGACGGCACTGAGACAACTAAAGCACAAATAGCAAAAGATGTAACTGCTTTTTTAGTTTGGACGTCTGATCCACATCTTGAAGCTAGACATAAAATGGGATTTAAAGTCTTCTTTTACTTAATTATTCTTTTAACTCTAGTTTATTTAAGTAAGCAAAAAGTCTGGTCACGATTTGGTTCTACAGGAGAAGAAGAACAAGAAGAAACTTTTGATAAAGCAGAAAGAGTTGTGACAGAATACGAAGGAGAAGATCCCAAAACTTTTAAATAATCTAAACTCTTACGGGTGCGACAAAAAAGTTATCGTTTTTATTTTTTTTTAAATTTTTTTCACATTTTAAACACAATCCAATATTAAATGAACGTTAAATGCGTTTTAAATTATTTTACACCTTCATTTTTTTATATTGGACAGTTATATTTTTTGGCCCTTTTATTAATTAATATATGACGAAAATTTTATTTTTATCTTCCTGGTCTGTAATTATTGTATTCTTTACAATAGCTACAATTTTATCTTAATGATATTTCAGAAGAATCGTCAGTATGGATTTGATTTTTTCTATCTTCTGATCTTTAGTGTGCTAGCAGTTTCAGCAATTTTGTCCTAAATTAGGAAAGTCTTAACTTCCTATTCTAAAGTACATTACGTCACCGTCATTGACCAAATAGTCTTTTCCTTCAAGTCTTAATTTTCCGACGTTCTTGCACTCATTAAAACCTTTGTATTTTATAAAATCTTCACTTGTTACGGTTTCAGCTCTGATGAATTTTTTTTTAAAATCGGTGTGTATCACACCTGCGGCATCCGCAGCTCTTGAGTTTTTTTCGATAGTCCAAGCTCTACTTTCTTCAGGACCAGATGTAAAGAAAGTACTAAGACCTAAAGCGCTATAACCTGTTTTAATTAAATTATCCAAACCAGTACTTTTTATTCCAGATTCAAGCATAAAATCCTTCCTATCGTTTGCTTTAAGGCCCATAATCTGATCTTCAATATCTGCACAAACAATAATTATATTTTCATTTGAGAATTTTTTTATACAGGAATCGGAATATTTGTTTCCATTCGATAGGCTTTTTTCATCGACATTGCATACAATTATTCTTGGCTTAAGTGATAAAAGAGCTGATTTTTTTATTAAATCTTTGCTATATTTTTTCTTTAATTCGTCAGGTTTTTTTCCATTATCTATTAATTTTTTACAATCTTCTAGAAAGTTTAATTCATCTTTTTCTAATTTTTTTTTATTATTTTTTTCTAATCTTTTTTGAAGAGACTCTAAATCAGATAATAAAATTTCAGTTTCTATAATTTCAAGATCTCTTATAGGATCTACATCTTTATTTACATTTTGTATTTTTTCGGAGTCAAAACATCGCGTTAAATGAATAATGGTATCCACCTCCCTAACGTGAGAAAGAAATTTATTTCCTAAACCTTCTCCCTTCGAGGCTCCTTTAACTAAGCCAGCAATATCTACAAATGTGATTGCAGCATGAATTGTTTTTGCAGATTTTGAGATTGCAGAAATTTTATTTAATCTTGGATCTGGAACAGCTACTATTCCAACATTTGGATCAATTGTACAAAATGGAAAGTTTTCAGCTTGTGCCTTTTTGGATATAGTTAGTGCATTAAATAATGTTGATTTACCAACATTGGGCAATCCAACTATTCCACACTTAAAACCCATTATTATTTTTGGTTAATTTTGCTTGAAAATAAATCTAAATCTTTATCCATTAAAACAGAAATAGAGTTAATTATGTCTTTAGTTACTTTCTCAACGTCTCCAATTTCCTCAGTTGAAAAGTTTTCTAAAACATGATCAGCACCAGCTGAATTTTTCTTAGGTCTGCCAATGCCAACTCTAATGCGTGAATAATTTTTACCAATATTTTTATCTATAGAATCTATTCCGTGATGTCCCGCACTACTACCACCTAGTTTTACTTTAACTTTACCCAGATCAATATCCATATCATCATGAAAAACAAAAACATTATTTACATCTATTTTAAAATAATCAATAAGTTCTTTTATGCAAACTCCAGAAAGATTCATAAAAGTAAGAGGTTTTATTGCAAAAACTTTTTGTTCACCTATTTTTCCAGTTGTTAGCAACCCCTTAAACTTAGGTTTTTGTTTTGATAGTTTAAATTTTTGATTAATAGCATCTATAATGAAAAAACCAACATTATGTCTGTTGTTTGAATTATTTGGGCTAGGATTTCCTAATCCTACTAATAGTAGCATAATTTATTATTATTTTTTCTTAGTTTCCTTGTTTACAGATTTTCCCTTGTCATCAGAAGGTTTTTGAGATTTGGTTTTATCTGATCCTTGTGTTTTACCTTTATCTTCTCCTGCTTTAGCGGTTTTTTCTTTTCCTTCTTCGGCTGGAGCACTTTCAGAAACTCCTTCTGCAGTATCAGCGGTTGGAACTTCTCCTTCAGCAACAACTTCTTCTGTTTTTTCTGGCTCAACTAAAATTGTTGGGGCAACAACAGTTGCAATAACAAAATCTCTATCAGTAATAGTTGGTGAAACATTTTCTGGTAATTTTACTGAAGAAATTTTTAAACTGCTATTAATTTCAGTATTATCTAAATCAACACTAATTTCGTCAGGAATGTTTTCAGCAGGGCACTTTAATTTTACTTTTCTTCTTACAATGTTTAAAACTCCACCTTTTTTTAATCCAGGAGATTTATCAGAATTAATAAATTTCACAGGTATTTCCAAAGTCAATTTAGAACCTTTTGTAATTCTCATGAAATCAATGTGTATGGGCTCATCCGAAATTGGATCATAAGAAATATCCCTAGCAAGGGCTTTTTCAGAATTTCCATCTATGTCAAGATCGTATACTTTAGACATAAAAGTTTCCGTGCTTATAAATTTTTGTAAGTGTAATTTTTTTAGACTAATATTTAAATTTTCTTTTTTTCCTCCATAAAGAATGCCTGGAATAAAGCCTTCAGATCTTAATTTATTAACCTGGCCTGTAGAATGACTTGTTCTTTTCGTAGCTTTTAAAATGTTCATAAATTGAAAGTGTGTTTTTATATTATGTTTGTAACAAAAACAAGTAGAATTATTTAAATAGGCTAGAAACTGACGTAGAGTTTGCAATTCTTTTCATCGCCTCTGAAATCATTGGAGCTATTGAAATTATTTCTATTTTCTTGCTGTTTTTAATTTTTTTGGAGTTATCAATTGTATCGGTTGTTATTAATTTTTTTATTTTTGATTTTTCTATTCTATTTACAGCCTCTCCGCTCAGTACAGCATGTGTTATATAAACATAAACATCTTTGGCTCCTTTATCTTTTAAAGCTGATACAGCGTTTACAATAGTTCCTCCAGAATCTATTATATCGTCCACAATCACGCAGTTTTTATTTTTTACGTCTCCAACGATATTCATAACTACTGACTTACCAGGAGCTGGTCTTCTTTTATCTATAATAGCAATGTTTGAATTTATTCTTCTACTTAAAGCTCTAGTTCTTTCCACCCCACCCACATCTGGAGCTACACAAATTATATTATTTAATTTAATTTTCTTTTTTATATGTCTAGCAAAAATAGGAGTAGCAAATAAATTATCTACAGGGATATCAAAAAATCCTTGAATTTGTCCAGCATGCAAATCGACACTTAAAATTCTATTTGCCCCAGCATTTGTAATCAAATTTGAAACAAGTTTTGCAGATATAGCTGTTCTTGGCACCACTTTTCTATCTTGCCTTGCATATCCAAAGTAAGGAATAACTGCTGTAATATTTTTTGCAGAAGATCTTCTTAAAGCATCTATACATATTAATAATTCCATTAAATTGTCATTAGCTGGATTAGATGTTGATTGAACAACAAAAATACTGTTGCCTCTAATATTTTCATTAATTTCTATATAGACTTCTCCGTCAGCAAATCTTTTAATATTTGAATTAACTAATTTTAGTTTAAGATGTCTTGCTATGTCTTTGCACAATCTAGAATTACTTGTACCCGCAAGAACTTTCATAAGATAACTTGTTTATACAACTTTAAAAAAACTTTTCAATTTAATTAAACATTAAATTAAGTCATTAATATGACGGAAATACATCTACCATAATCGTTTTCGTTATTTGAACTAGATCTTCTGTAGCTATAGAAAAATTCACTATTAGAGAAGGTATCTTCTTCTATATTTTCTATATTTTTTATATTTAAAAGTAGTAGTTGCTTATTTATGTAACCCCTTAAATCAAAAAAATATTTATTTTTATTAATTTTAAAAAAAACTTCATTATTTTTATTTTTTTCAATAAATTTTTTAAAAAAATCATTTTTAACCTCGTAATTTTTTTTATCAATACAAGGACCGACAATTGCAAACAAATCTTCATTTTGAGAATTTAATTCATTAAATTTATATACGGTGTTATTTATTATTCCATTTATAGCACCCTTCCAACCCGCATGAGCACATCCTATTATTTTTTTATTTGGATCATAAAAAAGAATTGGGGCACAATCTGCAGCAAGTATTCCAATCCCAATATTTTTTATCTGAGTTACTATAGCATCACCTGTTAGCTTATTTTTTATAGATTTTTGATCATCAAAATATATAACTTGATTTGTATGTTTTTGGTTTAAAGTTATTAATGAATTTTTATTGCAGGAAATTTTATTACTAACAAATTCAAGGTTTTTTAAAATATTTTCCCTGTTATCGTTTGATCCTAAACCACAATTTAGGCTTTGATATATACCTTTAGAAAAACCATTCTTTCTTGAAAAAAAACAATGTTTTATGTTTTTAAAATTTTTTAATTTTGACGAAAAAAACATTTTTAAAATCCTAAGGAAAATTTTTTACCCTTTTTTTTAACAAATAAAACTTTAAAGAGATATCCCATTTCGTCAGAATTTAATAATTTATTTAATCTATAAAACATATTAATTTTTCCTTTAAAACTTATTTTTTTTGCTAAGAGATTTGCTCTTTCAATTATTCCTAGTTTCTGAAGAAATTCACTTTGCGTAACAATTTTTTCTACATGCAGATTATGTTTCTTTAAAAATAGAGCAAATAACTCATAATTCACATGAGAAGTGATATCTGCATTACCCGGATGAGATAAGATATTTGTATATTTATGTTTTATAACAGATTGCAAGGTGTAATGATTTTTCGCTTTTGTATATCCGTAATCAAAAGTTAGAAGACCACCATCAAATTTTTTTATTTTTTTTGCTATTAATTCAAGATATTTAATTCCATCTAAAGGATATTCTATAAAATTTGTTTTTGAGTAAATATTTAATTTTTTAATTTTTTTAACTAAACTTTTTTCTGCTTTTTTATAAATAAATTTTATTTTGTTACTTTCATTTGAAAAAGATATATGCCTTTCAAAATAGGAATTATTTTTTTTTAATACTTGTTTTATAGGTAAAGAATCAAAAAATTCATTTCCTAAAAAAATTACAGGGCCGTAATTTACTTCTTTTATATTATTTATCCATCTAACTTTTTTATTTTTTATTTTTTCTTTCTGTATTTTTTTTAATTTGCTACTTTTTTCTACAAGTTTTATTTCTACGGCATCATAAAAATCGTTAAAATTTTTAAATGTATTTAAAAGATCGCAACACAAAGATCCATCTCCAGGTCCAAACTCAACTAGCAATATCTTTTTTGGTTTTTTTAGATGTTCCCAAAAAGATACACACCATATTGCAATCATTTCTCCAAATAGGTTCGATACCAAAGGCGATGTTATATAATCACCTTTTTCCCCAAACGGATTTTTTTTCATGTAATAACCAAATTTTTTATTATAGAGAGCTGTGTCAATAAATTTATCTACTGGGATAGATTTTTTTTCTTTCAATAAATTAATTATTTTGTTCATTTTTTTTGATATTTATAATTATAAATAAACCCGCAACAAATGTTATAAAACTTAATATTGTTCCCATAGTAAAATAATTTAAAAAATAACCTAAATTTGCATCTGGTTCCCTGAAAAATTCAGAAAATATTCTAAAAATAGAATATAAAATTAAAAATAAACCTGAAATAAAACCGGTTTTAAATAATAATTTTTTTTTAAGAGCGAGATAATTTAATAAAATAAAAAGCAACAAACCTTCTAGTAGGGCTTCATAAATTTGGGAAGGATGCCTAGGAATATTTCCTCCATAAGGGAAGATAACAGCCCAAGGTATGCTGGAAGCTTTACCATAAAGTTCTCCATTAATATAATTAGCTATTCTTCCAAAAAAAATACCTATTGGAGATACGCAACAAATTATATCTGAAAATTTAAAAAATTTTATTTTTTTATTGTTAGAAAATAAAAAAATTGAAATAATTACACCAAGCAAACCCCCGTGGAAGGACATTCCACCTTTCCATAGTTTGAAAATATCGAAAAAATTTTGGACATAATATTCTAAGTTATAAAAAATTACATACCCTATTCGACCACCAAGAATAATTCCAAATACGATATATATTATTAAATCATTGAATTGCTCTTCATCAATTTTACTATAATTGTTATTTGAAGATAGTTTGATTATTTTGATTGCATACTTCCAACCTATAATTATTCCAAAAATATAGGCTAGCGAATACCACCTTATCTGAAAAAAACCTAAGTCAATTAGTACAGGATCAAAGTTATGGACAATCATTTTAAAAAAAAGATTTATTTAAATAACAAATTAAAATAACTTAAAGGCATTTAAAAATATATGGAAAAATATAATAAGTTATTAAAAAATATCACAGAATTGATTGAAAAAGGATTATTTACTTCAAAAGATATAAAAAAAGATGTGGAAGATTCTTTAAAGCTTAAAATGGAGATTATTGCAAATAAACTCAATCTTGTATCTAGAGAAGAGTTTAATGTGCAAAAAAAAATGATAGAAAAAATAAAAAAAGATTTAATAAAATTAAAAAATAAAAAAAAATTATAAAGGTAAAGAAATTTCCACACGCAACCCAGCTAGAGGACTTTTTTCTAAGGCAATGTTGCCTCCGTGTGAACGAATTATGTCATTAGCAATTGACAAGCCAAGTCCTACACCAGATTTATTTTGTCCTCTGCTTTTGTCAATTCTATAAAAAGGCTTTAGAACATTTTTATATTCTTTTTCTGGAATTCCAATTCCATCATCATCAATTAAAATTATTAAATCTTTTGTGGTTTTTTTTGAGGAAATTTTTACTTTATTTCCATATGCTAAACCGTTGTCTATTAAATTAGCCAAACACCTTTTTATTGCATTCGCGCGAATATTTATTTTAAAATTTGAATCAAAATCTATTTCAATTTTATTAGTGTCATATTTTTTTACTATTTCTTGCATTAGCTCATTTATATCTATTGATTCCGTTTCTTCATTTTTTTGATTTCTAGAGAACTCAAGATATTCATTTAACATTCTTTCCATTTCTTCTATATCATCACCCATTTTTTTTGCTAAGTCTTGTTGCTTTAGAAGCGCTAGTTGCAACTTTAATCTTGTTAATGGTGTTCTTAAATCATGACTTATACCGGATAACATTTCAGATCTTTGATTTAAATGAACAGAAATTCTTTTTCTCATTTTATCAAATTCATAAGCGGCTAATCTAATTTCTCTAGCACCAGAAGGTCTGAATTCTTTTACATACTCTCCTTTACCAAATTTTTCAGCAGCTTTTGCTAAATTTACTATTGGACGAGTTTGATTTTTTAAAAATATTATAGCAATTATAATTAATAAAAAACCAGGTAGGGTTATCCATAGCGCAAAAATTCGTGTTGATGAAGGTGAAATTTTATTTTTTGAAAAAAATATTTGAATAATTTCATTATTATATTTAATTTTCAATTCAACGCTTCCTTTAAAAGTAGTTGTGTCAAACCAGTATGAATTCCCAAAGATAGGTTTTAGCTCCCTTCTCAAACTTCTGTCCATTGGGCTATACCATCTCTCTTTTGTTATTTTTGGAAAAGATTCATCTTTATTAAAAGAAACAACAAAATCAAAATTTTTAATATATAAATCTATTATTGATTGTTTTTCCTCTATGTTAGGATTTGTATAAATATCATACAACGTGTGAATTTCACTTATAGCAGAACGCGTCATACCTTTGTTTGCTTTTATCCAAAGGCTGTCGAAAAAAACTACCGTTATAATAATTTGCAATAAAATTATTGGAGTCGCTACAATTATTAGAGATCTATAAAAAAGCCTTTTAGGTAAGATTTTTTTTATAAAATTATTCCATCCATAAGACATATCCAGATCCTCTAATTGTTTGTAAATATTTTGGGTTTTTTGGACTCAATTCTATCTTTTGTCTCAATCTCGTAATCATTACATCGATAGTTCTTTCTTTGGTAATATTAATTATTTTTCCTATATCTTCTCTCGAAAAAACTTTTCCAGGCTTTTCAAGCATTTTTTCTAAAACTCTTCTTTCTTGTGGATTAATTTTTATAATTTTATTATTCATTTTAATACTTAATTTTTTCAAGTTGATTATAGCTTTACCAATATTAACTTCGCTTGGAATTAAAGGTTTTTCTATCTTATTTAGTATATTTTTTATTCTTAATAGGAGTTCTTTGGGCTCAAAAGGTTTTCCAAGATAATCATCAGCTCCCAATTCTAATCCTTGAATTCTATCTGAAGCTTCCCCCTTCGCCGTCAAGAGTATTATTGGTGTAGTATTATTTTTTTTAATTTCTTTTGTTAAGCTCAATCCACTTTCTCCAGGCATCATAATATCCAGTATTAATATATCAAATTTTATAATACCTAATTTTTTTTTTGCATCAGAAGAATTTATTGCTGTAGTTACTAAAAAATTATTTTCTTCGAGATATTCTTTGACTAGTTCTCTTATTCTATCGTCATCATCAACTACAAGTATATGAAATGTGTTATTTTTCATTAATAATTTTAATTAAAACATTTTTAAATTTAATAACAGAATCAGAATCTGAATTTTTAAGTGCATTATAAATTCTTTTTTTTTGTTCCATAAATATTTCTTCAAAAAGTTTTTTTCCTTTCTCGTTTAAATAAATCTCTCTCTGCCTGGAGTCTACCTCTCCTTTTTTTACCAATATAGCTTTATTTTTTATTAAATCTCTCAAAACTCTATTTAAGCTTTGCTTGGTTATTTTTAACCTACCCAATAAATCAGAAACAGTTAAACCCTCATGCCTTTCAATCAAATGAATAGCTCTGTGATGTGCTGTTCCAAATGAGTATTTCTTTAGAACTTTTTTTGGATCAGAATAAGTTTCTCTATATGCATAAAATATTTGTTCTATAAAATCCTTAATTTGATCGTCTTTTAAATATAATAAATCTCTCATATAATTTGTTTTGGGTCAGTTATATTGACATATCTAGCTAAGATAGATACTTTTTTGTATTAAAAAAATCAATTAAGATTAATAAATTAATTATGGAACCCATACCTTACGATAAAAGATCGGGAAAAATCTGGTACAACGGCGAACCCACAAATTGGTCGGATGTCAAAATTCATGTATTAAGCCACGGTTTACATTACGCTAGTTGTGTTTTTGAAGGAGAAAGAGTTTATGATGGAGAAATATTTAAACTAGAGGAACATACAGAAAGATTATTTCATTCAGCTTCCAGAATGGGCTTTAAAATCCCTTATAGTAAAGAAATTTTAAATAAAGCTTGTAAGGATATAGTAGCGATTCAAAAAATTAAAAATGGATACGTTAGACCGGTGGCATGGAGAGGGAGCGAAATGATGGCTATATCAGCACAAAAGACAAAAATTCATGTTGCCATAGCTTCTTGGGAGTGGGGTTCTTATTTTGATCCAAATCTTAAATTAAAAGGTATTAAATTAAATATTTCTAAATGGAAAAGGCCTGCTCCTGACACAATACCCTGGGACACAAAAGCATCAGGCTTATACATGATTTGTACACTATCAAAGCATGAAGCAGAACAAAAAGGTTTTACAGATTCTTTGATGCTTGATTATCAAGGAAATATTGCTGAGGCCACAGGAGCAAATATTTTTTTTAAAAATAAATTTGAAGAATTACATACACCAATACCGGATTCTTTCTTAAATGGAATAACAAGAAGATGTGTAATTGAAATTGCAAAATCGAAAGGTATAAAAATCTTTGAAAGAAAAATAAAACCAGAAGAAATTAAGGATTTTGTAGGATGTTTTCTTACTGGGACGGCGGCAGAAGTTACTCCGGTTTCTCAAATTGATAAATATAACTTCTCTGTTTGCAAAGTTATAAAGGATTTATCAGAAAGTTATCAAGCTTTAGTAAGAAAAAAGACAGCCGCTTAGTAATTTTGATTTAATCAATAGCGTGATCTATTCCTTTTTTTACATAGTCGTACCCCGTGTAAAGCGTAAGGAATGCTGACAGCCATAAAAAAACAATTCCAATTGTATGAGCGTTGTAATCTTGAAAATTAATAATTGTGTTTCCGCTTTCACCGGTTAGAAGAATTGCAATTGCAAACATTTGGATAAAAGTTTTAAATTTTGCTAATCCTGTGACCGGCATAGTTATTTGAGATTTAGCTAAAAATTCTCTTAATCCCGAAATTAATATTTCTCTTGTAAGTATTATAATTGCTGCAATAACTTCATAATTTCTAATTATGTCATTCATTACAAGAAGAACTAAAGCAGCAGCAACAATAATTTTATCTGCTATGGGATCCAAAAGCTCTCCTAGTCTTGATTCCTCTTTATAAAGCCTTGCAAGAACACCATCCAAGAAATCTGTGAAACTTGCTAGTAAAAATATAAAAAAAGGTATTAGATCGCCTAAGAAACCAGGAATATAAAAAGTAATTACAAATATTGGAACCAAAATAATTCTTCCTATAGTCAAAATGTTTGGTATTTTTATTTTCATATTTTTAATTTAATCGTGAAAAAAATCATGTATTTTTTTTGCTACTGAAGTTTCTATACCTTCTACCTTTTTTAAATCATCAAAACTAGCTGATTCAATAGCTTTTGCAGAGCCGAAATAATTTAAAAGGGCTCTTTTTCTTGATTTACCGATACCATTTATTTGATCCAGCAAAGATTTTGTTAAATTTTTCTTTCTCTTCATTCTATGAGAGCTTATTGCAAATCTATGAGCCTCATCTCTTAATCTTTGAAGGAAAAATAATAAAGGTTCTCTTTTGTTTAATTTAATGACATTATTTTTATGGAAAAAAGTCTCATCGCCTTTATTTCTATTTTTTCCCTTCGCGATAGCTATGACCGGCATGTCATGAAAGCCATATTCATCCAATATTTTTCTCCCCACAGAATATTGACCTTTACCACCGTCAATAATTATTAAGTCAGGAATTATTATATCCGTTTGTTTTTTGTTTTTAATAAGTTTTGAAAATCTTCGTTGAAAGACTTCTTTTAACATTCCATAATCATCTCCAGCGTTAAACTCTGTGCTTTTAATATTAAATTTTCTATATTGTTTTTTAACAAATCCTTCTGAACTAAATCTAATTAATGATCCTACAGAATTAGAACCATGAATGTGGCTATTGTCATACACTTCGATAGTTCTTGGAGATATATCCAATTTAAATTTATCAGCAATTTCATTTAGAAGTTTGTTATTAGTCTCTGATTCAAATATTTTTCTGGTTAAAGCTTCTTTTGCGTTTTTTTCAGCCATTTTAGATAATTTTAAAGCACTTCCCCTTGTAGGGATTTTGATAGTTATAGATTTTTCTTCTTTTTTTTCTAGCGCAGCCTTCATAAGGCTTAAATTTTTAATTTTTTTATTAATTAATATTTCAACAGGAACATTTTTATTTTCATAAAATTGAGTAATAAATGAAGTTAAAATCTCTTGTTCGGTATGTGATTTATCATGAGATGGAAAATAGGATTGATTTCCCCAGTTTTGTTTTGATCTGTAAAAAAAAACTTGGATACAGGCTTTTCCCGCTTCCTGAGCAATAGAAATAACATCTGCATTATTAAGATTTGTTGAGCTTATATTTTGAGAAGATTGAATTTGAGTTAAAGCTTTTATTCTATCTCTTAAAATAGCAGCTTTTTCATAATTCATTTTTTCACTGCTTTTTTCCATTTCCAGAGACAATTTTTTTTGAATATTTTTTGACTTCCCAGAAAGAAATAATACTGAATCTTGAACAAGTTTAGAATACTCAACTTTATTCAAGTAGTTTACACAAGGAGCGGAGCATCTTTTAATTTGATAAAGGATGCAAGGTCTGCTTCTATTTTTAAAAACAGAATCATTACATACCCTTAATAAAAAAACTTTTTGTAAAATTTTTATTGTCCAATTAGCAGATCCGGCAGATGCAAATGGTCCAAAGTAATAACCATTTTTGTTTTTCTTTCCTCTGTGCTTTGACAATTGTGGCCAGTCACAATCTTTTTCTATAAAAATATAAGGAAAAGATTTGTCATCTCTAAGAAGAATATTAAATTTAGGTTTAAATTTTTTAATTAAATTAGCTTCTAAAAGTAAAGCCTCCGCCTCGTTTCCCGTAGTTACTATTTCTATATTGTTAGTTAAAGCTAACATTCTTTCTGTTCTTATTGGTTGATTTTTGTCTAGAGCGTAACTTTTTAATCGAATGGGAAGATTTTTAGCCTTACCGACATAGAGCACTTGACCTTTTTTATCAAGCATTCTGTAAACCCCTGGACTGTTTGAAATTAATGGAATTTTTTTTCTAATTAGTTCTTTTCCAAAATCAAGATCCTTCATAATCTTTTCTGCTTTTAAAAACTTCAATTCCAACCGAATCAGCATTTTTAATTGCTTCGGGTTTTTCAATTTTAATTTTTACAGAATTTATCCTTTTATCTTCAAATATTTCTTTAAAAGAATCTTCAGCCAAGCTTTCTAAAAAATTATACTTTTTATTTTCAGCTAAATTTTTTAATTTATTTGTGATTTTTTCATAATCTACAATACTTTTTATATCTTTTTCGTTAGGAACAGTATTTTGATCAACATCAATAATTATATTGAATTTTATTTTTTGTTTTTTTGTTTTTTCATGTTTATGAATACCTATGATTTCTTGAATAATAAAATCTTTAATAAGAACACTTCTTTTAATTGAACTTTTATTTTTTTCAGGTTTTAGTTCTACAATTTTAAAATTATTCTTTTTCATTTTTCGTATTCGATGCTAAATTTTGTCCACTATCAACAGCTATTATTTGGCCTGTAATAGAATTATTATTGATTAAAAAATCGGCGGTATTGCATATATCTTCTACTTCAACAGATTTTTTGAGAAGCGTGGATTTTACTTGATTTCTAAAATGTCTACCCGTTTGTCTTTTGCTTCTTATTGTTGGACCTGGCGCAATAGCATTAACTTTAATATTTGGCCCCAATCTCATAGCCATAGTTTTTGTTAGAGTTTGCAGACCACTTTTGCTAATCGTATATGACATGAAATAAGGAGTAAGGTTAAATATTCTTTGATCAATAATATTGATTATATTAGATACAGATTTTCTTGAGGTTTGTTTTGCAAAATGTTTAATTAGTATAGTTGGCGCCAGGAGATTAATATTTAAATGATCGTTCCAGCTTTTAGTTGTAAAATTAGAGATATCATCTTTTTCAAATAATGCGGCGTTGTTTATAAGACAATCAATAGAACCAAGTTTTTTTTTTGCCAATTTTATAATTTTTTCAACTTGTTTTGGTTTTTTCAGATCAGCCTCTATTAAGGCTACTTTTACCCAGTTTTGCTCAATGATTTTTTTTAATTTTTTCGCTTTTGATGATGATCGAAAATAATGAAGTCCAATATTCCAACCTCTTTCAGCAAAATGTAATGCTAAAGCTTTACCTACTCTTGTTGCTGCGCCAGTAATTAATAAGTTTTTATTTTTCATCTTTTTCTTTTTGGTTTCATTCCTGGCTTACCTTGAGTAGATCTTCCCTCAGAGTAAACTTTATTTTGGAGCTTAGATTGTCTTATTTTTGGATTAATTCCAATCTCTAATTCGCTTGCTTCTAATTTTCTTATTTCATCTCTAATTTTTGCAGCTTCTTCAAATTCAAGATTTTCAGCAGC
>Ga0066836_10000140_pt1 | contig 29290 bp, 26 predicted proteins | sample ETNtaG_18_FD_71568 | JGI IMG/M metagenome (GOLD analysis project Ga0066836, IMG submission 71568) | Marine microbial and viral communities from oxygen minimum zone, Eastern Pacific Ocean - ETNP201302SV91 | ecosystem: Environmental > Aquatic > Marine > Oceanic | place: Pacific Ocean: Eastern... | reverse complement strand
TCCCAACCTCCTGGTGCAGCAGCTGGGAAGGGTGGGGTTGTTCGCCCATTAAAGGGGATCGTGAGATGGGTTTAGACCGTCGTGAGACAGGTTTGTTGCTTTGTGGTTGAGGCGTATCAGATGCCTGATCGGAAGGGTCCTTTAGTACGAGAGGAACGAGGACTCGGAGCCACTAGTTTACCAGTTGTCCGGCAGGGCAATGCTGGGTAGCCACGCTCCAGTGGATAAGAGCTGAAAGCATCTAAGCTCGAAGTCATCCGAAAGACGAGGCATCTCAGGGGACTCATAGAAGATGAGTTTGATAGACAGCGGGTGTAAGTACCGAGGGTTCGCCCGAGGTATTCAGCCCAGCTGCACTAACCCCCCGAGCATTCATCAATTTCTACACACCAATTTTTTAAAAATTAAATTAATACAGGGCTCTATTGTGGGCCTCTGTCCAACAGTCATATCAATTCATCAAATTCGAAAGAGAGTTGTGCACGGCCATAGCGAAGGGGTACTACCCGGTCCCATCTCGAACCCGGAAGTCAAGCCCTTCTGCGTCATTTCTTGTACTGTGGTGCGAAAGCCCACGGGAACGTTTGTCGCTGTGCCACACTCTCTTTCCCCTCCCCCGCACAAATTATAACAATCATGGGCGTAGCCATGAATACGTGAGGTCATAATATGACAATATCTACTGGAGACATTCTAGGGCACTCTCAAGTTGGTGTCTATCTCAGTATAGTTGGTAATAATTTATTTTATCCAGCTTCTCTTGAAAAACCAGCAATCGAAGAGATTGAAAAGGCATTTGATCTTGAAATGCATCCATTACTAATAGGAGGTTCGGCCTTACTGGGAAGCCTTATTTGTGGAAACAAAAAGGGTATTGCGGTGGCAGATATAGCTACTGAAGAAGATCTTGACAAATTATCCAGTTTTGGAGAATTAGTGATTCTTGAGAGTGGCGTCAATGCAGCCGGTAACCTTCTCGAATGTAATGACTATGGTGCTGTAGTTAGTAAATCAATACCTACTCCTGGTGTTGAACTAATTGGAGAAGTATTAGGTGTTAATACTGCTAGAGTTAGGGTTGCAGGTCAGGATACCGTAGGGTCGTTACTTGTTTCAAACAATAAAGGGATTCTTTCACATCCTGATATTACATCTCAAGAGGTTAAAGAAATTGAGAAAACTATGGAAGTTCCAGTAATGGTTGGTACTGTATGTTTTGGTTCTCCATATGTTGGAGCCGGTTGTGTTACTTCAGAGAGTCATGCATTAGTAGGCTCAGGATCTACAGGTCCTGAATTGAATCGTATTGAAGATGCTCTAGGATTAATTTGATTATATTGCAGTAGGAGCTACATGGTCATCATTTTTATCATCTGTCTTTCTTACCCTATTCCATACGTTATTCATTAGTAATTCATGATGTGATTTACAATAATGGAATCTTTTATACGCTTCTCTAAATGAATATGCTTTGTTTCCCGTTGATACTAGAAAACCTTCTGGAGACAAACGACTAATGTTGATTCCATTTTCTGAACAATCCTCATAATCGCATGTACTCATGTTAGTCCGCCTTTGTTTATATTAATTGAACTTCTCTAGTCTTTGGCCAAATCTTCAGGTTCTATCACAATTAATGGCATATTTGCTTCTATACTATCGCCTGATTCACAATTCACTTCTACAATTTTTCCAGATAAAGGTGCCAGGATTTCATTCTGCATTTTCATGGCTTCTAATATCATCACTACTTGTCCTTGTTCAACTTGATCACCTAACTTTACATTTAGTGACACTATCTTCCCTGGAATGGATGAGGATATTTTACCTGATTTTTTCCTTTTTCCCCTTCCCTTCCTGCTTTTAGACTGATTTTTTGAAGTCTTTTGATCTATCTTTATTGAAAATTTTTTCCCTTCGATTTCCACGTTCCATGAATCTCCATTTTTTTCAATATCTACTTCAAATTTTTCTCCATCTACTATGACTTCTCTTTTTTCGGACAAAAAAATCACCTTGACGTACTTCTTTTAGACTTGGATCTGAATAAATTTCTTCTACCTATCAATGTCCTTCTATGATCTATAGACCACTCTTTACCTTTGACTCTATACTTTGATGGGCTTAGATATTCGCCTCTAGAGGAATGTAAAATAACGGTTGCAATAGCAACCCTTCTCAACAAATCCTCCCTTTCTTTCTTTTTTGTCATTTCAATTCCTCACAGAGGTATGTTACCATGTTTTCTTGCAGGTCTACTTTCTTCTTTATCTAATAATGCCCCTAGTGCCTTGGTCAAGACTTTCCTTGTGTCTCTTGGTTTTATTACATCATCTAGGTAGCCTAATGCTGCTGCTTGGTAAGGATTCGCGAAGGTTTCATTATAATCTTCAACAAGTCTTTCTCTTTCTTGTTCCGGGTTTCCTGCTGTGTTGATTCTTCTCTTGTGAATTATTTGAACCGCTCCATCTGCTCCCATAACTGCAAGTTGAGCACTTGGCCATGCTACATTATAATCACCTCTTATGTGCTTTGATGACATAACATCGTATGCTCCACCATATGCCTTTCTTGTTATCACTGTAATCTTTGGTACAGTTGCTTCAGCGTATGCATAGAGTAACTTTGCTCCGTGCCGTATTATCCCCCCCCATTCTTGATTAGCACCCGGTAAAAATCCTGGGACATCTACTAGAGTAATTATTGGTATGTTAAATGCATCACAAAATCTGACAAACCTTGCGGCTTTTATTGAAGCATCAATATCTAGGCAACCTGCTAATACCTTTGGTTGATTTGCCACAACTCCCACGGTATGCCCTCCTAATCTAGAATAGCCTACTATGATATTTGGGGCATAATCTGTCTGTACTTCAAGGAATGCTCCATCATCTACTATATCTTCAATTACAGTTAGCATGTCATATGGTTGTGAAGGATTTTCTGGCACAAGATTGTCCAAATTTTCACATAATCTTGACATTGGGTCGTTTGTAGGTAATATAGGGGGTTTTTCTAGATTATTTGATGGCAATAATTGTACAAGTTCTCTAACAATTTCCAATGCATCATCATCATTCTCAGCGGTGAAATGTGTGACTCCTGATTTTGTCGCGTGCGTAGTTGCGCCTCCTAAATCTTCGAAAGTAACTTCTTCATTAGTTACTGTTTTTATTACCTCAGGTCCAGTGATGAACATATGAGATGTTTTATCGACCATAATTACAAAGTCAGTAATTGCTGGTGAATATACTGCGCCACCTGCACAGGGTCCCATTATAACTGAGATTTGTGGGATAACACCACTGGCTCTTACATTCCTAAAGAATATCTCCGCATAAGATCCTAAACTTGCTACACCTTCTTGTATTCTAGCTCCACCACTATCATTCAGCCCTATTACTGGAGAACCGGTTTTTAACGCCATATCTAGAATTTTACATATCTTCAGCCCATGCATTTCACCCAAAGAGCCTCCATAAACCGTAAAATCTTGGGCAAAGCAGTAAACCGTTCTACCATTTATAGTTCCATGACCACATACTACTCCATCGCCTGGTATTACATTTTTATCCATTTCAAAGTCTCTACACCTGTGTTCAACTAGCGAATCAACTTCCATAAACGAATTTTCATCTAGTAATTGTTCTATTCTTTCTCTAGCAGTTAGTTTACCTTTTGAATGCTGAGCTGCAATTCTATTTTGCCCTCCTCCCGCCTCTGATTGGGCTTTTCTCCGACGAAGGTCGTCGATACGGTCTTTCACGCCTGACATGTGATAATATGAGATTGGTGAGAGTCACCCAATTAGCATTGCCCATGGCAATACTCCCAAAGTTCGTTAAATCGGTTGTTTGAAATTGTTTGACCGCTCGGATAACTTTGCTATGGGTATGCGCATTGTCATCGCGAAGCCGGGTCTTGACGGACATGACAGGGGTGCGAAGGTCATTGCTCGAGCATTACGTGACGCTGGCCATGAGGTGATTTATACTGGTTTAAGGAGAAAACCTTCAGAAATAGCACGTGTAGTAATGGATGAAGATGCGGTTGCAGTAGGTCTTTCCACATTATCGGGTGCTCATAATGTCCTTATCCCCAAAGTTTGTGAAGAATTAATAGCAAATGATATGAGTGATGTAGTGGTATTTGCAGGCGGAATAATCCCTGAAAACGATCGTGAGAATCTATATTCTATAGGAGTTAGAGCCATTTTTGGACCAGGTACCTCTACAAGTTCAATAATCGAATTTTTAGACAAGGTTTCCGAACGTAAGAAAGAAAATTTGGAGGTAGGAGTGGGTCAAAATTCTGGGTGGAGATGGGATTGAATATCATCGCCAGTATCAAATTAGCCAAGGAAGGCAATAGGAGAGAATTAGCCAAACTTCTTTCTTCTATTGAATCAGGAATTAAGGTTCCAGTTGAATCTTCCAATCCTTGGGTATTGGGTGTAACTGGACCGCCTGGTGTAGGTAAATCAACCTTAATTGGTGCTATGACTGAAGAATGGGTAAGTAGAGGAGAAAGAGTTGCAGTACTAGCAGTCGACCCTTCCTCTCCGAAAAGTGGTGGAGCATTACTTGCAGATCGGATGCGGATGTCAACAGCAGACTCCAGTTCATCTGTTTTTGTTCGAAGTTTAGCAACTAGAAATCATCCTGGTGGTTTAATTCCTTTTTTAGATCCTATGATTAATCTTCTTGGCTCCTGTGGCTGGTCTCGAATTATAATAGAAACAGTAGGCGGAGGTCAGTCTGAAATTCGTATTGTAGCATTTGCTGATAGAGTGATGTTAGTAGATGGGCCAGATAGGGGTGACATAATTCAGGCTGAGAAAGCAGGTATCATGGAATTAGCAGATTTAGTAGTTGTCAATAAGTCTGATATTCCAAATTCACTACATGTTTCCAACTCTATAAAAGACTCATTGAATTACTCAGGGAATGATGATCGTCCGGTTCTTCTCACTTCTGCAATCAATAATGACGGCATTTCTGAATTAATTGACGCAGTCGAGGTCTTAGAAGTAAATAATGAAAGAGCACCTCTAAGGTTCAAGGAGCGATTACTTTCAGGATGGGATTATTTACTACTTTCGAATCCTCTTCTTAGTGACATCTTATTAGACCTAGAGTCAGGTGCGATTAATCTGGAAGAGGCTATTGAAAGGCTACATCAATCATGAGGTGGATTATTATGACTGACAATGAGATTCCATTAGACATCGATCACGCAAAACATTCTGTAGGTGGATTAGGTGGTCATTTTTTCAGGAGGTTTACTCATGTTATCATGGCTGTTGTCCCTATATTATATTTTACTAAGGGTGAACAAATTGCCAATATATTTTCTTTAACACCAAACCAATTTGTAACTTATACTTTCTTTCTTTTATTATTTCTTGAGATGGTGAGACTATATTTTGGCATAATCATTGTTGGCCAGAGAGAATATGAGGCTAAACAAATTTCTGCACTTGCATGGGGAGCTCTTGCTGTTTGTCTTGCATTACTTTTGTCTCCAGAGTCCGATACTTCTAATGGTATGAAATCTGGCATATACGCCGCTCCATTAATTTGGGGTTTGACATTCGTTGATCCAATAATGGGCGAAATTAAGCGCTCAAAAAGAGGACTTAAATCCGCAATAATCGGAGGTCTGTTGGTATCTTATACAATATGGTTCAGTAGTTCTTATTTTTTAGGAACACCAATAATGGCCTCAATAATTTTGGCACCTTTAACTGTTATCGGTGAATTGCCCAGTGTCAAATGGATTGATGATAATGCAACCATGATTCTATTACCATTAACTGTCTTATTAATCATTGAAACATTTCTCTGAACGTTCATGAACATGTTTACAGACTTAATAGTACTCGACAGACCGATAACAATGGATGAAGACGAACAAATCGAGATTGTCGAATCACCTCTTTCACAGAATACCTATGTCATGATATGGGTTCTTGCATCTCTAGCCTCTCTAGGAATATATGTGGTTTATTTCTAAGCTCTTTCCTGAACTAGTTGGCTTAAATAACAGTCACTGATAGGGTATAATATGTGTGGTATCACTGGTATTCTTGGAAATGGGGACATATCTATCTCTAATTCCATGGCGGCTTGTTTGACACATAGGGGCCCTGATGGATTTGGAGAATTCGAAGAAGACTTGGGAAATGGAAGTATTTGTCTTTCTCAATCACGTTTAGCAATTTTAGATATTCATGGTTCTTGGCAACCCATTCGTTCAGATCATGGTTGTACTTTAGTTCAAAATGGAGAGATTTATAATCACCAAAAGATAAAGAGAAAATTACCAAATTATTCTTGGCAAACTTCAGGTGATTCTGAAACAATTTTAGCTCTTCATCGTAAATTTGCCTATAATAATGAAACAATATCGGCACCTCCTGAGGGTAAAGAAATTGGAACTTTATTCCGTACTCTTGATTCTATTAAGAAAGGAAATAGTGCAGAGAAACATAAAAACTGGGTATCTCAGCTAGATGGGATATGGGGTTTTGCGCTATGGGATTCATCCTCTAGAGAACTAATCCTAAGTAGAGACTCCATGGGTGTCAAACCTCTGCTTAGGACTTTATTACCTGACGGTACTCTGCTTTTTGGTTCTGAAATCAAATCATTTTATTCACATCCAGAATTTGTAGCAAGGCCAGACATCAACGCTCTTGCAGTTAGGCTAGCATATGAATACCCTCTTGACAATACTACCTTATTTTCAGGTGTCACATCTGTTGCCCCAGGATCCATAGAAACTTGGTCACTAGATAGTCAAGGAAGAGCAGTTTTAACCGGTTTATGCCACTACAATAAAGAGATTATTTCCCCCGATAAATCTTGGGATCCTAAAATCAGTGCTGATTATTTATTACAGACTCTGTACTCTAGTGTGGAAGCAAGAATGATGTCAGATGTACCAATCGGCTTGGTTCTTTCTGGAGGTCTGGACTCTAGTCTTTTAGCTGTTCTTGCGAAGCAGTCCTCCGAATCTATTGGCAGTCCTGTGCCTGCATGCTGGACTGTTGCGGGTGATGAAGATAATCCTGATATGATTGCTGCAATTAATGTGGCTAAAAGTCAGGATTTAGAACATAATACCTCTATTATTGATAAAGAGAAATTCTGGCACACACTCCCAAATTTTGTCTGGAGTGGAGAAGATCTAGATATTTCTGTATTATTTTGGCAACCACTATTTGAGGCTATGTCAAAGAAAGTTAAAGTTGGAATATGTGGTCAAGGTGCAGATGAATTACATGCAGGGTATTCTAGATATAAGAGGCTACCACAACATGCGAAATTAATTGATGACAGATTATCTCTTTTTGGAGATATTTCTATTGATAAAAAAAATATTGGACCAGGTCAACCATGGATTAATCACAAGTTTTCAGCTAAAAATAATTTTTCGAATCTTAAAGATACATTAGATTTCGAACTCAAGAGAGGACAATTAACTAACTTCCAACTTAGGTTAGGTGACAGGCATAGTATGGCATTTGGTGTAGAAGCTCGTGTCCCATTTTTATCTCAGGAGCACCGGCTTGCAGCTCATAAGTTACCTTTTTCTTGGAAGCTCAATCAAGATGAAGAAAAAATGGCACTCCGAGCTGCTGCAAAATTAACCAATTTACCTACTGATATAGTGAATAGACCCAAGGTTCCCGCAGGAACCGCTACAACACCTAATATAATTGATGAGTTAATATCTGAATTAAAACCTCATGCTTTAGAATGGGCTAGTGATTATGGACGTTTATCGCCACTTCTAAAGAAACAACCAGATATGAGTATTGGAATTCGAATATTCCATGCAATGCATTTTTCTGATCGAAATAATGGTGCCAAACAACGTTCTGTAATGGATATAATTGATGATGTCAGCGATTGGAGTAGCCTATAGTGCTGTTATTCACGTTTTTCTACCTCTTCTCCTGGATTAATTTCTACACTCTCCATTCCTACTATCTCGTAGTTTGAAGGAAATAGAGCTATTACAACACCTGCTACGATACAAAACAGAGCCATGTAAAAACGACTTTGGACCATCATTAATTCTAATCCTATAACTACGAGTGCAAGCCCTCCTAGATTTGAAACCCAGACTAAAGTCTTGAAGGTTGATAAGGAAACTCCTGTACTGTTCTCTTTTCTTATTGGTCCAAACTCTGCTCCAAATCTTATTGGTTCCTCTTCCTTCATCTAATCACCTATCTATCATTATTATGGCATCTGTAGGGCATGCCAAAACACATAGTTTACAGCCTGTACAAGGATCTCTTAGGACTCTCGCTTTTTTATTATTATCAATATTCATTATGGGGCTTTTGAGAGGTGTATTGTAGAGTTCAATAGCATCATCATCACAAACGATTGTGCATTGGTCACAACCTATGCACAATTCTTCTTTGACCCATGCTACTGTCTCCTCTCCTCCTTTTATCGATGCCATTTCTCCGGCCTTCAATGTATTCAACATAATACGTATCCTTTCTTGCTGTTTTTTACGACGCTCGGATACCTCTGATGCGTCAGTCATTGTACTTGCGACAGAATCATTCTACTCAATACTATGTTTCACGTCGTCAGATTCATTTCTAACCCTCTCTGCCATTAAAGTATGAGTGAGGCCGCCAATCAAGTCTCTTGGTGGAAAGACCCTATGGTTCTTTTGAGTTTCTTGTTTCCGCCTTCTCTATGGATATTGATGTACCTTTTACTATCGCTCAAAGTGGCTTGGATATCTTTACCATGTGGGGCATTAGTAGGCTTCTTTCTCTGGCTTATTGCATTAGGATATGATAATCCTAGAATGGCTAAGGCCACATTATTGGGTGTTACGATTAATATTGTCTTAGCATCATATTCTGCGTATTATGCATTCTTCGTTTGATTCATTGATTTTTGGCATTCACTTGTCTCGCTAAGAATGAGACCACATCCAAAATTTCGAAATCATGTTTCGGATCTCCTTCGAATTTCAAACACTCGAAATGACTTACGCATTTCGGACATGAGGTGAGCATAATATCTGCTCCAGTAGCCTTTACTTCGTCAAATCTCTGAATTCTTAATGATCTACTATTTTCATTGCAGGACATCATACTTGACACACCACAACATAACCCATCTTCTTTTGTATGTTCCATTTCTACTAACTCTACCCCTTCTATAGATTGTACAAGCTCTCTTGGTTCCTCGAAAATGTTCATTTGTCTACCCAATCTACATGGGTCGTGATATGTTACTGTCAAATCTTCTTCAGATTGTAGATTCATATCAAACCCATTTTCGATTAGATATTCTGTAGTATGCATCACTTTCATATCATCTAATTCATAGTCCATTGCAAATGTTCTGAAACATTCTGCACACGAGGTAACTAAAGTATCAATTCCCGATTCCCCCAATTTCTTCTGATTGTAAGCTTTCAATTTCTCGAAAACTTCAGTCATTCCTTGCCATTTCTGATCGTGCCCACAGCATTTCAAGAAATCTCTACCTAAGTATGTTACTTGAGAACCCATGTCTTCAAACAGAGTGAAAGCAGATGTTGTTGCATCGCCCAGATTCATTTCTCCTTCATTGACGTGGCTAAATATCATCTCTTGGTCGATATAATCGACACAACCAGGATAGTAACCTATGTTCGAGTCTATTGGATAATCCTCTACATTGATAAATGCCTCATCTGCATCTTCTTCTGCCTCTGCAGCAAGAACTGCTTGTAATACTGTATGAGGAATCTCCGTTGCTGGTGGACCTCCTACGATTAAGCTTCTTCTAATATCTACATATGAGTCATAATCTACTAATTGTGGACAAGCATTTGTACAGGCAGTACAAGTCAAACACGAATAAAGAGGAACTCCATCATCTTCGTTATTCCATGAATTATAAATTATGTTCAATTTATCTCCTGCATTAAACAACCTAACGGGACATGCATCATCACACAAATCACAACCATAACATTTGTTCATTTCCCATTCATACCCTCTAGCCATGCTTCTCATAAGCATGAAAACCATTGCTCCAACCCCCAAGCAAGGTATAAAGAGAGAATAAATTAACTTTGCATCAAGACTTTTTGGATTTTTGTGATAGGTTGGATTATCTACCATAAGTTGAGTCAATTCCTCAGGTTCTAATGTTGTGTCTGATCTTAGAAGAGCAGTTCCGTCAATTCCGTTTAATAGAAGGGGTTGGTAAACTACTACTGAATAATCAGTAATCATATCTATTGACTCATTAACTTGATTACTGATTGTAGTGAATTGTAGTGTATATGATTCTCCAGAATCTAAATACATTGTAGTTGATGAACATTCTCCTCCTTCAGTAGTCCATAAGATATCGTTGTTTGAATCTATTAAGCTGAGGGTTTGAACATGTGTGCCAGCATTTCTTACAGTCGTCCTGAAATTACAACCAATGTCTGCGGGCACATCACCTATTCCGAAATTTTCCACATTAAATACCAGACTATCAGTATAAGTTATTTCTTCTAATCCTATATTGCCACTATATGTGTGCTCGCCTAAAACTCCATTTCTTCCAATTTCAGGAACTGTATGTTCATTTACTCCTGCATAATCCATGATATTTTCTTTAGTTGGTTGATATATTCCCCAATTTACCCAATGAACCGCTGGAAGTACGCAATAATCATCAAAATTTTCCCCATGTGTCAAAGTTTCCCATAGGAATAAGTCTGATGAATCTTCATATGGTAAACATTCATCAGCCCATTCACCCCAAACATTGCCATTTTCAGTATGAATTAGGGTATCTGATGGTTGAGTCCTTAATTTATCTAATTCACTCACTTCATCCATTGCACCAAGACCACCATAATCCCAAAATCCTGATTCATAGATAGGCCAAGTCACAGCGCAGATTAGGAATGCAAGCACGGCTGATCCTATGGCTATTTGCCTCCCTACTACAGGTGTTAGTCTAGCACCTAGTGCATTTAATCCAAATTTTCTTACTCCAAAATATATTACTGCAAATATGAAAATCCCTGTTAAAATCCAAGGTATTGCATTAAATATCTCTGCAGTCCAGGGTTGTTGTCTTCCACAAAATAAGTATCCATGGGAATCAGCCCAACAATAATTTGTTAGATCTTTAGAATATAGTTCTAAAAATATGTTTATGGAGAAAACTGAAATAAACCAAACATGAGCCAAATAGACTGCTCCTGCTGTTGCAAACCATGGGTCTTCCACCCCTCTTTTTTCTCTACCTTGTAAGAATGGTGGTAAAGCCAAGATACCAACAGGTATTCCTGTTATTGCTGCACCCCACCATGCAGCGTTCCAGAAAATATATTCAGCACCGAAGAAAGCCCCTATGGGTCCAGCGGGTATTGTGTAGGATGGTAGATATTCGCCCCATCTTAGATATCCATAAGAAAATAATACATACCAGTCTGGAAAAACAAATCCAGCTTGAGCGAAAGGATCGGCCGCACTATGTAGAGGCGGCGGTATTAACCAACAATAAAATGCCAGAGTCGATATCATAGATGCAAGGATGATGGTGTCTCTTAGAACTTCAGATGGCCAAAAAGGATGACCCATATGAGGTCTTCTTCTCTCTTGATCACTTTCGACCAGGCCATCTCTCTCGCTAACATATACGTCAGCAATTCTACCAAATCTTTCAATCAGTCCCATTTCTAAATCTCCTAATGTGGCTCAGCAATACCTTGAACCCAAACTATGAACAAATGAGCAATAATTAATGCTGTAACTATTACTGGAAGTATGAATACGTGCAAGAAATACATTCTCGTTACTGTTTGTCCTGATAATGAAGTTCCTGCGAATAGTGCCTTAGCCAACCAACCTCCTATTAGTGGTGTAGATGTTGCCATGTTAATTCCAATTGTGGCCGCTCCAAACGCTAGACTATCCCATGGTAGTAGATAACCTGAATACCCAAAGAATATTGTGAAGAACATTAGTGCTACGCCAATGAGCCAGTTCAACTCCCGTGGATTTCTATAGGCTCCTGTGAAATAAACTCTGCACATATGTAAGAATACAGATGCTACCATAAAATGTGTCGTCCAATGGTGTATCGATCTAATTATATATCCAAATGGCAATTGAGTCATGATAAATTCCATGGAGGAATATGCGGGAGTAGGATCTCCATCTCCACCCGGGACATAATACAAACCAAGTACGGTACCGGTTATCACTAATATTATGAAGGCAAGAAATGATATTCCTCCTAAACAATATAATGGGTACCAGTACCAAATTATCCTTAGTTTGTATTTCTCTGCATGTGTTAGTGGCATTTGTCTGTGCATACTATGGTAGGCATCTCTACTCATCCCCCAATAATCTTGAATTCTAAACCTTGTATCTAACCAAGAAAAAGCCCACAAAAACGACTTTTCGGCAAGTCCCATTCCTGATGCACTTGTTTCAACCGCTCTCAGAATATCTTTTCTTGGTAAATCATCTCTTTCTTTACGCAGTGTGAATGCAACTAGAACGACAACTATTGCTATAAAAAGCCATAAAAACCAAAATTGAATCATCATTTCTTAACACCTCTCACGAACAATATGCATACCAATCTATGAAATCTGGTAGAGCTTCTATCAAATCACCGTTTAGAACGAATGGAACTAATGGCATCCCATTAGGTGCCGGACCACCTACTCTTCTTATTCCTATGTAATCAAAAGGAGTGCCTCTACCCATGCTATTTTTTTCTATGGCAGTAGGGTCAAATCTACTGGAATGGCAAATACAGAATAATTTATTCCCTCCTGAATCCGTCCCTCCTGATTCCCAATTGTCATTGGTGAAATCGTTTGTAACAAGTTGCCACCCTGGTATACAGCAAAGATGAGGACATCTTGAAAAGACAATAATCAAATTGTCATGTATAGAGAGAGATCCATATTCAGTTTTCTCATCTAATTCATATCCAGAACCTACATATTTACCGCCTGAACTGTACCCGTCCATGTATTGGAATCTTGGTTTATTTGAAGCTAGACCCGAATCTTTGTTTTCGCTATCTGGCACGTAAATGACATTGACAGGCATGCCCGACCAAACACCTTGAGCTCCTGCCATACCTGTATTGCTGTTTGCTGCTGCTTGAACAAAGGCATCGTAACTCATTTTTTCAAAATGACTGTCACCATACCATACAGAATCTTCTGCACCCGTTGGAACCCAGTATCTAACTGCTGAGTCTCCTCCTGTTGCATCCGCTTGACCCATTAGTAATGATGCGAAACCTATACTTCCTAGACTCGCCATCGTGATCCCTCCTGCTGCGGTATTAAATGAGTATCTAAGAAAGTCTCTTCTATCAATCAACTTTGGTCTTTCTTCATCAACATCATTTGAATTTGAAAGCGGACGAAGTCTAAATTTTCTACTCATAATTAAACCTCATATTTTTTCCAACCCTCTGAATCATTTGGAGTTATGTATTTGTTTCTTCTATGTTTTATAATGACTATGTCTGGCATCACAAATCTCAGATATACAATTCCCATTATGATTAGTGTAGTCAAAGTCATAGCCAAAAATAATGAAAGTAATTGTTGATCCCAGTGGTTAAAGAGCCCATAACTGAGGGATCCTGCCCAAAACAAGGTCCATATTAGACCCCAAATTCCTACAAACACCACCATTATCGAATCTCCTGCCGGGGAAAGGCTTGATCTTACAATAGTTCCAGCATCTGGTTCATTGAATACTCCATGGTCTATAGCAGAGAGGTAATTCTCTTCACTCAGGTCTACTCCTTCTAGTGCATTTCTTGCATCTTCGATAGATACTTCTCCAGATTTTACTTGTCGTAGTAAATGAAGGACAACATCATCTCTCATATTTGGTCACCTCTTCTTTCGTGCTTAATCCTTAATCTGAGTAGATTCGATCTCCCTGTGTATTTTGCAGAAAAACCGTATCTTAGGAAAAACCCACAGAAGATAATCACAATTATTACTGCAAAGAACCCTAACAAGCCAAGCCAGTGAGCTCTCAATGCAGCTCCCATATGATGAAGATCAACATGAGATTCAGCAGGTGCAGGAGGGGTGATTTCTCCGTTACCAGAAAATACAGTTCGAGTTTTTTCGTTATCAACGCCTTCATCTATAGTCAGAGTTAATCGATTCCACCTATCTAATTCTGAAGGTATTGCATCTCCATTAGCAGTGTTGCCAGCAATCCAAAATTGGACTGGGCCAGTTTCTGCCTCTGGAGCAGTCCATACCAAATTCCAAATTCTATCATCAGTTTTAGAACCAGCATTAGTATGAGTCAATGTATTCTCTTCGTTTTCCCAATTTTGCACATGAGACTCAGACCCTATTCCAGGAGATAGTGTTCCTTCAGAGACTTCCATCGAAAATCCTCCTGTTTGTTCTCCTCCGATTTCTGCCCCTCCTATTAGTTGCAAGGTCATTTCATATGATTTCCCAGATTCATAATGGTAAGGTACGTAATCTAAAACTACAGTAACTGAATTATCGGGCTCTTCGGAATGACAAGTGCAACCCGCTAGAGCGACATTTCCTTTGTTATCCTCGTCTCCTCCTATGCCTGTGTGATATGCTTGTGTTGTTGTCGCCAAAAATAGCGCTACAATCGTCAAAATCAAGGTCCTGCGTGTTATGAGATTGATGCTACTCATATTCTACCACCAATGGACATGCCTCGCCACTTTAACAAGGGATATTAACGTTCCAGTTAGACCTCTTCTAGGTAGTCACTTTTATTCCAGTTTTTCGAGTGTCATTAATTGAGAAACCTCAAACCAAAGAAGGTGTTCGGTAGAACACATGTCAAACCCTCCTTGGAAGAATACTTACAACTTATCTGACAAACAATTAAGCGACTTAGATGAGGCTGAAGATTGTATTGAAATGATGGATTTAAGTAAAGCCGAGTCAATACTTTTGAGGATGAAAACCGAATCACCCCATTGTGTTCCAGTTTTGAATGTATTAGCACATATGTATGGTCGTCATCTTTCTGATTTTGAATCCGCTGTTGAGTATTATACTATGGTTCTTGATATTGAACCAGATAATGCTTGGGCTCGAGATGAAAGACGTAAATATAGTAGATATTTATCATATGATTGAAGTATGTCTAAACACTAGCCCCTCTTCTAAGGTACATGCATCAGGGTGCCTTACTTGTCGTGGGTGTTGGTGGTCTAGGTTGTCTGTGGGCTGAACGATCACATTCTCGTTGTTCACAATATTCTGATCTTTTATTGATCGACGCCGATGAAAATACATTCACAGGTACACCTGAGGCACATTGCCTTCATCTCGATGCCTCGGGAGAAGCTCGTGGAACTGCCGCTCTTCCTATGTTGGCGAAGCATCGTCTGAAGGAAGGTGTACAAGATATCCAACCATTACTTGATGATGCAGAATTAGTAGTTCTACTCACCTGTTTAGGAGGAGGGGTGGGGTCTGGTGCTGCATCAGAATTTGCCGATTTGGCGCGAAAATCAGATTGTCTAGTTGTTTCAGTAGTAGGTTTCCCCTTTGCAGAGCAACCTGTAAGGTACGGGATAGCTGAAGACACTTTTCAGCCCTTATATGATAATTCTAATGTGTGTATTAAATTAAGTCTCGAGAGGTTATCGTGGCAAGCAAAGGAACGAGGTCTTGATTGGAGAGACGGTGCAGGTTGGATCGAAGAATTAGTCGAAGGTCTGTTGACAACATTTGCTAATGTAGGGAAAATAAATCTTGATTTAATGGATTTCAGAACTATAGTTGAGAGGCCTGGCAATGCTACTATTTTGGTGGGTGCGGGGACGACCGGAGATCTTTCAGGTGTCGTTAAAATGGCTAGAGAATCTCCTCTTTCTGACTTAAGTGCAGATGGTGCTAAAGGATGTTGGATTCAGGTAGAAGGGGGTCCTGATATGACAATTTATCATTTGAATCAAGTAACTGATGAATTTGTATCTAGATTAGACCCCGACTGTCAAGTTTTATTGGGCGCCAGAGCAAGTGATGAAATGGTTGGTAGAATTAGAATAGTGGCTGTAGTTAGCGGCCTCTAGAACTCATTAGACCGCTTGGTTCGTTAACTATGACTCCTCCCAAAGGCCATGGCGAAGGTTAACAAGGCTGCCAGAGGAAAACATCGTTGGATTGGTTTTCAATTTCTAGAGGGGTCAGTTTCTAGAATTAGCTGCGAACAGTTTTTGTCCACTATATTATCTGAAAATAGTTGGAAACTTTTTGATTTCAAGGTTATTGATGGAGTTCAAAAAGGGATAATCAAAACTCCACTTGAGCAATACAAAAAGGTGCTTTCTCTAATCAATTCTGAACCCTCGCTAGAAACATTGACTTCTTCAGGCAAAATAAGGTTAGTGCGCCAAAGATTGCGTCTAGAATGACCATCTTAAATCTTCTATGTTTTGTATGATTATTACTTCCTCATCTGAAAAGACAGCCAACTCTCCTTGTTTGTTCATTTCTATGATTCTGACCTCTCTCTCCTTTGCTTTGAGAGAATAACCTCTAGAAATCAATTTCGACATAGAATTCCATGCTTTTTCTTTAATCTCTCCTTCGTTTATATTATTGTTTAATAGCGGATGTTCTTCAAAAATAGTAGATAATTCTGAGTCAATAATACTGAATAAAGTTTCCAAATTCATATTCGGGGCGTTTTTTCTCCACCCAGTTACCTTTTTTCCCTCAACGACTCCATCAAATTGATTTATCCCTAATCCAATTCTTAATGTTTCATTTTCTGAATCCATTTCAAATAATACTCCGCCTATTTTGTTACCTTCACTGTCTACAATATCGTTTGGCCATTTGCTGTATTGATCTATGATATTTGCAATTCTAGCACCTACTGCAACTTGTAAGAGCCCGGGTGAAATTTCGCCCAGTATTGTCTTTCTTATACTCCATGTTGCTAACAAATCTTCATTCTTAGAAATCCATGAATCTCCTCTACGGCCTCTACCCAAATTCTGTCTCTTTGTAATGATTCTCTGCCATCCTTTTTTTGGCAATTTTTTTGATTCATCCATGGTTGAATCACACTCTTCTATATTTTTAATTGGAACGCCTAGGCCAGGTTTCCAGTATGCTACAACTTCTATTTTTTCATCGAATAACCATTGTGCCTCTAAGACTCTATGCGACCATCCTAAATTAGTCCATTTTTCAGTACTGCTAGGGCTCAGGGGATATTTTCTTTGGAGCAATAGTATCAATATTTCTGGATCTAGTTCATCTTTCTGAGATTCTATTAATTCTACTAGACGATGCCCCCAGCCTTCATCTTTCAAATCAGACATAGATGCCTCTTCAATCCATTCTAGTTTCGGTTCATTTTCTTTTGGAGGTGTTAGGTACGGTAGGTTCCAAACTATTAATTTGGTTTCTTTTGGTATTGTAAATTTCTCTTCTCCGACCCCTCCTTCTTTAACTGATACTAATCCTCCAACAGAAGCTCTTTGTGCATTTTCTTTTGTAGAAATTACTGCATACGGGTTGATGTCAAATGAATATACTTTCCAACCATTTTCAGCTAGAATTATACTGATTATTCCTGTTCCACAACCAATTTCCACCGCGCTTTTTTTAGTACCGCTTATATTTTTCACAATGTCAAACAATAATTTCGAATCTTCTCTGGGGGGATACACTGTTTTTGGAATCAACAATTCGATTTTATTTTCATTTTTTGAGTCTAGGATGATGCTTCTTGAGGATAGATCCAAAGTCCCCCCACTTTGATATTCATCACTGCCTTTTTTCATTCAATATCCCCCTTTTTTTTCAAAACCTTTATCATCACACCCCTTGGTTTAGGTGTGCCGATTGGGACTTCCTAACCAGCACCCCCTCCCCAGTGGTAGCCATGCCTCTACCATCATATTCATAAATACCCCCTCAGTCCGGCGATAGCCCAGCATATGCTATGGGCCTGTGGCGTAGTAAAGAACAAGTTCAAATTTTTTTTTGATTGATGAGAAAAAACTTCTTGTCAAAAGTTCTTTTCTGGCTCGCAAGCCCTCGTTTTTTGCTGGATGGTGGTGTTTTATTTGGCAGTAAAAAGTTCAACAAAAAAGAGACTGATGGAACTGGGCGTGTCCGAAGAACACGCTCACAAACTTGCTGACGACGCAAACATGGATGCAATCAAGAGATTGACCGTCGAACAAGTTGCCAAGAAAGTCGACTTGAAAATTGGAGATGATGAGCTTGAAAATATCATGGGCATTATTCGAGAACAAATGGCATCTAGGAAGAGGAGTAGAAGTGGCAGAATCACAATCTCTAGAAAATCTATTCTTGATGATGACATACCTCAGGGAGAGGACAGATTCAATGTCTTGAATCATTTCTTAGTACCTCATCATGAGTTGGTTCCTCTTGACGAGGAAGAAAATCAGTTAGCGCCTTGGGACATTCTTACTATCGAGTCAGATGGGAGTAAAAGATTAGCAAAGGAACTTTTGCCCAAAGTGTTAATCACTGATCCAGCAATTCAAGCAATCAAAGAGGTCGAAGAGTTAGAAAATTCTGAACTTCCCGCTGGTTGGTTAACTAACCGAGTAGTCAAAGTTATCAGATACAGTAAATCTGCAGGTTCTAGTACTGCATTCAGGCTAATTGTGGAGAGCACTTGAGGAGTTGTTATTATGAAAGAAATCGTAGAAAGTTATTTTCAAAGAAGAAGTTTAGTTAATCACCAACTAATGTCATATAATGACACAATACTAGGTGGCGACGCACGTCTTAGTCGTATGGAAAAAATCGTAAGAAACATACGCGTTGGAACCGATGAGGCAATTGACCAAATTCCAGGAGGATTAGATGGCGGCGGAGCCATAAAACTCGACGTTTTAGAAAAAGAGATATATGTTCGTTTGAAGGGTCTACGTTTAGGAAATCCTACAATAAGAGAAGCTAATGGTGCAGAACACCCAGCAACTCCTATGGAATGTAGGATCCGTAAATTAACCTATTTTTCTCCTATATACATGGATTTCATTATTTATCGTGACGATATCCCTCCTGAACCGGGACAAACTCATGGCTCAATCGAAGAATCTAGTGTACACATAGGCAATCTCCCTATAATGGTTAGATCTGCTAGGTGTAATTTACATCCTCATAATATAGCAGGTTCTCAAGATTCTCCACGCAAACTATCTCCTAGTACTTCATCTGACGATGCGGAGTACTATGAAACCCTGTTGAGAAAATTTGGCGAAGACCCCATGGATCCTGGTGGTTATTTTATCATCAATGGTACTGAACGTGTTTTGATATCTATGGAGGATTTGGCTCCTAATAGAGTCACGGTTGAAAAGAATAAGAAATATGCTCATGAGACCGAAGTTGCAAAGATTTTCTCTCAAAAAGATGGTGTAAGAAAACCCCTGAACGTCGAAAAGCGTCGAGATGGTATGCTTATGGTTAAGATTCCAAGTGCAGGTACTGCTGCAATACCTGTAGTTTTGCTAATGCGTGCATTAGGAATGGAGAATGATAGAGAAATTTTCGCAGCTATTGCTGGTCCTGTTGAGGCCATGAAGTACACTGTAGCAAACCTAAACGATGTTAAAGACAACGAAGAATATGGTGTTGAGACATGTGAAGAAGCAATTGCATGGTTAGAGAAGAAGTTTGCACACGGGCAGCAAAAAGAATATCGTGAATCTCGAATTCAGAATATGCTAGACAAAGAATTACTTCCTCACTTAGGTTCTTTACCGGATGCCAGAGAGAAAAAAGCCATTTTCTTGGGAAGAATAGTTCGTCAAGTATTAGAAATGGCTATCACTAATAGAGACCCTAATGACAAAGATCATTATGCTAACAAGAGAGTTCGCTTAGCAGGAGACTTAATTGAAGATTTATTCCGAGTCAGTCTACAGCAACTCGCTCGTGATTTAAAATATCAACTTGAGAGGCACCATAATAGAAAGAGAGACTTGAAAATAAATGCTTGTCTTAGACCTGATGTTCTCACATCAAAGATAATGCATGCTCTAGCTACTGGTAATTGGGTAGGTGGAAGATCTGGTGTAAGTCAGTTACTAGATAGAACAACCTATCTTGCTGCACTCTCACATATGCGTCGTGTCACTAGCCCTCTTGTAAGAAGTCAGCCCCATTTCGAGGCTAGAGATTTACATCCTACACATTGGGGAAGATTATGTCCCAATGAGACTCCCGAGGGTCAAAATTGTGGTTTAGTTAAGAATGCTGCTCAAATGATTGACGTTTCTGAAGAAGTTGCCGAATCTGAAGTAAAGGAGTTACTCAAAGAGGCAGGTGTTGACGATTCACCTGCCGGATGGGCAGATGGTTCTAGAATACATGTCAATGGTGATATTTTCGGATTACATAAGAGACCTAACAAATTAGTGGCTCAGTTTAAGCGCCGCCGCCGCCAAGGGCGTATCAGACCTGAAGTCAGTATTCGTCATGATTCTGAAAATAAAGATGTATTCATCAATACTGATCGTGGTAGAATTCTCAGACCTCTATTAGTTCTAGAAGAAGGCAGTTTAGTCCTATCGAAGCGAATTCTTGATGGCTTGAGAGCAGGTGACCTATCATTTAATGACTTAGTAACAACAGGAGTTGTAGAATGGATAGATGCTGAAGAGGAAGAAGATCTTCTTGTCGCGCCTCGTCCTTTCGATCTCCCTGAATTCTCACCTAAACACTCGCGACCAATAAATCCAGCCAAGGTCGAGTGGTTGAATCTTGGTGATTTAGAGAATAAGAAAACGGCACATCTTAGCGCCGAGGTTCAATTACCAAATGGCGAGACCGTGGTCGAGAAGTTCAAAGTTCCTCTAAATTACTATCAAGAAGACCTAGAAACTCTACTGAAACAACAACTTAAACAAAATACAGTTCTTGCTTATACTCACGTTGAAATAGATCCTCAACTAATATTGGGTGTTTGTGCATCTTTAGTTCCTTATCCTGAGCACAATTCAACTCCAAGAGTTACTGGTGGTACAGCTATGGTTAAACAAAGTCTAGGATTACCAAGTTCTAACTATAGACTTCGTCCAGATACTCGGGCACATATTATGCACTATCCTCAACAATCTTTAGTTGGAACTAGAGCAATGAAATCAACCGGCTTCCGTCAAAGACCTGGTGGCCAGAATTTCGTAGTTGCAATTATGAGTCATCATGGCTATAACATGCAAGATGCTGTTGTAATGAACAGAGCTTCAGTTGAACGTTCATTAGGTCGTTCATCATTTATTCGAACATACAATGCAGAGAACAAGAGATTTCCTGGAGGACAGGAAGAAAGAATCGAAGTTCCAGGTACAGGTCTTGATGAGATCAAAGGTCTGAAGTCGTTCAACAGTTATTCTCATCTCGAGAGAGACGGACTTCCTATTCCTGAAGAATTCTTGACAAGCGGCTCTCCTGATTCTAAGGTTCTGGTTGGAAAGACCAGCCCCCCTCGATTCCTTGAGGAGTCGGCTGGTGCGTTCCTTCAAGCTCAAGAACGTAGAGAGTCATCAATGATGGTAAGGAATGGTGAATATGGTTGGGTAGACAATGTATTCGTAACTGAGTCCTTGGATTCCGGAAGATTAGTTCGAATTACTCTGAGAACAAACAAGATTCCTGAATTGGGTGACAAATTCGCATCTAGGCATGGACAAAAGGGTATTATTGGGAGACTTGTAGACGAGAAGGACATGCCATTTACTGTGAATGGTGTAGTTCCTGATGTTCTAATTAATCCTCATGCTATTCCTTCAAGAATGACTGTAGCTCACGTTCTTGAGATGATTGGTGGAAAGGTTGGATCCATGGAAGGCCGTCAAATAGATGGTACTGCATTTACTGGTGAGAAAGAAGAATCTCTTCGTTCCGGGTTGCTAAGAAATGGATATAATCACACAGGCCGTGAAACAATGATTAGTGGTGAGACAGGAGAGGAGTTCCCTGCTGATGTTTTCGTGGGAGTCATATACTACCAAAGATTACATCATTTAGTAAGTAGTAAATTACACGCTAGAAGTAGAGGTAGGGTGCAAATTCTTACAAGACAGCCTACTGAAGGCCGAGCTCGTCAAGGTGGTCTTAGATTCGGTGAGATGGAACGTGATTGTTTGATTTCCCATGGAGCCTCAATGGTGATTAAAGATAGATTACTTGATGAATCAGACGGTTGGAACCTGATGGTTTGTAACACGACTGGCTGTGGTCACATAGCCTACTTCGATTGGAAACGCAGAACTACTGTGTGCCCAGTTTGTGGAGACAGGGCTGATGTACATACGGTCCAAACTTCTTATGCATTCAAGCTTCTTCTTGACGAAATGAAAAGTTTAGGAGTTGCTATGAGACTTGAACTGGAGGACCGAAAATGAGTGCTAGAGACGCAGCCAAAATCCCTAAGAGGATTCAGTCGATTAAGTTTGGATTACTGGAACCTAATGAAATACGTAAGATGTCGGCAGTTGAAGTAAAGACAGCAGACACTTATCGCGATGATGGCCATGCTTTCAAACAAGGTCTAATGGATCCGAAGATGGGTGTAATTGATCCTGGTGTAAGGTGTGAAACCTGTGGGAATAAGCACGAAGAATGCCCGAGTCACTTTGGACACATAGCTCTTGAACTTCCAATCATGCATATTGGTTTCACAGATCTAATCAAAATGGCTCTGAAGTCTACTTGCAATTCTTGCAGCAACATATTACTCCATAGTCAGGCGAATTCTCACCCTCTTGATCCTGAGAAATCAGAGCAAGATTACTACCGTGATAGAGTTAAAGATGTTATGATTAAGCACGGAGTCGGTTCTAGAGAATTTAAGAAGATAATTAAAGACATAGAAAAGGAATGTTCTAGTAAGAAAAGGACTATCTGTATGCATTGTGGCTCTGAACAAGGTAAAATCATTCTTGACAAACCTTCAACCTTCAAAGAAAAGAAGGAAAATAAGGGCGAACACAAACTAAATGCAAGAGATATTAGAGAATGGTTAGAGAGAATACCTGATGACCATTTGTTATTTATTGGAATGGACAAGGACTCCAGTCGTCCAGAATGGACTATAATGAAAGTTTTACCAGTTCCTCCAATTACAGTCAGACCTTCTATCACACTTGATAGTGGTGACCGTTCTGAAGACGACCTCACTCACAAGTTAGTTGATGTTCTGAGAATCAATCAGAGATTGAGAGAAAATCGAGATGCAGGAGCACCTCAATTGATTGTAGAAGATTTATGGGAATTACTTCAGTACCACTGTACCACATACTTCGATAACCAAACCAGCGGTATACCACCTGCCCGTCATCGTTCAGGTAGGCCGTTGAAGACCTTGACCCAACGTCTGAAAGGAAAGGAGGGTAGGTTCCGTTCTAATTTGTCAGGGAAGAGAGTTAACTTTTGTGCTAGAACTGTAATATCTCCTGACCCCAATTTGGGAATTAATGAAGTCGGAATTCCTGTCAAGACTGCTAAAGAATTAACAGTCCCAGTACGTGTTACTAACAGAAACAGAGAACAGTTACGTCAGATGATACTTCGTGGCCCCGACGTTCATCCTGGAGTTAATTACATAATTCGCGGTGACACATTGAGGGTCAGAATAACTGATAGAACGAAGTATATATGGGCTGGTTTCCGATGTATGAATCCTGATTGTAATTCAGGAAGTGATGATGAACCATATTCTGGCTATAGGCCTGATCTAAACCAAGTATTGCCTGCTCCTAATTTCTTACCAGGTCTTGAATTAAAGCGCCAAATGAGGCGAAACTCTATTGGAGATTTAGAAGAAGAGTGGGGAGTTGACCTTGAGAAAACAATTTCTAATCTTAGAGGAGAAGAAAGCGACGGTTCAAGAAAAGGACAAAGCCTTCCTCTCGACGATCCTCGTGCCTTAATCCATAGTCGATGGGTTTGGGAACATTCGAACCCTGATGAAGACTACCCTGATCATCTTGAAGTTAACTGCCCTCACTGTGGCAGTCCAGCTGTTGAAGACGATTATGGTGAATCATATCGTACCGATGTTGAAGATAGACTTAGTACAATAGATAGAGATGGTAACCCAAAGCCTGGTGTAGTAATAGAAAGGCATCTTATTGATGGTGATGTAACTATATTCAACAGACAACCATCTTTGCACAGAATGTCCATGATGGTTCATGAGATTAGAGTTATGGAAGGTAAGACATTTAGATTTAATTTAGCAGATTGTACACCTTACAATGCTGATTTTGATGGAGATGAGATGAATCTTCACGTTATTCAGTCGGAAGAAGCTAGAGCAGAAGCCAAAATTCTGATGAGAGTTCAAGAACATATCATTACTCCAAGATATGGAGGTTCAGTAATTGGTGGAATTCACGACCATATATCTGGTTCTTATTTACTGACACACGGACAAAAGATTCTCCCGGAGAAGTTAGTGATGGAGATTCTTGCAGCAGCAGAATGGGATGGCAGACTACCTGAATTAAAAGAGATAGACGGAGTTAAGGGATATCTTGGTTCTGATGTTCTCAGTTTAATTGTTCCTGAAGGTTTTAATTTAGAATACACTAGTCGTTCTGGTGACCAAGTTCAAGTTAGTGAAGGGAATGTTACAGGAACTATTGATAAAAGAGGGATTGGGGCTGAAGATGGTCGATTGTTGGATGCAGTAGTACAAACTCATGGCTCGGATATAGGTGCTGAATTCATCAATAGAATGACTAAGATGACAATAGCGATTTGTACTGCAATGGGCTTTACAACCGGTATTGATGACGAAGATTTACCTCCTGAGGCTAAAGAGAAGATCGCTGAAATTAATAGTACAGCTAGTGATGACGTGAATAAAGAATTGGAGCTATTTGGTAAAGATGGACGAAGATATGAAACACGTCCAGGAAGAACTGCACTAGAAACTCTTGAAGAAAATATTCTGAACATACTTGACTCAGGTAAGGCTGAATCAGGAAAGGTAGCTAAAGAATTCCTAGGTGATGACAACTCTGCTGTATTGATGGCTACATCTGGTGCTAGAGGTTCAATGGACAACTTAGCGATGATGGCAGGTTCTATTGGTCAACCTAAGGTTAGAGGAAAGAGGTTAGAACGAGGATATCAAGAGAGAGTACTTTCACATTTCCAGAGAGGTGTTAAAGGAGCCAAAGAAAAAGGATTTGTTTCTTCATCTTTCAAAAGAGGACTTGAACCTACTGAATTCTTCATGCTTTCGGTTTCTGGCAGAGAATCACTTGTTGATACTGCTGTACGTACATCTAAGTCTGGATATATGCAGCGTAGACTAATCAATGCTATGGATGATTTGAAAGTAGCTAATGATGATATGCGTTCAGTAAGAAACACCGCTGATCGCATAATTCAGTTTGAATATGGGGAAGATAAGGTGGATCCTGCAAGAAGCAGAAAGGGAGAACCTTTCGATGTCAATCAAGTACTTGATGATGCTTTAGGGGGTGCTAACTGATGGTAGTTAAGAGTGCAACAAAAAAGAAGTTAATGGATCTTGGTATAGAGGAAGAATATGCTCATAAACTTGCAGATGATAAAAAATGGGACGATGTAAAGGTTCTCACATCATCGCAGATAGCGCAAATATGTGGTACTGATTCTGGTACTGCTACTAAAATATTTGAAGTAATGGCTGGGTCATCTAAAGCCGCTCAAAGAGCAGCTGCTAGAATAGATAAGACACTGCTAAGAAGAAAGGCCGGTCCACGAAGAACATCTAAGAGAACAGCATTACCTATTCAAACGTATAATTCTGAATCTAAGATGATTCAGATACTTCGAGATGTAGATGTAGAGTCTGAATTATATTCACAACTGGCTGATACTTTAGTAAAACAGAATATCAGCATGTCTCCTCGAATTATCAATGACCTTGTTAATGCATTAGTGGCTAGAGGTGAAACAAAATTAACACCAGCTAAGGCTAAAAAAGTAGTTAATGCAGCTCACAATCACCTTCTATCATCTCGAGTTGATCCTCACGAGGCAGTAGGAATTACTACTGCTCAGTCAATCGGAGAACCTGGTACTCAGATGACTATGAGGACTTTCCATTATGCTGGTGTTGCTACTGTAAACGTAACCCAAGGTCTCCCAAGGATTATTGAAATTGTAGATGCAAGGAAGGTGCCTAATACACCTACCATGAGAATTTATTTAGATGAAACAAATTCCAAAGGGAAACCATTACGAACTAATGAAAAGTTAGTCCAAGAAATTGCAGCAGGATTAGAAACCACTACTACTAGAGATATTTCCAATATTGATGTTGATATCACCCAGCGTCATATTATCCTTTCATTAAATACTGCTAATCTCCGTGTAAAGAAAATGAATGGAGCCGAAGTCAGAGATAAATTATCTCGTGCCCTCAAACTCTTTGTCCAGGCTGATAACGAGGATAAACCAAAAGTTTTGAAGATTATTCCAGGAGTTGTCAAAGAAGAAGAATTGGCAAACCTTGCAAATGACCCACCAACTTACACTGCTCTTCTTCAACTAGAAGAGAAAATCAAAAAGTTAAGGCTCAAAGGTCTTCCTGACATTATGAGAGCTAACGTTCAAGGGCCTAACGCAGAAACTGGAGAATATTACATATCGACTATTGGTTCTAACTTGTCTAAGGTCAGCGAATATGCAGGCGTAGATCGTTCAAGGACATACACTAACAATATCACTGAGATTCACAATTACTTAGGTATTGAGGCGGCACGACAAGCTATAGTAAATGAAATGCTTCTGACTCTTGAGGGAGCTGGTCTGGATGTTGATGTCAGGCATCTGCTAATGGTTGCTGATGTTATGACCAGCGAAGGAGAAGTACGTGCCATTGGCCGTCATGGAGTTAGCGGTACTAAACACAGTATACTTGCAAGGTCTGCTTTCGAAGTCACAGTTACTCATCTACTAAGAGCAGGAATTATTGGTGAGCGTGATGAACTTCGTGGAGTTACTGAAAATATTATTGTTGGGCAACCAGTTGCACTAGGTACTGGAAGTGTTGACTTATTTTATATTCCAGAGGATGCATAAGGGGGCTTATATATGGATTTAGCAAGACAATTGAAACAAGGAATTAGTACAGGAAACCTCTTATTCGGACAACGTCAAACAAAAGGTGCTTGTTCTAAAGGAGATGCTCGTATGGTACTCGTTGCAGCTAATTGCCCGAAATCATACATTTCAGATATTAAGGAAAACCATCCTGATGTTACTGTTCATCAGGTCACTATGGTAAATAGACAACTCGGTGCTGCTTGTGCAAAACCTTTCCCGGTTAGTGCGATTTGTATTTTAGATCCAGGTCAGAGTGAATTACTTTCTCTAACTATGAATGTTTGAAGGTTTTTTAGTCTGATAACTACATATTTTCTTCTTTCGAGACGTTCTTTTGAAGTGAGATGATACAATCGGAGACCATGGAAGATACCGTTCGAGACATCCTTGCTTCTCGAACAGTTCGATTAGAGCCTGTTTCTCAAACATTCCAGATTTATGGTTTTCGTTGTCTAGGGTTAGCGGAAAAAATTCTAGATTTGGATAGTAATGACTCGTCCCCTGTTTATGTTTGGCATGTTCAAGATGATATCTTACCTCTTTCTAAAAATGAAATTGAGAGGTGGTCAGTAGATGCACCCGGCACCCGTCATTGGATTTTGAGTGAGCGAGAGTTCAATGAAAATATTTTTGATCAAATTTCTTCTGATTTCAAAATTGATGCATGGGGACCTGAAAAATTATCCAGTTGGATAGGTCAGGCTGTTTTAAGAGGTGATTTGGTAGTTAATTCTGGTTTGAATGAAAAATCAGAAGAGCCAGAAATTCATGACCTCTATGAGAAAAAGTCTCAAAATTCCAATTTTTTAACATTAATGCCTCTGATTGAGATAAATAAATGGTTAGATAATGAATCATTGAATATGTTGAATACTTTACCTGTCTTAATCAATGCGAGATTATGGGAGGTATCAGGTGTAATGATTGGTCCTAATTCTATCAAAGAGACCAAATCTTGGTCATTCATTGAAGATCCTTGGTCTGGTAAGATCCATCAATTTGATAGTTCCGAGATTCTGAATAATTCTCCCGATTTAAGGAAAATAGAACCAATAGATGGAAGCTGGAATACTATAGAATCCTTGAAAATTAAATTAAAGCCTTTGCTCGATTTTCGTAAAAAAGAAAAAACCTTTGAAGTTAATGAAAAGGTCAAGTCGATTATGCTTGAGTGGTGGCGGGTTGATCTTGATACCCTTAGTTTAGAGTATAATCATGCTCAGATTCCAGGGTGGATTCTAATTTTTGAGGATGGTGCAAAAAAGATTCTTCATAGTCGTAATGGGAAAACTTACAGTTTCAACGATTAGTTCCTCTGTAAAGCCATTAGTTCATCAGTTGATAGTGTATCTCCTGACATTAATCTTGACATCAAATCCGTCACTTCGAGTTTAGTTCCTGTATCTTCGTCTAGATTCTTTTCCTTTGCAACCATTGCTTTGAACAAATCTTGTATAGAGTGTATACTCCTTAATGATACGACATATTTGTTGTGTAAAACATCAGCTTCTCTTTTTGACTTAATTACTCCCTCTTGCGATGAGTTTGCTTTAGCTCTAAGACGATCTACCTCTTCAGAAAGCTCAATCATCAAATCGTGTGATTCTTGTGCTGTTGTTACAGCTTCTTCGACAAGCTTGTGTGCTTCTTCTTGTGATTTAGCCGCTTTTCTGACCCCTGATTCTAATTCCGAGAATTTATTTTCAACTTTATTTGCTCTTATTTCTTTTAATTCTTGATACAACTTTTTCATTTGTCTTTCGAAATTTCTTTCTTTACCTTCGAAAAGTCCGTGATTAAATTTCATGTCCATCTTGTCAATATCGTTCCTAATCGCTCTCTCGTTGCGTTTTTTATTCTTTTTTTCTTGTTTCTTAGGTTCAGGAGCTGGCTTCTTTTCTTGTAACTCTGCTCTTAGATTTTTTAAGACCGTAGACCTCTCTGCTCTTGTTATTTTTAATTCCTTGACCCTACTGTTTGCTTCATCACGAATAACTTTCTGATTTTGTACTTCAGTAATCAGTTCCTTCACTTGTCTATTTATATCATTTCTTTCTGTAAGATATTTTTTAACTTTCGAATTCCAATTATCTCGGTCTTCTCTAAAGCCGGCAAGCTTCTCATCGAGAGATGTGTTTTTTGGGGT
>Ga0066836_10000139_pt1 | contig 29341 bp, 29 predicted proteins | sample ETNtaG_18_FD_71568 | JGI IMG/M metagenome (GOLD analysis project Ga0066836, IMG submission 71568) | Marine microbial and viral communities from oxygen minimum zone, Eastern Pacific Ocean - ETNP201302SV91 | ecosystem: Environmental > Aquatic > Marine > Oceanic | place: Pacific Ocean: Eastern... | reverse complement strand
TGGCTGGGTTCAAGAATTAGCTGCTAATGGTAAAACAAGAGCAAATGGTGTTCGTCTTGACCAAATGATACAAAAGACACTTTGGGGTGCTGTTTCCTATTGGCAGGGAACATCGAAATACATGTCGAAAATTCCTACAGATGATAATTCGATGTCTGACGAAGGAGATCCATATACTGCTATGGAACATCATTGGGACGAGTCATTTGGCTATTTTGGTGCAGCACGCGATTATAATACTGGCTATTCTGATGATACGGATAGAAAAACTGATCCATATAATGATTCAAATGGAGATAATTCAATAGATTTCGAATCAGAGTATAATATCGGTTGGGCGGTGACTGCAGCCAAAAGAGATTTAGTTGAGGGTGTTAGTGTAGATTATGATTTCACAAAAACTATCTTTGATGCATATCTAGAAGGAAGAACTCTAATTTATAATCAAGCTCCTCTTGAAGAAATTTTAATTCAGAGAGATATTATTCTTAATACTTGGGAAAAAGTAGTAGCTGCTGTAACTATTCACTATGTAAATGATGTTGCAGCTGACATTGCGGCTATAATTGCAGCTGGTGATGCAAATGTTACTCCTGGATCGGATGCTACAGGTGATTATGAAAACCATTGGGGTGAAATGAGAGGATATGCCAATGGACTTATGTACAATGATTTCAAAGTAATTGAAGATGTTAATTTGAATCGTATTTATACATTAATGGGAACTGCGCCTGTTTATCCTGATGGAGACTTTGATGAATTGCAGGCGTATCATGATGCAATGGTTCATCCAACTTCAGGAGAAGTTCGAGCTATATTAAAAGCTTCTTATGGTTTTGATGATGAGCATATGGCTAATTGGTAAGCTTTACTTTATTTAATCTAAAGTAGAATAAGGGGTACTATTAATAGGCCCCTTATTTTTTTCTATATTCCCCTTTATGAATACCGCTATTAATAGCCAAAAACTATTTTTCCTATTATTTATTATCTGTGTAGTAACTAGAATCTTATCGGGTGTCTATTATATTGAGGATATCGATAGTCTACGGTTTGCATTAAGCTTAAAAGAATATAACCTATCAAAACTCCAACCACATTTCCCTGGTTATCCTATATTTTGTTTCTTTGCAAAAATTATATTTTCTATAACGAGTAGTATTGGAATAACATTCTCACTGATTGGTGGGGTATCTATTTTTATTATTATTTATTATACATTAAAGCTAAACCGAATTGAATTAAGTACTCTAAATGGATTGTTATGTACAATCTTAATTTTTTTTAATCCACTTTTATGGTTAATGAGCAATCGTTATATGCCAGACTTAATGGGGTTATCATTCCTCATATTATCTTTTTATTTTTTGAGTATAGATAGAAAAAAATCAAAAGATGTATTAATTGGTTTCTTTTTAACTGGTTTGCTCGCAGGTACACGTCTCTCATATCTGCCACTATTACTAGTACCAGTGTGTTTTCATTTAATTAAGCACAATCACAAATTGTCACTGGTTTATAGTTTTATTTTTGGTTGTGTTATATGGTTAATCCCTCTAGTTTGGATTAATGGTATAGATAATCTATATCATGCAGCTTTAAAACAAACATCTGGACATTTTTCAGATTTTGGAGGAACTGTTCTTACGGAAAATAATTGGTATGTTAGAATAGTGAGTTTAATTAGATCAGTATGGGCTGATGGAATGGGAGGCTATTGGAGCGGTAGATCTTGGCAGACACTAATCTTATCCTTACCAATGCTATATTTATTGTATGAGGGAATTAAGACATTAAAAAAATTTGTTAAAAATCATCAATTCTTGATTTATGTTGGTTCAATTATAGTATACCTTATTTGGATATTACTCTTTCAGAATATTATTTATAAGAGTCGGCATATCTTACCATTAATTGTATTTGTAATTATTATCATTAATATGGGTATGGGGTCACTAGTATATAAAAATAAGTTTCCAACAAATTTGGTTATCGGATTTTTTTTTATTTCTCTTATAAATGTTACTCTTTTTCTTGTTATCCAACACAAAACCCCAAACTCTATTTCAAAGATAAAGGATAAGTTAATCACTGATGCAAGTAATCAAACAATTGTTAGCATACCACTAATAAATTATTACCTTAAAACCCATGGAATTGAATCTGAATTTATTGATGTGGAAGATTCAACAGATATTGAAGAAATAAAACAATTAGATAGAGATAGTCTATTGCTAATTGGAAATTTCAAAGAAATTTTTTTGGACAATTATGAAACTATACAAAGAAGAATATACTATCATAATCCATATGTTAATAGAATGTGGTCCGAGGTAGAAGTAGCTAGGCTCATCCATAAAACAAATGTTAAATAAATCCAATATAAATCTACATATTCTAGGCGCTGGTCCCGCTGGGCTAGCAGTAGGTTATTATGCAAAAAAGAATAATATTCCAATAAAACTATATGAAAGCTCGGATCGTGTAGGTGGGAACTGTAAGACTTTTGTGCATGGGCAATATCGATTCGATACAGGGGCCCATAGATTTCATGATAAATATGATAGAGTTACTTTAGAAATTCAAAGGTTGCTTGGTGATGAACTTTTAAAAGTTAACGTCCCAAGTAAAATTTTTAGCAGTGGGCAATACGTCGAATTCCCTTTAAGCCTAATAAATTTATTTTACACAATGGATTTCACCGATCTATTAATGATAGGTCTTGAGAATATTATAAATAGATTAAAAATTAATAATAATCCAGAAAATTTTAAGGATTTAGCATATCAAACATATGGTAAAACTCTTTCAGATCTTTTTTTGGTAAATTATACGAAAAAGTTATGGGGAGAAGATCCAGGTTCTCTGCATCCATGTATATCAGGTAATAGGTTCAAACATCTTGACCTTTTGTCAGTTATAAAACAATCCTTAGGTAGTATAGATAAGACAAAGCACTTAGAAGGTACTTTTTATTATCCCAAATTTGGTTTTGGGTCAATTTTTGAAAAAACAAAAGACTATATTGGTGTAGAAAATGTAAAATTAAATTCACGGGTAAAGAAGTTATATCATGAACATGGTAAAATAAAAAAAATAGAGTATGGCGACGGTAAAATATCTACCACTGGAACTGTAATAAATTCGTTACCTTTAAATATTCTAATAAAATTATTAGATCCATCTCCTCCAAAAAAAATACTTGAGATCATTAATAGTATAAAATATAGACACTTAAAACTTTGTGCCTGTTTTTTAGATATACCTTATTTTTCGAAAAATGCTTCTATCTATTTCCCAGAAGACATCTTTCCTTTTACCAGAGTTTATGAGCCAAAAAATAGAAGCATTAAAATGGCGCCTAAAGAAAAAACATGTATAGTTATTGAAATACCTTTTTCGCATGGGGACAAAATAGATACTCAGACTGACTCTCAATTATTTAAAAACATCAGTACAGTGTTAGTTGATAATAAATTATTAAAAAGAGATAATATTGTAGACTATAGGTTTATAACTATAGACTATGCCTATCCCGTAATTGGATCAGATATAGATGGGAAATTAAGTCGTGTTTTTTCTTATCTTAATACAATTAAAAATATGTTTCATATCGGTCGTAGTGCAGAGTTTAAATATCTACATACACACAGTATCTTTTATAACGCAGAGAGATTAATTAATCAAATGTTAAGGTGATTATTATCTACCAACCTTTAATATTATTATCAATAATGGATTTGATTAGTTCGATATGACTCTCTCCGTCATTTAAGCAGGGGATATACTCAAACTTTTCACCACCATTATTTAAAAATAGATCTCGATATTGGATATTTATTTCTTCAAGTGTCTCAAGGCAATCAACACTAAAACCAGGTGAAATCACTTGGAGATGTTTAGTCCCTTCTTCTGCCTGATTAATTATCAATTCATCTATATAGGGTTCTAGCCATGGCTCTGATCCAAATCTTGATTGAAAAGCAATTTTATATGAATTCTCATCTATATTTAATTTTTGTGCTATTAACCGCGTAGTTTTATGACAAAAACAATAATATGGGTCACCGTTTTCCAGATAACGTTTTGGCATACCATGGAAACTGAAAATTAACTGGTCAGGTTTGCCATTATTACTGAAACTGATGCTGATGCTCTCAGTTAAAGCATTAATGTAGTTTTTATTATCATGATATCCAGCAACAAATCTTAATTGAGGCATCCACGGATCATTTTTTATAAAATTTGAGACTGAATCAAAAGTGCTAGAAGTAGTTGGAGATCCAGCCTGCGGGTATAAAGGTAAAACTAAAATTTTTGATATTTTTTCATTTTTAAATGATTGAAGTACTTTCTTAATGGAAGGAGATCCATATCTCATTCCAAGACCTAGAGAAATTTTTTGATCAAATTTTTTTGATAATTTTCTAATAATTTTTTGTGAAAATGCTAGAAGAGGGGAGCCATGTTCTGTCCATATTTTTTTATAGAGCTTTGCAGATTTTTTTGGTCTTGTGTTAAGTATAAATATTTTTAAAAGTGGGATCCATAGTAATCGAGGTAAATCAACAACTCGCTTGTCCATTAAAAATTGATTTAAATATTTTTTCAAATCTTTTTTTGATGGGGAATTTGGGGTGCCAAGATTTACAATCAAGACTCCAATCTTATTTTTCAGGTCTTTAAACTCATTTTTCATTCATAGATAATATATACTTGAAGAAACTATAAAAAGTGTAAAATGAATTATTGATATAATATTTTATTATCTTTAATTTATTTTGAGATTAAGTCTCATTATCATTAATTTAGTATTATGTAATCTTAGGATAGTAAATGGTACAGCTATATTATGAAAAGCCTATTTCAATATTTATGATCGAAGAGGATATTAGAATAAGGGTACAGTTTTGTAATGTAAAGATGAAAATGAAGCCATGCCAGTTTCGTCATTTTCATAAATATCTTTCAAATTTAAGTGAAAGGATAGATGGTGCAACAAATAGTGTTGATCTACTTTTAGTTAGAGATAATCTTAATATTACAATTTCATTAAATCATTTTTTACAGCTTTGTACAGCTGTTCAAATTGTTATTTCTAAAAAATTTGGACTAAAAACAATTTTTCCAAATTAAAATATAAGGAAGTGAATATGAAAGGAGTTCAGGAAAAATTAGATGATTTTTCAGTAGTAGGTGTTAAACCGGGTTTTATGAATCATGAGGAAGAAGGTAAAGGCTCTGCATTTAAAACAATCGATCAAAATTCTTTTGAAGGGAAATGGAAGGTAATCTATTTTTACCCAAAGGATTTTACTTTTGTATGCCCAACAGAAATTAATGAATTTTCTATTCTTAATGATGATTTCACCGATCGTGATGCTGTCTTGATGGGTGGGAGCACGGATAATGAACACTGTAAACTAGCATGGCGACGAGCACATCAAGACCTTCGCAAGCTTAATCACTGGTCCTTTGCTGATACCACTGGATCCTTGGTTGACATGCTTGGTATAAGATCAGAAGAAGGAGTTGCATTAAGGGCAACATTTATAGTTGACCCTCATAATGTTCTGCAACACGTTAGCGTGAATAATTTAAATGTAGGAAGGAATCCAAAAGATACACTGAGGATCCTTGATGCATTACAAACGGATGAACTCTGTGCATGCAATAGACCGTTGGGGGGTGATACCTTATAGTTTTGAGACTTGATGAACTAAAAAATAAAATACCAGACTTTGCTAAAGATGTAAAACTTAATCTATCATCTTTAATAATGAATTCTGATTTTGATGAAAAACTTGTTTATGGTTGTGCATATGCAAGCTCTTTAGCTTTAGATGATGATAAGATTTCAAAAGTTTTTGAAGAAGAATGTAAAATACGTTTCAATGATGAATTTATAGAATCAGTGAAAAGTACTGTTGTTATCATGACGCTAAATAATGTATGGTATAAGTATCGTGATGCTATGCAAAATTCTGAAATGAAAATGGCTCCTCAGAGAATGAGAGTTAATGTTATGGCTAATCATGCTGGTTTAGACAAAATCCTATTTGAGTCAATATCCCTCTGTGTCAGTACTATAAATGGCTGCACTTTCTGTATAAAAGCACACTCAGATCTTTTATTAGAAAATAATAAAAAGAAGGAATACGTTTTGAATTTAGGTAGAATTCCCTCAGTAATTTCTGCTTTATCAAAGGCTAATTCTCTTAGTTAATTATTGAAAATGAGACTAGTCTTAATTTTATTGCTTTTTTTTATCAACAACTCCAGTACAGGGTAGTTCTTACTTCGTGTTGTATTGAGAAATGCTTTTAAGAGGTCTTTAAATGAAAAATATAATTTTTTTAATATTTTCAATAATTTTAGTTTGCTGTGGTACAACGCAAAAAGGTAATGAGAGAGAGATTCTCGAGCAAAAATTAGAGGCATTCCAATTTCTTAGTAAATACCACCATCAATTACATGTAATGATCGGTGAAGAAGAAGGTAATATAAAAAAAGCATATGATGAATTTTATAGTGCCATAATTACAAAGAAGAATATTGAATTAATTCCAATAAAGGATGCATTCTCAAGGATAGAGCCAAATGATTTTAATTCAAACTCTGAGAGTGTTCAGAGATTGGATTATTTAGTTGATTATTACCAGTCGGGTCTTTCTATGCAGATTGAAGGTGTCTTTAGAGGTCACGGATATTTAGAAGTACTTGATATAGATGCTGCGCTTGAGATATATGATAGAATATTAAGGTAGATATTGTAATATATTAAAAATTATCCCTCAACATTTTTTTTAGTTCAGCTTCATGCATTTCTTCTGCTGCAATTTGTGTTCGCGAAAATTCTTCTAACATAATTGAGCCATCTTTTACATTATTTAATAAATCGTAATAAGCTTGGATAGCAACTCTTTCATGCGATAAGCATTCATTTAGAATATCTTGGGTTGAATGTTTATGGGTTTCAAGTAGTTCGCTAATTTTCAATGTTGGATGTTCTCCAAGGGTTGTAATATGCTCTCCAACAGATTCTGCATGCGCCAAAGATTCTTGTGCTTGGGATCTAAGCCATTGGACAATTGGTAACCTGTAAGGTCCCTGTACCATAAATGCATAGTGAGTGTACTTTACTACACCAGCTAACTCAAGTTTTAAAATATTATTTAATGATTGTATAACCTTTTGTTATCCATTTTTGTACCTAAAAATTTTTATATTAAACATGTCTTTTTTCTGTACCCCTAAATTAAGTGATAATTAATAATTGTTAGAATCATTTTGTATGAGGTTTAGTAAAGGTTTAAATTTCGACTAGCGATTCGAATATTTTATAAAACCTTATATTTATGTCAATATCAGATAGACAATTAGAAGAGAGAAAAATGCGTCAAGATCGTATTCTATCGGGAGCTTTAGATGTTTTTAAAGATAGAGGCCTTGATGGTGCCACAATGGACGAGATAGCAAATGCATCTGGGTTTGGCAAGGCGACACTCTATTATTATTTTAAGTCAAAGGAAGATGTATTTTCAGCTATACTTGAAGACGGATGGCAAAATATATGGGAATCATTAGAACCTGTTATAGCTGAATTAAATTCTCCAAGGCAAACATTTGTTAATGTTTTAATTAGTATAGCTGAGAATGCACAGAATAGACCAGGTTTATTTGAATTTCTTTTTAATGTGCCTAAAACAATAAAATTAGAAAAACAACCATGGAAAGAATATCAGCACAGACTCTATTCTGTTATACAAGGATTGCTAGAAGATGGTATAGAAAAAGGTGAATTCCCCAAAGTTGATCCTCAGCTAATGTTTAAGGCATTGGGAGGCCTTTTCATGGGTCTAGTATTTATGGGTAATCGTGAAGATCCAGTTACTAATAAAGATGTAGAAAAACTACTTAATGAATTAATTACAGATCCGAATATCAATAACTAAAAAACACCAACTTTTAATTCTAATGACCTTTTTAATTCGTTTAATTCTTTTTATTTCTACCATTAATGCAGATTATGTAACTGGTAAAGTATTTGACATCGGTACAAATGATCCCTTAGAAAATGTTAATATAGTTCTCAATGATTTAGATATTGGGACTATAACAGATGAAGACGGTAGCTTTCAAATCGAAAATTTAGAATCAGGTGCGTATGTACTAAGTGCATCCTTAATTGGTTATAAAATGTATACTCAGAATATTATTACTAACAGTATACCTCTAAAGATTGTACTAGATAGAGAACCATTACAATGGAATGCAGTTAATGTAATGGGTTTAATTCCATCTAAGCATTCTCCAGAAATTACACAGATGGTTATTTCGGACAGGAAATCAAATACCAATCAAAATACTCTGTCGACACTTCTAAATAATCTCCATGGTATACAAGTTCAGAGTGCTCACGAATATGGTCGAAATGTAAATATTTCTATTAGAGGGTCTTCAGATTTTAAACCCGGAGGTTATAATAATAGAGTATTATTGTTGCTTGATGGTTTTCCTGTTTCTATTCCCAATTCTGGTTCATCAGATTGGAATGCAATACCTTTTGAGACTGTTAAAAGAGTTGAAATAGTCCGTGGTCCAGCGTCATCTGTGTATGGTCATAATTCTATGGGGGGCATTATAAATATTGTAACTAGGTCAGGTACCGCAACTAGAAAATGGTTTCCACAGTTACGTTTTGGGAGCTATGATTCAAAAGGACTCTCTCTAGCGTACAGTGATGAAATAGGTAAAATGGCAGTTAATAGTTCTCTGGGCTATTCAAGCTCAAAGGGTCACCGTTTCAACTCTGGCTACGAGCAGGCACGATTATCACTCAAATTAAATAGAGAACTTCCTAAAGGTCAAAAGTTGCAAACCTCATTTGTAATTTGTAATAGTTTTAATCAGCAACCGGGTTTTGTATATCCAAGTAATCCCAGCCTTATTTCCTATAGAGAATCTTTTCGCCTAAGTGGTTATGGACAGATATATTATAAACGGTTAATTAGAAAAAATATTTTCTCGATTTCATTAGCTACAAATCAATTCAAAACAAATTATAGAGATAGAGATGACGCTCCCATAGAAAGGAGACAAGGAAAAACATACTATAGAGATAATAGCTATATAGTACGTAGTCAATTTCAAAGATTTTTTATTACTGGATCCAATCTAACAATTGGATCAGAATTTGCTCTGGATAAATCTCAATCAAATGTTTTAAGGAATATATTTATACAACCAGAGCAAACCACTGTGGCTGGTTTTTTACAATTTAGGAAACCACTGTCAAAAGATTTTTTATATGATATAGGTTTACGTTATGATTTACGAAATATAACAGGAGGGAAAGGTTATAGTATCAAAACCTTTAAGGCAATTTCTCCAAAATTCACTTTACTTTATAATATTAATCCTAACCTAACAAGCCATTTATCAGCAAATCAAGGATTTAGAGCACCATCGATATCAGAATTATTTTTGGAATATGAAAGTAGCTATGGTCTTTTGCTACAAGGTAATCCAACACTTGATGCAGAATCTCTTATCAGTACTGAATTAGGTATTAAATATCAATATGAAGAAAGGTTCTCCTTTTTTACTAATGTTTTTATTAATCGCTATAAAAATATGATTGATTTTATTTATACAATACCTGTTAAATCTATAAACCGTGAGTCTGTTAATGGAACTGGAGTTGAATTAGGCTCTAATATCTTTATTGATAAAACACACTCTAATCTAAACTTCACATATAGTTTTCTAGATATGAATAATGTTGATTCTCATGTTCCATTACTCTATAGACCAAAGCATAGGATTAGATTCACACTATTTCAAGAAACTTCATTTGGTACATTGCAATTAACATCCAAATATACTAGTACCCAATTATATGAAGATTTTTTAAGTGATGATCATCCAATAGAGGACAACCTTGTTCTTTTTCCTTTGGAGGAGCTTCCAAAAACAATTATTACAGATTTTAGTATTACTCGGACAATAAAGGAATTTGATTGTTCATTAAAAATTAAAAATCTATTTAATGAAGATTATGTTTTAATACAACATTATCCAATGCCTGGTCGGAATATTGAATTTTCGATGACTAAACCAATAGAATAACATAAAAGGAGTACCCCTTGAACCAACTAACTAAAATAATCATTACATCTTTTATTCTAATGTTTATATCTTGTGAAGATAATGTAGGCAATGAAGATCCTCTTTCTGAATTTGGATCAATTGCTGGCACGGTCACTTTTTCTGGTACTTGGCCAAACAGTGGTGAAGTATTAATAACATTAGATACAAATTATCCACCCCAAGGTCCGCCAGCAGGATTCTCATATATAACAAATACTGATTTAGTTGAGAATGCCTATAATTATAGTTTTTCAAATCTTTCATTTCGAGATTATAATGCTATCACCGTGACATATTGGCCAGAAGGATATGTAACAGCAGGAACAAATTACAGTCTAATAGGAAGCTATCTTGAGACCATAAGTGTTACCCAAGATGATGCTGATAAAACTGTAGATATTGATGCGATGTTTAATTAATTAAATCATTTGATAAATTCAAATGAAGTCAGAGAAAATTGAAATTAAATCTAATCCATTTATTCGATTTATATGGCTTACGTTGGGTTTATTTTTTACTGCTGTCGGTTTAATTGGAGTGATTATACCAGGTTTGCCAACAACTCCTTTAATGATTCTTGCTGCAGGATGTTTTTTTCGTAGTTCTGAAAAATTATATAATTGGGTTTTGAATAATAAATATTTTGGAAAATACGTAAAAGATTTTCGTGAAGGTAGAGGGATGCCTAAAAAAGCTAAGTTTATGGCTATAGGTCTTATATGGTTCTTTGTTTTTATATCAATTTTTTTAGGTATACCAGAGCACATGTTTGTAGTGAAAGTATTTACATTTCTAGGTGCTTGTGTAGGAACTGTGATAATTACCGCTATCCCAACATATCAGACTTAGTCTATTAGCCTGCCTAAACGACGATATTTCTCTTTGTATTTCTCCCAGAGTTCCTTTTGGCGATCAGAAAGGTCTATCTCACGACCTTGAATATAAGCCTTTATTGGGTTTGTGGTTTGGGTAAGCGGTTCAGAATCTGCAATAAAAAAAGTTGCATCTTTTCCTGGTTCCAATGATCCAACCTGCTCGTCAATACCAAGAATCTCAGCAGCGGAAAGTGTAATAGAACGAAGAGCCTGATCCTTAGGTAATCCCCATGTCAGAGCACGCATGGCTTCATCTGGTAAAGTTCGAACATGACCATCCATGGGATATCCAGGATCAAGGGATATACAGAAATGTACTCCAGCTTCATAGAGTATGGCAGGAGCTTTGTAGGGAGAATGGATCGGCTCAAACCTACGCCTTGGTGTTACCTGAACACCTAGTAATATCACTGGTATATTATTTTTTACTAATAATTCGGAAAGCATCCAGGCATCGCGACCACCAACAATTACAATATTAAGTTCATGTTTATTTGCCCATTTTATTGCAGCTTCAATTTGACGTACATCATTTGCTTTTACATGTATTGACTCTTTAAAAATTATAAAAGGAATCATCGATTCTAATCTGAGATCACTTTCTTGTTTATTCTCTGCTTTTCTTTCTTTTGCATTTTTTCTAAGATTATATGCCTTAACATCTCTTATTAATAAATTTATTTCTCTTATTGATTTATTATATTCATCTCTCTGTATTTTTTCTTTCTTTTTTGCACTTTTTCTAAAATCAAAACGCATATTGGGCCAATTTAAGTTTAGTGCAGCAGGGTGTTTTAATGTTGCATCCTCCCATGTCCATCCGTCAAGCAACATAACCGATGATTGTCCAGGTATTCTCCCTGATGAAGGAGAAGAATTAACTATTAATATACCATTTGAGCGAGTAACAGGAATTAAGTCTGAGTCAGGATTGTAGGCTACATTTGCTCTTACATTTGGGTTGATATTTCCAGTCTCAGAATGATCGTTGGTTTGTTTAACCGCAGATATTTCTGTAAGACCTATTCTAGTATAACCAGCAATAAACCCAGGCACTACATGTTTGCCATAAATATCAAATACATCTGTTCCAGGCGAAGGCTGTATTTGTTCTTCAACAGTAATTATCTTTCCTTCTGCAAATAAAAGATCATGCTCTTCTAGGATATCTCCTACAACTGTGTGAAGAGTACCTCCACGTAAAAGTATTGGTCTTTTTTGATCAGTTCCAGGTATCTGATTATTTGAAAAAAGGAGGGAGACAAAAACAAATAAAATGATCTTCTTCATTCAATAAAGTCCTGTACATGCAATTCATCATCTTTCATTAAGCAATTATGTTTAGTTTTGGGGTTTATACTTTGAGGTTTTATGTCTTTTCCTAAATCTAATATTTTTGAAGCTAGTATTTTTTTTATCAAATTTTCTCGAAGCTTTTTATCTCTCTCCTCAAGTTGCTTATTTTCATCAATAGACCAATATCGTGTTCCATCTATCCATGTTTCTTCGACCTTTGAATAAATTGATAGAGGTGGTCCATCCCAGATTACAAAGTCGGCATCTTTCCCTTCCTCTAGAGAGCCTACCCATTTATCAATTTTTAATTGTTTTGCAGGATTAATAGTAACAAGATTGAGTGCTTCAATTTCACTAAGACCACCATATTTGATAGCTTTAGCTGCCTCAGTATTCATTCTTCGTGCGAGTTCATCATCGTCAGAATTAAATGAAACTAACACATCATTTTTTGCCATTAAACTTCCATTATAAGGTATAGCATCAATCACTTCATATTTATACTGCCACCAATCTGAAAAAGTAGATGCACCAGCACCATGTTCAGCTATACGTTCAGCAACTTTGTAACCTTCCAATACATGTTGAAATGTGGCAATTTTAAATCCAAAGTCTTCCGCAATCCTGGTTAACATCAAAATCTCATCTTGTCTGTATGAATGACAGTGCAGGAGGCGCTTTCCTTCTAAAATTTCTGCAAGTGCCTCGAGCTCAAGATCCACTCTAGGTGGAACCTTTTTTCTTTGTGATTTTGTGTTACGTTCATAGGTTTTGTGGCGGTGTCTATAATCTTGAGCAGCTCGAAAGGCATCCCTAATAATTTGTTCAACACCCATGCGGGTTTGAGGGTACCTACCATTACCTGCCCAGTTAGCCTGCTTCACATTTTCTCCAAGAGCAAATTTTATTCCTTCGGGTGCATTTTTAAAAATTAGGTCATCAGGTGTAGATCCCCATTTTAGTTTTATAACCGCATTCTGTCCACCTATTGGATTTGCAGATCCATGTAAAACATTTGCGGTGGTTAATCCTCCAGCTAATTGTCTGTAAATATTAATATCATCTGCGTAAAGCACATCTTTGATCCGTACTTCAGCTGTTACTGCCTGTGATCCTTCATTTATAGATGATGCTGCTGAATGACTATGACAATCAATTAAGCCAGGAGTAACATGTTTACCCGTACCATCAATTATTAATGCACTACCAATTGGTACACTGATATCAGGCGCTACTTTATCAATCTTGCCATTTACAAATAGGATGTCCCAATCTTCTAACATCCCTTTTGTACCACAAGTCCAGACAGTGACATTATCAATTAATACAGCATTGGGTGTAAGAAGTTTTTTATCTAAACCATAAGTCCCTTCTGGGGAAAATAATTGATTATTACTTGCTGATTCTTTTTCTCTTTTTATGATTTTCCCTTTATTTTTTCGGTTTGCGCGAAAAGACATGAGGCTACTACCATCAAAAATTTTTCCAATAATTTTTTCTTTATCAATCTGACCTTTAAAGGCTAAAGTTGCATCATTATTCATGAAATCACCTTTTATTTTGAATTCTACAGTAGTATTGTAGAGTTCTAGATCAATCAGATTAAGATTAGTATTCTCATAATTCAATTTCCCTTCAAGTTTTTCATATTTAGTAGTAGTCTTATTTTGAATATTTTTCCCTTTTGGTTTTAAGGTTGAAAATGATAGTTCAAATGTTTTATCTTCAATAGTCAATTCCCAATCACCAACTAATTTGGGTTTAAACTTTTCAGCAATATAATATTCCTTACCTGCTAGCCATAGAGATGTGATTCTACTTTTAGTATTAAAATAATCACCATCAGATATGACAAGATTTGCCATAAATCCAGGTTGGATTTTACCTAAAACTTTTTCTAGCCCCATAGCTTCAGCAGGGTATGTGGTAAGCCCTGCTAATACAACGGCTTTTGGTAACCCCCGATCAATTATTCTTTGAATATTTTTTCTGAATTCAGCTTTATTTTTTAATGTTCCTGAAGTGAAGCTAAAGCGCAGACCTTTATCAAAAACCTTTTTTATGTTATCGGGAGCCATATCCCAATGTTTCAATTGTTCTGTATTATACTGCAGTGCAATAAATGGATCATTAACTTTTGGTTTTGCTGGAAACTCTAAGGGGAAAATTATGAATGGGTTTTTTTGAGCAATTTCATCAAGTCGTCGATATTCAAATCCACTTCCAAGAAGCCAAGGGTTGAGGTTGAATTCATCTGAAATTTTCAATGATCTTAGGGCACCATGTTCTTCTTTAGTCATGAACAATATTGGACGTCTATCCGTTTGAAATTTTGCTATTGAGAGCAGTGCCGGGTTCAATTTTAGAGGTTCATTTTCATCAGGATATTCATTAATAATGGCTAAGGATTTAGTATACCACTGTGCATCAATAAAGGTCTGCCTGATAACTGCAATTACACCTAATAAAGAATTTGGATAATTTTTATCAGACCATCCTGTAGTTTTATATTCTAATATTTGTGCAACATCTTTCGCAACGGAAATCATTTTGTCATTAAGAATAACAAGGTCTGAGGTACCTTTAAAAATTCCATTTTCAGGAATTATGTGAGCGGCCGTGATACCAATTGATCGTAATGCTTTTAAATCTTTTTCTTTTATATTGAGGTCATCTTTTGCGCGATATTCAGCTTTTATTTTTTTGTTCCAATGGTTATTGGGACTTTTCAATTTTCCATCTTGCTTCACTTCTAACCAGCCATCAATAAAACCCGGATAAATGTAGGCACCTTCCATATCAATTTCGAAAGCATCGAGGGGTACTTTTATATAACGCCCAACTTTCTCTATCCTACCGTCTCTTATTATAATGGTAGCATCTTTAATGGAGTCACCAGGTTCAGTATGCACCATCGCATTGCTTAATGCCCATACTCTTGGAGCATTTGTATGGAGATCCTTAACAGGCTCAGTTTGCGCAATCAGAAAGCAAATAAATAATTGAAATAATAAGATTCGTTGCATTAAAAGTTTGGTCCTTTCAAATCATTATTATTAATAAAGTTAGTGATATATTTGTATGTGTCATTGATATCATCTGATATATGAAATAATGCCAAATCTTTTTCTGAAATTGTTCCAATCTCTACTAGATAATTCCAATTTATTACTTTTTCCCAGAACTCTTTTCCATACAAGACAATTGGCAAAGGTGTTTTTATTTTTTCTGTTTGAATTAATGTTAAAACTTCCATGATTTCATCCAACGTTCCAAAGCCACCTGGCCAGACAATTAAAGCTTTTGCCAAATACAGAAACCAGAATTTACGCATAAAAAAGTAATGGAATTTCATATTCAGATCATCAGAAATCCATTTATTCCCAGATATCTCATGTGGTAGAGAAATGGTAAAACCAATATTTAGTCCACTTGCTTCAGAAGCTCCTCGATTTGCAGCTTCCATAATACCAGGACCTCCACCAGAGCATATAATATAACGATGCTTAGTAGACTTTAAACTTTTACTCCATTTTGTAAACTTATTCGCGAGGGTTCGAGCGTCTTCATAATACCGACTCATTTTTAGATCAATTTTAGCTTTTTTTAATTCCTCGGTGTTTTTTGATCGGTTTATTCTCTCAAGCTTTTTAAGAGCATTTGATTTTGATAATAGTCTCGCAGAGCCAAAGAATACAATAGTTTCAGAAATTTTATTGCGATCGATTTTCTGCAGGGGCCCATAATATTCAGATAATATTCTAAGCGATCTCCCTGAAGCACTACTTAAAAATTTTTTGTTATAATAAAATCTATCTTTACTATCTACTTTCGACATAAATATATATTCCTTTAAATTGGTAAAGATAAAGTAAAACTAATTTTTTTTTCAAAAAAGCCAAGTTTTCTAATAAATATAATTCATTGATTGAACAAATTTTTCCTAGGTATTTTCTAGCAATGTACTTTCGCATTTTATTTATATTATTTTTTATTGGTTGCGTATCACAGCCACCACCTAAGCCAATAGTTATGCCTTTAACAAAAACTGCTAGCGTTGTACCAAATGAAAAAACCTTATATACATTAGGCTACATGTCTGAATTTGATATTTGGGAATTTTTAAAAGAGAGTCCATCTGAAAATGCAGTTATTGAAACATTTGGATTACCTGATTCAGTTTGGCTTGATGACAAAGAATTAACCAAGTTTTTATATTATTTTATATCAGAAATGCAAGATTATAATACAATTGAAATAAGTGCCAAAACTGATAGTGTAACCGGTTTTGAATGGGATTAATAATGAAAAATAAAAAACTATTGAACTATAATGATTATCTAGGTCTTGAAAATTTATTAAATAACCAAATATTGAAGAGTGCCAAGCGTGGAGCACCAGCTCATGATGAGATGTTATTCATTATAGTACATCAGACCTATGAATTATGGTTTAAACAAATTCTTCATGAGTTAGATTCAATTATAAAGATTTTCAATAAAAAATCAGTTTTGGAGCCTGATGTAAGTCTCTCGGTTTCTAGATTAAATAGAATAATTGAAATCCAAAAAATCCTTATAGATCAGATCAGAGTTCTTGAGACAATGACCGCAATGGATTTTCTAGAATTTAGAGATGACCTTTTTCCTGCTTCGGGATTTCAGAGTGCTCAATTTAGATTATTAGAAAATAAATTAGGTCTTCTGCAGGAAGGTAGAATTAAGTATGGGAAAGATGATTATAAGTCCTTAATCACAGAAAAAGAAAGGGAGAGTGTTGAAAAAGCTGAAATTGAAAAATCTTTATTTGAATTATTAGAGATTTGGCTAGAGCGGACACCATTTCTTTCTTTTGAGGGATTCAATTTTTGGGAAAAATACACAGATGCTGTGAGGTCCATGCTGAATGAAGAAAAAAAAGTAATTCGCCAGAACCCGAACTATTCTCAAAAAGAAGTTCAATACCATTTAGCAGAACACCATCATGCCGTTGCTTCTTTTGAAGCCATGATAGATCCTTTAAAACACAATAAATTAATTAAAGAGAAAAAGAAAAGATTATCACATCGAGCAACTCAGGCTGCTCTCCTTATTTTTTTATATCGTGATGAACCTATTCTACATTCACCTTTTAACCTATTATCTCGTCTTATCGATATAGATGAACTTCTTACGGCATGGAGGCAGAGACATGTGCAGATGGTTAGGAGAATGATAGGCTCAAAGATTGGTACTGGCGGGTCATCAGGACATACTTATCTAAAATCCACAGTAGACAATCATAAGATTTTTACAGAATTAGCAGATCTATCTACATTTTTTATTTCAAGGTCTACACTGCCAAAATTGCCAAAAAAAATAAAACAAAAATTGGGGTATTATTTTAAACCATGAAAATATCTTTAAATAATAAGCATGCTTTAGTGTGTGGAAGTACAGATGGGATTGGAAAAGCATCGGCGTTACTTTTAGCCAAACGGGGTTGTACAATTACACTAATAGCTCGTAATCAAAGTAAACTTGATAAAACAATTCAAGAATTAAGTACTTGCAATGGTCAACTTCATGAATCTGTTTGCGCTGATTTTGATGACTCAGAAGATTTGAAAAAAAAAATGAAATTGTATTTAAACTCATTGGGGAAACCAATAGATATTTTAGTTAATAATTCAGGCGGACCCCATGGTGGTCAACTTATTGAAGCTGATGAGAATGAATTTCGAAGTGCATTTGAGCGTTTGTTGATTTGCAATCATATAATGGTTAAATCTGTTTTTTCAGGTATGAAAAAAAATAAGGCTGGCAGAATAATTAATATTATTTCCACATCTGTAAGACAAGTCATTCCTGGTCTTGGAGTTTCCAATACCATAAGGGGTAGCGTTGCTCAATGGGGAAAGACACTTGCCATAGAATTGGGTGAATTTGGTATATGTGTAAATAATATATTACCAGGATATACTGCGACAAATAGACTCGAAGACCTTGCCTTAATAAAGGCTAAGAAACTAGGTGTCACAAAGGAAGAAATCAAAGCTAACTGGGCAAATAATACCTCACTCAAGCGTTTAGGACATCCGGATGAGATAGCCAGCACTGTTGCATTTTTGGCATCGGATGCATCTAGTTATATAACCGGACATAATTTTTCGGTCGATGGTGGACGATTTGGTGCATAATGCAAAAAATAGTATTTAAGCGAATTAAGAAGCTTGACTCTGAGTGGGTTTTTTCAAAGGTGAAGAACTTTATTGCAGAAGATGCTCCCTTTGGAGATTTAACTACTCAGGCAATTATTCCAGATACTGTTAGTTCTCGGGCTCAAATGGTTGCTAATGATAGTTTTACTTTTTGCGGAGAACAATTCATACCTTTTTGTTTCCCAGATTGTTGTACTGTAGATTTATTTGTAAAAGATGGTTCCATTATTTTTCCAGAAACTATTTTAGCTGAAATTACTGGTCCAGCTTCCACGATTCTTACTTATGAAAGAGTTGTTTTGAATTTATCACAGCGTTTATGTGGGATAAGTACAGAAACGTATAAATATTCTAAATTAAAAGTTCCAGAAAATTTTAAAATTATGGATACAAGAAAAACAACACCAGGTTTAAGACTCTTCGAAAAATATGCTGTTTCAGTAGGTGGCTGTTGGAATCATAGGTTGGACCTGTCATCAGCAATACTTGTAAAGGATAATCATATCCAAGCTGCGGGAAGTATTAAAAAAGCAATACAGAGTATTAGAGAAAAATATAATAATAAACATCCTATTGAACTTGAAGTAGATAATCTTGCCCAACTTAGAGTTGGTCTGGATTTAGAGGTAGATGGATTTTTATTAGATAATATGAACCCTCAAACTGTAAAAAAAGCTGTAGCTATTATTCGCAGCGCTAAAGATGGAGACAAAGTATTTATTGAAGCTAGTGGTGGAATAAATTATTCCACTCTTGAACAGTTTGCATGGACAGGGATAGATGCGGTTTCGATGAGCTCTATTACTTCAAATGCAAAACCAGTAGATATTAAAATGGAATTTATTTGATGGAGATTGTAAAAAACTATATTGATGGTAAATCCAGGTTCTCTAGATCCAATAATTATTTAGCTCTTTATGAACCAGCTACAGGTCAGATTTATGGTGAAGTGATAGACTCAGATAACCATGATATAGAAGATGCTATCGTTGCTGCAGAAAATGCATTTCCAAAGTGGTCGGGGTTACCTTTAAAGGAGAGAGCAAATTTTTTAAAAAAAATTGCAGAAAGAATGCAAACTAAACTTGATGATTTAGCAAATTTTGAGTCCCGAGATACTGGTAAACCTATTTCTCTTGCAAGAAGCCTAGATATACCTAGAGCCATTGAGAATTTCAAATTTTTTGCAGAGTATGCTGAAAAATTTGAATGGGAGTCTAGGATAGATAGTGATAAATCATTAAATAATATTTTAAGAAACCCACTTGGAGTTGTTTGCTGTATCTCGCCATGGAACTTACCTCTTTACCTATTTACCTGGAAAGTTGCACCAGCACTGGTGACTGGAAATACAGTAATTGCAAAACCTTCAGAGGTTACACCATACACCGCATATAAACTTGGACAAATATGCTCTGAAATAGGTTTACCTAAAGGTGTCCTTAATATAATAAATGGCCATGGATCGAGTGTCGGTAATAACCTAATAAAACACAAAAAGATTAAAGCAATTTCATTTACAGGTGGAACAAGTACAGGAAAGAAAATTTTTCAAAATTCATCAGAATCTTTTAAAAAATTATCGTTAGAAATGGGAGGAAAAAACCCAGCTATAATTTTTGAAGATTGTAATTATAATTTAATGTTGGATACAGTTATTAAATCATCTTTTACTAATCAAGGTCAGGTTTGTCTATGTAGCTCCCGGCTTATCATTGAAAGTTCAATCTATGAAAAGTTTAAATATGATTTTTGTGAAAAAATATCTGAAATTATTATTGATGACCCTGAGAAAGAAGAAACTCAGTTTAGTGCGATTTCCTCGAAGGACCATTTTAATAAAATAAATAGTTATATTAACCTCGCAATAAAAGATAGAGGAAAGATTATTATTGGAGGTAATAAAATAAAGTTACCCGGGCGCTGTGAAAAGGGATGGTTTATAGAACCAACTGTAATTGAAGGTCTCAGTCAAAGAAGCAGAGTTAAGCAAGAAGAAATTTTTGGTCCTGTAGTAACAGTCGAACCTTTTAAGTCAGAAAAAGATGCGATAGATATTGCGAATGAAACTAAATATGGTTTATCTGCAACAATCTGGACTAGGGATTTACAAAAAAGTGAGCGAATCTCTAAAAATATTCAAGCAGGTGTTCTATGGGTAAATTGCTGGATGCTAAGAGATTTAAGAACCCCTTTTGGAGGTATGAAAAATTCTGGTTTGGGTAGGGAAGGTGGAGATGAGGCTCTGAGGTTCTTTACTGAGCAAAAAAATATATGTATGCCGATATGAAAAATAAATACTCGAAACATATATTTATTTGTACAAATACCAGAGATGAAAATAGTAGCAGAGGGGACTGTAGTAGTTGCGGAGGGATGGAAATAAGAATGCGCTTTGTAAAGCTAATTAGTCAGTATGGTTTGAAAGGTAAAATACGAGCTAATAAAAGTGGATGCCTAGATGTATGTGAAATTGGGCCAGCAATAGTAATTTACCCTGATAATATTTGGTATACCCAAGTTAAGATAGATGATGTCGATCTAATTTTTGAAAAATCAGTGCTTAATAATCAGGTTGTTGATCACCTTTCTGCTGATAAAAAAACTTGGGAAAAATTAAAACGCATTAGAGAGTCACGCTAATGAAAAAACAAATTGAAACTGATAGAGCGCCTGAACCAATAGGGAGTTACCCTCATTCAAGAAGGATAGGGAACCTATTATTTCTTTCAGGTGTGGGTCCAAGAAAACCTGGGACAAAAGTTATTCCAGGGGTAATGGTTGATGGACAAGGTAATCCATTAGGGCATGATATTGAAATACAATGCCATTCAGTATTTGAAAATGTCAAAATAATTCTAGAAGAATCGGGAAGTAGTTGGGAAAACTTAGTTGATATAACGGTATTTTTGATAAATATGCATAGGGATTTTGATACATACAATAGAGTCTATGCTGAATATTTTCAGAACAATCCACCCTGTAGAACCACAGTAGAGGTTAAATCTCTTCCTACACCTATTGCTATCGAATTAAAGTGTATAGCGACCATTGATAGCTAATAGTGATGGAAGTGAATTCTCCCCTTAATCTTAAGAATTGGATTAATCAAAATCGTCATCTTTTAAAGCCTCCAGTTGGTAATAAGGTTGTTTATGATGATGGTGATTTTATGATAATGGTTGTTGGAGGACCAAATTCACGCAAAGACTATCACGTGGATCCTGTGGAAGAATTTTTCTACCAGGTAGAGGGAGATATGATCCTAAAAATTATGGAAAATGGTAGTAGGATTGATATTTCAATCAAAGAAGGTGAGATCTTTTTGCTTCCAAAAAATATTCCACACTCCCCTCAAAGATTTGATAATACGGTAGGCCTTGTGGTTGAATATAAAAGAGAAGAAGGAGCACTGGATGGTTTTCAATGGTACTGCGACCATTGCGATAAGCTACTGCATGAAATCAATTTGGATCTGGAAGATATTGTTTTGCAACTTCCACCTTTATTTGAAGCTTATTGGAAAAATATTGATGCAAGAACATGTGACTCATGTGGATTAGTCCAAGAACCTCCAAAATAATCTATTTTGAAAATTGATATACATACGCATATTCTCCCAGAGAATTGTCCAGATTTAGAGCATGAATTTGGATATGGTGGTTGGATCAGTGTAGACCATAACCCAGATGGCACGGCTCGTATGATGAAAAATGGGAAATGTTTTCGCGTGGTTGAATGCAATTGTTGGGATCCTATTGCTCGGTTAGATGATTGTAATAATAGCGGTGTAAATGTGCAAGTTCTTTCTACTGTTCCTGTGATGTTTAGCTATTGGGCAGAACCAAAACATACTTATAAACTATCAAAAATTTTAAATGATGATATAGCAAATATCGTTGATGAACGTCCTAAAAGGTTTATTGGACTGGGTACCATACCCATGCAAGATGATCAATTAGCAATTAGTGAAATGGAGAGGTGTGTAAAAGATCTAGGTTTAGCCGGCGTACAAATTGGATCAAACATTAATGGCAATAATCTAAGTGATCCAGTATTCTTCCCAATCTTTGAAGCTGCATCAGATCTAGGTGTATCAATTTTTGTTCATCCATGGGATATAATGGGTAAGAAGAAAATGGAAAAATATTGGCTTCCTTGGTTAGTTGGTATGCCAGCCGAAACGAGTAGGGCAATCTGCTCTATGATCTTTGGAGGTATATTTGAAAGATTACCCAATCTTAGAGTAGCTTTTGCTCATGGTGGAGGTGCATTTCCTGCAACAATAGGAAGAATCCAGCATGGTTTTGATGTACGTCCAGATCTTTGTGCTATTGATAGTGAGACAAATCCATTAGACTATTTGGGAAAATTCTGGGTTGATTCGCTAGTACATGATATTGACATGTTAAACTATCTTATACAGAAGGTAGGTGATAAAAAAATTGCTCTGGGCTCCGATTATCCATTCCCTCTTGGTGAAAAAGATCCAGGGGCATTAATAGAATCATCAAGTCTTAGTAGCGAAATTCAAGATAATTTATTTTATAAGAATGCCTTGGATTGGTTAGCTTTACCTTACGACCACTTTAAATGATTTACAATAACTCAAGATCATATGCAAATACTCTAGATCAAGAAGATGGATTACGTGAATATCGTGATCAATTCAATTACCCGAAAGATAGTAGTGGTAAAAATTTAATCTATTTTTGCGGTAACTCATTAGGACTTCAGCCCAAAACAGTTTCTGATTATATAAAAAAAGAGTTATCTATTTGGGCTAAAAAGGGAGTCCTTGGTCAGGAAAATCGCTGGATTTCCTATCATGAAAGACTTGCAGAATCTACTGCGAAATTGGTTGGAGCTTTAATTCCTGAGGTGGTTGTAATGAATGCCTTAACTGTAAACATTCATCTCTTATTGGTATCGTTCTATCAGCCTAATGAAAAAAAATATAAGATAATGATCGAAAAAGATGCGTTCCCATCCGATCATTATGCTGTACAAAGCCAGATAAGATTTCATGGATATGATCCAGAATCTGCCATGGTCGTACTTGAACCACGAGAGGGTGAAAAATTATTACGTCATGAAGATATTTTTTCTGCTATTGAATATCATGGAGATGAGCTTGCGGTTATCTACTTAGGAGGTGTGAACTATTATACCGGTCAAGCTTTTGACCTGGAAAAGATAACAAAAGCAGGAAGGAAGAAAGAAGCCATAGTGGGATTTAATCTGGCACACGGTGTTGGAAATCTAACATTAAGCCTACATGATTGGGACGTAGATTTTTCTGCATGGTGCACTTATAAGTATCTTTGTGCAGGCCCAGGAAGCCCATCGGGTGTATTTATTCATGAACGTCATCATGACTGGAATGGCCCCAGATTTCTTGGGTGGTGGGGTCATAATAAAGATTCAAGATTTGAGATGCCATCGATATTTGATCCCATAATGACATCCGAAGGTTGGCAGATAAGCAATGCTCCAATTATGGGTATGGCTCCTTTATTAGCTTCGATGGATATCTATAATGAAGTCGGCATGAATGCTATAAGTGATAAAGGGAAAAATCTTTCATTTTATATGGAATATCTCATCAACCACTATCTACCAGAAATTAAAATAATCACGCCTAAATTTAGAGGCTGCCAACTTTCTATTGTGGTGCCTGATGGAAAAGATTTATTTAATTACCTCTCTAAGCAAGGTGTCGTATGTGACTGGCGTAATCCTGACGTTATTCGTGTTGCACCGCATCCGTTATTCAATACATTTACAGAAGTATTTGAATTCGTTGATATATTGAGGAAAAAAATTGGATAATAAGGATCGTATTTCAATGATTGGCGCAGGTCTAGCAGGGCCTGTTATGGCAAAATATCTTTCTGAATATGGTTATGAAGTTGATATCTTCGAGAGACGTTCAGATTTAAGAGTTTTAAATCAGTCTGCAGGGCGTTCGATCAATCTCGCTTTATCTGCAAGAGGTATCAAGGCTTTGAAAGATATAGATGTTTTTGAAAAAATAAAATCAACTTTACTGCCTATGCAAGGTCGTATGATTCATGATCAGGATGGCAAGACACATATGCAATTATATGGACAGAAAGAAGATGAAGTTATTTATTCAGTCTCCAGAGAAAACTTAAATAAAGTTTTAATGGACCATGCCGAAAATACAGGGAAAGTTAATTTCCATTTTGATCATAAACTTCTTGATGTTGATTTAAATAACTGCGAACTAAATTTTGAAAATGTAACTATCCCTTTTAATCGATTATTAGGTGTAGATGGATCATCATCAATAGTTAGAAAATCAATTGAAAAAAAAACACCAATCAAATATAAAAAAAAATCACTCGAACATGGGTATAAAGAACTATCTATTCCTCCAAATAAAAATGGTGGATTTATGATAGAAAAAACGGCTTTACATATTTGGCCTAGGGGTGAATTCATGTTAATTGCTCTACCAAATTTGGATGGTTCATTCACTTGCACATTATTTCTTCCTTTAGATGGTATTCTTAGTTTTGCATCAATTCAATCAAAAAATGAAATTTTAAACTTTTTCAAATCATATTTCCCAGATGCATTAGATTTAATTCCCAACCTATATAAAGAATACAAAGATAATCCCTTAGGAAGACTCGCTACTATTTATTGTGATAAATGGAATTATAAATCTACAGCAGCTATTCTTGGAGATGCTGCGCATGCAATTGTCCCTTTTTTTGGACAGGGGATGAATGCATCTTTTCAAGATTGTACAGTGATGAATTCATTAATTAAAATTTTTAATGATGATTGGGAAAAAATATTTTCAGAATTTTCTAGTTTGCAGGTTCCTAATGGCCATGCTATTGCCAATATGGCTATTGAAAACTATATTGAGATGCGAGATTCAGTAAATAACCCACACTATAAAGAAAGAAGAGAACTTGAACTTTATTTAGAGAATAAATTTTGGAATAAGTTTGTTCCAAGATATTCGATGGTGTCCTTTTATGAAATCCCGTACGGCCAAGTTTATGAAAGAGGAAAAATTCAATTTAATCTAATGGACTCTTATATTGATGGAGATTTGACAAAAACCCAACTCCATAAAAATATTGAAAACCAATTAAAGCCAATAAGATGAAAAACACTTCACAATTAATTGTGATAATAAATCTTCTATTATTTATATCTTGTGATACAGATGTTTCAAAATTACATGATGATGCATTTGTTGTTGATACACATAATGATGTATTATTACGATCTCTTACCGGCAGAGATATTTTAACAAATTTACCTGAGAGCCACTCTGATTTACCAAAATTTCAGCAAGGAGGTATTGACCTTCAGGTTTTTTCAATTTGGGTTTCTCCAACTGAATTCAAAGAAAAATATTTTGATCGTGCTAATACTATTATTTCACAATTGGAATATCTTTGCTCAAGAGTACCTGATAAATGGGCGATCCCTCATAATTATCAGGATATTGTATATAATGATCAAAAAAATATTTTGTCTTGTATGATTGGGGTAGAAGGTGGTCATGTCATAGAAAATGATTTAAAAAAACTGGATGCTTTATACCAGAGAGGAATGAGATATTTGGGAATAACTTGGAATAATTCGAATGACTGGGCAACATCTGCAAAAGATGAGGTACAAAACAGAGATTCCTTAACTTTTATTGGTCTAACTAAATTTGGAAAGGATGTAATTCGTAGATGCAATAAATTAGGAATCATGATAGATATTTCTCATGCAGGTGAACAGACAGTATCAGATATATTAGAAGTTACAAAAAAACCAATTATTGCGTCTCACTCATCAGTCTATAAACTATGCCCTCATTTTAGAAACTTAAAAGATGAGCAACTTTATGCAATAAAAGAAAATAGGGGTGCTGTTTTTATAAATTTTTATCCAGCATATATTGACTCTAGTTTTGCAGAAAAAGAAAAAATTATTAAAGAGTCTCAGAAGTTTTTAATTGATTCAATAAATACAATTTATGGAAAAGACACGGATGCTGGTTGGTACAAGATTAATGAAGAATTAAACCCATATTATCATTCAATTGTTCCGAGTCTCAGTGATGTGGTTGACCATATTGATTATGTGAAAAATTTAATAGGTGTTGATCATGTTGGTATAGGAGCAGATTGGGATGGTGTAGAAATATTACCAAAGAATATAGAACATATTGGTAAGCTACCATCTTTAACCAAAATGCTGGTTGATAGAGGATATAGCAAAGTAGATATAAAGAAAATTTTAGGTGGGAATTTCAAACGTATTTTTAAGGAGGTCTCAAAATGATTGCAAAAGTAACATATTTAGGTTCATTAAGGACTGAGGCAGTCCATTCTCAATCTGGCAATACTATCATTACAGATGCACCAATCGATAATGAAGGTAAAGGCGAAGCCTTCTCACCTACAGATCTAGTTGCAACAGCATTAGCTTCTTGTATCTTAACCATTATGGGTATTATTGCTAAAAGAGATGGAATTAGTATAGAAGGGACCGATGCTGAAGTAGTAAAATCTATGTCAACAAATCCACGTAGAATAAACGAAATAAAAATAAAAATTTTATTTAATTCAAACTTTGATAGTCAAATTAAATCTAAGTTAGAAAATGCCGCTCTATTATGTCCAGTTAGTGGTAGTTTAAATAAAGAAATAAATGAAACTATAGAGTTTATTTATCCATAATAAAAAATAAATCGTAATGATATTTAAATTTCTCAATCTATAAATGAAAAACAATTTTAAACTAGCTCCATCCATACTGTCCGCAGATTTTTCAGATCTTAAATCTGCGCTAAAATTATGTGATGAAGGAGGAGCTCATTGGATTCATGTAGATGTGATGGATAATCAATTTGTACCAAATCTTACAATTGGGCCACCTGTTGTTAAATCTTTGAGGTCAAAAACACAAAAATTTATAGATGTTCATATGATGGTAATTGAGCCCGAAAAACTAGTAGAGCCATTTGCTAGGGCTGGGGCGGACAATATTACATTCCATATTGAAGCTGTTGAAGATGTTGATAATATTATAGATCTTATTAAATCCTGCGGTTGTAAGGTTGGTGTATCAATAAAACCTAAGACTCCATTAACTAATATCCTTCCTATTTTGGATAGGGTAGATGTTGTTTTGATAATGAGCGTCGAACCTGGTTTTGGAGGACAAGGTTATCTACCTGGATCAAATGATAGAATATCTAAAATAAAAAGCTATTTAACTAATAACTGTCTTGATCATGTATTGGTAGAGGTGGATGGAGGAATTAAACTACATAATGCTAAAGAAGTTTTAGATGCTGGTGCAGATGTGCTTGTAGCTGGGTCCGAAGTATTTAAATCGAATAATCCTATAAAAACAATTAATGAATTTTACCAACTTTCTCAGTTAGAAGGTGCCTAAAATAATCACCTAATATTTCAGTGTTTTTAATTATTTTTGTAATATAGTTTTTCTTATTTCATAAAAAAAACATGCAATCCTATAAAAAATTAGACAAATATATTAATTGGTCCAGTAAAGAAAAGGACCAGTATGCAATAGCGGTAATAAAAGGATTAGTAATGGATGCTACCAGAGAAGCGAATAGTGGCCATCCTGGTGGGCCTATGTCCTGCGCTGATTTTGCATATATATTGTATCATGATTATTTAAACTTTGATCCAGACAATCCAGAATGGTTTAACCGAGATCGTTTTATTCTATCAGGTGGCCACATGTCTATGTTGCAGTATTCACTTTTATTATTTATTGGTTGGTTACAAATGGATGATCTTAAGAGTTTTCGACAATTAAATAGTAAGACTCCTGGACATCCTGAAGTAGAAATCTCTGGAGTAGAGTGTACTACTGGACCTCTTGGGCAGGGGTTTGCCATGGGAATTGGTATGGCTCATGCAGAAGCTTATCTCCGTAATATTTTTGGAGGAATATCTAAAGATGCATCTCAATTGGTAGATCATTTCACATATGTGCTTGCAAGCGATGGTGACCTGCAGGAGCCCGTAGCTTTGGGCTCTGCATCTCTAGCTGGGCATCTAGGACTATCGAAGCTCATTGTTTTTTATGATGCAAATGAAGCACAAATCTCAGGTCATACAAATCGTTCAGATTCCACTGACTATAAAAAAGTATTTGAAGGATTTAATTGGCATGTCCAAGAGATAAATGGTCATAGCCACGATGAGATTCGGTATTCGATAGAAAAAGCACAGAAAGATGTTAGACCTAGTATTATAATCGGTAATACAGTTATGGCTAAAGGCACAGCAACTATGGAAGGCGATCACAATACCCATGGAGCACCATTAGATCAAGAGGAGATTAATGCAAGTAAGAAAAAACTAGGTTTATCTGTTGAAAAATTTCACTTACCATTTGAAGTTAAAGAGTATTTTCAAAAAAGATTTTCTAGATTAACTAAAAATGTAAAATTTTGGAATGAAAAGAAAATGATGCTTTCATCTAAAAAAGATATAGGATCACTTATCTCTGTATGTATAGATGATAATCTTCCAGATCTTGACTATCCAACTTTTAATTCTGGAGAGTCTCTAGCAACTAGGAAAGCATTTGGAGCTACGCTAGATCAATTTGCTCCATATTTACCAAATCTCATAGGCGGTTCTGCTGATCTTGAACCTTCAAATTATACTGGAAACTTCGCAAAAATTTATTCAGATTTCACAAGTAAAAATCAATCAGGACGTAATATCCCTTTTGGTGTGCGTGAATTTCCAATGGCAAGTATGATGAATGGCATGGCTCTCCATGGAGG